>ERZ827150.348-NODE-348-length-72155-cov-12.217920_pt1 | contig 72155 bp, 56 predicted proteins | sample MGYA00519779_ERZ827150 | MGnify/ENA primary metagenome ERZ827150 (study PRJEB31778, sample SAMEA3449267) | human gut metagenome | biome: human gut; feature: human-associated habitat; material: faeces | place: United Kingdom | collected 2010/2012 ...
AAGGTAATTTTTTGATTTTCAAACACTAACACACAATTCATCATAATTTATTTTTTTATAAAAATCATCCAATAAAAAACGTTCGCTTTTGTTGGATATCTGTAAACTTTTCAATATAGAAATTAGATCCGATTTCCATGGAAATTTTCCTATTTTATATCATTGATATGTTAATCTTATATTTATACAAACCAATAAAAAACTGATTGTACATAGCTAATAAAAAATTAAAGAGACAAACAATTAACTTTTAGAAACTAATCACTTTTAAATTTATTTCAGATGAGACAAACAACTAAATTTTTACGCATTTTGATGTGTATGGTATTGGGATTGTCGATGTCATTTCAAAGTTGTAAAGACTATGATGATGATATCGATAATTTAAACAATCGGATCGATGGGGTAATCACAGACCTGACGACTTTAAAAGAGACAGTAAACGGCCTGATTAAGGACGTTACTTACGACGCAGCCACAGGAAAACTAACCGTAACACCGGTAAACGGTGATAACAAAATTTACACTATCGGCCAATCTCTTCCGACGTATGAACTGAAAGTAAACGGAACCTCATGCTGGCTGGAGAAAGATGGTCAACAATCAGGAGATAAACTGGAAATCGTTATACCCGATGCTCCGGCAGGATTCGATGAGACCAAACTGACAGTAAAAACGGAAAACGGGAAATATTGTATTTATTATAACGAGAAAAAAACAAATGTTGAAATCGCTGTACCGACAGAAAATTCTATACAAAAAACCGGAAACACCGTAACCATTGTACTTGGTGACGAAACAGTCAGTTTTACCTTATCGGCCGGAGACGTACTGAAAAGCCTGGTATTCGAACCCCAGGCTTATCTGAACGGTGTAGAAGCCATGAAAGCCCGTGGCATTCTTACTGACTTATGGGAAATTGTCACTTCCGACAAAACCCCGACTACAACCGGTGAAGTTTGGAAAGAAAATACCACCAAAACAGTGAAAATAGGGGCTAAAGTAGTTGCTTATTATCATGTAAATCCAAGTACTGTAGATCCTGCAACGATCAAAGGACTCACTTTCATTACGAAAAACAGAGAAGAAATCGTTACCCGGACAGCAGCAAACGACCTGAATGCAAAACTGATTTCTTACAAAATCGTGAAAGGAGAAGAGAGCGACAGTCCTATGTTGCAGGTAATTTTCACGGTAGATGTTGAAAAAATTGCAGCTTTCGATGCCGATGAACTGTCTACTATTGCTGTTCAGGCCAGTGTACAGGAAGTAGTAGAAGAAGGGGAAACCGCTCCTGCCTCTCAGATCATCACCTCCAATTACGCAGCTGTATATAATACGACCATTACCGATTTCCGTCTGGCATCGAAAGATGTAACCCAATATGCCGGAATGGATAGCGACGGCCACCTCTATGGAACCGAAAGCGGTAAAGCCGAAGACGCTATCAACGCTTCCGAGCCGACAGCTGTGGCACCGGAAGTCATTACAGTGGTATACGACAACTCTGAGAAAGTGAAACTAGAAAACTATGTAGTTTCTCATTATACTGAAGAGGATTACCAAGGGAATCCTGTGGTAGACTGCGATCCGAAGAAATCGCTTTCCAGAGCCGATCTGAAGGCATTAGGTCTGGATTTCCGTTTTGCCGCTTCTAATTATGTTACCGGAAATAACGAAACTCCGCAGAATGAATTCTTCAGTGTAGATCCGAAAACCGGTGAAATTACGGTAAAGGTATATGAGACATCAGGAACAGCAGCCATCGGACGTATGCCGCTGGTACGCGTAGAACTGTTCGACACCCTGACTAACAATGTAGTCAATGTAGGATGGATCAAATTATTGATTATCCGGGACAATACTCCAGGCATCGAAAAAACTAAAGATTTCGGCACAATCAAATGGGGCTGCTCTGTCGCCCCCCTGCCAGTAGATGTCAAATTTATGAATACCCAAATTTACAATGCCTTAGGCTTGAGTAAAGATGATTTCCACGCCATCTATAAACTGAATACCACAGAATCCGAAGGTGACGGAACGATTACAGAAAAACCGGATGATATTCAGGATGAAACTTATGTGATCGAATGGACAATTTCCGACGCAGAACTCAAAGCTGCTGAAAACGGTAAAGAATTTACACACAAGGTTGTTTATAGTGCCAAAGGACGTCAGGACGTAGTCATTACTTTGAAAACCACCGTCGAACATCCGAAAGCTGCTACTGTAGGTGAAGGAATCAAAGAATACTGGGATGCAGCCATGACTTATGTCCGCCTGAATGTGGAAGTAGTAGACGACGCTAATAACTGCAATTTCATCGCAGACTTGTTGAGTACTTTCAATGGTAACAAATTGGAATTGAACGGAAAAGATAACACATTCACCGATTTCACTACTTTGAATTATTCATTTGTTTTCTCTGATAAAAACAAAAACCGGGAAGTAACTGGTCTGGATGGAACCCAATACAAACTGAATGTACAAGACAATGGAAAATCCCTGTATGCCGGTAATACTAAAATCGCTTCTCTGAGCGATGCTAGCGATGCCACGGCAACAGCTTCTGTTGTAACTTATGAAAATAACAATGTGGCTAAAAACTTACTGAACAAGGCAGGACACCTGGAATTAGGCGAAGGGGCAACTTTCTACGCCTGGATGAATGTAAAAGCGATCAATGGTTGTGGTCTCGAATATCCGTTATCCAATGGTGAATTCAAAGCTTACTTCCTGCGTCCGGTAGATGTGTTGAAACAAGAAGAAGCAGCCACCTTAATAGATGCACAGACCAACGGATCTACAATCAATTTAATGGATCTGATCGAACTGAAAGACTGGAGAGAAGAGGCATTCCAATTTACTCCTGTAAACTTCTATGACTACTATGAAGTTGAACAAATCGTAGCTTTAGCCGGTGACCATGCTGACGAAAAATATCCGATCTATACCACTTTGAACGGTAACAAACTGGAAGACAAAGTTGGGCTGGGTGAGGTTACAACAAAACTAGTTCTGACAGCTAGCGAAGGAAAACCAGCTACTATTCCAAGCAGTGAGGCAGATCTGGCCAATTACGGAACTCTGACCCTGAAGAATAATGGAGCTGCCGTAGGAGCCTTTAAACTAAATGTTCCTGTCAAAGTCGTATATAAATGGGGTGAAGTAATCGAATATATCATAGTAGATGTATTGGCTACCCAAGGTAACTGATTATTCCCTACGAAATTCTATTAACTTTTAAGTAGTAAAATGAATGAGGCGGTGAGGAAGCTCACCGCCTCTGTTTATCCTCATAAAATTCTATTATGAAAAAAATAATTTTAGCCGCCTTGCTTTTAGCAAGCACTACTTCTCTTTTCGCCCAAAAGGAGACAGAGAAAATGGAGTTCTGCCCGCATTGGTATATGCAGGTTCAGGGAGGTATCGGTCATACGATCGGTGAGGGTAAGTTTTCCGACCTGGTGTCGCCGGCAGCAGCTCTGTCGGCAGGCTACCGCTTTACACCCGTGTGGGGATTGCGCGGAGGATTCAGCGGATGGCAGGGGAAAGGCTGTTGGGTGAATCCCCACCAGGAGTATAAGTTCAATTATGCACAGCTGAACGCAGATGCCACTTTCGACATCGCCAACTGCCTCGGAGGATTCAATCACAAGCGTTTCTTCACCCCTTATCTGATTGCAGGTATCGGGGTCAACATGGCTTTCAACAACGACGACGCTGTTGCCCTTAATAAGGCTGGAAACAAACTACAATATCTATGGGACGATACCAAAGCTTTCGTGGCAGGCCGCCTGGGGGTGGGAATGGATTTCAGGATCTGCGAGGCCGTAGCGTTTAACCTGGAAGGTAATGCCAATGCCCTATCCGACCATTTCAACTCGAAGAAAGCAGGAAATGCCGACTGGCAATTCAACATTCTTGCCGGCGTGAGCATCCGCTTCGGAAAGGGATATACCAGGAAAACACAAAAGGCTGCCCCGACTTCTATCCCGCCACAGACCGTACCGAAGGAAGAGCCGAAAGAGGAAGTGAAACCGGTTGTCGTGCCTGAAAAAAAGATGGAGAAACTTCTGCCGATACAGGTAAATGTGTTCTTTAAAATCAATTCGGCAGTGATCCGCCCGGAGGAAGCCGGTAAAGTGGATAAACTTGCGGCTTATCTGCAAAAACATCCGGCAGCCCAAGTTACCCTGACAGGTTATGCCGATGCGCAGACCGGCAACCCGCGCATCAACAAGACGCTCTCCGCCAGGCGTGCACAGACCGTAGCCGATGCACTCACGGCAAAAGGCATTGCCGCCGACCGCATCACCGTCGACTCCCAAGGCGATACCGTCCAGCCATTCGCCACTCCGGAAGAAAACCGGGTCACCATCTGCATCACAGCAGATGCTCCGGGCATGTAACGACAAAGACATCCCTAAAAGGAAATTGCCCTCTGAAAGCCGTTCAAAACTTTCAAAGGGCATTTTCTGACTTCGTCACCCAGAAAAAGGCAAATTTGTAATTGCCTAATGAAAAGAACAGCAACATCATCATGGCCAAATTTCTCATAGGCACGTAATCCGCATCCAGACTCTCTGTTACAATATAATCATCGTTTCCTCAAAAAACGATGCAGTCGCTCATGATATGAACGCCAATACATACGCTTTGAACGGTTATCCAGGTATGAGCGGTCGATAAGTTCTTTGACAGCAGGATTTTCCTGTGAGAACATCGAGATGACAGCCTCCAACTTTTTAGGTAATACACCAATGTATTGTCCGAAAGTCACGAAGTCTTCCGCACACGGATGTCCCGTGCAGGTATACACATCAGACCATAGTTCTTTGGACATCAGCCCTTCTTTCAGCGCAAAATCCTTATCATCCACATGTATCGAAGTATTCAGCAGGTCGTATGCCGGAGCAAGCAGATAATCTCCTCCAACCGTCTGTTGCAGCGAAAAATTTTTCAGATGAGCATCGCCGTTTGCAAACAGATAGTTGAAAACTACCAGCGTAAAAAAACGCCCCATTTCTACCTGCCACGCCCCCACATTCGCCCGCAGTACCGCTGCAACATTTGCGTAACTGCCGGTATATTTGAAATCACTTCCGTGCGTCAGAAAAGTCTTGTGTGCAAGCGATGAGAAATCCTCCTGCTTGATTTTGTTCCCGTCATAATCGAACCGCCTGGTGATATAGGCCGGCTCACCGTTTTTGAAAAAGATAAGTCCATTCTCAGCTGTTTTGATACCGTAAACCTGACGGGCAATCTGCATTGTCAAGTGTTCGTTGGCCGGCATCTGGTCACGGAAACGCAGATGCCTATATGCGGGTACCGGCTTGATAATGTATTGTCCACTCTCACCACAAGGAGTCAGAATAACTTTACCGTCAGCAACAATAGCCGACAACTTCTCCTGCACCCCCGACACGGACAACTGATTGATACCGTCCGACAGATTCATACTGCCGACATCATAATCAAAGCCGAGCTGTAACGATACCTTTTTTCCGCCGAACAAGTGTCTGCGGCAGGCAGGACAATAGCCGTCGAACCCTTCGGCAAGATGCCCCGGACATATATTCGTCGTCTTCATATCTGTTTTACAGTTATAGCTCCAATAGTGTCGGTATGAGCGGTGGCAAGCAGCAGCCCGAACCAATCGTTTTCATCAATCTTCAATGTACGGCACTGATAGGCTTTGTTTGCTCCCTCGGACAACATATTGAAGAAGAACGGAAACAACGTATCGGAGACAAACTCTGTCCTGCACTTCGGAAACGATGGACTGATAGCCGTCCGGCTCTCGTCCAGACGATAAGCATCGTCATAATGAAAAATATATTTACCCTCGTCCGTTTCTGTCAGAATACCCGCAAACACTTTGTTTGCATATATTGCCGCCTTCCTCATCTATGCAGATTTTTTACAGTCAAACTTATCTCCAAACCGAGAATGTCGGCAATCTTACGAAGATTCCCCACCGACGGATTTCCTTTCCCCGATTCAATACTTTTGATTATACGAAGACTCAAGCCCGTATAATCCGCCAAATCCTGCTGAGTCAATCCAAGCAGATTGCGCCTCTCCTTTATAATCTCAAAATTCATAGTGCAATATATTGCCCTTTTGGGCAAAAATACAGCAAATTTTTCAATCAAACAAATATAAGTGCAAAATTTTGCACCTTGACTCATTAAACGAAAAACAAAAAATTCCAAAACATCCCCTAAAAGAAAATTGCCCTCTGAAAGCCGTTCAAAACTTTCAAAGGGCATTTTCTGACTTCGTCACCCAGAATCAGCAAAACAATACCTTTTCTGTAAACTCCCCGACTTTCAGGTATTTCCGATAGATTTCCTCATACAGCTTCGCATTGTCAGCATTGGGAGTATATTCCATAGCAAACCCGGAGCTCATGGCTTTCTGAGCATCTTCAACACGGTTATATACCCCGGCCGCGGTAGCCGCAAACATAGCAGCTCCCAGGGCACAAGCCTGATCAGTCTTACAAACTTTGATCGGCATATTCAATACATCGCTTAGTGTCTGCATGACAAACGGAGATTTCAAAGCAATACCTCCGATTCCGATCACGCTATCGATCTGAACCCCCTCATTCCGGAAACGATCGACGATCGCCTTTGAACCGAAAGCGGTAGCCTCTACCAAAGCCCGGAAAATACGGGGAGCGGTACTTCCCAAAGTCAATCCGGTAATCGTTCCCTTCAACAACTGATTGGCATCCGGGGTGCGCCGTCCGTTCATCCAATCGGTAGCAATAATCGTACTTTCTTCCGGCGGTATCTTTTCAGCCTCAGCTGTCAAAGCAGGAATAATCCGGTTGCAAGCTTCTGTCACAAGCCGCTCTTTCATCTCCTCATCCAGCAAATCGCTCTTTCCGACAATCTCTTTCAACGGGAATTCCAACACCCGTTTAAACCAGGCATAAATATCTCCGAATCCCGATTGTCCGGCTTCCAAACCGACCATACCGGGAATAACCGACCCATCTACTTGCCCGCAAATACCTTTGATCAGTTTATGTCCGATCTCTTCATAAGTAGCCACCATGACATCACAAGTCGATGTACCGATCACCCGCACAAAAGTATGCGGAGTGACACCGGCTCCGACAGCTCCCATATGGCAATCGAAAGCACCTCCCGCAACCACGACTTCTGTAGTCAACCCCAGGCGTCCAGCCCATTCCGGCGATAGCTTACCCACCGGCTTGTCGGCAGTCTCCGTCTTTTCAAACAAGCGTGAACGAAAACCGGCCAACAAAGGATCTAAAGTGGTCAGAAACTCCTCACTGGGTAATCCTCCCCATTGTTCATGCCACATCGCTTTATGGCCACAGGCACAACGGCTGCGGACGATATCGTCACTCTTGGTCACTCCGGTGATCAAAGCCGGCAACCATTCACAATATTCTACGATCGAATATGCTTTCGCCCTGACATGCTCATCTTCACGAAGTACATGTAAAGCTTTTGCCCAAAACCATTCCGACGAATAGATTCCTCCTTCATAAGCCGAATAATCGATATTCCATTCTCCGCAAAGTTTATTGATCTCGGCAGCTTCCCGGATTGCCGTATGATCTTTCCAAAGTACAAACATCGCGTTCGGATTCTCAGCGAATTCCGGCAAGAGCGCCAGAGGAGTCCCCGTGGCATCGGTAAAAGCAGGGGTACTCCCGGTTGTATCGAAAGCGATCCCCACCACTTTTTCAGCCGTACCGGCAGGACAAGCCGCCAAAGCCTCTTTCACCGAAGCTTCCAACACATCGATATAATCCTGCGGATGCTGACGATATTGATTGATCGCCGGATTACAGTATTTCCCCTCTTTCCAGCGGGGATAATATTTCACAGCAGTAGCCAGTGTCTCCCCTGTCAGCGCATTCACAACGATCGCCCGGGCCGAATCACTACCATAATCTAAACCTATAACGTATTTTTCCATATTTTCTCTAATTGAAAACTGAAAATTGACAGAAATAATTGTCAATTATCAATTAACAGAGTGCTTTATTCAGCATATAATAAACTTCGTTCATACGGAGTTCTTTCTTGAATTCCGGAATGGTGGTGTTTTTGTCGATCACAACCATTTCTATCCCTGCTATCTCGGCATAATCTTCCCAATATTCGGTAGTCAGGTCATACGAAAAACTGGTATGATGCGTACCTCCTGCCAAAATCCAGGCACCTGCACCGACTTCCAGATTCGGTTGCGGTATCCACAAAGCCGAAGCAACGGGAAGTTTAGGTAATTTTTTACTCTTGATACAATCCACCACATTGACAATGAGACGGAAACGGTTACCCAAATCCACGACAGTAGCAGCAACTCCTTCTCCTTGTTTGCTGGTGAAAACCAAACGGGCGGTTTCGCTGTCGATACCGATACTCAGCCGGTGTACTTCCAGCCGTGGTTTCTGCTCTGCAATCAATGGGCATACTTCCAGCATATGAGCCTGTAAGATGGCACTCTTTTCCCCATCGAAATGCAAGGTATAATCTTCGAGGAAAGAACATCCTTTAGGTAATCCCTGACTCATAAACCAGGTAGTCCGGTAAAGAGCCGCCGTTTTCCAGTCACCTTCCGCCCCGAAACCATATCCTTCAGCCATCAGACGCTGTGATGCCAAACCCGGAATCTGATCGAATAATCCCAGATCGTTGAAATTGGTTGTAAATCCTTTTGCTCCGGTATCTTTCAACAAACGGCGCAAAGCGATCTCGGCTTTTGCAGAGTTCCAGACTTTGGTATAAGCTTCCGTACCGGTCTGTTCCAGAGCAGCATCATGCTCGTATTCTTTAAAATAAGTAGCCACTAAAGCCTGTACCTCCTTATCCTCGACAGCCTGATAATAAACCATCAGATCATTCACCGGGCAATAGTCGACATGATACCCCAATACCTGTTCTGCAGTCACTTTATCCCCGTCGGTCACAGCCACATTATTCATCTGGTCACCGAAACGAAGGATCAGCATATCCTGAGCATCGGCCCAGGCAGCAGCGACACGCATCCAAACTGCAATTTTTTTCTGAGCGGCCTCATCCTGCCAGTGCCCCACCACCACCTTACGGGGTTTACGCATACGGGTCACGATGTGCCCGAACTCCCGGTCACCGTGAGCACTCTGATTCAGGTTCATAAAATCCATATCTATGGTATCCCAGGGGATTTCTTTATTAAACTGAGTATGGAAATGCAACAACGGTTTCTTCAGTTCCTGCAATCCATGAATCCACATCTTAGCCGGAGAAAAAGTATGCATCCAGGTAATTACCCCGATACATTTCGCATCATGATTAGCAGCCTTGAATGCTTCCGTGATTTCTTTCGCCGAATTCACCGTACCTTTATATACTACTTTCACCGGCAAATTTCCGGATTCATTCAATCCTTTTACCATCTCATTGGAGTGAGCATCTACAGCCACAACAGCATCTCCTCCGTACAGCAGCTGAGCTCCTGTCACAAACCATACTTCAAAATTTTCGAAAGCCATAATTATTTTAAATTGATAATCGACAATTGATAATGCTATCCATTTTCAACAGTCAATCTGAATTATTACTTATTTTACCTATTGTATTCCGGCAATGCACCCGACAGTAAAGGTCAACTGTGCATTGTCAATTCAATTTATTGTCCGTAATAAGCATTCGGACCGTGTTTACGGAAGAAATGCTTCTGAATCAGATAAGGATTCATAGATAAACGGGGGTTAACCGTAAGCGCCACAAAAGCCATCTTAGCCACTTGTTCCATCACCACAGCATGGTGTACCGCTTCGTGAGCATCTTTTCCCCAGGAAAAAGGACCATGGTTTTTGACCAGTACTCCGGGGATATATTCCGGGTTCAACTTCCGGAAACGTTCCACAATCACATTCCCGGTTTCCTCCTCGTAGGCTCCTTCGACTTCCGCCTGGGACATATCCCGGGTACAAGGAATCGGCCCACTGAAATAATCCGCATGTGTGGTGCCGATATTCGGTAGATCGATACCGGCCTGAGCCCATGACGTAGCATACGTAGAATGGGTATGTACCACTCCCCCGATCGCCGGGAAAGCCTTGTACAACACCAGATGGGTCGGAGTATCCGAAGAAGGTTTCAAACTCCCTTCTACGATATGCCCGTCTAAATCCACTACTACCATATCTTCCGGTTTCATCTGTTCATAAGCTACACCGGAAGGTTTGATCACCACCAGGCCCGATGTCCGGTCGATAGCACTGACATTCCCCCAGGTAAAAATAACCAGGTCATGCTTCACCAATTCTAGATTCGCCTCACAAACCTCTTTTTTCAATGCTTCTAACATAACTACTATTTTAATTTATTACCAGAAATACCAATAGAACACAACAGTAATCAGGATAATGATAGCGGAATGGATGACATCCCATTTGTTCCAGCTAGCACGGGTAACCGCCTTTTGTTCGTCTGTCGTCGAACCGAATGTCAGGCCGACGATCTGTTCTGCAGGTGCCGGTGTTGTGAAACGGCTAACAACCACAATCACCAGCATACAGAACAATAACATACCTCCACAGAAGAACAACCAGTTCGTATCGTAAAACAGATATTTAAACCAGGAATCGCTGAAAGTCGCTCCCGAGGTATAATACACTTTAGCCCCCAAACGGGTGATACCGATAATAAATCCGGCGATCAAGCCCCACATACCGCCTTTCGGAGTTGCTTTTTTCGAGCAAATACCCAATAAGAAAGCCGCTGCAATACCCGGTGCCAGTACAGATTGTACATCCTGCAAATAGTTATACAACACCGATCCTACACTTTTCATTACCGGAATCCAAAGAATACCTAACACGACTACCACTACCGTAGCGACACGTCCGACATAAAGCAAAGTCTTTTCGGAAGCCTTCGGTCTGTATTTTTTATAGAAATCGATTGTAAATAACATAGCGGAAGAGTTGAATAAAGAAGCCAGCGAACTCATCAAGGCTGCCAAAATACCGCATACGACCAACCCCTTAAAACCGGCAGGCAATAATTTAGCTACCAAAGTCGGGAATGCAGCATCGGCGGAACTCATCGTAAATGTTTCCCCATTCACGGTAATACCGTGTTTTTGCATAGCAAAAGCAACCATTCCCGGAATCAGGAATAAGAAGACAGGCGTCAGTTTCAGATAAGCACCGAATATAGCCCCCCGCCGAGCCTGAGTTTCATCTTTACCCGACAATACACGCTGTACGATAAACTGGTCGGTACACCAATACCAGAAACCGATAACAGAAGACCCGATGAACACCCCTAGCCAAGGGAAATTGGCATCCCGGTTACTCCGGATCAGATTGATCATCGAATCACCATATTCATTTACCGGAGTCACCCGACAAGCTTCCAACACCTGATCCCAGCCACCGACAGCTTTCAAACTCAACACCAGAATCACCAAAGAACCGATCAGCAAAATCGGAGTTTGAAGCACAGAAGTATAAAGCACCGATTTCATACCACCGATCACCGTATACAAAGCAGTCAACAGCACCAATCCGATCGCAGCGATCCAGAAGAAATCGATTCCCCATAGTTCCTGAATACCGAACACTTCTTTGAAAACCAAACCTCCGGCATATACCGTCACGGCTACTTTAGTCAAGACATAACTGACCAAAGAGATTACCGATAAAATCGTCCGGGATTCTTTATTATAACGTCTTTCAAGGAATTCGGGCATCGTAAGCACCATACTTCTGGAATAAAAAGGCACGAACACCCAACCGAGAATCAGGATCATCCAGCCCTGAATTTCCCAATGTGCCATAGCCATTCCACTCGAAGCACCGGCACCGGCTAAACCGATCAAGTGCTCAGAACCGATATTCGAGGCAAAAATCGAGGCCCCGATAGCCAACCAGGTTGCATCACGTCCGGCCAGAAAAAAGTCGCCGGAACTTTTCTGTTTTTGTTTGAAAACCCAGACAACGATTCCAATCATGGCAATCGCAAAAAGGGCAATTACGATATAATCTAATGTTCCCACAATAATGATATTTAAAAATGAATATTTAGCGATACACTTTATTTCTCTACAGAAAATTTATAGATACAATGACTGGAATAAGTCTGGCCCGGTTCCAGGTAAACAGACGGCCATCGGGGTTTGTTCGGAGAATCGGGAAAATGTTGTGTTTCCAGGCAAACAGAAGCCCGTTGGTTATAAACGACCCCTTTTTTCCCTTTCACAGTTCCATCCAGGAAGTTGCCGGTATACACCTGAATACCGGGCTCATCCGTATATACTTCGAGTACTATACCGGACTCAGGCGAAGACAAACGGGCAGCGACAGTAGAAAGATCTCCTTTAGTGTTCAATACAAAATTATGGTCGTAACCGTTTCCATTTTTCAACTGAACAAAATCATAACGGTCTATCTCCCGTCCGATTTCTTTCGGTTGAGTGAAGTCCATAGGCGTTCCGGCCACCGGAACGATCTCACCCGTTGTCATAAAGGTACTGTCGACCGGAGTATACCCATCCGCATTCACATACAACAAATGATCCGTAGCGGCAACAGCCGGATTACCCGACAAATTGAAATAAGAGTGATTCGTCATATTGATCACCGTTTTCTTATCTGTCACAGCCTCGTACTGAATATCGATAGCATTATCATCTGTAAGATGAAAGCGCACTTTCGCCCGTACATTTCCAGGGAAATTCTGATCGCCATCCGGAGAAAAACGGGTCAGTTCGAGAGTCGTACCATCGATCTGATTGGCTTCATACATCTGATATTGCCAACCTTCCGGCCCACCGTGTAAACAATGTCCATAGTTATTCTGCGGCAATTGAATAGTTTCGCCATCGATTTCGATTCTCCCCTGTGCAATCCGGTTAGCATACCGACCGATAGAGGCTCCAAAATCGCTGGGTATATTCCGATAATCTGCCAAACTATCGAAACCCAATACCACATCTTTCCTATTGCCATGTTTATCCGGAACCAAAACAGACACAATACGGCCACCGAAATTAGTGATACAAACTTCCATTCCGGCCGAATTCTTCAAAGTATAGAGACCGGCCTGTTTCCCATCGATCTCTGCCTGAAACTTCTTCAGATTCAGTCCGGAAAGAGTTGTCTCTTCCTTTGCTTTTGGGGAACAAGAACTCATGATTCCTGCAACAACCACCAAACCCAATACAAACGTTTTCATAATCTTTGCTATAATTTATGATTTAGATTTCATTTTAGTATGTTCAAATTTTCAGGACTATTCACTTTTGAAACGCCCATATAAGTGTTTAAAAAACACTTCAAATATAGTGTATACAAAACACTTTAAAAACATTTTTTACAACTTTCTTTGAAATATTTTCAATAAATCACTGTATATCTACTGATTACCAAAAGTAATTTAGACTATTTTTAAATAAAAACCCGGATATCACCGACGCCATCGTCGTACTCCTTATTATTAAAAGTACGATAAATTCAGATCCCGATGAACATTTGTAAAATCTGCTTTTTTTACATAAATTGCGCTCCTTTATGATAAAGCAAGAAGCCTGACGCAAACGATAACTTTTTTCGAAAGCAACAGGCAACAGATTAAGACACACCATTAATAAATTTATAACAATAAAGAAATCATGGATACTCGTATCGTAAAAAATCTATTCAAAGAAAAATTCGGAACCGAAGGAATGTTGTATTTCTCGCCCGGTCGTATCAACCTCATCGGCGAACATACAGATTACAATGGAGGATGTGTTCTTCCAGGTGCCATCGATAAAGGCATCTTAGCAGAAATCAAACCCAACGGGACAGACAAAGTCCGGGCCTATTCGGCAGACCTGCAAGCTTATGCCGAATTCGGCCTGAACGAAGAAGATAAACCCGAAGCTTCCTGGGCACATTATATCTTCGGAGTATGCCGCGAAATGCTGAAACGGGGGGCACAAATCAAAGGTTTCGATACCGTTTTTTCAGGTGATGTACCTCTTGGAGCCGGTCTTTCATCATCGGCAGCCCTCGAGAGTACTTTTGCTTTTGCTCTGAATGAGATTTACAAGGCCGGATTCGATAAAAAAGAATTGGTACTGACCGGACAGAAAACAGAACACCATTATTGCGGGGTAAATTGTGGTATCATGGATCAATTTGCATCGGTTTTCGGTAAAGCAGGCAACCTGATCCGTCTGGATTGCAGTACGATGGAATATGAATATATCCCTTTCGATCCACAAGGTTATAAATTAGTATTGATCGATTCTGTCACCAAACACGAACTGGTCGATTCACCCTATAACAAACGCCGTCAATCCTGCGAAAGGGCAGCAGCAGCAATCGCCGGTAATCATCCGGAAGTAAAACTGCTCGGAGATGCAACCCTGGAAATGCTGGAAGAAGTTAAAGATAAAATCAGTGAAGAAGATTACATGCGTGCCGAATACGTAATCGAAGAAATTCAGCGTGTACTCGATGTATGTGATGCCCTGGAAAGAGGAGATTACGAAACGGTAGGTCAGAAAATGTACGAAACTCATCATGGCATGAGCAAACTTTACGAAGTAAGCTGCGAAGAACTCGACTTCCTGAACGACTGCGCTAAAGAGTGTGGCGTAACCGGTTCACGCGTTATGGGCGGCGGCTTCGGCGGTTGTACTATCAACCTGGTGAAAGACGAATTGTATGACAACTTCATCGAGAAAGCTAAAGAATCATTCAAAGCTAAATTCGGCAGAAGCCCGAAAGTATATGATGTAGTTATCAGTGACGGTTCAAGAAGACTGGTATAAAGATTCAAAAACTAATATTCAGAAGACAAGGCACATCCTAAACAGATGTGCCTTTCTTTTTGTTATGTAAAAAAGCTATCTTTTTATGGTAGATAAGTCCCACTAAAAGGTTATCTTTGCGAAAAATCTGAAAAAACTAAATTAATCAATAGATATGAACGATAGTAAACTTATGAATCGTGCGGCTGATAATATCCGCATATTAGCTGCGTCGATGGTGGAAAAAGCCAATTCGGGACACCCCGGAGGCGCCATGGGCGGTGCTGATTTTGTGAACGTACTCTTCTCTGAGTTTTTGGTATACGATCCGCAAAACCCACGCTGGGAAGGTCGCGACCGCTTTTTCCTCGACCCGGGACACATGTCACCGATGCTTTATTCCGTATTGGCTTTCACCGGAAAATATACATTGGACGAATTAAAGCAATTCCGTCAGTGGGGCAGCCCTACTCCGGGACACCCTGAAGTGAATGTAGACCGTGGCGTTGAAAATACTTCCGGCCCGCTGGGACAGGGACACACTTATGCAGTAGGCGCAGCCATTGCAGCCAAATTCCTGAAAGCCCGCTTTGGCGAAGTAATGAACCAGACTATTTACGCATATATATCCGATGGAGGTATCCAGGAAGAAATCTCTCAGGGTGCCGGCCGCATTGCCGGTACACTCGGACTGGACAACCTGATCATGTTCTACGATTCAAACGACGTACAGCTTTCTACCAACACAGAAGATGTAACAACGGAAAACGTAGCCATGAAATATGAAGCATGGGACTGGAAAGTAATCACAATCAACGGTAACGATCCTGACGAGATACGCAAAGCTCTGACTGAAGCCAAAGCTGAAAAGAACCGTCCGACCCTGATCATCGGTAAAACGACCATGGGTAAAGGAGCACGCCGGGCCGATGGAAGCAGCTATGAAGCCGACTGCGCGACACACGGCGCACCATTGGGCGGAGACGCATATGTGAATACAATCAAGAACCTGGGTGGAAATCCGGAGAATCCATTCACCATTTTCCCCGAAGTAGCCGAACTGTATGCCAAACGTGCGGAAGAACTGAAGAAGATTGTTGCTGACAAATATGCAGCAAAAGCAGAATGGGCAAAAGCAAACCCTGAAAAGGCAGCTAAACTGGCCGAATTCTTCTCTGGAAAAGCCCCGAAAGTAAACTGGGATGCCATTGAACAGAAAGCCGGCGGCGCAACCCGTGCCGGATCTGCAACCGTATTAGGAGCATTGGCCACTCAGGTAGAAAATATGATCGTTTCATCAGCCGACCTGTCTAACTCAGACAAGACAGACGGATTCCTGAAAAAGACGCACGCATTCAAAAAAGGAGATTTCAGCGGCGCTTTCCTTCAAGCAGGAGTTTCAGAGTTAAGTATGGCTTGTATTTGTATCGGTATGTCTCTGCACGGAGGTATCATTGCTGCATGCGGCACATTCTTTGTGTTCTCAGACTACATGAAACCGGCCCTGCGTATGGCTGCCCTGATGGAGCAACCGGTAAAATTCATCTGGACTCATGATGCGTTCCGTGTAGGAGAAGACGGACCTACTCACGAACCGGTAGAACAAGAAGCACAAGTACGCCTGCTTGAAAAACTGAAGAACCACAAAGGACACAACTCTATGTTGGTACTTCGCCCGGCGGATGTGGAAGAGACAACCATTGCGTGGAAACTTGCAATGGAAAACATGTCGACTCCTACAGCACTGATCCTTTCACGTCAGAATATCGTTAACCTGCCCGCAGGAACCGATTATTCACAAGCTGCAAAAGGTGCTTATATCATTGCCGACGCCGATGAAAACCCGGATGTGATCCTAGTAGCTTCGGGTTCGGAAGTTTCAACGCTGGTGGCCGGTGCCGAACTTCTGCGCAAAGAAGGTGTGAAAGTACGTATTGTTTCCGCTCCGTCCGAAGGGTTATTCCGTAATCAAAGCAAAGAGTATCGAGAATCCATACTTCCTGCAGGAGCCAAAATCTTTGGTCTGACAGCCGGACTTCCGGTGAATCTTGAAGGTTTGGTAGGTTCCAACGGTAAAGTGTTCGGTCTTGAATCATTTGGTTTCTCGGCACCCTACAAAGTGCTGGATGAGAAACTGGGATTCACCGCAGAAAACGTATACAATCAGGTAAAAGCAATGCTCTGATCAATCATTAAATGTGCTAATGCGCTAATCCGGCAGGATCAGTGCATTAGCACATTCATTATATTAGCACATTAAAAAGGACATGAAGAAAATTGGAATTTGTTGCGACCACGCCGGTTTCGAATTGAAAGAATACGTAAGGGGCTGGCTGGAAGCAAAAGGTTGGGAATACAAAGACTTCGGAACTTACTCGACAGACAGCTGTGACTATCCCGATTTTGCCCATCCATTGGCACTGGCTGTTGAAGCCAGCGAATGCTATCCGGGAATTGCCATCTGTGGTAGCGGTAATGGTATCAGCATGACATTAAACAAACATCAGGGTATTCGTGCCGCACTCTGCTGGACAGCAGAAATCGCACACATGGCACGCCTGCACAACGATGCCAACGTATTGGTTATGCCCGGCCGTTATATCAGCACGGAAGAGGCGGATATGATTATGACGGAATTTTTCTCGACAGAGTTTGAAGGCGGACGCCACCAGAAACGCATTGATAAAATTCCTGTAAAGTGAGAGTCTCCCCTATCGACCTCCATATCACATCGATAGAAGACTGACTTTAATAACAACATGGGAGTGTATCAAGGGTTCACTGCAAATTAGCGAACTTTTGATACACTCCCCTTTTTATAGCCCCCTCGCAAATGCCCGGGAAGGATACAATAGCCTCTATTCATCCTCAGAACAGTACCAGATTGACAAATACCTATTTTATTTCCCCCCTCTATTTTTTTCTGTTTTCCTATTTTTCACAGTAGAGATGAACAGGTTAAAAGATAAAAAGCTATCTTTGTGACTCAATAATCCGGAAAATCAAAAGATATGGATCAACTGAAAACCATCAAAGAGCTTATCAATCAAGGAGATATAGAAAATGCGCTTCAAGCACTTGAAGAATTTCTCCAGACTGAACCCGTCGGTAAAGACGAAGCTTACTATCTGATGGGAAATGCTTACCGCAAGTTAGGAGACTGGCAAAAAGCCCTCAATAATTATCAATCCGCCATTGAACTCAATCCCGACAGCCCGGCTCTCCAGGCACGCAAAATGGTGATGGATATATTGAACTTCTACAATAAAGATATGTATAATCAATAAACGTAATAAAAATAGATTATGGCAAAAATCAAAGGAGCAATCGTAGTCGACACAGAGCGTTGCAAAGGGTGCAACCTGTGTGTGGTAGCTTGTCCGCTCAACGTAATATCCCTCGCCAAAGAGGTGAATGTGAAAGGGTATAATTATGCCCAGCAGATTCTTGAAGATACCTGTAACGGATGCAGTTCATGCGCAACCGTATGTCCGGACGGATGTATCTCTGTTTATAAAGTAAAAGTAGAATAAAAGAAAAGAATATGGCAGAAGAAGTTGTATTAATGAAAGGAAACGAAGCCATCGCCCATGCGGCCATCCGCTGTGGTGCCGACGGATACTTCGGATATCCTATTACTCCGCAATCGGAGGTGTTGGAAACTCTTGCCGAACTGAGACCTTGGGAAACTACCGGCATGGTAGTCCTCCAGGCGGAAAGTGAAGTGGCAGCTATCAATATGGTTTATGGCGGTGCCGGAAGCGGCAAAATGGTGATGACCTCATCATCAAGTCCCGGTGTCAGCCTGAAACAGGAAGGTATTTCTTATCTGGCAGGTGCCGAGCTTCCATGTCTGATCGTAAACGTGATGCGCGGCGGCCCCGGTTTGGGTACTATCCAACCAAGCCAGGCCGACTATTTCCAGACTGTAAAAGGTGGAGGACACGGTGACTATAAACTCATCGCATTGGCTCCGGCTTCTGTTCAGGAAATGGCAGACTTTGTCGGACTCGCTTTCGAACTTGCGTTCAAATACCGTAATCCGGCCATCATCCTTGCAGACGGTGTTATCGGACAAATGATGGAGAAAGTGGTTCTTCCTCCCGCAAAAGCCCGCCGTACGGATGCGGAAGTCATAGCACAATGTCCATGGGCTTCTACCGGAAAGACAAAAGACCGTAAGCCCAACATCATCACTTCGTTGGAACTGCGTCCGGAAGAGATGGAGAAAAACAACCTCCGCTTCCAGGCAAAGTACAGAGTAATTGAAGAAAACGAAGTACGTTTTGAAGAAATTGACTGCGAAGATGCAGAATATCTGATTGTAGCTTTCGGTTCAATGGCACGTATCGGCCAGAAAGCAATGGAACTGGCCCGTGAAGAGGGGATTAAAGTCGGTATGCTTCGCCCCATCACTCTATGGCCGTTCCCGACGAAAGCGATTGCCGAGTATGCCAATAAAGTAAAAGGTATGCTGGTAACCGAGCTGAATGCCGGACAGATGGTAGAAGACGTTCGTTTAGCAGTGAACGGAAGAGTGAAAGTTGAACATTTCGGCCGCCTGGGAGGAATTGTTCCCGATCCGGACGAAATAGTAACTGCATTGAAAGAACAATTAATCAAATAACTACAGTACGATGAATCCCGATAAAATAAGAAACGTATTGAACATACTGTTTATGATATTGGCTCTGGCAGCTATTATCACCTACTTCGTTGCGAAGGACGACTTTAAGGTGTTTATCTACGTATGCGGCGCGGCAATTTTTGTCAAGCTGATGGAGTTTTTTATACGGTTCACCAACAGATAAGTATCCGGGCCTTGAAGCATTTTAAGTCTGCGTAGTTTAAGACACCCGAACTTAGAACAAGCAAGCCCGGTCACTTAAAGATAAAAAAAAGAAGTTATGACGAAAGAAGAAATAATCAAGCCCGAGAATCTGGTTTATAAGAAACCGACTCTGATGAACGACAATGGCATGCACTATTGTCCGGGTTGCAGCCACGGCGTTGTACATAAACTGATTGCCGAAGTAATCGAGGAGATGGGACTGGAAGACAAAGCAGTCGGTATCTCACCCGTAGGTTGCGCTGTATTTATCTACAATTACCTTGACATTGACTGGCAGGAAGCTGCACACGGACGTGCGCCGGCACTTGCCACTGCCATCAAACGTCTTTGGCCGGATCGCCTGGTGTTCACCTATCAGGGAGATGGCGACCTTGCCTGCATCGGTACGGCAGAGACTATCCACGCATTGAATCGTGGTGAAAATATTACGATTATCTTTATCAACAATGCCATTTACGGTATGACCGGAGGCCAGATGGCTCCTACTACCCTGATGGGAATGAAAACCGCCACTTGTCCTTATGGACGTGATCCGGAACTCCACGGATATCCGTTGAAGATAACTGAGATTGCTGCCCAACTGGAAGGTACAGCTTACGTAACCCGTCAGTCGGTACAATCCGTTCCGGCTATCCGGAAAGCTAAAAAAGCAATCCGTAAAGCTTTTGAAAATTCAATGAACGGAAAAGGCTCCAACCTGGTAGAAATCGTTTCGACCTGTAGTTCCGGCTGGAAAATGACTCCGGAGAAAGCCAACAAATGGATGGAAGAACACATGTTCCCCTTCTATCCTCTTGGCGACTTGAAAGATAAATAATAAGTTAATATCATTAAGATGAAAGAAGAAATAATTATAGCAGGATTCGGTGGACAGGGTGTACTGTCTATGGGAAAGATTTTAGCCTATTCCGGACTGATGGAGGGCAAAGAAGTGACCTGGATGCCGGCTTATGGTCCTGAGCAACGTGGCGGAACAGCCAACGTTACAGTCATTGTAAGTGACGACAAGATCTCTTCACCGATCTTGAGCAAATATGATACAGCTATCATTCTGAATCAGCCTTCACTGGAAAAGTTCGAAAGCCGTGTGAAACCCGGAGGTATCCTGATCTACGACGGATACGGCATTATCAACCCGCCTACCCGCAAGGATATCAAGGTGTACCGCATCGATGCAATGGATGCGGCCAATGAAATGAACAATGCTAAAGCATTCAACATGATCGTGCTGGGAGGATTGCTGAAACTTCGCCCCATTGTCACTTTAGAAAATGTAGTGAAAGGTTTGAAGAAAACTTTGCCCGAACGCCACCATCACCTGATCCCGATGAACGAAGAGGCCATCAAAAAAGGGATGGAACTGATCAGAGAAGCTTAAACTGACTGAGAATTGAGAATCGGAATTTAAAAATTATTAGCTATGCCACAGGCAGAGATAGCGGATAATTTTTAAATTTCAATTCTCAATTCTCATTTTAATAAGTATCTTTGCGGCTAATTATGAGACGAATCCTACTTACATATATACTCCTTGTTGTAGGTTTGCTGACCGCACAGGCACAGTTCAACCCTACACAACAAGTTGATCCCCGTACCGGCAGAGATGCCAACGGCAACCAGATAGACCCGGCCATGCGGGTTCAGGAAGATAGTACAGACGTTGAGATACAGGGACTTCCTCCGACACTTTATATGTGGCACGTCAGCGAAAACCTGGGGACGATTCAAAGAATCCCGGCTGATACCGCAACCCACATGTTTCAGAACACCAACCTGGTAGAAGGTCTGACAGGACATTATAATTATCTGGGCAATTTAGGTTCTCCCCGTCTGTCCCGCCTCTTCTTTGAACGTCGGGACGCGGAACCGACCATCTTTATGGAACCTTTTTCAAGCTTCTTCATACGTCCCGACGAATTCAACTTCACCAACAGTAACGTGCCCTTCACCAATCTTACCTACTATAAAGCCGGTAATAAGATCAATGGAGAAGAACGGTTTAAGTCTTACTTTTCTGTTAATGTGAATAAACGGCTGGCATTTGGTTTCAACTTCGATTACCTGTACGGACGGGGATATTATAACAACCAGAATACCTCTTACTTTAATGCCGCACTTTTCGGAAGTTACATTGGCGACCGCTATGAAGCCACTTTACTGTACAGCAACAATTATCTGAAGATGAACGAGAATGGCGGTATCACCGACGACCGTTACATCACCCGTCCGGAAGAGATGGCGGAGGGAAAAAAGGAATACGAATCGCAGAATATCCCTACCCTGTTGAGCAAAAGCGCCAATCGTAACAAAGACTTTTACATATTCCTCACCCAACGCTATAAACTGGGATTCACGCGTGAAGTGGAGAAAGCCAAAGATGACACAACCAACACTCAAAAGACAGAGTTCGTTCCGGTCACCAGTTTCATCCACACGATGAAAGTGGAACGCAGCCGCCACCAGTTTACTTCGGAGGACGAACTGTACAAAATTTATCCGGAGGCTTATATCCAACCCGGAAACAAATTGGTGAATGACTCTACCAGTTATATCGGAGTCAAAAACACATTGGGAATCGCACTGCTCGAGGGTTTCAATAAATATGCCAAAGCCGGGCTGACAGCTTTCATCTCGCATAAGTTAAGCAATTACCGGCTTATGGACCGGGACTCTGTAAGCGTGGATAAATACAGCGAACATGAAGTCTTTGTCGGAGGTGAACTGGCCAAACGCCAGGGAAAAACACTCCACTACCGCGCCATGGGTGAAGTGGGAATCCTGGATAAAGCGATCGGGCAATTCCGTGTCAACGCCGACCTCGACCTGAACTTCCGCTTATGGAAAGACACGGTCAGCTTTATTGCCCGCGGATCCATCAGTAACACTCTTCCCGCATTCTATATGCGTCATTATCACTCCAAGTACTTCTATTGGGACAATGACAATATGGAAAAAGAATTCCGTACCCGACTGGAAGGTGAGCTGAACATAGAACATTGGCAAACCAACCTGAAAGCCGGAGTGGAAAACATCAAGAACTATACGTATTTCAATCAAAAAGCATTGCCCCAACAGAATGGAGGTAATATCCAAGTGCTTTCCGCCACTCTGTCACAAAACTTCCGCCTGGGCATTCTTCATCTGGACAATGAAGTGACCTGGCAAAAGTCGAGCAACAACACCGTGTTACCCCTGCCCGAACTTTCACTATACCATAACCTCTATATCCAGACAACACTGGCTAAGAAAGTGCTTCACGTACAATTGGGAGCCGACGTACGCTATTTCACCAAATATTATGCTCCGGCATATACTCCCGCCATCCAGCAGTTCCACTTGCAACCGGAAGACGACCAGGTAAAGATTGGCGGTTATCCGATCATCAATGTATATGCCAACCTGCAATTGAAACGTACGCGCCTTTTCGCGATGATGTACCACGTCAATCAGGGAATGGGTAACTCGAATTATTTCTTGTCACCCCATTACCCCATCAACCCGCGCCTGTTTAAGATTGGTGTTTCCTGGAACTTCTATGACTAACTGCCGCCATGAATCTACTGAGACCTAAGTATCTGAAATACGTTGTATTGGGACTGATATCAGCCCTCGTTGTCACCTGTTGGCCCCGCAAAGAGAAGCCCAAAGGACATCCGCGGGATTATGCCGAGATCAAAGAAAGCGGCATTCTTCATGCTGCAACAGAATACAACTCCATCAGCTTCTATGTGGATGGAGATACGGTTTCGGGATTCCATTACGAACTGATAGAGGCGTTTGCGCGCGACAAAGGTTTACAGGTACAGGTCTCTCCGGTGATGAGCTTCAATCAACGGCTGGAAGGGCTGGCCAACGGAACGTATGATGTAGTGGCTTATGGCATACCGGCTACGAGTGAACTGAAAGACTCGCTGCTCCTCACCTCCCCTATCATTTTAAGCAAACAAGTCCTGGTGCAACGCAAAGTCGGAGAAAACGATTCACTTGCCATCAGAAGCCAACTCGACCTGGCAGGCAAAACATTGAATGTCGTCAAAGGATCTCCCTCCATCCTGCGTATCCGCAACCTGAGCAATGAAATAGGCGATACGATCTATGTTAACGAAATAGAGAAATATGGTTCCGAGCAACTGATCGCAATGGTTGCTCACGGAGACATCGATTATGCCGTATGTGACGAGGGCATCGCCCGGATGGCTGTGGACTCGCTACCCCAGCTCGATATCAATACCGCCATCAGTTTCACGCAATTCTATTCATGGGGAGTCAGCAAGCAATCTCCCGCCCTACTCGACAGCCTGAATACATGGCTATCCGACTTCCGAAAAAAAGGAGAATACCAGTCCGTTTATCGCAAATATTACGGGAAACAATAACCGGCTTTCTTCCCTCCTCCCGTCTCTTTTAAAGATAACAGTTACCAGTTGTACAACTGGTACAGTACGAGTTGAGCAACTGGTCGTGTACGAGTGGTACAACTCGTCGTGCATGAGTTGTACACCCGATGCTATCACACTAAGGGACGAACGCGAACGATCTCTATCAGGATAACTGTAAATCATTCTTTGCTTTCGGCAGAATTGAGTATATTTGCGGAACGATAAATAAAAAGATATGAGCAATAAGATTATAAAATGGGGATTCATTGGTTGCGGAGAGGTGACCAAATACAAAAGCGGACCTGCTTTTCAGAAAGTAGAAGGCTCCAAAGTAGTGGCAGTCATGAGCCGTGACGGTAAAAAAGCCAAAGCCTATGCTAAAGAGCGGAACATACCGAAGTGGTATGACGACGCACAAGAGTTAATAGACGATCCGGAAGTAAATGCCGTATACATAGCCACTCCGCCCTCTTCACACGCCACTTATGCCATCATGTCCATGAAAGCCGGAAAACCGGTTTATATCGAAAAGCCAATGGCACAGACTTACGAAGAGTGTGCCCGCATCAACCGCATCTCACAAGAGACGGGAGTCCCTTGTTTTGTAGCCTACTACCGGCGTTACCTGCCTTACTTTATGAAAGTGAAGGAACTGGTGGACAAAGGTACGATCGGCAATGTAATCAACGTACAGATCCGTTTTGCACAGCCCCCTCGCGATCTGGACTATAACAGAGAGAATCTGCCCTGGCGTGTACAGGCCGATATTGCCGGAGGAGGATACTTCTATGACCTCGCACCACACCAGATCGACCTTCTGCAGGAGATGTTCGGCTGCATACTCGAAGCCAGTGGCTATAAAAGCAACCGTGGCGGACTCTATCCGGCAGAAGATACACTGAGCGCATGTTTCCAGTTCGACAACGGATTGGTAGGGAGCGGTTCGTGGTGCTTCGTAGCCCATGATTCGGCCCGCGAAGACCGTATCGAAATTATCGGCGATAAAGGCATGATCTGCTTCTCCGTATTTACCTATGACCCGATTGCCCTCCATACTGAAAGAGGACGTGAAGAAATAGTGGTAGAAAACCCTGAACACGTACAGCAGCCCTTGATTCAGGCCGTAGTAGACCATCTTCTTGGAAAATCCACCTGTTCGTGTGATGGCGAAAGTGCCACAACGACCAACTGGGTGATGGATAAAATATTGGGAAAGATCTGATAATGAACGATGAACGATCAACCATAAACGATAGAGATCGTCTTACCTCACACTACATTCCACCTATCAGGACACTACTTATTGTTGATCGTTCATCATTTTTTTATCTTTTCCATGTCACGTTTTCCTTCCTTCTCCGTCTTGCTTATGTAAATGGAACTAAAACAATTCAAAATAGCCGTTCTTCCACTCCGCGACAAACTGCTTAGTTATGCGCGGAAGTTGACAGATGACCACTCGGATGCCGAAGATGCCGTGCAGGAAGTGATGCTGAAGTTATGGAACCTTCGTCCGAAACTGGACGAATACCATAGCATTGAGGCCCTTGCCATGACTATGACCCATCATACCTGCATGGATATCCTCAGAGGGAAACATCCCGACAACCTATCGCTCGACAGCGTACAGGCTGCCAGTCCGGTCGCCACCCCCGAACGCTTGCTTGAAGAGAAAGACGAATTCAGCCTGATGCGACATATCATCAGTACACTTCCACCTCTGCAACAGACCATCCTCCGGATGAAAGATGTAGAAGAGTACGAAACCGAAGAAATCGCCGAGATAACAGGATGCAGCTCCGAAGCCATCCGCAGCAATTTATCCAGGGCACGGAAAAAAGTAAGAGACATTTACCTGCAAACCATACAACAAAGAAAAAGGAGAAACGAAGCATGAATATAGAAGAATTATTGAACAAGTATTTTGAAGGGGAAACCACCTGCGAAGAAGAACGTGAGCTCCGCCGTTTTTTCACCCGGGGCATCATACCGGAACATCTGCAGATGTACCGCCCGATGTTTGCTTTCCTCAACGAAGAGAACCGGCAGAGCAAGACTGCCGTCCCCGAAGTTCCGAAAACTTCTGTCCCTCTGCGCCGCCGTCTACTTTACATATTCAGCGGAATGGCTGCCGGAATATTGCTTATATTGGGTATTGCCGGTCTCAACCGACATTTCAACACCTCAACCGCTAATTATGTAATCATTGACGGGAAATGCTATACCGATGCCAAGCTGGTACGCGAACAAGCCATGATCGCGTTTCGTGATGTCAGTATCAGCGAGGAGGAAGTATTCGCTACGCTGTTCTCCGAATAAAAAAAGAAAATAATAAAAGAAACGAAGTATGAATAAAGTCATTCGCACCACATGGATTATCCTGCTACTTACTGTCGCCTCCGGCATGGCAAGAGCACAACAGGGACTACAAATAGCTTCCGTATTCCAGAAATACGGTAAACAAAAAGGAGTGACTATGGTAGAGCTGTCCAACGAAATGCTGGAAACCTACCAGATGACTCTCTATAAAAGCCTTGTCTTTAAAGACGTTGAAGAAGCACTGCCCACCATTCTCAACTGTCTGGATGCTGACAAAAAGAAGGCAAAGAAAGTGAAGGAAGTGGTGGCAGGCGGACAAATCCAGTCCGGCTATTATCAATTGCCCCAGCTAAAAGAAGATGTCAACCGGTTCATCCTGTTCAAAACCGGTAAAAAAGGCTCGGCTACCCTGATTTACATCGAGGGCGAGTTGGATGCAGACGATCTGGTAACCATGTTATTTATGAAAAAAAACTAAACATTATAAGAATATGAAACACATTTATTTATTACTGTTTATGCTGATCCCGATGACGGGAATGGCTCAAGAAGGCATTTCGCAAGACACGACTCTTTACGTCAACGGACGCAAAATCCTGATTAAAGAAAACGAAGGGAAAATAAAGGTAAAACTTTACGAACAGTCTTCGCACGGCGATACGATAGAGAACGATCAGATTTTTGAGGGAATCTATACGGACGGACAAACTACCGAACGCCGCACGGCATTCACCGTCCCCTTCGTCAAAAGAAAGAACCATTATCGGTTCGACCCGCATATTGCCGGATTCTATATGGGATACACACGGCTCTCTGACGGCATCAACTTCAATACTCCGGACGGACTGAATATAAACGCCAACAAGTCCTGGGAAATCGGTTTCAATCTGTTTCAAGGCTCCCTGACACTCTCACGTGATCGCCAATGGGGCATAACAACCGGTTTAGGCTGGGGATACCGCTCTTTCCGCCTGGGCAACAACTATGCCTTCAGACAAATAGATGGAGTCACCGGCATTGTTCCGGGTGTTCCCGACGAGGAAGTGTATACCAAAAGCCGGTTACGCTATTTCTACTTCCGCATTCCGGTAGCCCTGGAATGGCAAAAAAGATTCAGCCACAGCAATGCTCACGGTCCTCTATTCTTTTCAGCCGGACTTGAAGCGGAAATCCGTCATGGAGCCAAGTCGAAAGCAAAGGTCAACGGACATAAAAAGAATCTGGACAGCGGCCTGAATGTCCACCCGGTAGGCATTAACCTCCTGGCACAAGCAGGTTACGGTGACATCGGAGTGTATTTGCGCTACTCTACCTACAGCCTCTTCGAACACAAAAAAGGTCCCGAACTTTATCCCTACTCTTTCGGTCTGTGCTGGTATTGGTAACAGGAAGCCCGACGGATGGCAACCATATATCCGCCCGACGGCATCAACAGTCCGACTATTCAAAAAGAATAAGCTGATTTCTCTGCCGGAAAAAACAATCTATCGTTCATATTGTTTATATTTGCAAAAAACGTATAACAATATTAACGATAGATTTTTTATATCACATGACCAAAGAAGAACTAATGAGGAAAGCCATCGAACTTTCCAGAGAAAATGTAGCAAACGGAGGAGGCCCCTTCGGAGCTGTCATTGCAAAAGATGGAGAAATAGTGGCCACAGGCGTCAATCGCGTAACAGCCTCATGCGACCCCACTGCCCATGCAGAAGTAAGCGCTATCCGCGCGGCTGCCTCAAAACTGGGAACTTTTAACCTGAGCGGTTACGAGATTTACACCTCTTGCGAACCCTGTCCCATGTGCCTGGGTGCCATCTATTGGGCCCGATTAGACAAGATGTACTATGGCAATAACAAGACAGATGCCAAAAACATCGGATTCGACGACTCGTTTATCTACGATGAATTGGAACTGAAACCGGAGAACCGCAAGCTGCCATCCGAAGTATTACTCCACGACGAAGCAATCAAAGCTTTTGAGGAGTGGATGGAAAAAGAAGATAAGATAGAATACTGATAAACAAGAATCCCCGTAGAACACTGCATCGTCCTTCGGGGATTTCTATACACACAAAAGTTATAATTTAATTGCTTGGGAATCTAATTAGAAACGGAGACCTAAAGTAAACAGCACTTGGCTACGGGTATTAGTCACTTTGGTTGTTTCCGGTGTCAGCACCGTAGTTGCATTGTTTTCTTCATACTTATTTACGAACGGATAAAAATCTTCATTATAAGTAGAGAACTTATAAGCCAGATCTGCATAAAATACAGAACCGCGATACCCGATACCCAAAGTATAGTTGCTCAGAGCCTTCGTATTTGCCCAGTCAGTATCTGTCTGGATAGAATAATAAGGCAGATCCTTGAAAGCATCTCCATGGAAAATAGCCGAAGTATAATTATATCCGGCACGCAGCGCAAACTGCGGGATCACTTTATATTCAAGACCAAGACGGAGGGTATTCACACCTTTCATCATAGGTCTCGTGCTATTTTCAAAAGTAAACTCAGAGCTTGAACCGGTCGGTCCTCGGAATTTCATCGTTGAATAATCCTGATATTCGTATTCGGCACCTAATGCCAGACTTGTACCAATGGTATAACCTAAACTTACGTTATAAGTCCACGGAGTCTGTAACCGGAATTCACGCACCATATCTCCATTTCCGGGTAACTTATCACGCGTATCCACCGACCACTGATCTATCTTTCCTGTCTCAACGTTCAACACATCCGATTCTACACGGGCACTGGTCTTATAATCCAGATTATAGAACGTAGGGGTGTGAATGGCCAAACCGATACGGAAGGGCGAATTTTCAAACGGACGGATAATCGTACCCAACTTAAGATCGAAACCCGAACCTCTTACCTTATTCCAACTCCTCAGATTGTAATTCTGCGGTGCATTTGCTCCTGTATACGCTTCGGAATAATAAGTGTACTTGCTATAATCAACCGCATATGCCCCGAGAGTCAGTCCAAGATAGAACCGGTCGTTGAAATTGAAAGCAACATTAAAGTCGTACTGGTCGATTCCGCCACGCTCTTGCGAGTGGAAATTGGCGACACCGTCATCATACATACCATAATAATTACCCGGTGTCGTATACAGAGGTTTACCATTTGCATCGTATCTTTGATTTCCATCCTTATCCACATATGGAGAATTCGGCTTGCCGGCTGCATTCATTTTATCAGTTGTGATATCACTAATCAACCAACCGTCATATCCCAATATGGAAAGCCATCCTATCTCCGGATCATCATAAGGATAATCTCCCCATTTGGTTATGCCACTGGCTTGTTGGGCCATCTGATAGGTTTGCGAACTGTTACCGAGTCCTCCCTTCATATTCATATTCTTATAGAAAGACTTGGCTTTATGGTAGTTAAATCCAAAATTCACATAACGCAAAGAAGTTTCATTGCCAATCTTAGATGCAAATACAAACCCCAGATTATCAAAAGAACCTTGTATTTTATCCGACTTAAATTTATCTCCCAAATATTTGCTTTCCGTCCCGTATGAGGAAAAGCCGAAAGAAGTCATAAAATCATTGCTGCGATAGATACCGATACCGGCAGGATTCGTTCCGATTGTAGAGATATCACCTCCTAAAGCTCCCATGGCGCCACCCATACCGACAAAACGGGCGGTTCCGTTCAAGTCCTTTCCTGTTATCTTGGCAGCATCGTACACAGTCTGTGCACTTATCGGGGCTGCTGCTACCAACAGCCCCAAAGTTGCTAAAGTAATTATTTTTTTCATCGTCAAATGCTTTTTTAAGTTAATACCTCCATTATCATCTTCTACCCCTTGAAGAGCCGCCACCGCCACCGGAAGAACGGGAAGAACCACCACCGCCACCGGTAGAATAACTACGTGAACTGCTACCTGAAGGTGAAGAATAACTGCGCGTAGACGAACTGCTGCTACGAGAAGGAGTACTGTTGTATGAACGACGAGTGGTACTCTCATTGTAACTACGCGAAGGAGCCGTAGAACTGCCACGAGTATAAGTAGAGCTGCTTCTTGTACTTGCCCTTCTGCCTCCTTCCGAGTAAGACGGAGAACCTGTAGTAGTGCTTCCGCCGCGAGTTCCTTCATAAGAAGAACTACTGCGTGTACTACTTGGACGGGTATAGGTACTTCGACGTGAAGAAGAAGCATCTGTACGCGTAGTAGATCCCGGACGTTCACCGACTACACGCGTTCCTATCACACGTCTGGCAGAGCTCTCTCCTCTATTGTAAGAAGATGTCGCTGACGAACGAACGGAAGAACCGCTATTGGAGCGTACCGCACCTGAACTGTAACGGCGAACGGTCGAAGAGTTGCCATAACTGCTTCTCACAGCAGACGAACCACGACGGGTATAGGTATTATATCTTCCTGCCCAGCTGCCGCCGCCACCCCATCCGGGATGATAGTGATGATGGTGTCCCCAGTAGCCGCCGCCATACCAGCCGCCCCAGTAACCACCCCAATAGCCACCCCAATAACCGGGATAATAGCCACCCCAAGCATAATAAGGTGAAGACCAGCCCCATCCCCAGCCCCATCCGGAACCATAAGAGTTGTAACGCCAATCCCACCATAAGCGGTTGGTAAATGTCGGGAATGCATAAGCATAGAAACCGTCTGTATAAACATTCCAATCCCAGGAATTGGTTCCATAAACAATGTCCCAGTAAAGCGGGCTGCTAATGCTTACCGCAAAACGGGGATTACGGAAACGAATGATGCGTTCAGCGTACTCGTAGTCATCCTGTGAGCCATTGAACCCGTTCACCCATTCACCATCCGGATCGGAGACAGCTTTTTCTTTTACGTATAATGTATCGTCCTCCATTGCGAACTCGTTATCTTTGGCATCGTAACGGCGGTTATACTCATCCACATCACGCATATCGCGTTTGTTTCCTTTACGGTCCTGAACTACTACCGTAGTACCCGGAGACGTATAAATGTTCGTGGTGACAACTTTTTTTTCCGGTTCCTTCTTCACAGGAGTCTTTTTGGCTTCCTGCTTTTTTTCCTTAGAAGGTACGAAATAAAGGTCGTCATTATTGCTTTGCGCCATCACAAGTAGTGGGAGGCACAGGGCAAACAGCGATAATAACACAATCTTTTTCATATTTCCGTGGTTTATTGGTTTCTTAATCTTTTTATTCACGTTACAAAGATAAGCAAGGTATTCACGCTGCCGGATAGATTTTCCCCAAACAATAATAGGGATTTCCCTATTTATCTTATATTAAACAAAAACAGCACTAATACTCAGCAAACTATTTCATTATCAATTAGTAATAGTCAGTAAAGAGCTGTTACTTCTGAGGCTATTTAATTGCCGAAGACACATTTACATTATCAATTTATTGTAGAACAAATTATGGCAAATCTATTTCCGACAATTGTCCCTGGAAAAATATTAAGAGACAATACACATAAAATATGAATAGCTCTTTCGCACAATTATGAAACTCGCTATATAGTGACTGATCTAACAGTGAATTCCATACAAGAGTTCAAGAATGGATATATCATTAAAAGAGCAGACACTTCTTATCTCAATAGCAAATTAAGAAACGAGAAAATACGCTCTGATACAATAAGAATAAGGCTATCCTTTGTAAGAGCAATCATGAGATTTACTCTACAATGCCGATTTATCACCTACGTCACATACCCTTTTGCATCATATAAATAGATGAAATTAAAGCAACACGAGATACTGATTTGAAAAAAATCTAATTCGGATACGAGACATTTTTATGCTATCATATTATCTTGGCGGCATTAATATAGCTGACTTAATAAATTACAATTTCTAAAATGCAACGGAAAACTAATATATCAATAGGTATTTTATTTTTATCGGCATTTTCTTTATCTTCTTTAGATGGACCTGCCTTTCTTTTCTTACCTTTTATTTCAGTCATTGGAGTGTGTGTATGAAAAGAAGCAACCACTTTTGCTGTGGCAGGCACACCATTTATAGAAGGAGATTTGTCTCCAAGGCTTATATTTCCTCTTGCTTTTCCGTCATTCTTCACTGCCATACCATATCGTTTCTTACCTATGTAATATTGCTTTTTCACCGGATCATAATAAATCCAGAAACCAACTTCTTGTCTTTGGACCTCTGTGGAACGCTTAAGCATATCACTCCAGGCTTCTTCCAAAGCCTTTTTTACAGTTGCATCCTTAATGACTTCTTCAGGTTTAGGCAAAGAGCCTGATTGCTGTGGTGAAGATAACGGAGATGAACCGCCTCCTTGAGGAGAAAAAAGTCATCAAGTCCGGGAAGGGCTTTCGGAGATTCAGAAGGCATATCCCCAAAAGGCCATTTAAACGGGTTTTCAGAAGATGTAGGACGTCTACCGATTACTGTCACTTCGGGTAACGAAAAACCGGCACCAAAAAGATCGTCTTTAACATATTAGACACGTCATACATGGGAAGCTATAGTGTTAAAGGCGACTAATTCAGTCGCCTTATTCTTTATAAGACCTTGTTTACTCTTTTTTTTCGGCTGTGTTGATAGAGAATACAATAATAGGAGCATTATTCTCTCCCTGATTCTCTATTTCTCCTGCATATGAATCTAATGTAAAAGATTCTAAATTATATAAATACTTCCCTTTAACAATCGAATAAACGATATTTATTGTGTGGTATTTATCGTCTTTAAAAATTTCTGGACAATAAAATTCAATTTTCACATTATATCTATCTTTCTCTTCATTAAAAGTTATTGGTAAAGACAAATATCTATGTCCTTCTCTTCCCAGCATAACGATTGGACGTTCAAGCCAACTCTCTTGTAAGTCATTAGAACTGATCAAGGTCTTTATTCGATAACTTGACGAAGCGAGTTCTAATCTAGAGTTAATAATAACTGTTTCTAAGTTATCAAGAGGATAGGTAGTCTCCAAAGAAGAGATGATTTGCATATCTATATTCATACTGTATGAATATGGTGGAGTATCTGGTTGGTGGCAGGCAATCATAAAAATTGATAATACAGATAATAATAATAATTTTTTCATAATGTTGTTATTTATTAGGTGACACTTTAATAATTTCTCTATTTAAATGATAGCTGACATCATGAGTTCTATTATATATGTTGTCAAAAATATACCATCCATTTCCCCCATTTTCACCCCATCCCCAATTCATATGAAGAAATTCAGAGGTATCATAGGTACCATTGGTGAAAAAATAATCAGGTTCTTCCATATCGGGTATATTGAATTTACTTCCCCAAACTAATGATGCATATTGTGTCTGGCGTACTTCATAACCATCGCATACCCATGCATGACCTTTAGTGATTATATCAAAAAAAATTGCTTTTCTGTCTCCTCCCATAAAAACAGGTCTGTTGTTTTGTATTTCTTGAATTGTCTCACTTCTTTTGTAGTCCATTAGTGTTGCAGAATAATTCAATTTTTTGAATGCTTTTACAGCGTTGCCCATCGTAGCTCCCGTGGCTTTATCTTTGTAGGTTACTTTTGAGAAACTACGAATGTCTTTGATAAACTTTTTGAAAAATTCATCATCTTCCATATTCGTATTACATCTCAATGGAATATGTGTCCAACTATATGTAACGGGCCATTCATAATATTTGGCTATCTGCGCAATTGCAATTGGTACGCAACCAGCCAACTTATTGGGGGCATCTACATTAAAGGGAGAGCGTTGATGCCAACTCGTTTTTAGTAATGGTCCAATCGTTTTTATTGGATATTTTTTTATTAACAGTAGGTTTACTTTCTCACAGTTATAGTTTTGATCCGTATGATTACAGATGTCTCTGATGTATCCATCAGCCCTTTCCTTAGAAAGAAAATTTCGGATTGCGCCCAAGTCATGGCATTCATAACCCTTGTTAGTCCAGATCTTTTTTTGCTCCTCTTTTTTAATGGACATTGCATAATCACTTAAGGATCTTGTAGAAACATCACTTAGCTTTTCTGTTTTTAAATTTTCAAACTCAACCCATTTTTTCCTATATTTATCTATGATACTATCTGGCTGTATTTCGTTATATTGCATAATTTTCTTATACTCATCTAATAGAATGGAGGAACCATCGTTATAAGACTCTTGCAGAGAAAAAGAGCCCACATCGGAGTATGCGATTACAGGATAGTATTTTTTAGTTGCACTAATAATGGTGTAACCTTTTTGATCTTGATAATTGATAATATACATCATCGGTTTTCCATTATTATATAAAGTAAAGATTTCTTTTATCCGTTTGGTAGGTTCATTTAACGAATTCCTTGTTAAATGATGATTTTTTCTATTGAATATTTCTGCGACTATACTAGCATCTTCTGTATTAATATTGATTTTTTCTCTGTCAATACCCAGTTGAGTACTCTGTCTTTTATAGGCATCCAGAGGTGTCGGGTCTGGCAGAATCAACTCTTCTTGGGAGCAAGAAAATAACATAAAGTACAGTATTGCCAATATTGCATATAGAATAGTATTTTTGTTCATTCTAATGATTTATGTAAGTTATAGTTTAGATTTTTATTTTCGTCTCTATATTGTAAGATATAGATAATATAGATTTTTTATGGTGGTTTGATAGATGAATAGAAATAACAAAATCTAAATGAAAAATAAAATAAATGTCGATTAGACTTCATAGTATCAATTATTGAAAATTTATTTTAAATAACAAAAACTTGGATCAAAAAGTTCATTTATGATTTGTTTTTCAGCAAATGATAAAAGTCAAATACATTATTAGACAACAGATTATCAGTTTACTGCTTTTACAAAAAGCCCTAAAAATCAGTAAGTTTAAAGAAAACTAGCAGATCTTCATATGAGGAATACTGAATCCAAAAACTTAGCCAAAAACAACCAGTCACCGACAATATCATTACAACATGAAAAGTTTTTTCCATTGGAGAGCTTATCTGCAAAGACTTTTGTTGGACTCCCCTATATCATCAGAACATCCGAAAAAAAAGAAAGAGATTAAATTCATTAATAAAAAAGACTTAAATCATATATTTTATAAAGACAAGTAAAGGATGGTAAATCGCCAATACCTACTCTTAGGTATTTATACATAAAACAGAGATCTAAAGCTAAATACTATATAATAAAGAGCAAGGAGTAAAAATACATTCTCTAAAATCTTCCAGATGAAACAAATCCCCACTTCTTAGTGATAAGAAGCGGGGAAACGTCAACAAATTACAATTAAACCTTATATCCGGGAGAACTGACAAAAGAAGACATAACAACACATATATTGTCCTCCCCCTAAAGAGGCCTGTGATTACCTCTTACTACGTTCAAGATTAAAAAGAGATTGAACCTCCGTTTCACAACGTATAGGCTTATCATAAGACTACTGATTCGTGGAAATGTAAAACAATCCCGGAAGATCCTTCTGATTAAAAAAACTTTGATTATAATTGCGAGAATAATCAGCCCTGATCTTTAAAAATCAGGGCTATAGAAAGTAGAGTGTAAATGAAAGCCTCTCATTTAATCGCTTTATTCTTTCACTATCTCACCTTTCTCATTCAAAAGAACAGTTACATCTTCCGTAGATTGATCTTCCTTGATTACAGTCACAATCACTTTATATACCTTACTGGTTTCTCTTTCCGAAACGAAAGCCTCCTTTATCGAAGCACCTTCATAATCTTTGGCCAATGCATTGATAACAGCAGCAGGAAGTTCCTTTGCGGCTATTTGTGTAAATTCGTCCTGAGGAGTTTGCAGAGTTTGTTCTACTGCTAAAGTGTCACCCGATACACTGGCAAACGCTACTGATGTTCCTAATCCCATAATCATTGCTAATGCTACTAATACCTTTTTCATAATCGTAATTTTTTTGGTGTGAATAATTAAAACAACTTTTATGCTAAATAAAAAGCAAAGGGCATGCCAAAATGTCCAAAGAGCATAAATCAACTATAAAACAACAAGTTATGATCAAGACAATAAAAAAGTTTGGGGAATAAACACACACTTTGGGGAATAAATACACAAAAAAACTCCGAGACTTTCGACCCGGAGACTTACACTTCAGTTAAATAACAAAGTTTGCTTCTACATGACCAAAGATAGTATTTCTTTCTGAACCAGTTATTGCCATTATTAGAAATTACGACATATTGGACGCGCCACACATACATGGGAAGCTATAGTGTTAAAGACGACTTATTCAGTCGCCTTATTCATTTCTTCTGTTATCGTTCTAATCTGATACAGCGATTAATCGCTAGGTTGTAAAATGGGCCAGAATAATGCTGCCTGATATCGCAGATATTGGCAGGAACGTACAGAGAAGTATCGTATATATGTTCTGACTCGCTAAGAACTACTTCTTGAGGCAATTGGACTATCTGCGCTCACTGCATAATAGCCTGTTCTTTAACTTAACAAATCTCAACCCGATAAAAACAATGTTTACTTTGTTTCTATCCCTTTAAATCGTACTTTTGCAAATAAAAACACCTATGAAGTACTTTGAGTTCACTTTTGATACACATCCTTGCACCGAAACGGTGAATGATGTGCTTGCTGCCGTGTTGGGCGAAGCCGGATTCGAGAGTTTTGTCGAACGGGAAGGCGGACTGACCGCTTATATTCAGCAATCACTTTACAACGAAGAGACATTGAAAACAGAGCTGGCAAATTTTCCTGTGCCGGATACGGAAATTTCTTATACGTTTGCCGAGGCCGAAGACAAGGACTGGAACGAAGAATGGGAAAAAAATTTCTTCCAACCGATTGTGATCGGAGACCGTTGTGTGATTCATAGCACATTTCATCAGGACGTGCCTAAGGCAGAATATGATATCCTGATCAATCCGCAGATGGCATTCGGAACAGGACACCATGAAACGACAAGCCTGATTATCGGAGAATTGTTGGATAGCGAACTGACCGGCAAGTCGCTGCTGGATATGGGCTGCGGAACTTCAATACTGGCTATTCTTGCACGGATGCGGGGAGCTAAGCCTTGCACAGCCATCGATATCGACGAATGGTGTGTACGCAACTCGATAGAGAACATCGAACTGAACGGAGTGACAGATATTGCCGTCTCGCAGGGGGATGCTTCGGCATTGCAAGGGAAAGGGCCATTCGATGTAGTAATAGCCAATATCAACCGCAATATCTTACTGAATGACATGAAGCAGTATGTAGCATGCATGCATCCGGGATCGGAGTTATTTATGAGCGGATTCTATATCGATGATATTCCGGCTATCCGCCGGGAAGCAGAAAAGCACGGACTCACCTTCGTACACCATCAAGAGAAAAACCGATGGGCAGCAGTAAAGTTCGTACTTTAACACACACAGGCCTGCCATAGAGTAACACACGAACGACATAACAGTCAGTCCTGTGCTACTCTGCGGTATGACCGGATCAAACTTCAAATTCCTTTTTCACCTGCCTACACCAGTCTTTTATTCGCTTATCAGTCATTTCCGACTGATTTTCGATGTCAATGACCAATCCACACCATTTATCACCTTTCAGAGCCCGGGAACGCTCGAAACTATATCCGTCTATAGAAGTAAAACCAACAAGCGTAGCTCCATCATTCTCAAAGACTTCGGCAAGCAGTCCGACACCATCGGCAAAGTTCTCGGGATACTTCACCTGATCGCCAAGCCCGAAGATAGCCACTTTCTTCCCTTTCAACTGCAAGGTGCGGAGTTCGGGCAGAAGCTCGTCCCAATAAGTAGGCAGTTCGCCATCGAACCAGGTGGAAGCACCGACTATGAAATTATCATAGGCTTCAAAATCATTCTGCCAGGCATTTTCGATGGCTACAGACTCGGCAGAAGTACCAAATTCTTTTTGAATCTTTTCAGCCACCCAAGAGGTTTTATCGGCTTTGGCAGCATAGAATATTCCTATCTTTTTCATGATTGATCGTTTTTTTAATTAGAACTCCAGCAACTCTTTGGCTGCTTTATATATCTTTTCATCATTCGGCAGGATAGCCCGTTCCAATATCGGATTGAAACCTACCGGAGTAAAGGTGGAGCCCACACGTTGTACCGGGGCATCCAGGTAACGGAACATTTCCCCAGCAATCTGCGCTGCAATTTCGGCACCGAATCCGGAGAAGACTTTGTCTTCATGCACCACCATCACTTTACCGGTTTTCCGTACGGAAGCAAAAATCGCTTCTTTATCCAACGGAATCAGCGAACGGAGATCGATAACTTCGACACTCCCCACCCCTTCCCGGGCAAGACGTTCGGCAACATCCAGACAAAAATGGGTAGTATTGCCATAAGTAATTATAGTCAGATCGGTTCCTTCGCGGCGGATACGGGCCTTACCAAAGGGAACTTCAAACTCTTCGGGCACAACGGCAGCAGCCTCTACTGAGTTGTAAAGCGCTTTGGGCTCCAGATAAAGAGTGAATCCCTTGGAACGCATACTGGTGCGGAGCAGCCCGGCAGCATCGTCGGCAAACGATGGACAAACAATACGGGCACCGGGTAAAGTCGTAAGAGCCCCTTCAAGGTTCTGCGAATGATACAATCCACCGCCAATGTATCCACCCGAAGCAAGGCGAAGTGTAATATTGGGAGTAAACTTACCATTGCTACGCCAATACTCATGTGTACACTCAACGTACTGTTCGACAGCAGGCCAGAAGTAATCGGCAAACTCAGCGCCTTCAATAACCACATGTATTTTAGGATCGAAACGGCACATTCCGTTGGCCGTTCCCACAATATAATCTTCGGCTATCGGAGCACTGAACACACGGGCATCACCGAACTCCTGTTGCATCCCCTTGGTGACATTGAATACGCCTCCTTTATCTTTATTGGCCACGTCTTGTCCCCAGATAAAGGTATCAGGATTGCGGCGAAACTCCTCTTTGAGCGTTTCATTAATGGCGTTCACCATGAAACTCTTCTCACCTTCGACAGGCCCCGGAAGTCCGTCTTTATACTTTTGAGGAATATACGGTTCGGGAAGGACAAAGTCATAAATGCTCTCCGGAATCGGATCGGGTGCAGCCAACGCTTTACGATTGGCGGCAGCCAGTTCTTTCTTGGCGGCAGCTTCTATCTGTTGGAGGTCCTCTTCGGTCAGGCGCTTGTAGCGCAACAGCATCCGACGGAACTTCATCAGCGGATCGGCTTCCTTCACGTATGCCAACTCATTCTCGTCGCGATAGAGAGTATGCTTATCAGAGTTGGAGTGCGAACCGATACGTACGCAATTGGCATGTACTATAACCGGAGTACGGTTGGCTATAGCAAATTCACGGGCCTCGGTCATGGCATTCATCGAGTCAAATACATCCTTTCCATTGCAATGAATGATGCGGAGGTTCTTAAAACCGGAGAAGTTATCGGCCACTTTACGATTGGCAGTCTGATCCTTTTTAGGGACGGAAATGCCATAACCGTTGTCCTGAAATACAAAAATAACCGGAAGACGTTCGTTGCTGGCCCCGTTGATAGCTTCATAGACAAATCCCTCGGATGTGGCAGACTCACCATGTGAAGTAATGGCAACCCCCTTATGCCCATAATAAACCATGGCACGCCCTACGCCTGCCGCATGAAGATCGTGCGTACCGGTAGCAGAAGAGATATTCTCGATGTGCCATTCCGGTTTGGCAAAGTGATTGGACATGTGACGTCCGGCACTACCCGGGTCTGTAGCTTTTGAAATACCGTTCAGAATCAGTTCCTCCGGAGTCATTCCGGCAGAAAGCACAGTGAGCATATCCCGGTAATAAGGAAAAAGATAGTCCTCACCAAGAGTAAAAACCTGCCCGATAGCAAGCTGGATGCCGTCATGCCCGGCATAAGGAGCATGATAGGACCAGCCAAGAGATTGCAGCAAATAGGCGGGTGCCTTCTCGTCGAGCGCACGCCCCAAAGTCATTAAATGATACCACTTGCGGAGAGTCTGTTCGTCAGTGGTTTTTATATCGTATTTCTTCATATTTAAAGTGGGTTTAGGATTTTCACCACAAATCACACAGATGATCACAGTTTAAGGATAAAGATCCCCAAACAAGTTCCGCAACGATCCGGGAGATCTGTGGTGAGACTGATTTATTATTCTGTAAATCTCCGATATGGCAACTATTCTTTCCAGTTCTCCAGATAATCGGCAATGAAGTGCAGGAAGTTACCTCCCAGCGAACCATCCACCACACGGTGATCATAAGAGAGTGACAAGTACATCTTATGGCGAATGGCTATCACATCTCCTTCGGGAGTCTCCACCACAGCCGGCTTTTTCTCAATGACACCCACTCCGAGAATAGCCACCTGCGGCTGATTGATGATCGGAGTTCCGAACAACATCTTAAACGTACCGAAATTGGTGATTGTAAATGTTCCTCCGTCGATATCATCAGGCATCAGCTTATTAACCCGTGCCTTTTTCGCCAACGAATCGATAGCTACGGCAAGTCCGTTAAGATTCAAACGATCGGCATCATGCACTACGGGAACAATCAAGTTTCCATCATCTTGCGAAACAGCAATGCCCACATTGATATGTTTCTTATACAGGATGTTGTATCCGTCCACCGAGACATTTACCTGAGGATAGGCAGCCAACGCCTGGGCAGTGGCCTCAGCAATGGCAGGCATATAAGTCAGCTTCACACCTTCACGACGGAAGAAAGCATCTTTGGTCTTTTCGCGCCAACGCACCAGCCGGGTGACATCTACTTCGACCACATTAGTCACATGCGGAGAAACCTTTTTCGACATCACCATATGGTCGGCAATGATGCGACGTACTCGATCCATCTCTTTGACTTCTACCGATGCATCTGAAGAAACGGCAGAAGCAGATTGTCCATGCTGAGCCTGAGGAGCCGCAGCGGCAGCCTTCTTTTGTACTTCTGCAGAAGGAACAGGAGAAGAGCCCGAATTATTTGCCAAAACCGTCGAAACCACCGTAGTAGAGACGTCGGCTGCCGGAGCACCTTTCTTCATCTCGATGTAAGTGCGGATATCTTTTTTGCTCAGCCGGCCTTCATAACCTGTCCCGGGAATCGAATCCAGTTCTTCCTGAGAAATCTTCGCCTCCCGTGCCAATTGAAGTACTGCCGGCGAATACCAACGTTCCACTTTGGGAGCGGCTACTTCCGCCTGAACTTTCGGAACAGACGCAGTGTCCGACACCTCGGCAGCCTTTGGAGCAGACGCCGTTTCTACAGAGCCTGCGGTTTCCGATGCTTCTCCGGAACCTTCTCCATCCATATCTACAATGGCAACTACCGTACCTACCGGTACCGTATCGCCTTCTTTAAACAATATTTCCACCACTTTTCCGGCAACGGGAGAAGGGATCTCCGCACTGACCTTAGCAGTATTCACCTCGAAAAGTACGTCGTCCTCATTGACCACGTCACCTACCTGCACCGACCATGATAAAATGGTTCCTTCGGTAATACTTTCGCCCAACTTGGGCATTTTTATTTCGAATCTTGCCATATACACAATTATTTATTCTTTCACTTGTACAAGTAGAACAAGATTGTGAAAAAGAAAGTTTTAAGTTAATGTTTTTTTAAGTAATCGCCTGGATAAGAAAGCCGTTTAGTGGCTAAAAACATAAATCAATCTCGCGCATCCTTTAAATATCCGTTCTCACGCATTAGCAAGAAAGCAAGCAGATTCCATAGCAAGCATAACGCATTATCAATAATTACTTTACTTCTTTCTAAAGTATCTTTATCTCAACCCGGGTATGCGGGACGAGATAAGAACCTAACCATTTTCACTAAAGATACTAAGAAAAACAAACTGCTTTAAATGGTATAAACAGATAGGATAACAGATACATCCTATCTGTACATCAAATACAAACGATGAATCGAGCTTGCCAAATCGAGGGTGGAAGATGGAAGTACACTTTTCGTATGAGAAGGCTGAATTTTGAAAGGAAAATAGTTCTCCTCCACCGGATACTGAATAATCAGACTGCTTGGTGATATTCACGTCAGTTACAGATGATGTTGTATTTACTTTCCCGTAACCCCTCGATAATAGCCAGTTCCTCCTTACTGAACGCTTCGGCAATCGAAGGACCTGCAAAATAACGAAAAACCCACTCCCGGAATTTATCTGTAGATAGAGCCGGATGCATATACTCTTTCAGATTCGTCACTTCGCTACGTACCGAACGGACAGCAGGATGTACGGCAACCTTTTCCTCAAGTCCTTCTACCTCAAGCAACTTGTTCAACAACGCCAGATTTGTATCATACAGCAGTGTGCAATGATACATTGCACGATTGCGATGTACGCATTGCGCACTGCCCGAGACTTTTCGCCCGTCGACATAAATACCCAATCGTTCGTCGCCTCTCACTGCAACTCCGGCGGCAGTCAACATTTCAACCGTTCGCTCCAGATAAGTTTCGAAACGCGCCAGACGGGTAGTTTCAATGAACGTAAGATTGATGTTGCCCAAATCGTGATATACGGCACCGCCACCGGAAAACCGCCGGAATACAGGAATCTTGTTTTGTTCCGCCATCGTCCGGTTCACTTCCGTTTCCACCCGCTGATGCTTGCCTATAATTACGGACGGAGCACTTTGCCAAAGCATGAATACATCTTCTGTACCCTGCTTCAACAAATACTCTTCAGCCGCCAGATTGAAACCGGCATCTGTAAAAGAGCTATTTATAAACCGCATCAGGCAAACAGTGTCTCGTGATAAATTTCACCGACTGTCGGGTGCGGGAAAACACTCTTTCTAAATTCATCGACCGTATATCCTCTCTGGATAGCAATGCCTGCCACAACAATAATTTCCGAAGCCGGATTGCCCAACATGTGGCAGCCGACAATCCGATCATTATGATCGATAATCAGTTTACACAGTCCGTTCCCCAACTCGTTTTCGGCAACAAAACGCCCCGAATAAACCATCGGTAGTTTTTGTATCCGATAATAAATACCCTTAGCTATCAGCTCCTCCTCCGTTTTACCCACACCGGCCAGTTCGGGATTGGTATAGACTACGCCCGGAACACAATCATAATCCATCCGGTCATCTATTCCCAAAATATGATTAATGGCAACTTCTGCTTCACGAATAGCCGTATGTGCCAATAAAGAAAAGCCGGTAATATCACCGCAAGCATATACACGTGGATGAGAGGTCAACATGTGTTCATCTACAACGACCCCATTCCGGTGCAACTCAATATTCAGTTTATCCAATCCTACTTGGGTGATATTCGCTTTACGGCCTACGCTCACTAAAATCCGGTCGGCATCGATAAACGAACTCTTTCCATCCTTTTCCACTGTTACTCCTTTATCACTCACCTCGGTTACTTTCGTGTTCAGATAGAAATTAACCCCTTTCTTTGTATAGTCAGCACGCAACATCGCACTGGTTTCTTTATCCATTGCTCCAAGAATCTCCGGCATCATCTCGATCACTTTCACCCTAACGCCCATGCTGTTAAAGAATGAAGCAAACTCCATTCCGATCACTCCGCCTCCAATAATGGCGAGCGATGATGGAAGAACAGTGCTATCCAGCGCCTCTCGTGAGGTCCAGTAATCCACGTCCGAAAGCCCCTTTATCGGAGGGATCACGGTATCCGATCCGGTACAAACCAACAGATAGGTTGCCTCGTATACCTCTCCATCACAGCGGATATGGAATCCTTCTTCACCTTCGCCCTCTATCACCGCTTCCTTATCTACAATAGTCACTCCGTAAGAGTTTACCGTCATTCTCACTCCGCCCGTCAACTTCTGCACCGTTTTGTTTTTCCGGCCGATGATTTTTTCCATATCAAATGCAGGAGCCCCCTCTACCGAGACACCGTATTTCGGCGCACTCTTAATACCGTCCAGCACCTTGGCGGAATAAAGCAGGGCTTTGGTAGGAATACATCCTTCATTAAGACACACACCGCCCATTGCTTTTTTCTCAAACAAAACAGCACGCAAACCGTTAGCTCCTGCTCTCTCGGCAGCAGTATACCCGGCAGGTCCACCACCGATAATAGCTATATCATATCTCATAATCGTATATTTTTTTTAGTTATTCATATGATTAACAACAAAAAAAGATAGAGCTTAGTTTTAAAAGACCGTTTTTTTACAATGGCCCTCATAAGGTAAAACAGTTACTTTTGCTACACAAAGTATAAATCATAATAAAACTGTTCACTAATAAAGAAATACCTACCGCTACAGGGAAAGAGCAAAGAGCCGGTTACGAAGATCGATGACATTCCAAACAAAAAGATTATCTACAGGCAAATTCTATTATAGAATGAATAAGCAGTCACACCTCATTCATCTTTATCAATATGATCGTTTCCTTTTACTCTGTCCCCCTTTACCCGTATAGAAAACAGGGCTTATTAATCAATTTTAGATAAGGGAAGATATTTTTCTGATAAATTATTTGTCTATTAAGCGACAAGCCTGCATATTTGCGCACTTTTGAAACCTACTATCTGTATTTACGGAAAGTCGGGATACAAAAAGCTTTCAGGATATCATCCGTCTGATATGAACGGATAATATCAAGATAGAGCTAACTATAAAAATAAAACAGTATAAAGAATCCATTTTAGTAATATGAAGAAATTGCTTTGTCCCCAGTGTAAAATAGCCGGTATGTATGTAAAAAACGATCAGGGTGAACGTCTGTTAGTATATATTGCCCAAGATGGAACAGTCGTACCCAAATATCCGGAAATCCCAATCGAAGGATTCGATTTTACGGAAGTATATTGTCTGGGCTGTTCCTGGCATGGATCGCCCAAACAACTGACAAGATTCTAAGCGATACGCCACCATCCTGTGCTAATAAGCCAAAACTTCACCACAGATTAACAGATTACACAGAGAAACACTATTATCACTTATCTCTTGCTATATAGTTGTGTAATCTCTCAATCTGTAATAAAGCAGGCTTTAGGCATGGATAAAAACCTCATATAGCCGTAGAGTTAAGGGTGCAGGTCAATTGTCCCACTGCCTGAAATCAATCCACACCATCTTCGACATTTTGAGATCCGTCCTAGCCGAATCGTGCCCATAGCGAATGCCGCAGTTATAGTGTACATACGTCTTTTGTAAATCGATGGCGTCTGTGATAGCCACAGAAACGACTCCGGGCTGTGCGTCCGACTCTAGAGAGTAAATGCACTGCTGTTGATGCAACTTCATACTGTTGTTGATGTGATTTAAATAATTCTGGCGAAGGGTCCAGCCTCCCCATGTCACATAATTGGGTGTCATCGCTTGTGCAGCGTCTATCCAACGCAATCCCTGACTCGTTTCGTAAACAAAGGCTTCCGCCCTGTCGTAGAACTCTCCGGGAATAAACTGCCAAAGTTTGCTGTACAGCCCGTTACCAAACTGCCCCTTGCAGGAATAGTCCATCGATTTAGTCTTGTAAGACACTTCGGTAGACGATTCTTTACCAAACGACACTTTGAACGCCTCCCAAGGTTTGTCTTCCAGTTTGGTGGGCGATACGGAAACAGACACTTTCCAGAAAGAGTTCTCGGTATAGCTGGCACCGTGATTCACCGTCTGCGGCTGATAACTGATCTCCCTGAAAATTCCTCCGTCCGAATGAACGGTTATCTCACTGGAAGCCTCCCGCATCAAATTCCAGATGTAAGCATAGACATTGGCACCTTTGGGAGTGGTATAGTCTTTGATATTGGCAGTGAAGCCATTTCCGGCATTATTCGTGATACTCAATATACAGTTGTTGTTCTTACTGTATATCTGGAAGTTATAGGCATCTATCGCCCAGGAGTTATCTATAATCACATCGGGTGCGGCACCCGGTTTCATCTTATAAGGGACCGCCTGCATGGAGTAGTTCATGTCTCCCTGAGCATAGCCATAGATACGGTTGTAAATCTCAATCCTCTTCAAAGCCTCCTTATCCGCCATTTGTGCATTATATCCGGGATCCGGATCGTTACCTTCGGGTAAGGTATCGGCAGAGCGGGTCAACAGTTTTTGATTGAAGGAAGCCACTCCCTTACCAATCATATTATCTTTGGCATACGGATCGGCAGAAGGAAAAATACGGTAATGCTGTACGTTATCATAGTTGATCGCATAATAACCTGCTTCCATATAGACTCCTATCAGTGAAAGCATCTCCTCCTTCTGTTCCGGAGTGGACTGAGTGGCAATCACATAAAAATCCCTTTTATAGAACTTCAACATACGGAACAGAGATATCGGATATTTACCGGAGATAACATCATCGATATTCAAAATGACCGTCATATAAATCTTCGGATTCTTGATGTCGGCATTAAGTTCCGTCTCAGGATCTTTCATCTTGTCATAGTCCACAATGGTCTTCTTCCCTATTTCCCAGGAAGAAGGAATGTTGTTGAACAAGCGGGATGTAATATCTTTCACTTCCGCATCGTTAGTTCCCATACGTATCAGGACCACGTCCTTCTTATCTGCCGCATAGTCCTCATCCGTCCCCGGAACATCATCAATGACATCCCTAACGCATCCCCCGAAAAGAATACTTGAGAACAGAAGTATCATATATATCATTTTTGTTTTCATCATAATCTTTTTTTAATGGTTCGTTTTACCAGTTATTATAGTCTATCCACACTGTAGTGGTTTTGTGTACATCCACAGTGGTATTGTAAGCTGTTCCGGCACTGCTCGGCAAAGAATGAATCACCGCCGCTCCCCAACTCGTAAACCAAGCTCCTCCACGCTGTAAGACCATTCCATCGGTTATCTCGATGGCTACAACACCGGCCGACGCACCGGTTGTCCGGGCAGTAATGGCGCATTGCTGCTCGTAATTGAGCAGATTCTGGTTAAACTGCAAGTCGTTGTCATAGTCACAGAAAGGATTATCCGTACCCGGAGTTCCCGCCACATGATCATAGAGAATATCATACCATGCAGGCGAAATCATAGTAACAGCATCGATCATCCCCTCTGCATTCATAGCCTTGCTACCCCGGAAAAGCGTTTCAGGATACCACTTCCAGCAATAACTCATCTCGGCATCGGTAATGGTACGAGTCACCTCACGGGTCATTTCCGCCAACTGATATGTAATGGACTTACCCCAACGATACTCACCCTTTAAAACCGGAGTCGCTCCCAAATCAAATCCCACGCTCTTTTCGTATGCATGCTCAATGGTACTCTCTGTCTCCGGCAAACCCGGCGCAAAGTCAATCAGTTTGAGATTCAACTGTGAACTTTGGTCGTCACGGATATTAATCTTCGTATAAGCATTGTTTCGCAATCCCCATATCAATGCCCAAAGTTCATACATCGGTGCATTATTCAAAGATACCAATGAATGGTCGAGCCTGTTGGAAAAACCATTTCCACCCGAACTATAAACAGCAAGCATATTATCTCCATTGGTCGGTGCGTAAATACGCAGATTATAAGCATCAATGGTCCATTCGCGATCAACCATCCCATCATACCTTTTATCATCCCGCGGGAGATACTCCCTGATATCAGCCGTATAGGGTAATAGCGTCTCATATCCGGTCATGTGATATTTATAATCACTGGTATATACATAATACCGATTGCTGATATAGATCTTCTTCATAGCATGCAAAGCCCGTTCGGTAACTTCCGGAGCCGAAGGATCATCCGTCGGTCCGGGAGAGCCCAACATGCTACGGGTGTGAGGATTGAGACCACCCGTTCCGCAAAGCTTCTTCAAAACATCCGGATCGTTTGCGTCATAATAGGCATAGCGCTGTTCACGCGGAAAGCTGACTTTATAATATCCCTTATCTACATAAAGCCCGAAAAGTTTAAGCATTTGCGCCTTCAAATCTTCACCCTTACCGTCTTTGGCAATTAAGATGACTCCCTGACGATTGTGACGGATGTCCTGTATCATCTCAGGACTGTAAGTACCTGCTATGAAATCGGCAACACTGCCTACAATTGTCAGATCGTTCAAAGAATCTTTTGCCATGGTTTCCAAGGTTTCCACCTTGTCTGTCCCCGGTAAATCATTAAAAGCCACCATCTTGTCATAGTGGTTCACGGTTTGCAGTTGATCTGCAACTTTCTTTGTTTCCGCACTCATTCCATTAAGCCAGATCAGATAGCTGCCCGACCTGGAAGCTACATCGACCTCATCCGTATTAGTACCGGTTGCAGCCGATAAGTCTTCTGCGCTGATCGGTTCATCCGTATCGCAGGAGTAAAATGCAAGCAAAACAAATAGAAAAATGAATAAAGTTTTCATATTCATATATGTTTAAAAGTGAGACAATATGCCACATTTACCGGCTGAAATGTGACGGGTTTAGTTACTTCGTCTATAAAAAGAGAACGTATAGCAAAAAGAATAGGTTCAACCCGATATCATTCGAGCTTAAAATACAGTCTATCAAATGGAAGCAATCTATGCCCGGAACCCCTATAAACACTGCAATGTAGAAAGTTATTAGAACTTTCTAATTATTTCATTTTAATAATCCTGACCGGACGGAAGATTTCTGTTGATTAACGACACGAAATAAAACGCCCAATACATTGATAGAAATCATCAGACAGAAAGTCATCCCATATTGAGTAAAGTTTTTTAGGAAGAGACCGGAATAAATCTCTCACTTAACGAAGTTTATCAGTCCTGCAGCTAAACTAATAATCCTCAGACGGGTTATACCAACAGTATTCACCTATTAATAATGTATCATGGACAATAGTATTTTAATCAATAACGTTCAAATTTTCGATGGAAGCAGCGAACAGACCGGCCGGGGAAATGTGCTGGTGGTAAACAGCCGGATTAAAACCGTTTCAGAAAGTCCGATCCCTACGGACGGAATTCCCAATGTTACCATTCTTGACGGAAAGGGAAAATTCCTGATACCCGGACTAATCGACGCACACTGGCATGCTTATATGTCATGCAATACGATGATGGATCTGCTTACTGCAGACACCGCTTATACGCAGTTCAAAGCCGGACAAGAAGCTCGAGCTACCCTACTCCGCGGCTTCACAACCATCCGGGATGCAGGTGGTCCGGTCTTCGGGCTTAAACGGGCCATCGACGAAGGAATCCTTTCCGGACCACGCATTTATCCCAGTGGCTCTCTTATCTCCCAGACAGGAGGGCATGGAGATTTCCGGGCGGTATATGACGAACCCCGTCCCTTTGACTGTTGCGGACTGACGCATACCGAAAAGATGGGAGCTGCCATTATCGCCGACGGAATAGACGCCGTGACCGTCGCCGCACGCAATAATCTCCGCCTGGGAGCCAGCCAGATTAAATTGATGACAGGCGGCGGGGTAGCTTCCTTGTATGATCGGTTGGAAGATACACAGTTCTTCGAGGAAGAGATTCATGCTGCCGTTAAAGCGGCGGAAGATGCAGGAACATACGTAATGGTGCATGTCTATGTGCCCAGAGCTATTCAACGAGCTATCCATGCAGGTGTAAAAAGCATTGAGCACGGCCATCTGATTGACGAACCCACCATGCAGCTGATCGCAGAGAAAGAGATATGGCTCAGTATGCAACCCTTCACTTTAGGAGATAATCAATTCCCGACAAAAGAACAACAGGAGAAGCATGCCTTGGTAGTTCAAGGTACGGACCAAACCTATCAACTGGCAAAGAAATACAACGTCAAGCTGGCATGGGGAACAGATTTACTGTTCAATCCTGCCAACACGAAGAATCAGAATCAGGGAATCCTTAAATTAAGACAATGGTTCAGTAACTTTGAAATTCTCAAGATGGTAACACATGATAATGCGGAATTGCTGGCTCTGTCCGGTGCACGAAATCCCTATCCCGGGAAATTGGGTGTTATAGAAGAAGATGCCTGGGCAGACTTAATTCTGGTAGATGGAGACGTACTGAAAGACATTACCCTATTAGGAGATCCGGAAAAGAATTTCATAATGATCATGAAAGGAGGAGAAATATACAAGAATAGAGTCTGACAACCCTGCTCTTCGCAAATGTCACTTTATAGAGACAGTTGATACATCATACGATAAGGGCCCTGAAAGATCATACTTCCAGAGCCCTTGCGGTTTCTATTCTTACTACTCAACCACCATGATACGTTCGTTCAGCCCCACTTTCGTATTCTCCTCCACAAAAATCTCTTTCACCACCCCATCGGCCACCGAACGAATTTCGTTTTCCATCTTCATGGCAACCAGTACGCACAGCGGATCACCCTTCTTCACTTCATCTCCCTTCCTGACGTAAGTTTTCAGGATAACGCCCGGCATGGGAGCTACAACTACCTGACGCCCTACGGCATCTGCTCCGCTACGGGCATTATGTATCTTCTCGAGTTCTCCTTTCAGCTCGATCTGATAAAGTTCCCCCTTATTCATAATGGTATAAGAGGAATGGGAAGTCGGAGATATCTGTACTCCGTGCGAATGATGATTGATGATAATGGAATAGATAGAGTCACCCCCTACGTTGTAGTCCACATCATACACTTTCCCGTTAACAGCCACTTTCTTCACCGGCCCGTCTTCCAGAATCTCCACTTTATACTCGCTGTCGGGCACATCCTGTATTTTGGCATAATAAGTTGCTAATATTGTTGTCATAAGCATTCTGAGTTTAATAGTTATTGGCAGTCATTTGCAACTTGCCGTAATATTTCCAAAGCGAATCTCCTACTACCGGAAGCGTAGTGGCGCGTGAAGCAGCCTCTTTCTCTTCTTCGTAATGTTTCAGCGCAGCAGCAATCACCGCTACTGTCGGATCGGTATTCTGCCTGCGTTTCAGGTCTTCCTTATCGAAGCGCGTATCGATAAAGGTAGTATCGTACTCTCCTTTCAGGAAAGCCGCATTCTTCAACACACGCTGATGGAAAGGAATCGTAGTCTTGATACCCAGAATCTTATATTCGCGCAACGCACGGGCCATGTTCGAAATAGCCGAATCACGATTACGTCCCCAACAACAGAGCTTTGCAATCATCGGATCATAATGCAGCGAAACCTCAAATCCCGCATAAGCCGCACTGTCCAAACGGACATTACGTCCTTCGGGAGCTTCACGAACGGTTATCACCCCGGGCGAAGGCATGAAGTTATTCTCGGGATCTTCGGCATAAATGCGACATTCAATGGCAGCTCCCCGGAACTCGACATCTTCTTGCCTGTAAGGCAGACGATTGCCGGCAGCTACCAGTATCATGTCGCGTACCAGATCGACCCCGGTACACTCTTCCGTCACCGGATGTTCCACCTGCAGGCGGGTATTCATTTCCAGAAAATAAAAATTCTGGTCTTTATCCATCATGAACTCCAGCGTTCCGGCACTGTAATAATTAATCCGCTTACAGGCCTCCACTGCAACCTTCAGCATCTTGGCACGTGTTTCGGGCTTCACAAAAGGAGAAGGCGATTCTTCAATTACTTTCTGATTGCGTCGCTGAATGGAACATTCCCGTTCATAAAGATGAATTACATTTCCATATTTATCTCCCAGTATCTGTACTTCGATGTGATGGGGATTCTCGATATATTTTTCAATATAAACAGCATCGTTGCCAAACGACGTTCCGGCTTCAGACTGTGAAAGGCGCAATGCCGTCTCCATTTCTTCTTCACTGCGTACCAGACGCATACCTTTTCCACCACCCCCGGCCAGTGCTTTCAGCATGATGGGATAGCCTACTTCGGCAGCCACCTTTTTGGCTTCGGCAATGCCTTTCACCGGATCTTCCGTGCCCGGTACGATCGGTAAACCGGCTTCACGCATAATCCGGCGGGCCTCAGTCTTGATACCCATTCGGGCAATAATATCGGCACTCGGACCAATAAAGATTACCCCTTCTTCCTCACAACGACGGGCGAAGTCCGCATTCTCAGACAGAAAGCCATATCCCGGATGGATGGCAGCTCCTGTCTTTTTGGCTATTTGCAGAATCTTTTCCGGTTTCAGATAAGACGTATCTTCCGGAGAATCGGAAATACAATAAGCCTCTTCGGCATAACGCACATGCAAGGCACCCCGATCTACCCGGGTGTAGATAGCCACTGTGGCAATATTCATTACCCGGCAGGTACGGAAAATACGCATGGCTATTTCGCCACGATTCGCAACTAATATCTTTTTTATCATACGATGTTCTCCTCTGCTTTAAAGTGGAAGATTTGAATGTTTCTTAGGCGGATTAGACTGCCGCTTGTTGGCAAGCATCTCAAAACTGCGTATCAGGCGCATACGGGTTATGGCCGGATCGATCACCTCGTCCACGTAGCCCAACTCGGCAGCCCGGTAAGGGTTGGCAAACTTGCTGCGATAGTCATCCTGCAACTCTTTACGCCTGGCTTCGGTGTCGGCAGCTTTGTCAATCTCTTTACGGAAAAGAATGTTCACCGCTCCATCGGGACCCATCACGGCTATTTCGGCAGTGGGATAAGCCAGATTCACATCTCCCCTGATGTGCTTGGAACTCATTACATCATAAGCTCCGCCATAAGCTTTACGGGCAATCACCGTGACCTTCGGCACCGTAGCTTCACAATAGGCATAAAGCAACTTGGCACCGTTGCGGATGATGCCGCCATACTCCTGATCTACCCCCGGAAGGAATCCCGGTACATCTACCAGTGTGAGCAATGGAATATTGAACGCATCGCAGAAACGGACAAAACGGGCTGCCTTAACAGAAGCATTGATATCGAGCGTTCCGGCCAATGCCAACGGCTGATTGGCCACCACCCCTATCGTCTTCCCGTTCAGACGAATATAACCGATAACGATGTTACGGGCAAACTCTTCCTGCAATTCAAAGAAACTGTTATCGTCCGCCACTGCACGGATCATCTCTTTCATATCATACGGCTGATTAGGATTGGTAGGCACCAGATCCGACAGTTCGGGCGTAAGCCTCGTCGGAGAATCGGTAGTAGCAACAAACGGAGGCTCTTCCATATTATTTCCGGGCAGATAAGAAATCAGTTCACGAATGTAATTGATGCATTCAATATCATTTTCGGCAGAGAGGTGTGCCACCCCCGACTTCATGGTATGGACATCCGCCCCTCCCAGATCTTCTTTGCTGACTTCTTCCTGTGTCACGCTCTTCACCACATCGGGACCGGTGATAAACATATAACCGGAATTTTTCACCATCAGGATAAAATCGGTCAATGCAGGCGAATAGACCGCCCCACCCGCACACGGACCCATGATGGCACTGATCTGAGGGATGACACCGGAAGCCAAAGAATTACGCAGGAATATCTCCGCATAACCGGCCAGCGAACGGACTCCCTCCTGAATACGGGCTCCTCCCGAATCGTTCAGCCCGATGATGGGTGCTCCCATCTGCATAGCCATATCCATCACTTTACAAATCTTCTTGGCATACGTTTCGGACAATGCACCGCCAAAAACGGTGAAGTCCTGAGCAAAAACATACACAAGCCGTTTGCCGATCATACCATATCCGGTTACAACTCCATCACCGGATATTTTCTGTTTCTCCATACCGAAATCCGTACAACGATGGGTCACCAGTTTATCGAGTTCAATAAACGATCCTTTCTCCAGAAGCAGGTCGATACGTTCACGTGCCGTCAATTTTCCGACAGAATGTTGTTTCTCGATACGGGCGTCTCCACCACCTTTTTCGGCTTGCCTGTTCAACTCTTCCAGGCGATTGATAAGCTCTTTCATAGGCTATTATTTTAAAGTATATGTAAAATTAGCATGTAAAAAAGAGAATAGATGTAATCCAAGTTACAATTGCTTGTTTATTTTCACCCTCTTTCCCGGAGAAAATGAAAAGTTTGGAATCCTGACTTTATTAAGATAACAATTATTTGCTTAAAAATGTTAGCGTGCATGTCCTATAACATTATTTTGAGTATGAGTCAACAAAGTCCCCCTCCCAGACGTTTAATCTCGCAAATAGTTTATGTAAAAACCTAGACCAAAATGAAAATGAGAACAATCAAACATTTTTTAGCAGCATGCTTCCTGCTTGTATTTGCCACAAGCATACATGCACAAGAGCAGGGAACAAAAACTTATCTTCCCAAGTTCGCCATCAAAACCAATGCCCTCTACTGGGCCACCAGTACTCCGAACCTGGGATTTGAAGTAGCCTTGGCGAAAAAACTCACTCTTGATGTATCGGGCAACTACAATCCCTGGAAATTTTCCAAAGACAGACAGATCAAGCACTGGCTGGTACAACCTGAACTCCGCTACTGGCTTTGCGAACGTTTCAACGGTAGTTTTTTCGGTCTCCATGGCCATTATGCCGATGTTAACATGAGCAATCTCGACATCTTCGGGTTGGGCAACTACCGCTATGACGGCAAGATCTATGGTGCAGGTATCTCTTACGGCTACCATTGGATACTGAAAAACCGCTGGAGTATGGAAGCCACTATCGGTGCAGGATATGCCCGCCTGGACTATGACAAATACGCATGTGGCAAGTGTGGTGAAAAGCTGGGGCACAACAACAAGAATTATTTCGGACCGACCAAAGTCGGACTCAGCATCATTTATACCATCAAGTAAACGTCCCGCATTCACCGGAACCAATTATAAAAAACTAAACCAACAGTAACAATGAAAAGAAAAATCATATACTTCCTCTTGGCCCTCGCAGTAGTAATGCCGGCCAGTGCCCAGAAATTTTTTAAAGATGCCATCAGTCTATCCGATGTTTCATTATGGCAACAGGGCAATTCGCTTTATGTAGACATGAAGATCGATATGAAAAATCTGACAGTCAGTCCCGAACGTATGCTCACACTTACTCCGCTCCTGACAGACGGACAGCACAACGTAGCGCTGGAAGAGATCATCATCAACGGCAAACGCCGTCAGAAGGCTTATTTGCGCGGATTAGCCATCAGCCGCGAACTACCTGCAGGAATCGTAATTCCTTATAATAAAAGAGAAGTGCTCAACTATACCCAGGTGATCCCTTACGAACCTTGGATGGCAAATGCTTCATTGAATCTGGTAGAAAATCTATGCGGCTGCGGCAACAACGAAGAGATGCTTGCTCAGGAGCTGATAACAAACGACGTTTCTACCGAAGCGAAACGCCTGAGTGCCATGATACCGGTGGTTGCTTATATTCAGCCGACTGTGGAGGTGGTGAAAAACCGTAGCGAACAGTATGAAGCTCACCTCGACTTTCCTGTCAGCAAAGCTGTGATCCAGCCGGAATTCATGAATAACCACAAAGAGCTGATGAACATTCATGCTATGTTCGACAAGATTCAGAATGACAAGAACCTGACAGTAACAGGAATCAGTATCGAAGGATTCGCTTCACCGGAGGGTCCGTTGAAATTCAACGAACAACTGTCGCAGAAACGTGCCGAAGCTCTGAAGAATTATCTGACTACCAACGAAAAAGTTCCCGGCAAACTTTACAAAGTAACTTTTGGTGGTGAAAATTGGGACGGATTGGTACAAGCATTGGAAAAATCGTCCATGAAGGATAAAGATAAATTTATCGGTATCATCAAGAATACGACTGACGATGCGCGCCGCAAACAGGAAATCATGCGCGTGGACGGCGGTGCTCCTTATCGCACAATGCTGAAAGAGATTTATCCGGGACTCCGCAAAGTGAACTGCAAGATAGACTACACCGTAGCCAACTTCGATGTAGAACAAGGACGGGTGGTGATAAAAGTCAACCCGAAATATCTGAGTCTGAACGAGATGTATCAGGTAGCCAACAGTTATCCGAAAGGAAGCAACGATTTTGTGAATGTATTCGACATTGCCGTACGCATGTATCCGAACGATGAAGTAGCCAACCTGAATGCCGCAGCCGTATCACTGACCAAGAAAGATCTGGAAAACGCAATCAAATATATGGATAAAGCCAACCATCAAACAGCAGAATTCATCAACAACGTAGGTGTATACAACTTCCTCAATGGAGATGTACAACGCGCCATCGCTGCCTTCAACCAAGCTGCCCAGATGGGTAACGAGGCCGCTAAAGCCAACCTACAGCAACTGCAACAGATCTTGAATATGAAGAAAAAATAAATCCCCGGCATTGGGGTGTAGCCATCCGATAAAAAGGGTGTAGCTATCCGGACCAAAGGGTGTAGCCTTTCCATGCGGAGGGCTACACCTTTTTTTATTTAACGCTATACAGCAAAAAAATAATTATTTCATCCGTCAAAACAGGTTCCGGTTTTGTTATATCAATATCTTAACTTAAACATCAACTATTAAAAACAGACAATTATGACACTGATCCTTGCCATCGTTCCGGTATTGCTCTTGATTGTATTAATGGCATTTTTTAAAATGCCGGGTGACAAAAGTAGCGTCATCTCCCTGATAGTAACTATACTGATAGCTCTTTTCGGATTCCATTATGCGGTAGACAACTTGGTATTTTCATTCGTATACGGTGCACTGAAAGCGGTTTCTCCCATCCTGATTATCATCCTGATGGCTATCTTCAGCTACAATGTATTGCTGAAAACAGAGAAGATGGAGATTATCAAACAACAATTCTCTTCCATCTCTACCGATAAAAGTATCCAGGTACTGCTCCTTACCTGGGGTTTCGGAGGGTTACTTGAAGCCATGGCAGGTTTTGGTACAGCTGTTGCCATCCCCGCCGCTATCCTGATCAGCCTGGGATTCAAGCCCATCTTTTCAGCCACCGTCAGCTTGATAGCCAATAGTGTGGCTACGGCTTTCGGTGCCATAGGTACACCGGTACTGGTACTTGCCAAAGAAACCAATCTGGATGTACAGGTGCTGAGTACGAACGTCGTACTGCAACTTTCCGTACTAATGTTCCTGATACCGTTGGTACTGCTCTTCCTGACTGACCCGAAAATAAAATCATTACCCAAAAACCTATTTCTGGCACTGCTGGTAGGTGCTGTATCTTTAGGTAGCCAGTACGTTGCAGCCCGATATATGGGGGCCGAATCACCGGCTATCATCGGCAGCATCTTGTCTATCGCCGTTATCGTCATTTATGGCAAACTGACTGCCCCCAAAAAAGAGAAAGCGCAGCAGAACGCACTGAAAGGGAAAGATATCCTGAATGCCTGGAGCATCTATCTGCTCATTTTACTGTTGATCATACTCACCAGTCCGCTTTTTCCGGGCCTCCGAAGTACGCTCGAAAACAATTGGGTGACACGCATCAGCCTCCCCATCAATGACTCCACCGTGAATTATACCATCGCCTGGCTGACACATGCCGGAGTTCTGCTTTTTGTAGGCACATTTGTAGGCGGTCTGATACAGGGAGCTAAAGTGAAAGAACTGTTTGTCGTTTTATGGAACACGGTGAAACAATTAAAGAAAACGTTCGTCACCGTTATCTGCCTGGTGGGTTTATCTACAATTATGGATACGGCAGGCATGATTTCCGTGATTGCCACTGCACTCGCCACAGCTACCGGAAGCCTCTACCCTCTCTTTGCTCCGGTTATCGGTTGTTTGGGTACCTTCATCACCGGAAGTGATACCTCCTCGAACATCCTTTTCGGAAAGCTGCAAGCCAGCGTAGCAGGGCATATCAATGTCAGTCCCGACTGGCTATCGGCCGCCAATACGGTAGGTGCGACAGGAGGCAAAATCATCTCTCCTCAAAGTATTGCTATCGCCACATCAGCAGGCAACCAACAAGGTAAGGAGGGAGAGATCCTGAAAGCAGCCATTCCTTATGCACTGGCTTATGTAGTCATAACGGGAATCATTGTGTATATATTCAGTTAACCATTAACGATATTGATAAAAAAGGTGTGTCGCAACTCTTATTCACCGTAGAGTTATGACACACCTTTCGTCTATTATATTAATCTATCTGATTTTTCAGAAACAGTTCATATAAAATCAGTTGACTATGATTTTTTATTTCAGATTCGTATTTGCATTCGTTTCTTTTTCAGGAATAGAATACAAATAATATATGCTATTGGGCACAAACTTCGTTCCATCGGGGAAGCTGGTGAACCAATGACCTTCCGGATGATATTTTTTATAAGTACCGTTCTGTTGCCAGCAATCATATTCTTTGGCAGCTTCATCTTCGGTCAAAGCGACACGTACCACAGGACGTTGTGTACGGAGAACATCAGTAATGCCAAATCCTTCACCCCAAAGTTCACGGCGACGTTCCATCAGAATTTCATCAATCACCTGCTCCTGGTTTTTTCCGGTAAGATCATAATCGGCCAGTCCGCGGGCGTTTCTCAAAGTATTGAGCGGTTTTACGGCTTCGCCCAATTGACCTTTACGCGCCAAGGCTTCGGCAGCTATCAAATACATTTCGGCAGAACGCATGATGACAATATCGCCCGTCTGGTCGGAACGGATGCGGAACTTGCGGTATCCCAGATAACCTTCACGCATCCACTGGAACAATTCCAGACGGATATCACCTTCGGTAAAGGTGTCCTTGAAATGCGGATCGGCCATAAAACTATTGTATGAATCGGGTTCTACCACATCCAGATAATAGAAGTTATAGCTGGCATCGGACTGGCTGACAGATTGCGGATGTCCCCAGATCCACTCGGTATTCGATATATCGTTGAAGCCCATATAGTTTTTGGCATCCGTCATCAGAGTGTAACCTTTGGCAGCTTCCAATGCGGCTTTGGCGGCTTCGTCCCACTGTCCGGTAAGCAGATAAGTACGGGCCAGAAGTCCGTTTACCACATCGGTGTTAGGTTTGTATTTCGACTTGTCATTCGGACGTACATAACCGTCAAGAAGTCCTTTGGCACGGTTGAGGTCATTGATGATCTGTGTATAGATCTCTTCGAGCGTTGCCTTTCCTTTAGGTTTGGTATTCGGATTGGTCGGTTCGGTATACAACGGTACACAAAGAGCATTCTTATCTTTCAGATAGGTGAACTGATAATGCTGTGCCAAATGAAGATAACAGAAAGCACGTACGGCAAGTGCTTGTCCCTGGGCATGCCGGAACTCAGGTGTATCATCGTCTCCGGTAGCTTGAATAGAAATGGCCGTATTACAGTTGTCAATGGTCTTATACATCAGATACCAGGCGAAAGTGGTACGTCCGTCGGAAGGCATCACCACGTCATTGAACTGATAAGAAGAATTAAACCCATACATAGGGCGCGAAACCACGTCGTCGGCCATCATGTCGTCCAGGCACATCAAAGCACGATAGCCGATGTTGGCATAAGTGGTACCATATTCGAATAGATTGTACCACGCACCGTTAAAGATGCGTTCGGCATTCGAAGGTACAGGTACGAGGCCGGAATCTACGGCATCTGTCGGCTTATTGTCGAGGAAGTCGCTGCTGCAACTCCCCAGGAACAAAAGGAAGAAGAGAAGGAGAAAGGAAAACTTACCTTTAGGGATCTTATCTCCGGAGGTATTACTCACGGAAACCTCTCTCCCACCCTCTGTCCGAAGAAGAGGAGAAGAAGAGATATGTCTGTTATTGTTAAATCGTATTGTTCTCATATCATCTGTTATTTTATACTTTACTATATCTGTTATATGTGATTTATGCATGATTAAACCGGAGCGGAGCATATGATTGCAACAGCCCTTTTCCGGGGATTAAAGCCTTAGAACGAAACATTGATTCCTCCGGAAATGGAACGCATGGCCGGATAACGGTAATACGTCAGTCCACTGATATCCTGTTCGGGGTCGAGTCCCTGATTCTTCGAAACGGTAAGCAGATTATCGGCCTGCACAAACAATTGCAGACTGTTCAGGCTGATTTTCTTTATCATCGGTTGCGGGAAGTTATATGATAATGTGATATTCTTCATCCGCAGGAACGAGTTATTGAACAGGTTACGGGTGGAATTTGCATTCCAACTGTTCGATACGGTTTTCAGAGCCGGCACATCAGTATATCGATTCTCCGGTGTCCAACGGTTCAGAATCTCTGTCGACCAGGCACGTCCGGTAGAACTTCCGTTATGCCACAGCATAGTTACGTCACGGTCCACAATATAATTACCGATACTATAGGCAAAAATGGTGGACAGTTCAAAGCCTTTATACGAGAAAGCGGTATTAAATCCTCCGTACACTTTGGGTAAGGATGATTTGCCGGTATAGTAATAATCCGCTTGGGCATAGTCATTGGTAGTCGTACGTCCGGTGATCTTGTCATTGGCATCTTTCACATTTTTGTACCACAACGGATCGCCGTTCTCCGGATCAACACCCGCCCATTGCTTCATGTAAAAATCATAGACAGAACGTCCCACAGCCAGTTTATGAACTCCGCTCACAGGCATATCTTTCAATGGAAGGTCGGTCACGACATTCTTATAATGTGTCAGGTTAAGTCCCAATCGCCACATAAAGTCCCGGGTATGGATTAAGGTACCTTTCAGATCGATTTCCACACCGGTATTCTTCAGTTCGCCTACATTCTCGTCTACTGAATTATAACCGAGCGAGGGAGCCAGCGGACGGGAATAGAGCAAATCTTTCGAACGCCGCTGGAAGAAATCGAATGAACCGGAGAATCGGTTGTTGAACAACGAGAAGTCTATGCCGGCATTGAAGTTCAGGTTGGTTTCCCATTTCAGTTTTGGTGTAGCCAGACGATCGGATACCAACGCATTCTCCCCATTATTGCTTACCACCGAATAAAGTCCGCTGCTGGCATAATACGTTCCCAGGTTATCGTTACCCTGCGCACCATAACTGACCTTCAAAGTCAGGGCAGAAAGCCAGTCGCTCGCAGCTACCATGAAATCTTCACGGTCGATACGCCAGGAAGCACCGACGGACCAGAAATTACCCCAACGGGTTTCGGGAGCAAAACGGGAAGACCCGTCCCGCCGATACGAACCCGAGAAGAAATATTTGCTTTGATAGTCATATTGGGCATTTAGGAAATATCCCACCAACGAGTAATCTACGCGGTATCCTGTCCCTCCGGTTACCAACGAACCGACAGCCAGTTCGGGAAAATCAGGCAATGCCATGTTCGAACGGGATGCTCGCAGCACATCGTAACGGTAGGAATAGGCTTCTTGTCCGGCCAGCAGATTGAAATGATGCTCTCCGAGGGTTTTGTCATAAGTCAGGATATTATTCCAGGTCCACGAGAAAGTACGGTCGTTTTCACGGCTCGATGAACCTCCGGTGTTAACAGCCGGCCCTATTTTAGGATTGGTATAGTCGAGTGAATTATAGTTGATCAGGTCAAAGTTGAAGCTGGTCTTAAACTTCAGCCCTTCGATAAAGGTAACTTCAAGGAAAGTACGTCCTGAAAATTCATCTTTCATACGTTCCGACTTATCATTGGGCAATGTGGCCGGAAGGTTCCAGTTAGCCATCGAACCGGAAGGACGGTAAGAACCGAAATCATATATCCGCTGTCCCTCGGAATCCAGTTTATAGGTTCCATCTTCGTTCATCTGATAGATGGGATAGAATCCGTTCATCAAACGGCCGGCATTGATGACGTTACTTGTTTTCGTATCCGATGATACGGGATAATTCTGCAAAGAGTGGGCAAAACTCATGTTCACTCCTCCCCGAAGCCACTTGGTCATCTGGCTTGTCACGTTCGATCGGAGATTAAAGCGTTCATAACCGGACTCCAACGCAATACCTTTATCATTCAGGTATCCGGCAGAGAAGTAGTATTGATTGGTTTTGCCGCCTCCTGAAACATTCAGTCCCAGTTCCGTACGAAGTGCCTGCTGCTCCATGGCATCCTGCCAGTCGAAGTTCCAGAGCGGAACGGCCCCATCAGCCAATTTTCCATCCGTACCTACCGGCTGAGGATATTTAGAGCCATAAGGATTGGGGCCGGCCCCCATCAGTTTTCCTACCAAGTCTTTAGAAGCTTTGATAGCTGCTGTCTGAGGAGTATAATTCTTTGTATCCAGTGCATATTGGTTACGCAAAGCCTCCCAATAAAGTTCGAAATACTGATCGGTGCCGATCCGGTCGTAATCACGTACCGCACGATTGGAACCACCGAAGCTGGCTTTCACGTTCACTGTAGTCTTCGAATCGCTTTGTCCCTGCTTGGTGGTGATAATAATCACACCGTTGGCTCCACGCGAACCGTACAAAGCAGCTGAGGCCGCATCTTTCAGAACGGTCATCGATGCGATATCTTCGGGATTGATAGAGTTCACACTACCGTCATAGGGCACACCGTCCACTACATAGAGAGGTGCACTGGATGCATTGATGGATCCGATACCGCGAATACGGATTGTGGCATCGGTACCCGGCTGACCGCTTGCGGCACTTGCCTGCAGACCGGCTACGGTTCCTTCAAGGGCACGTGATACGCTCGAGGTTTGTAACTTCGCTATCTCGTCACCTTTAACGGTAGAGGCGGCACCGGTGAAACTATATTTCTTGGCAGTGGCATAGGCTACTACCATTACTTCTTCCAATTGCTTACTGTCGGGCACCAGCTCGACATTGATCACTGAGCGTCCTCCCACTTTATGTTCCACAGATTTCAGTCCGATAAAACTGAATACCAGCGTACCATCGGACGGAACATTGATGGAATACTTGCCGTCAATACCGGTAATAGTACCGACGCCGGTTCCTTTCACTAATACCGACACACCGGGCAACGGGTCTCCTTCGGACACAACAGTGCCCGAAACACGTATGTCATTCATTGTTCCGGCACGTAATGCAACAACCGAAACGACAAAGAGCAACGTAAATAATAGACGTAAATTGGTCTTCATACCTTAAGTTTAGTTATGTTTAAATTAGAATCTTTTGTTTAACACACAATCCGGCAGATTGTTGTTAAAAGCCTTGAAATTGTTATCTTATTCTTGAAGGTGTGTCAAAAGCCACCTACATTTTTTAATTAATTTTCACGGATTATTTCCTGCTGCAAAAGTAGAGTATGGGCATTGTTCTTGAAATCCCCTTTATAAGGGATTCTTATACCGTCTTTGTGGTAGAGGAGAGGTCCCTGCTTACAAACCGATGCTATCCCTTGGTCATTCCGTAGATTCTTTGTAGCTTTGCCGCCGTCCGATGACCCGATATCACCATACGGCTTATGAAAAAAGAAAGGTACATATCACATTCGTTTATCCGCTTCCGCCAGTGGAGCCGGAAGGCTTATGCCATATTTGCCACTCTGGGTTTGTGTGTCACCATCGGACAGTTGAGAAAGAACATCACCGAATGTGCGTTGTGCAAGCAGCAAACTCCACATACAACCGGACTTGATCCGCAACGGGAAACAGAAGATTCCGTTCCGGAAGAAGATTGGGAGAACCTCACGTTATCTCCCGAACCATTGCTCTTGCTTCTTACTCAACTCCAATCATCCAAATATTCTTATGCCGGTGCCGCACAGTCAACTGTTGTGACATCCGCCTCACACATTACACCTAAAGAGGTTGCCTCCCATCCCGATGGGACCGGCAACCTCTTTTTTAATATCCCCACCCTATGACTATCGAAGAAATAAAAAACCAAGTATTACAAGGAACGGCTATCAGCCGAGAGCAGGCCGAATGGCTGGCGCTCTATCCCCGTAAAGAAGAGTTGTATGATGCCGCGCACGACATCACCACCGCCTGCGCTTCGCAGGAGTTCGACATGTGTTCCATCATCAATGCCCGCTCGGGACGGTGTCCGGAAAATTGTAAATGGTGCGCCCAGTCGTCTCACTACAAGACCAAGGCCGATGTATACGATCTGGTGAGCGCAGAAGAGTGCCTGCGACAAGCAAAATACAACGAAGCACAAGGGGTCAACCGCTTTTCATTGGTGACCAGTGGACGCAAACCTTCTCCCAAAAACATGAAAGAGCTCTGTGTAGCGGCCCGGCGGATGCGTCGCCATTCGTCTATCCGGTTGTGCGCTTCGCTCGGACTGTTGGACGAAGAAGAGTTGCAGGCATTGTATGATGCCGGAGTGACCCGGTACCACTGTAACCTCGAAACGGCTCCTTCCCACTTCGACTCGCTCTGTACCACGCATACACAGGAACAAAAGCTGAAAACCTTGCATGCCGCACGACGAGTAGGGATGGACCTCTGCTGCGGAGGCATCATCGGCATGGGTGAAACTGTGGAACAACGGATCGAATTTGCCTTCACACTCCGCGATCTCAACATCCAATCCATCCCGATCAACTTGCTGCAACCCATACCCGGCACTCCGCTCGAGCATCAGTCTCCTCTCAGTGAAGAAGAGATACTGACCACTGTGGCTCTTTTCCGGTTCATTAACCCTGCGGCTTACCTGCGCTTTGCCGGAGGGCGCTCGCAACTGACACCAGAGGCCGTCCGGAAATCCCTCTATATCGGCATCAACTCCGCCATCGTAGGCGATCTGCTGACAACACTCGGCTCCAAGGTATCGGACGACAAAGAGATGATTCTCTCGGAAGGATATCACTTTGCCGACTCACAATTTGACCGCGAACATTTGTGGCATCCGTATACTTCAACTTCGAATCCGCTCCCGGTATATAAGGTGAAACGGGCTGACGGTGCCACCATCACCCTGGAAAGCGGACAGACACTGATCGAAGGAATGTCATCGTGGTGGTGTGCGGTGCACGGATACAATCACCCGATATTAAACCAGGCTGTACAAGATCAACTCAGCCGGATGTCGCATGTCATGTTCGGCGGACTGACGCACGATCCGGCTATCGAACTGGGCAAACTGTTGCTTCCGCTGGTCCCCCCCTCTATGCAAAAGATATTCTATGCCGATTCCGGCTCCGTAGCTGTCGAAGTTGCACTGAAAATGGCCGTACAATACTGGTATGCAGCCGGAAAACCGGAGAAAAATAATTTCGTCACCATCCGTAACGGTTACCACGGAGATACCTGGAATGCCATGTCGGTATGCGATCCTGTAACGGGGATGCACAGTATCTTTGGTTCGGCACTTCCCATCCGCCACTTCCTCCCTGCTCCCTCCTCCCGGTTCGGAGATGAATGGAACCCGGAAGACATCCGTCCGTTGGAGCATCTGCTGGAGAAACATGCCGATGAACTGGCAGCTTTCATCCTCGAACCCATTGTACAAGGTGCGGGAGGCATGCGTTTCTACCATCCGGAATATTTAAGAGAAGCTGCGCGCCTCTGCCATCGGTATGGGGTACTGTTGATCTTCGATGAAATAGCAACCGGATTCGGACGTACCGGAAAACTCTTCGCCTGGGAACATGCCGGAGTAGAGCCGGACATCATGTGCATCGGCAAAGCATTGACAGGTGGATACATGACTTTATCGGCAGTACTGACCACCAATGAAGTGGCAGACTGCATCTCCAACCATGCACCGGGAGCATTCATGCACGGGCCTACGTTTATGGGAAACCCGTTGGCATGTGCCGTAGCCTGCGCATCGGTACGGTTACTTCTAACTTCCGGCTGGCAAGAAAACGTAAAACGAATAGAAGCTCAACTGAACCGTGAATTAGCTCCGGCACGTGAGCTCCCTCAGGTAGCGGACGTCCGTGTACTGGGTGCCATCGGAGTGATCGAGATGAAAGAACCGGTGAATATGGCATACCTGCAACGCCGTTTTGTGGAGGAAGGCATCTGGCTCCGTCCGTTTGGCAAACTGATCTATGTAATGCCTCCGTTTATCATTACGCCCGAACAGTTGACCAAACTCACGGAAGGGATGATAAGGATCATAAGTAACGGCCTTCCCGGTTCCCAAACGAAATAGAGGCGAATCAAACTTCACCACAGAGTAACAAGAGTCTCACAGAGTTTCAATCTCTTGTTTATAAGATATTAAGAGAAAATAATCTCTGTGAAACTCTGTGCTACTCTGTGGTGAATCAAACTCAAAAACATTACAAATATGAATAAAAACCAAGAAACGGAAAGAGGTGAACTCACCCGTTTCCTTGACGAGCTGCAACTCCTTAAAAAGAAAGATAACTTCCGCACCCTTCCTACCCTGGTACATCAGGGCAAAGAGGTAATCATCGGGGGACAACGGATGCTAAACCTTTCGTCAAATGATTATCTGGGGTTGGCTAACGACAGTGGACTGTTAAAAGCTTTCTGGCAGACAGTGAAGCCGGAAGAAATTAAGTTCTCTTCCTCTTCTTCCCGCCTGCTTACCGGCAATTTTGCCGCATACGATGAACTGGAAGCTACCTTGTCTTCCTTATTTGGAACAGAAGCGGCACTGGTATTCAATTGCGGATATCATGCCAATACCGGAATCCTACCTGCCGTATGCGACACAAAAACACTGATTCTGGCCGACAAGTTGATACATGCCAGCCTGATAGACGGCATTCGGCTATCAGATGCCAAATGTATCCGCTACCGGCACAATGAATACAGCCAGTTGGAAAGACTAGTAGAGACTTACCACAAAGAATATGAACAGGTTATTATCGTTACCGAAAGTATTTTCAGTATGGATGGTGACGAAGCAGACTTACCCCGGTTGGTCAAGCTGAAACGCAAGTATCCGAACGTATTGCTTTACTTAGACGAAGCCCATGCTGTCGGTGTCCGGGGAACCGGCGGACTGGGATGTGCCGAAGCATACGGATGCATATCGGATATCGACTTTTTGGTGGGCACTTTCGGAAAGGCACTGGCTTCCTCTGGGGCATATATCGTGTGCAGGCAGGTGATACGGGACTATCTGATAAATAAAATGCGTCCCTTTATCTTCACCACTGCACTCCCGCCTGTCACCCTGCAATGGACCTCATTTGTACTGCGCCATCTGGCGGAATATCAGGAGAAGAGGGAACACCTGGCAGCCATCAGCAGCAACTTGCGGACCGGCCTTCAGGAGAAAGGATACTTTTCTGCCTCGGCCAGCCAAATCGTACCCATGATCGCGGGTGAAAGTTCTTCCGCCGTCCGTATGGCAGAAGAGCTGCAACGCAAAGGGTTTTATGCGTTGCCTGTCCGTCCGCCTACGATACCGGAAGGAACTTCCCGTATCCGTTTTTCATTAACGGCAGACGTAACGGAAGAGGAAGTGAAAAGAGTGATAGCAACAATACGGCCTGTATCATCAAAGTCATAAACTTATGAAACTGAAAAGACTATATCCACCCCAAAAATCTGTAAACTCCCTTCACTCTGAGACAGGAACCGGATGTGAAGTCGCCGGATGCCCTCCCCTCCGAAAAGAGGCTCTCCTCTTCTTTGCCGGATGGGGAATGGATGAAACTCCCTTCATGCACAATCTCCCCCCAAATAAAGATCTGATAATCTGCTATGATTACCGTTCTCTCGATTTTGACAGCACATTGCTCTCCACGTATGACGGGATCTATGTTGTTGCCTGGTCCATGGGGGTATGGGCAGCTTCCCAAGTGTTGCCGGACAGCAACCTCCCCCTCAAGCAAAGCATTGCCATCAACGGGACACCTTTCCCTATCGATGATATGCGGGGAATTCCTCCCGCCATATTTGAAGGTACACTCAATAATCTCAATGAAGCGACCCTACAGAAGTTCCGCCGGCGAATGTGCGGATCGGGAAGTGCCTTTCAAGCTTTCCTGGAAATAGCTCCCCAACGACCGGTAGAAGAATTGAAAGAAGAACTGGCGGCCATCGGCAGACAATACAGCGAACTGCCCCTATCCACCTTTGTCTGGAATAAAGCAATCATCGGAGAATCCGATCATATCTTCCCACCGAAGAACCAGGAACAGGCCTGGCAAAAATATTGCAATGAAATTCAGCGATATGACGGAGCACATTATGACGAAAAGATATTGAAAGAAAATCTCGCTCCTGCTGCTGCTTCCTCCAAACTACTGATCGCCCAACGCTTCACGAAAGCAATCGGCACCTATCCGCACGAAGCCCGGGTACAACAACAAATCGCCCGGAAAATGTGCAGTTTGTTGCAGCAACACCTCCCTGCGCACTCCCTCCGCCGTGTTGTAGAGTTCGGCTGCGGGACGGGTACTTATTCGCGTCTGCTACTCCGTTCGTTCCGCCCGGAACACTTGCTGCTGAACGACCTTTGCGAAGAGATGCGCCATAGCTGCAGAGATATCCTGAACGAGCGGGTCTCCTTCTTGCCCGGAGATGCCGAAGCACTTGACTTCCCACACGGAACGGAACTGATCACTTCCTGTTCCGTCCTGCAATGGTTCGAACATCCCGATGCTTTTTTCCGGAAATGTGAAAACATCCTGAATGCGCAGGGATACATTGCCTTCAGTACTTTCGGAAAAGAAAACATGAAGGAGATTCGCCAACTGACCGGACAGGGACTCGCCTACCGTTCGAGAGAAGAGCTGACTACCTCGCTCTCGGCACTATACGACATTGTGCACACAGAGGAAGAAGTCATCTCACTGAATTTCAACAATCCGATGGAGGTGCTTTATCATCTGAAGCAGACCGGAGTGACAGGTACTTGTAACCAAAGCTGGACCCGGAGCAAACTGAACCTCTTCTGTCAGGAATACGAACGTCTGTTCAGTCCCGGCAAAGGTTCTGTTTCACTGACCTACCACCCCATCTATATAATAGCAAAAAAGAGATAAGAAAAACGACCTGCGGGTCTCAAACAAAAGAAGTATGAAAAAGAATGTGTATTTTATCAGCGGCATCGATACAGATGCAGGCAAGAGTTATGCCACAGGATTCCTGGCACGCGAACTGAACCGGAAAGGGCAACGCACCATTACTCAGAAATTTATCCAGACAGGCAATACAGGCCACTCGGAAGACATCGACCTGCACCGCCGCATCATGGGCATCGCTCCCACTGATGACGACCGGGAAGGACTGACCATGCCCGAAATCTTCTCTTACCCCTGTTCTCCACACCTCGCTTCACGCATAGACGGACGTCCCATCAACTTTGACAAAATAGAACGTGCTACAGAAGAGTTGAGCCGCCGTTATGACGTTGTCCTGCTCGAGGGAGCCGGAGGCCTGATGGTGCCGCTTACCGACGAATTGCTGACGATTGACTATATTGCGCAGAAGGGATACCCGCTGCTGTTTGTCACTTCCGGCAAACTGGGCAGTATCAACCACACATTGCTCAGCCTGGAAGCCATCAAAAACCGGGGGATCAAACTGGATACCGTTCTGTACAACCTCTACCCGACGGTAGAGGACCGGACGATACAGGAGGATACACAACTCTTCATCCAACGGTATCTGAAGAAAGATTTTCCGGAGACTAAATTCTGCATGGTACCGGAATTATAAAAAGTCTACAGGGAACATCAGAAACCACTATAGATGATACAGATTAGCGCAGATTAAGTGCCCTGTTTAAATTTTCCTTGAATAAATTTACAGGAATTTTATTGACCTGTTTTGAGTTTTTTCTCGGTCTATTTCCCCGTTTTTACCCGTCACATAGCCCGCTATGCTCCTTGCAAAAACCGGAAAACATCCCTGAAAACATATCTCAAACAAAATTAAAACAGGCTCTAAAAGAGTGAACGACCGATTGTCAGCACAAACTACCTGCGGTAATCTGTGTAATCTATGGTGAAAAAGCCTCTTGAAACATCTTCTGAAACCGTTCTTTTAGCTGAACTTTTTACCTATGACAAGCGTTTATAACCATGACATTAGGTTTTAGACACATCAGGTTAAATAGAAGTTTTCAGTATGAGTTTCAACATTGTAAAAAACGACAAGAAGCGTGTCATCATCGTAGGTGGTGGCTTCGGCGGTCTTAAATTGGCCAACAAGCTAAAAAAGTCTGGTTTCCAGGTTGTTTTAGTCGATAAGAACAATTATCACCAGTTTCCTCCCCTTATTTATCAAGTCGCTTCAGCCGGACTTGAACCCAGTTCCATCTCTTTCCCGTTCCGGAAGATTTTTCAGAAACGAAAGGACTTTTACTTCCGTATGGCAGAAGTACGGGCCATCTTCCCCGAGAAAAAGATGATTCAGACTTCCATCGGTAAAGCAGAATACGACTACCTGGTACTGGCAGCCGGCACCACCTCCAACTTCTTCGGCAACGAGCACATTGAAGAAGAGGCCATGCCTATGAAAACCGTTTCGGAAGCCATGGGACTGAGAAATGCCCTACTGGCAAACTTTGAACGGTCGATCACTTGCAGTACGGAACGTGAACGGCAGGAGTTGCTCAATGTCGTTGTTGTAGGCGGAGGGGCCACCGGAGTAGAAATAGCCGGAGTGCTTTCGGAAATGAAGAAGTTCGTACTGCCCAACGATTATCCGGATATGCCCAGCAGCCTGATGCACATCTACCTGATTGAAGCGGGCGACCGTCTCCTGGCGGGAATGTCCGAAGATTCATCCCGCCATGCCGAACAGTTTCTGCGTGAAATGGGAGTCAACATCCTGCTGAACAAGCGGGTGACAGATTACAAAGATCATAAAGTGATGTTGGAAGACGGTACAGAGATAGCGACACGTACGTTTATCTGGGTGAGCGGCGTGGCAGCCATCACTTTCGGCAATATAGACGGAGAATTACTGGGACGCGGAAGAAGAATCAAAGTAGACGAATTCAACCGTGTACAGGGAACAGACACTATTTTTGCCATCGGGGACCAATGTATTCAGACTACGGACAAGAACTATCCTAACGGACACCCGCAACTGGCACAAGTGGCCATTCAACAAGGCGAACTGCTTGCCAAGAACCTGCAAAGACTACAGAAAGGCAAGCCGATGCAGCCGTTCCATTACCGGAACCTGGGATCGATGGCAACCGTAGGGCGCAATCGCGCCGTGGCAGAGTTCAGTAGTTTCAAAACCGCCGGATGGCTGGCTTGGGTGATGTGGCTGGTCGTCCATTTACGTTCGATCCTGGGAGTACGCAACAAAGCAAATGTCCTACTGAACTGGGTATGGAATTACTTTACTTACGACCAGTCCCTGCGCATGATTGTCTATGCAAAGAAGGCGAAAGAGGTGCGTGACCGGGAAGAACTGGAAGCGAAAACGCATTGGGGAGAAGAAACCCAGACGCAACAACCCAAAGGCTAAAGTTCACCACAAAAGGCACTGAGGGTGTCATTGTTCACCACAGATTATACAGATAAATATTATTGGTTATCAGTAGATTAAAAATCTATCTTGTAAATCCGTGTAATCTGTGGTGAACTATGACACCCTCATGCACTCTTTGCCGAATGCGACTTATTTTATTCCGGAATCTTACTCATACCGCAATGACCGTGCCGGTTTGCCTACGATAATCTTCACCGTCTGGCAGGCTACCGTCACAAACGAAATCAACAGCATCAACACCACCGGAACTGCAAAGAACCATATCTTCAGATCGGTACGGAAAGCATAATGACTCAACCAGGCATTCATACTGAACCAGGCAACGGGCAACGCAATGATTACCGCTATCAGGATCAATTGGAAAAAGCCTTTACCCAGCTGATAGAACAGATTCCAACGGGTAGCTCCCAATACTTTCCGGATACCCATCTCCTTGGTACGGGTAGTGCAGGAGAACATCACCAATACCCACAATCCCAGACATGAGATGAAGATGGCCAGTCCGGTGAAACAACCGATCATGACACCAAACACCTCGTCCTGACGATACTGATGATCGAAGAATTGATCGAGAAAGAAGAAGTCATAACTGGAATCCTCGAAATAGCGATGCCAGATCTCCTCCACCTGCGAAACCAATTCCTTCGGGTCGCCGGACTTCATCACAATGGAGATGTAGCGTTGCGGCAGCCAACCGATCTTATCTTTGTGGATCAGCATAATCGGGGTATAATTCTTGTTGAGTGCCTGCTGATGGTAGTCCTTCACCACTCCGATAATCTGCATCGGGGCATCGGTACATTCCACCTCTATCTCTTCGCCGA
>ERZ827150.350-NODE-350-length-70959-cov-6.286754_pt1 | contig 70959 bp, 58 predicted proteins | sample MGYA00519779_ERZ827150 | MGnify/ENA primary metagenome ERZ827150 (study PRJEB31778, sample SAMEA3449267) | human gut metagenome | biome: human gut; feature: human-associated habitat; material: faeces | place: United Kingdom | collected 2010/2012 ...
CCGACAAAATCACAGCGCTTTATTGCAGACTGTCCGTGGAGGACACCAAAGAAAAAGGCGGCAAGGATGACCCGTCGAACTCCATTCAGCATCAGCAGATCATGTTAATGGAGTATGCTAAGTCCCGGCATTTTCCGAATCCGACCTATTTTATTGACGACGGGTACAGTGGCGTTGAGTTCAACAACCGTCCCGGCTTTCAGCGGATGCTTGCGGAAATTGAAGCTGGTCATGTGGAAGTGGTGATTACGAAAGATCTTTCAAGACTCGGTCGTAATTCCTCGCTGACAGGGCTTTATATCAACTACACGTTTCCTCAGTACGGCGTGCGATATATTGCCATTAACGATCACTTTGATACCATTGACCCCAACAGCACCGACAACGACATTGCAGGCATCAAGAACTGGTTTAACGAGTTTTTCGCCAAAGACACCAGCCGCAAGATCCGTGCTGTCAATAAGGCAAAGGGCGAACGCGGAGAGCGCTTGACCACCAACGTTCCCTACGGCTACAAGCGTAACCCTGACGATCCTAAGAAATGGGTGATTGACGAGGAAGCTGCACAGGTCGTGAAGCGGATCTTTGCGCTCTGCATGGAGGGAAAAGGGCCGAGCCAGATCGCGGCTCTGTTGGAAAAGGAAAAGGTGCTGAACCCCACCGCCTACAAACAGCGGGAGGGGCAAAAAACGCCGCATCAGACCCCGGAGAACGAGTATCGCTGGCACGAAAGCACCGTTGCTTACATCCTCGAATACATGGAGTACACAGGCTGCACGGTCAATTTCAAGACCTACACCAACTCCATCTGGGATAAGAAGCAGCGGGAAAATCCAATGGAGAATCGCAAGATTTTCTATAACACCCACCCGGCGATCATCTCTCTGGAAGTCTTTGATAAGGTGCAGGAGATTCGGCAGCAGCGGCACCGCAGAACAGCGACGGGGAAGAGCAATATGTTCTCCGGTCTGGTGTTCTGCAACGACTGCAAGCAGAAGCTCTACTACTCCACCACCAGCTATTTTGAAAAGCGGCAGGACTTCTTCATCTGCTCCACCCATCGTGTCAACAAGGACAAGTGCAGCGGACATTATATCCGTGCCGTTGTGCTGGAACAGATCGTCTGGAAGTACATTCAGGAGGTCATATCGGTAGTCACTCGCTATGAAGCGTATTTCCGTTCCGAGATGGAGCAAAAGCTCCGCATACAGAGCGAGGAATCGCTGCGGCTACATCAGAAACGGCTGGCACAGGCTGAGAAGCGAATCGGCGAACTTGACCGCCTTTTCATCCGCAGTTACGAAGACAATGTCGCCGGTCGGCTGGATGATGAGCGCTTTGCCATGATGAGCAAAAACTACACCGAGGAACAGAAAGACCTCAAAGCCGAGGTCAAGGGTCTGCAACAGCAAATCCATGAACAGGAACAACAGGCAGAGAATATAGAGCAGTTTGTTCAGCGGGTAAGGAGAAACAGCACCCTCACGGAGCTGACACCCTATGCCCTCAGAGAGCTTGTCAAGGCAGTCTATGTAGATGCACCTGACAAGTCCAGCGGTAAGCGCAGACAGAAGGTACATATTGAGTACGACCTTGTGGGCTATATTCCTGTGGATGAGCTGCTAAAAGCGGAACAGGCATGACCGAGATCATGCCTGTTCCAAGAAATTTGAATTTTACTGTCTTACCAGCAGGGAGCCTAACGGCAGCCTTTTTACTTCTTTGTTTTATTATGCCTTGTTTGCCCAGGGCTGAGCGGCGATGGTTTTCAAATCATTGCGTATCTTTATGCCCTGCGGGCAGCGCTCCTCGCACATGCCGCAGCGGATACAGTTCTGCGCGCGGCCAAGCGCGGGAATGTAGCCATAATCCGCAGCTGCGGCATCCTCGTTCTGATACCGCTGGAAATCATTCCACACGCGGAACACGCGCGGAATTTCGACCCCGCTTGCACAGGGCAGGCAGTATTTGCAGCCCGTGCAGCCGTTGTTCGGGCGGGCCTTGAGCGCGGTTATGGCAGCGTCCAGCGCAACCTTTTCATGGTCGGTAAACGGCACATAGGGCGAGAATGTGGAAAGATTATCTTCCAACTGTTCCTCGTTGCTCATGCCGCTGAGTATGACCTTAACGTTGTCAAAACCGGCAACGTAGCGCAGCGCCCAGGAAGCCATGGATTTGCCGGGATCTGCCGCAGTGAGCGGATCGGAAGCATATGAGGGGAGAGCGGCAAGCGTGCCGCCCTTTACGGGTTCCATTACAACAATGCCAACGCCCTTGCTTTCGGCGTATTCAAGACCCTTGAGCCCCGCCTGATGCTCGGTATCCATATAGTTGAACTGTATCTGGCAGAAGTCCCAATTGCGGTAGTCTATTATGCGCTTGAAAACACCATACGGCGCATGGAAAGAGAAGCCGAGCTTCTTTATGCGGCCAAGCCTTTGCTGCTCCTCAAGGAACGGCAGAATGCCAAGGTCAAGCACCTTTTGCCATTTGGCTTCATCCAGCGAATGAAGAAGGTAATAATCAACGTGGTCAGTTTGAAGATGCTCAAGCTGGGTATTGAATACCTCTTTCGCATGATCAAGGCTTTCTATCGTCCATACGGGCAGCTTGGCTGCAATGTAAAAACTGTCGCGGTCAAGCTTGGAAAGTACCTTGCCAACGAACGGTTCGCTTTTGCCGCTGTGATAAGGCCAGGCAGTGTCAAAATAATTCACGCCCTGCTCATATGCCCTAAGCAGCAGCTTCTCCGCGCGCGGTTCGTCTATTTCGCCCGCCTCGTTGGTGGGGAAACGCATGCATCCGTAGCCGAGCAGCGATACGGAATTGCCCGCCAGTTCACGATAATCCATATTGTTACAGCCTCCTTCGTGCTTTTAGTGTTAGGGGGTATCAGTCTATGTAATGTATTTTGCCTTCCTCTATGCCCTTTATGCCAAGGCCGGGTTCATTGGGCAGCGAGATAAGCTTTTCGTTGAATACTGCGCCGCCGATGATGGGGTCTTCCTTGCAAAGCACGGGACCGTCTAGGTCTATCTTGGTTATTATGCTCTTTGCGCAGGCAAGATGCACCGCCGCAGTAACGCTTATCTTTGCTTCCAGCATGCAGCCTATCATGCACTCAACGCCGTAAACTTCCGCAGCGGAAGCTATCTTAAGGGCGTTTGTTATGCCGGCGCACTTCATGAGCTTTATGTTCACCATGTCCGCCGCGCCCATCTGCATTATCTTCAGCGCGTCAGCGGGGCTGAATACGCTCTCGTCCGCCAATACCGGCACATAGCTGCGCTCGGTAACGTACTTCATGCCGTCGAAGTCCAGCGCCTTTACCGGCTGCTCAACAAATTCTATGTCAAGGCCGCGGTCCTGCATGTTGTTCAGTATGCGCACGGCCTGCTTGGGCGTCCAGCCCTGGTTGGCGTCTATGCGGATGCAGATATCCTTGGGCACAACTTCGCGTATGGCGCTCAGGCGTGCAACGTCCAGCGAAGGATCGCTGCCGACCTTTACCTTAAGGCAGTCATAGCCGCGCTCCACGGCGTTTATAGCGTCGCGCTGCATTTCCTCAGGCTTGTTCACACTTATGGTGATATCGGTCACTATGCTGCTGCGTCCACCGCCAAGCAGCTTGTACACGGGGATGTTGTGCAGTTGGCCGTAAAGATCCCACAGCGCCATGTCTGCTGCCGCGCGGGCGGAGGTGTTATGCACTATGCAGCCGTTGAGCGCCTTTGTAACGCTTTCAAAATCGTCCACATCGCGGCCGACAAGGGTCTTTATAATGTGGTCCTTCATGGCGCCGATTATTGCGCCGGTGGTATCGCCGGTTATAACGCCGGTGGGTGGTGCTTCGCCGTAGCCAACGGCTCCGGTATCGGTGTGTATTTCTACCACCACGTCCTCTACGCTGTTTACGGAGCGCAGAGCGGTCTTGAAGGGAACGCGCAGCGGCACGGATATCATGCCGAGACGGACTTCTGTGATTTTCATGAGAATCTCCTTTAACAAAGTGGATTGATTGGATTATAGCACGCTTTGATACCTTTTTTCAACGGCAGTATATATTATTTTGCTACGGCTGCGCATTTGTGCTATAATAATCCCGCTTATAAAGGAAAAACAGGAGGAAAAACTTATGAGTACATATGAAAGCATAAATGCCCAGGCTAACGCCGCGATAGACGAACTGTTTGAGGCTGCGGATACGCTTAAAACGGGCGATATATTGGTTATAGGCTGCTCGACAAGCGAAGTGATGGGCAAGCTTATAGGTACGGGCTCCAGCGTGGAAGCCGCGAAGGCCATAATGGACGCTGTGCTGCCCAAAATAAAGGAACACGGGCTGTATCTTGCGGTGCAGTGCTGCGAGCATCTTAACCGCTGCCTGGTTGTGGAGCGCGAATGCATGGAAAAATATCACCTTCAGCAGGTTTGGGTAAAGCCGCAGCTGCATGCGGGCGGCGCATTCTCAATGGAAGCGGTGGCGCGCTTTGACGACCATGTTATGGTGGAGGATCTGCGCGGCAGGGCAAGCGCCGGAATGGACATAGGCGGCACGTTCATAGGCATGCATATGCATCCGGTAGTGGTGCCTGTTCACGCAAAAACGCGCCATATAGGCGAAGCAAACGTTACCATGGCGCGCACACGGCCCAAATACGTTGGCGGCCCGCGCGCGGCGTATGACGAAATGCCCCACAGATAAGCAGAATATATTATTTTTCTGCGGCTTAAACTGCTTGCACTTTTTGGATGGGTGCAATATAATAGACAAAGTTATACCAACGCTTCGGGTCTGTGGTTGAAAGTCGATGCCAGTCGCAGGCGAAACGATCCACATAAGCGGGCCAAAGCGCCCGTGAGCATGGTGCGGCTTAGATGTAAGTCCGTCCGCGCATAACGCGCGAGAGGGCCGGTAGTGGGAGGCAATTACGCTCAGTAGCGGAAGCCCCGGGCGGCGAGTGTGGGGGCAAAGACCAGGTCAGCCGAAGTTTGGTACAGCCAAATAAATAATATTTACAAGGGGAAACACACACATGTTCCAGGACAAGACATTGGTATGCAAGGATTGCGGCGCTGAATTCGTATTCACGGCCGGTGAGCAGGAATTCTATGCCGAAAAAGGCTTCCAGAACGAGCCCATCCGTTGCAAGGCGTGCAGGAACGCTCGTAAGTCCCAGCGCTCCGGCGAGCGTGAGATGTACGACGCCGTTTGCGCGGCGTGCGGCGCGCCCACCAAGATTCCTTTCGTTCCCAAGAACGACAGGCCCATCTATTGCTCCGCCTGCTTCCAGGCGCGCAAGGGAAGGTAAGCTGACAGCTTAAAACCCACAAGCCTCCGTTTTTTTGGCGGACGCAGAACGTCCCCCCACCTTTGGGGCTAATCCCCTTTGTTCCGCGTAGCGGTATATCGGTGAATTAGAAAAGGCAAAAATGAAGAACTCCGAAGCGATTCGGGGTTCTTTTTTATTCTGGCAGGCGAAAAACAGATATTTTGCAAATTTCATCTTGACATTACACAAAAAATAAATATAATAAGATTAAGAACTGTTACTAATGTTGAAAGGGGAGGAAAACGCATGATCTATTCCCGGCAGAGGGAAATAATACTGAACACGCTCAGGACGAATCCTGTTCACCCCACGGCGGACGAGCTGCACGAGATGGTGAAGGGGCAGGACCCGAACATAAGCATTGCAACCGTGTATCGCAACCTTAATCAGCTTGCGGCCGCGGGCAAGGTGCTCAAAATTTCCAATCCGAACGGGGCGGACAGGTTCGATGGCAACATTGTGCATCATAACCACGCCGTATGCTCCTGCTGCGGCAGAATGTTCGATATAATGGTGCCGCTGCCGGATGTTTGCGCGGCAGCCAATGCGCAGCGCGACATATATGTGGACGGCGTGAGCATGCTGTTTTCCGGAATATGCGCACGGTGCGCCCAAACGCAGCGGAATGAATACCGCTGAAAAAAGACAGAATATAAAACGATGAAAAGAAATTGAAGGGAGAAAATTAAAAATGGAACTCAAGGGAAGCAAGACCGAAGCGAATCTGATGGCTGCGTTTGCGGGCGAAAGCCAGGCCAGGAATAAGTATACCTACTATGCGTCCGCCGCCAAGAAGGAAGGCTATAACCAGATAGCAGCCATATTCGAAGAAACCGCCGGCAACGAAAAGGAACATGCAAAAATGTGGTTCAAGCTGCTGCACGACGGCAAGGTGCCTGATACGCTGACAAACCTGAAGGATGCTGCTGCAGGCGAAAACTATGAATGGACGGATATGTATGCCCAGTTTGCGGCCGTGGCCAAGGAAGAAGGCTTTGACCACATTGCATATCTGTTCGAGGCGGTCGGCAAGATAGAGAAGGAACACGAAGAACGCTACAATAAGCTGATAGATAACATTGAAAACGGCAAGGTGTTCGAGCGGGATGGCATAGTTGTTTGGAGATGCAGCAACTGCGGCCATATACACATCGGCACCAAGGCGCCGGAGGTTTGCCCCGTGTGCGCGCACCCCAAGGCTTACTTTGAAATAAAGGCCGACAATTATTGATAAAACTGAACGTATGATTTGCTTTGCGGCGGCAACTTATGTTGCTGCCGCATTTTGTTTCGCTGTAAAAAATAATGCATAATTATACCAAAATATAAAATAATTATGCTGTATACAAGGATACAAGAATACGGGAATCCGTGGAGCCGAAAATACTAAAATCCAGAGAAATAAGCTAAAATTATGCATTTGGCTAAAAACGCCGCCAGCTATCATGAATGAATAAAAATATAAAAAATTTGTAGACATTTTAACGGATATGCAGTACAATCATACATGGCGGAGTTGGTACTGTACGCTCTGCCCAAAATGATTGCAGAGGTTTGTATTGATGAACAGAATCGAAATCAACCGGAAATGGTGCAAGGGCTGCGGCATATGCGCGGCGTTCTGCCCCAAGAAGGTGCTTGGCCTTGACGAAGAAACGGAGAAGGCCACGGTGGTTAATCAGGATGAATGCATAGCCTGCTATATGTGTGAGCTACGCTGCCCTGATTTGGCGATCAAAGTGATTAAGGAGGGCGACAAATGAGCAAGGCAATTCTGCTGCAGGGCAATGAAGCCTGCGTTATGGGCGCAATAAAGGCGGGCATGCGTCTTTTTGCGGGTTACCCCATAACCCCTTCCTCGGAAATAGCTGAGCAGTCCAGCATACTGCTCCCCAAAGTAGGCGGCAAGTTCCTCCAGATGGAGGACGAGATCGCATCCATAGCGGCCGTTTGCGGCGCAAGCCTGGCCGGCAAAAAGGCAATGACTGCCACCAGCGGCCCGGGCTTCTCCCTTAAGCAGGAGCTTATAGGCTACGCTGCCATGGCGGAGTTACCCATAGTTGTTGCCATGATAATGCGCGCAGGTCCCTCCACTGGCCTTCCCACCTCCCCTGCACAGGGCGACGTGATGCAGGCCCGCTGGGGTACGCACGGCGACCATCCCATGATAACCCTTTGCCCCAGCTCCGTCAAGGAAATGTACGAGCTGACCATAAAGGCATTCAACTTTGCGGAAATGTACCGCACACCCGTGCTGCTGATGACGGACGAAGTCATTGCGCACATGCGTGAAGGCGTTGCGCTGGAAGACGATTACGAAGTTGTTGACCGTGTACATCCCGCCGAAGCGCCCAGCAAGGACTATCTGCCCTACAAGGTTGAAGAAGGCAGCATGGTTCCCCCGATGGCAGCCTACGGCGAAGGCTATCACTTCCACGTGACCGGCCTTTCCCATGGCGAGACCGGATTCCCCACCAACACCCCCGCTGTGCATGAAAAGCTGATGGCGCGCATAAACGGCAAGGTGAAGGAGAACGATCCCAACTTCGCCATAAACGAAAAGTATATGACCGACGATGCAGAGCATATATTCGTGGCGTACGGTTCCGTGGCCAGGACTTCCATGAACATAGTCAAGCGGCTGCGCAGCGAAGGCATCAAGGCGGGCCTTTTCACCGTGAAGATGCTTTGGCCGTTCCCCAAGACGGAATATCAGTCCCTGCTTAACGAGAACGTGAAGAACATAATCGTTCCCGAAATGAACCTTGGCCAGTATGTGGGCGAGGTTGAACGCTACACCGAAGGCAAGGCCAAGGTCAGCCTGATAGCTAAGGCTTCCGGCGAGCTGTTCAAGACCGAAGAACTTTACAACGACGTAATGGCGGTGATTTCAAAATGACGAACGTACAAGATTACCTCAGAGAGTCCCATATGCCCCATATCTGGTGCCCCGGCTGCGGCAACGGCATCGTGATGGGAAACATAATCCGCGCCATAGATGAGCTGGGCCTTGACCGCGACAAGACCGTTATAGTCTCTGGTATAGGCTGCTCCTCCCGCGCACCCGGATACATGGATTTCGATACCCTGCACACTGCGCACGGCCGCGCGCTTCCGTTTGCTACCGGCATAAAGATGGCTAACCCCGATCTTCATGTTATAGTAATCTCCGGCGACGGCGACGCCACAGCAATAGGCGGCAACCACTTTATCCATGCCTGCCGCAGGAATGTTGATATAACGCTTGTGGTAGTCAACAACTGCATCTACGGCATGACCAGCGGCCAGTTCTCGCCCATGACTCCTACCGGCAAGTTTGCCACCACCGCCGTTTACGGCAATATCGACCGCCCGTTCGATTTGGTGAATCTGGCAGGCGGCGCAGGCGCGACCTATGTTGCCCGCGGCAGCGTGTATCATGCGATGCAGACAAAGAATTATATAAAGCATGCAATAGAGCATAAGGGCTTCTCCGTTGTTGAGTGCCTGTCCACCTGCCCCACCTATTACGGCCGCAGGAACAAGATCGGCGATGCTGTATCCATGATGGAAAGGCTGCGCGACGACTGCACCATGCTTAAGCCCGGCGTAACGGAATACGACAAGCCGTTCGTCATAGGCGAATTTGTTAACAAGGAAGCCAAGGAATATACCGAGGCTTATGATGAAGTAATTATGAAGGCCGGAGGAAAGAAATAATGGGTAAGCGTATTGAATTCCGTTTCAGCGGTTCCGGCGGACAGGGCATAATCTCTGCCGGTATAATATTGGCCGCGGCCGCCGTGCACGACGGCAAGTATGCCATACAGAGCCAGAGCTACGGCCCCGAAGCCCGCGGCGGCTCCTCCAAAGCAGAAGTGGTAATAAGCGAGGAGCCTATCGATTATCCCAAGGCGACCACACCGGATTACCTGCTGTGCCTCACGGACGACGCATTCAAGACCTATGGTCTTGCGGCGGACGATAAAACGGTCATATTCGTGGATTCTTCCATGCATACCGACGGCAGCGGCAAGAACGTTATAAAGGTTCCCATTCTGCATGCCGCGCATGAGATAAATCCCCAGGGCGCAAACGTTATAGCTGTATCCTTCCTGGTTGGCTATACCGGCCTTGTAAGGCGCGAGAGCGCGCTTGAATCGCTCAAGGAGCAGTTCCCCCGCTTCATAGAAAAGAACATGAAGTGCGCGGAAGCCGGCTTCAGGTTTGCAGACGAGCTGCTTAACAAGTAAAATTACCATATCCCACCTGTTGAAAAATCGACAGGTGGGATATGTATACCCAAACGAAGAAAAATAGTGTAGAATTATAGCATAGATATATTCTGCTTTAACGCATAGAAAGGACGGTACAGTATGGAACCACTCAGGATCGACCATGTAGGTATAGCGGTAAACAGCCTTGACGAAATGAGGCCGTTTTATGAGGCGCTCGGCCTTAAGAGCACCGGCATAGAGGAAGTTAAGGAGCAGCAGGTGCGCGTGGAGTTCTATCCCTGCGGAGACAGCGAGCTGGAGCTGCTTGAAAGCACCACCGAGGACGGCCCCATAGCTAAGTTCATAGAAAAGAAGGGCACCGGCATACAGCATATTGCTATCCGCGTTCCCGATATAAAGGCTGCCATAGCCGAAATGCAGGAAAAGGGCTTCCGCATGATAGATAACGCCCCCCGTTACGGAGCGGGCGGAGCAAGCATAGCCTTCATGCACCCCAAGGCGTCCGCGGGCGTGCTGCTGGAGCTTACCGAAAGAAAATAAAAAATTACAGGTACAACATAAATTAAGGAGAAAAACAGATGGGAAACAAGATAGATCTGCTTTACGAGAAGAAGGACAGGATCGCTGCCGGCGGCGGGGAAAAGCGCATAGCCAAGCAGCATGATTCCGGCAAGCTGACCGCCCGCGAAAGGCTGAACTACCTGCTGGATCAGGGCAGCTTTGTTGAGCTTGACGCATTCGTTGAAAGCCGCTACGACGCCAAGGCCCCCGGCGACGGCGTGGTTACCGGCTACGGCATGATAGACGGCAGACTCGTGTATGTTTTCGCGCAGGATTTCACCGTTGTGGGCGGTTCGCTGGGCGAAATGCATGCAAAGAAGATATGCAAGGTGCTTGACCTTGCGCTTAAAATGGGCGCGCCCGTTATAGGCCTTAACGACAGCGGCGGAGCAAGGATACCCGAGGCCGTTGACGCGCTTTCCGGTTACGGCAACATATTCTTCCGCAACACCATTGCATCCGGCGTTGTGCCGCAGATATCTGCCATAATGGGCCCCTGCGCAGGCGGCGCGGTGTATTCCCCCGCGCTTACGGACTTTATATTCATGTCCGATAAGACCTCTTACATGTTCATAACCGGCCCGCAGGTGATAAAGACCGTTACCCGCGAGGAAGTTACCAGCGAAGCCCTCGGCGGCGCAATGGTTCATAACCAGAAGTCCGGCGTGGCGCACTTTGTATATCCCGACGAATATCAGACGCTTGAGGGCATAAGGCGCCTTGTAAGCTTCCTGCCTTCTTCCAACCGCGAGAGTGCCCCTGTAAGGTACTCAGGAGACGATGTGAACAGGGTATGCGAAAACCTGAACGAGATAATGCCCGAAAGCAGCAACAAGGCTTACGAAATGAAGACCGTTATAAAGAGCGTTGTTGACGACGGCGACTTCTTCGAGGTGCAGCCCTACTATGCGAAAAATATGATAACCGGCTTTGGCCGCGTTGGCGGGAAGAGCGTTGGCATACTGGCCAACGAACCCACTGTTATGGCCGGCAGTCTGGATATAAATGCTTCCGATAAGGCCGCAAGGTTCATCTCCTTCTGCGACAGCTTCAATATACCGCTCATCACCTTTGTTGACGTTCCCGGCTTCCTGCCCGGCGTGAACCAGGAATACGGCGGAATAATTCGCCATGGCGCGAAGATGCTCTATGCCTATTCCGAGGCTACCTGCCCCAAGATAACCGTTGTTACCCGCAAGGCCTACGGCGGAGCGTATCTTGCAATGTGCTCCAAGGACCTTGGCGCGGACATGGTGTTCGCATGGCCCACGGCGGAAATAGCCGTTATGGGTCCGGACGGCGCGGCCAACATAGTTTACCGCAAGGAAATAGAGGCCAGCGAGAACCCGCAGGAGACCCGCAAGCAGATGATAGAGGAATACCGCAAGAACTTTGCCAATCCTTATCAGGCGGCGTCCCGCGGCTTTGTGGACGACGTTATAGAGCCCGCGCTTACCCGCGTGCATATAGCCAGCGCCCTTGCCATGCTTGAAAGCAAAAAGGAAACCCGTCCCGAAAAGAAGCACGGCAATTTCCCCGTTTAAGCCAAGGAGGATATTTATACAATGGCAAACGAAGAAAACCAGTTCACCAGGCCGTCTCTTGACGAATTCCCCGTGCCTACCTATGACGAATGGAAGGCCGCGGCGATAGAATCGCTCAAGGGTGCGGATTTTGATAAAAAGCTGCTCACCAAAACATATGAGGGCATAACCCTTAAGCCCATATATACCGATGCGGACTATTCCGCCAACCCCGAACGCCCCGGCGAGGGCGACTATCTGCGCGGCACCGATCCCGCGGGCTACATGGATCACCCTTGGGCGATAGCGCAGGAGATAACCGCAGTTGAACCGGAGACGGCCAATAAGCAAATACTGCATGAGCTTGACCGCGGCGCTACCGCCGTTAACGTTAAGCTGTGCGGCGGCGTAAAGGTAGAAAACGAAGCGGACATGGCAAAGCTGTTTGAAGGCGTTGTGCTGCCCGCGGCCGGCCTGCACGTAACCGCAGGCGGCTCCGCCATAAGCAAGCTGAAGCTTGCCAAGGCCGCCGTTAAGGACTTTGATAAGGCGGAAGGCTGCTTCGGCGCGGACCCCATCGGCATGATAGCGCTGCGCGGCGGCATAGGCAAAACGCTTGAAAAGGCGTATGACGACATGGCGGAATCCGTAAAGTTCGCCAAGGAGAATGCACCCAAGCTGCGCACCGTTATAGCGGACGGCAACGTATACGCCAACGGCGGCGCTACTGCCGTGCAGGAAGCGGCTTATGTTATAGCCACCGCCAGCGATTATATCGCCGCCATGATGGAGCGCGGCATAAGTGCGGACGATGCGGCTAAGAGCATTCGCCTTTCCGTGTCCCTCGGTTCCAACTTCTTCATGGAAATAGCCAAGCTTAGGGCGATGCGCGTTGTGTACGCGCGCATGGCGCGCGCATACGGCGCGGGTGACGAGGCCGCCAAGGCGGACGTTTACGCCCGCACTTCCGCGTTCACCAAAACGGTGTTTGATCCCTATGTAAATATTCTGCGCACCACCACGGAAGCTTTCTCCGGCGTTGTTGGCGGAATAAACGCCATGAGCGTTTCCCCGCTTGATGAAGCCATCGGCGAAAGCGATGAAACCAGCAAGAGGATAGCGCGCAACCTGCAGCTTATGCTGCGCGAGGAATTCGACCTGCTGCATCCTGTGGATCCCGCAGGCGGAAGCTGGTATGTTGAAACCCTTACCGGAGAGCTGATAAAGGCGATATCCGATAAATTTAAGGAAATAGAGGCTAACAGCGGCATGTATGCCATGCTTGAAAAGGGCGAAATACAGGCCGAAGTTAAAAAGGTGCTCAACGAGCGCTTTAAGAAGCTGGCCTCCCGTGCGGACAGGGCCGTGGGCACCAATATGTATGCCAACATGAGCGAAAAGCCGCTCGAAAGGGCTGCAAAGCCCGCTGGACAGCCCTGCTGCGGCGGCAGCATGGCCATGCACGTTGAACCCATCGAACAGCACCGCTGGACGGAGCAGTTTGAAGCGCTGCGCAAAGCTACCGACGATGCGGCGGAAAAGACCGGCAAGCGCCTGAGCGCGTTCCTTGTGAACATGGGGCCGATCCCCCAGCATAAGGCCAGGGCGGATTTCTCGCGCGGGTTCCTTGAGGTGGGCGGCATAAACGTTATTGGCAACGACGGCTTTGAATGCCCCAACTGCGCCGTTAAGGCGGCGGTGGAAAGCGGCGCGGACGTGGCCGTTATCTGCTCCACCGATGATACTTATCCGGAGCTTGTTCCCGCCATTGCAAAGGGCATAAAGGAAAAGGCGCCGAATATGCTGGTTATGCTTGCGGGCGCGCCTGCGGCCGAGTTCAAGCCCAGCTATGACGAGGCGGGCGTGGATGAATACATTCACGTTAAAGCAAACTGCCTTGAGATACTTAAAAAGATACAGTCCGAGAGGGGGATAGGCTGATATGAGCACAAGACCCGATTTTTCGAAAGTAGATTTTACCGCTCCCTGCCTTGAAAAGGAAACCAAGGAGCAGTGGGCCGCGCGCGTTAAGGCCGAAACCGGCATGAGCGTTGAAGAACTGGTCACCCATACCATGGAGCAGATAGACGTTCAGCCCAACTATACCCGTGCGGACATTAAGGATGCCGTGCACACCGGTTACACCGCCGGTCTGCCGCCTTTCCTCCGCGGGCCGTACCCCACAATGTACGTCACCCGCCCGTGGACCGTTCGCCAGTATGCCGGTTTCTCCACCGCGGAAGAATCCAATGCATTTTATAGGCGCAACCTTGCCGCCGGTCAGAAGGGCCTTTCAATAGCGTTTGACCTTGCTACCCACCGCGGCTACGATTCCGATCATCCCAGAGTGGTTGGCGACGTTGGTAAGGCCGGCGTTGCCGTTGATTCCATACTGGATATGGAAATACTGTTCAAGGGCATTCCGCTTGACCAGATGTCCGTTTCAATGACCATGAACGGCGCGGTGCTGCCCATAATGGCGTTCTACATTCTGGCTGCCGAGGAGCAGGGCGTTGATAAGTCCAAGTTGGCCGGTACAATACAGAACGACATACTCAAGGAGTTCATGGTGAGGAATACTTACATCTATCCTCCCAAGACCTCCATGCGCATAATAGGCGATATTTTCGCTTATACCGCAAAATATATGCCCAAGTTCAACTCCATCTCCATCTCCGGCTACCATATTCAGGAGGCCGGCGCAACGGCGGATATAGAGCTTGGTTACACCCTTGCGGACGGCCTTGAATATATCCGCACGGGCATTGCCGCAGGGCTGAACATAGATGCGTTTGCGCCCCGCCTGTCCTTCTTCTGGGGCATGGGCAAGAATTACTTTATGGAGGTTGCCAAAATGCGCGCGGGCCGCGTGCTGTGGGCCAAGATAATAAAGGAATTCGGGCCGAAGCTTGATAAGTCCATGGCGCTGAGGACGCATTGCCAGACCTCCGGCTGGAGCCTTACCGCGCAGGATCCGTTCAACAACGTTGGCCGTACCTGCATGGAAGCCATGGCTGCCGCGCTTGGCCATACGCAGAGCCTGCACACCAACGCCCTTGACGAAGCCATTGCCCTGCCCACGGACTTCTCCGCGCGCATAGCAAGAAATACCCAGCTTTATATTCAGGATGAAACCCGCGTTTGCAAGGTTGTTGACCCGTGGGGCGGTTCATATTATGTTGAAGCCCTGACCGATGAGCTGATAAAGCGCGCCTGGGGCCATATACAGGAAGTTGAAAAGCTGGGCGGCATGGCAAAGGCAATAGAAACCGGCCTGCCCAAGATGAGAATAGAAGAAGCCGCTGCGCGCCGTCAGGCCCGCATAGACTCCGGCCGCGAGAATATAGTCGGCCTGAACTATATGCAGCTTGAGCACGAGGATGCAATAGACATTCTTGAAGTTGACAACACCGCCGTGCGCGAAGCGCAGATAGCAAGGCTGAATAAGCTGCGCGCCAATCGCGACAATGAAAAGGTTCAGCAGTGCCTTGACGCGATCACCAAGTCCGTTGAAACGGGAGAAGGCAACCTGCTTGAGCTGGCCGTTGAGGCCGCCCGAGCGCGCGCAAGCCTGGGAGAGATATCTATGGCAGTAGAAAAGGTCTGCGGCCGCCATAAGGCCGTTATACGCTCCATTTCCGGCGTATATTCCAAGGAATCTTCCGATACCGCCGCGATAGAGCGCGTAAGGAAGATGACCGATGAATTCGAAAAGCGCGAAGGCCGCCGTCCTCGCATAATGGTCGCCAAGATGGGCCAGGATGGTCACGACCGCGGCGCCAAGGTAGTCGCTACCGCTTATGCGGACATGGGCTTTGACGTGGACGTAGGTCCCCTGTTCCAGACCCCTGCCGAGACCGCGCGCGACGCCGTGGATAACGACGTGCATATCGTTGGCATGAGTTCACTTGCCGCCGGACACAAGACGCTGCTGCCGCAGCTGATGGAAGAGCTGAAGAAGCTTGGCCGCGAGGACATAATGGTAATAGCGGGCGGCGTTATCCCGCCGCAGGATTATGATTTCTTGTATAAGGCCGGCGCGGCCTGCATATTCGGGCCCGGTACCCGCATACCCGAGGCCGCGGAAGAAATGCTCAATAAGCTTAACGAGCGCCTTGGCTACACCAAATAAAAATGGCAGAGAACAAGGAAAACTATAAACCCGAATGGACTCCGGACGGTGCGGGGAGCGAATTCGCTTCCAGTGTTATGCCGGGGATAGAAGGCAGCGGAGTGCAGGAAACTGCGCCCCGTCCCTTTTCGCGTAAACAGATGAGCGTGGAGGAGTATGTTCATGGCGTGCTCAGCGGCAACCGCCGCATTTTGGCGCAGGCCATAACCATTGTGGAAAGCAATTCCGAAAAGCATTTCGCATTGGGACAGGAAATAATCCGTCGCATTTTGCCCTATACCGGTAACAGCGTACGCGTTGGCATAACGGGCGTGCCCGGGGCCGGTAAAAGCACGTTTATAGAGTGCTTCGGCAATATGCTTTGCGATAAGGGGAGGAAGGTTGCTGTGCTTGCCGTGGACCCGACAAGCAGCATCTCACGCGGCAGCATACTGGGCGACAAAACGCGCATGGAACGCCTTTCAAGAAGGAACGAAGCGTTCATACGTCCGTCTCCTTCCGGCGGCACATTGGGCGGGGTAACGCGCAAAAGCCGCGAAACCATGCTCCTTTGCGAAGCGGCCGGATTCGATACCATTCTTGTTGAAACCGTGGGCGTTGGGCAGAACGAAACCTCAGTGCGCGCAATGGTGGACTTTTTCCTTGTTATAACCATTGCCGGCGCGGGGGACGACCTTCAGGGCATAAAGAAAGGCGTTATAGAAACGGCGGATGCTATTTTGGTCAATAAGGCCGACGGGGACAATAAAACCCGCGCGCAGGCCGCCAGGGCCGAATATGAGCAGGTGCTAAGATATCTGCGCCCCGCGACAGAAGGCTGGACCACGGGAGCATACACATGCTCCGCCATAACGGGCGAAGGCGTAGAGGGCATATGGAACGTTATACTCGGCTTTATTAAGCAGACGCGCCGCACGGGCGTGCTTGAATCCCGCCGCGGATCGCAGACCATGGAATGGGTAAAGAGCATGACTGATGATTATATCCGCACAATGATCTATTCAAATCCGCGCGTGCAGAAATGCATGGACGAACTGAGCGGGCAGGTAATGAGCGGGGAAATGCCGCCAACGCTTGCCGCCAAGGAATTGATAGACACCATCGAAGCAGCGCTCAAAGCCTGAAACGCATAATTAAACATAAAAAGAGACAGTCATGCGGCTGTCTCTTTTCTGTATGAAGATTTAATTTTACATATCAAGCGCTTCGAATTTCTTCGCGGATATGCGATACACTGCATATGATGTAAGCCCGTATATCACCGCGCCTATAGCGAGTACGATGAATTTTACACCCATGTTTTCGGGATCTGGCGTATCGAGCACATCGCGGAAGAACGGAACGGCAAACGTACAGGCTTCCGCAATGCCAATGTACACAAACGTTGCTATGCTTGCGCGGGCGAATACACGGCCGACCTTATCAGGCCGCGAAAAATAGCCGGTGAAGAAAACATAGTTAAAGACGGCGAGCATTATGAAGCTTAGCCCGAAAAAAGCAACGTTCGGATCCATTCCGGCTTCATTTGCGCCAAGGCCCAGCGCGCGGCGGGCGAACATGAAGCCAACCGCCAATACGCACTGCGCAAGCTGCAATATAACGGCGAACACAATGCGCGCGCGCACGGCGTCCCGCTTCCTTATGGGCAGGGAGAGGGAATATGCAAAGTCGTGATTTTCGCGTCCGCTGAGGCAGATGAAGAATATGCCCAGCGTGTTATAGAAAAACAGCACATACATTGGATAATTCGGAATAAGCATCATTGAGCTCAGCAGCAGAAAAAGCACCGCCGCCGGATGCAGGGCAAGCTTAAATTCCTTATACAACAGCTTTGACAGCATGGCTTTCACTCCTTTTCAAGATGTATCATGGCCGTTTCAAGATCGGCCGGGGCAAGGCGCACAAACGCGGGCAGCTTGGCTGCGTCCCGCTTATCCACTATGGCGGTATAGCCGTGCTTGGCGGGCTTTGCGCCTATGAGCAGCGCGCTTATATAGGCGGGGATGGCATCGGCGTCTATTTCCGCGGCCATATATTGCCCAAGGAACCGCTTAAGCGGCATGCTTGCGGCGATCTCCCCGCGGCGTATATATGTTATTGAATCCGCGCAGCGGTCAAGATCGCTTGTTATATGCGTGGAGAAAAGTATGCTTACGCCTTCGCGCTGAAGCGAAAGAAAAACATCCAGCAGATCGTCACGCGATACGGGATCGAGCCCGCTTGTGGGTTCATCCAGTATAAGCAGCTTCGCCCTGTGGCTCAGTGCAAGCGTGAGCGAGTATTTCACCTTCATGCCGGCGGAAAGCTGATCCGGAGTTTTGCTTTCGTCCAGCTCAAACTGCGCCATATAGCGGCGGTACGCTTGCTCGTCCCAATCGTCGTAAAAGCGGCGCGTAACGTTGGTTATAGTCTTGATTTTCTTTTTTACATAGTAATCTATGCCGCCGGAAACGAAGCCTATTTGTTTTTTTATCTCCAGCTCGTTCTTTTCAAGTTCCATGCCGAAAAAGCGTATCTCTCCGCGGCTTGGATGCACCAAATTGAGTATTGATTTGAGCGTGGTGGTTTTTCCTGCGCCGTTGCGGCCGATAAAGCCCATTATAGTGCCCTGTTCAACCGAAAAGGAAATATCCTTCAGGCTGAAGGACGGGTATTCCTTGCATAATCCTTTTACGCTAAGCGCCTCCATTCAGGCAGCCTCCTTTTTGAGTAACATAGTTTGCGCAACAAGCGTTGCCCACATTATACACACATTGACAGCAGCTTGTCAAGGCCATGCGATTTGACATGGATTTTACATAACATTTCTTTTTGATTTTACATGGATTGAGTATCCTATAACCATAAAGAAAATGATTTGAAGGAACCGAAAGGAGATAAGAATTATGAAGAAGATTATGATGATCGTACTTGCCGCGATAACTGCGGCGGCTATGCTTGCGGGCTGCGCATCCGATAACGGCAGCGCGGGTGGCAGCGTTTCAACGGACGGCTCAACGTCCATGGAAAAGGTGATAGGCGCGCTTGGCGAATCGTTCATGGCGAACAACCAGGGTACAACGTTCACTTACAATCCCACCGGCTCGGGCTCCGGCATAAAGGCCGTGCTTGAAGGCCGCTGCGACATCGGCCTTTCCAGCAGAAGCCTGAAGGACGACGAGAAGGCCGAGGGACTTAAGGAAACCGTACTTGCATATGACGGCATTGCCATAATAGTAAACCCGGAAAACCCTGTAAACAATCTTGACCTTGAAACCATTGCCAAGCTTTACACCGGCGAAATCACCAACTGGAAGGACGTTGGCGGTAATGATGCCGAAGTGGTGCTCATAGGCCGCGAGGCCGGCAGCGGCACAAGGGACGGCTTTGAATCCATCACCGGCACTGCCGACAAGTGCCAGTATCGCCAGGAGCTGACTTCCACCGGCGACGTTATAACCACCGTATCCCAGAACCCCAACGCCATCGGCTACGCTTCCCTTGCCTCTCTGAAGGACAGCGTTAAGGTCCTGACCGTTGGCGGAGTAGCCCCCACCGAGGAAACCGTTAAGGACGGCAGCTACGTTGTACAGCGCCCGTTCATGCTGGTAACTAAGGACGGTGCGGCCCTCAACGAGACTGCGCAGAAGTTCTTCGACTACGCCACCAGCGCCGATGCGGCGGACATAATCGCCAAGGCCGGTGCGGTTGCCGCGAACTGAGCGTGAACAATACAAACCTTAATGATCGGCCGGCCGAAGGGCCGTCCGACAGCCACGTTAATAAAAAAGGAGCAGGCATGAAGCAGAATAAGAAGCATACAGCAAAGCCGATAGAAACCATTGTGCACGGGATATTCCTTGCGGCGGGACTTATAACCGTGGGCTGCGTGCTGCTGATAACGGTTTATCTTATAATATCCGGCCTGCCCGCAATAAGAGAAATAGGCCTTATACCGTTCCTGTTCGGCAAGGTGTGGGCGTCCACGGCAAAGACTACCGAGCCTTCCTTCGGCATACTGCCGTTTATACTGACCAGCGTATACGGCACATGCGGCGCAATAGTGCTGGGCGTGCCGGTAGGCTTTATGGCAAGCGTGTATATTGCAAAGCTTGCGCCGAAGAAGCTGAAGAATGTTATGCAGTCGGCAGTCAGCCTGCTTGCGGGCATACCAAGCGTTGTATACGGCCTTGTGGGCATGCTGGTGCTTGTGCCGGGCATAAGGAAGCTGTTTAACGTGCCGGACGGCGCAAGCCTGCTGGCGGCGATAGTAGTGCTGGCCATAATGATACTGCCTTCAATAATAAAGGTGTCTGTAACTGCACTTGAGGCCGTGCCGAAGGAATACGAGGATGCATCGCTCGCTCTTGGTGCAACGGAGGTTGAAACATACTTCAGGGTATCCGTCCCCGCGGCGCGCAGCGGCATTGCTGCGGCGGTTGTGCTGGGCGTTGGCCGCGCGATAGGCGAGGCAATGGCGGTTATGATGGTTTCGGGCAACGTGGCGAACATGCCCGGGCTTTTTGAAAGTGTAAGGTTCCTTACCACGGCCGTTGCAAGCGAAATGTCCTATTCCGGCGGGCTTCAGCGGCAGGCGCTGTTCTCCATAGCGTTGGTGCTGTTCGTGTTCATAATGCTTATAAACGCGGCGCTCAATTTCTTCCTGAAGCGGGACAAGGAGGCGTAAATAAATGAATAAAAAGCTTTCGCCCGACCGCAGGGCATATACGGCTGGCATGAAGGCGCTGATGTATGCGTCCACAGCCGCCATAGGCGCGCTGGTGCTGTTTTTGATAGGGTATGTGCTTTACCGGGGCATACCAAACATAACATGGAAGTTTTTGACCACGGCGCCCAGCATACTGAACGACACGATAGGCATTTGGCCTGATATACTGAACAGCATTTATGTTGTGATAGCAACCATAATAATCGTGCTTCCGCTTGGTGTATGCGCGGCAGTATATCTTAGCGAATATGCATCGAACAAAAAGCTTGTACGTGTTATAGAATACGCTGCGGAAACGCTTTCCGGCATACCGAGCATTATATACGGCCTTGTGGGCATGCTGTTCTTCTGTGAATTTTTGAAGATGCAAACCTCGCTTATGGCGGGCGCGCTCACGCTTGTTATAATGAACCTGCCTACGGTAATGCGCACAACGCAGGAAAGCCTTAAAACCGTGCCGCAGAGCTACCGTGAAGGTGCGTTCGGCCTTGGCGCGGGCAAATGGCGCGTAATACGCACGGTGGTGCTGCCGGGCTGCGTAGACGGCGTTATAACCGGCTGCATACTGTCTGTCGGCCGAATACTCGGCGAATCGGCGGCGCTGCTTTTCACGGCCGGCATAGCGCACGTTGTGAACGGCTTTTTCATGGGGCTTAAAAGCTCCGGCGCGACGCTTACGGTTGCGCTGTATATTTATGCCAAGGAACGCGGCGAGTTCGGTGTTGCGTTTGCGATAGCGGCAATACTTATGCTGCTGACGCTGATAATAAACCTGAGCGCGGAAGCGGTTGCAAGAAGCTTTAAGAAAAAAAGGCAGATATAGTAAGCGCATGGAAGGGAGAGAGAATATGGAAGCCAATGAAAAGAGCATTTTGAGCGTGAAAGAGCTTTGCCTATGGTACGGCAACCATCAGGCGCTGAAAAATATAAACATAGATATATCTAAAAACAGCATAACGGCGCTGATAGGCCCGTCCGGCTGCGGCAAGTCCACGTTCCTTAAAACACTTGACCGCATGAACGATTTGATACCGGACGTTAAGATAACGGGAAGCGTTGAATACAAAGGGGAGGATATATTCGCGCCGGGCGTGGACGTGAGCGAGCTGAGACGGCAGATAGGCATGGTGTTCCAGAAGCCGAATCCGTTCCCCATGAGCATATATGACAACATTGCCTACGGCCCGCGTACCCACGGTATAAGGAACAGGGCCAAGCTGGACGACATTGTTGAAAAGTCCCTGCGCGGCGCGGCAATATGGGACGAGGTAAAGGACAGGCTGAGGAAGAATGCGCTTGGTCTTTCCGGCGGGCAGCAGCAGCGCCTTTGCATAGCGCGTGCGCTGGCGGTGGAGCCGGACGTGCTGCTGATGGACGAACCCACAAGCGCGCTGGACCCCATATCAACATCAAAAATAGAAGAACTGGCCATGCAGCTGAAGGAGCAATACACCATAGTCATTGTTACACACAATATGCAGCAGGCCGTAAGAATATCGGACAACACGGCGTTTTTCCTGCTGGGCGAGCTTGTTGAATACGGCAAGACGGAGGAGATGTTCTCCCAGCCCACGGATAAGCGCACAGAGGATTATATTACAGGGAGGTTCGGATAATGAGAAGCCGGTTTGACAATCAGCTTGCGGAGCTGAACAGGGAGCTTATTGAGATGGGTGCAATGTGCGAGGAATCCATAGGCATGGCGCTGAAGGCGCTTATGGAAGGCGACAAGGCGCTTGCGAAAAAGGTTGCCGGGCTTGACGTGGCGATAGACCAGAAGGAGCGCAGCATAGAATCCATGTGCCTGAAGCTTTTGCTTCAGCAGCAGCCCGTTGCGCGCGATTTAAGGCAGATATCCGCCGCGCTGAAGATGATAACCGATATGGAGCGCATAGGCGACCAGGCGGAGGATATTGCGGAGATAATAACCTATCTTAGCGACAGGAGCGCCGCCAATGAGCAGCTTATGCGCGAAATGGCGAATGCGGCAATAAAAATGGTTACGGATAGTGTGGACGCATATGTAAAACATGATACAATAATGGCGGAGAAGGTCATTGCCGCGGACGATGTTGTTGACGCATATTTCGACAGGGTGAAGCATCAGCTCATCGAAAGAATAGCGGCCGACCCGACGGACGGCGAATATGCGCTGGACCTATTGATGATAGCCAAGTATTTTGAGCGCATTGCCGACCACGCGGTTAACATTGCCGAATGGGTCATATTCTCCGTAACGGGAGTGCATAAGGAGGACTAAAGTGCATGATATGGTGCGTGGAGGATGACGCAAGCATTCGGGACATAGAGGTATACGCGCTCAGCTCCGCGGGCTTTGCGGCAAGGGGCTTTGAGGACGGCAGCAGCTTTTATGCCGCCATAACGGGCGAAAAGGAAAAGCCGCAGCTTATTGTGCTGGACGTTATGCTGCCGGGCATTGACGGAATAGAGCTGCTAAAGCGCATACGGGTCAACGCCGCGCTGAAACAGATACCCATAGTCATGGCCACGGCCAAGGGCAGCGAATACGACAAGATACAAGGGCTTGACCTTGGCGCGGATTATTATTTGACCAAGCCCTTCGGCGTGATGGAGCTTATATCCTGCGTGAAGGCCGTGCTTAGGCGATGCGGCGCGGAGGATGAAAAAGGCACGCTCAGCGCCTGCGGCATAAGCATGAACACACTTGAGCATACCGTGAGCGCAGACGGGGAGCGAATAACGCTGACATACAAGGAATATGAGCTGCTGAAGCTGTTCCTTTCCCATATGGGCACGGCGTTCACAAGGGAGCAGCTTATGGAACGGGTTTGGGGAACGGACTACATGGGCGAAACGCGCACCATAGATATGCATATACGCACGCTGCGCCAAAAGCTTGGCAAATGCGGCGAAAGCATCAAAACCGTAAGAAACGTTGGCTACCGGATGGAGGAAGGGCAATGACGAAAAGAATATTCAGGGCTATAATGCTTGTTGCGGGCATAATACTGCTCTCAAGCCTGCTGATAATAATGGACTGCTTATACGAATACTTCGCAAGCCTGCAGGAAAACGAGCTGAAGGATCAGCTGAGCCTTGCGGCGGCGGGCGTTGAGCAGGGCGGGGAGGATTACCTTGCCCGCGTGAAGGGCGAACAATACAGGCTGACATGGATAGCGCCCGACGGCACGGTGAAATACGACAGCGGCAGCGATGCAGGCGCGCTGGACAACCACGCCGCGCGCGAGGAGGTACAGCAGGCTATGGCGGACGGCGAGGGCCAAAGCACGCGCTATTCGGCAACGCTTATGCAAAAGACGATGTACTACGCAAAGCGGCTTGACGACGGCAGCGTAATAAGAATATCCGTAAGCCGGGCGACAATCGCCACGCTGGCACTGGGCATGCTGAGGCCGGTGGTAATAATAGTGCTGGCGGCGCTTGTACTGGCGATAGTTATGGCGAACAGGCTGGCGCGGAGAATAGTTGCGCCGCTGAACGCGCTGGACCTTGACCATCCGCTGGACAACGACGCATACGAGGAGATAGCCCCGCTGCTGAGCCGCATAAACCGGCAGCATACGCAGATAGACGCGCAGATGCGCGCGCTGGACAAGAAGAAGGACGAGTTCAACGCCATAACCCGCAGCATGAACGAAGGGCTGGTGCTGCTGGATGAAAAGGGGAGCATAATAAGCATGAACCCTGCGGCAAGGCAGCTATTCAACGCGGAAGAAAACTCCGCGGGCCACGATTTTATTACGGTGGACAGGAACCCCAAGCTGAGCGAGGCTATACACGCCGCATACGACGGCGGCCACGGCGAGACGACCATCGACCGCGGCGGCAAGGTATATCAGCTTGACGTGAGCCGCATAGAATCCGACGGAAAAACCATAGGCGCGGTGATACTCGGCTTTGACATAACCGAAAAGCAGAATGCGGACGCCATGCGCCGCGAGTTCACGGCAAACGTTTCGCACGAACTGAAAACCCCGTTACAGGGCATTATAGGCAGCGTGGAGCTGATAGAAAACGGCATGGTGAAGGCGGAGGATATGCCCCGCTTTGTGGGCCACATAAGGCAGGAGGCGCAGCGCCTCGTTACGCTGATAGGGGACATAATAAGGCTGAGCCAGCTTGACGAAGGCTGCGATATGCCTACGGAGCGCGTTGACCTGAAGGCGGCTGCGGCGGAGGCTGCAAACGATCTGCGCACGGAGGCGGAGGAAAGGCACATAGGCGTTGAGGTGCGGGGTGAAAGCGTCTGCATAACCGGCGTAAGGCGGCTATTATATGAAATTATTTACAACCTGTGCGACAACGCCGTTAAGTACAACCGCGCGGGCGGCAGCGTAAGCATAACCGTGGGCGAAAAGGACGGCCTTGCAACCGTTACCGTTGCGGATACCGGCATAGGCATACCCGAAGAGCATCAGGCCCGCGTGTTTGAACGGTTCTACCGCGTGGATAAGTCCCACTCCAAGGAGAGCGGCGGCACGGGGCTTGGCCTATCCATAGTCAAGCACGCGGTAATGTATCACCACGGCAGCATAAGGCTTGAATCCGTCCCGAACGGCGGCACGACAGTAACCGTTTCGCTGCCCGCGTAAAGCGGGTTTTTATATGCGGAGAGTCTCCCGTGCGCGGGCGGCTCTTTTTTAACAAAAAATTCACCGTTTTTCGTTTCCTCTCTTGCTTTTTCTCTCGTTAAGGGATACAATATATTCCGTGTAATACTAAAATTATGCGGTACGGACCGACATTTTTTAGGAGGAAGGAAACATATGAGAAATCAAGTGTTCAAGAAGCTGTTTTCCGTGCTGCTTGCGCTGATAATGGTGGCAGGTCTGCTGCCCGCGTCAGTGCTGGCGGAGGGGGAAGGCAATGCGGATTCTACGCCCGCGCCTACGGAAGCAGTGCAACCGACGGAATCGGCTGAACCCACCACGCCGACCGAGACGGAGACTCCCGAAGTCACCGAAGTTCCCGAGCCTACGCCCGAGAACCCCGCGACCACGGTAGAGCCCACGCAGGGCGAGCCCACTGCCGAGCCCACGGATGAGGGGATTATGCCGGCGAACGTTATGCCAGTGCAGGCGAATGTGGAACTTCAATATCGTATAGTACATCTGGACTGCGGTCGTGAATACTTCACAAAAGACTGGATAATCGCCCTTATAAACGAGATGGCAGATGCCGGTTATAACCAGCTCCAGCTCGCTTTCGGTAACGGCGGTTTCCGCTTTTACTTGAATAATATGGCAGTCGGCAGCTATTCACATGAACAGGTGATGGGAGCCCTTGAAGCCGGAAACAAGCACTATAATATATACGGTGACGGTGAAAATGGCCCCACCAATAGTGAATGGATAACATATAACCCGTCTGTAAATGCCCTGACCCAGACGGAGATGGATACCATAATTAAGCATGCCCAAAGCAAAGGTATTGAAATTGTCCCCATGCTCAATACTCCGGGGCATATGCATGCTGTTTTGGCCGCAATGAGTGAACTTGGCATAGAAGACAATCTCCAGGTTAGCGGCAAAAACGGTTGCCTTGACCTTAGTAATACCAAAGCTGTAGATTTTACCAAAGCATTGGTAGAGAAGTATGTTGATTATTTCGCATTGCAAGGTTGCAAGTTCTTCAACCTTGCAATGGACGAGTATAGTTCATTTGATACGAGCTTCTTTACATATGCTAACTATTTGATTGCTTATGCAAATACAAATGGAATAACTCCTCGCGTGTTTAATGATGCACTTTCACATGGTATAACCAATAACGGGTTTATAGAGGGTACGCAGGTATGCTGTTGGGATTCCATTCAGAACACCGGCAGTTATAGCGTAATCAATACAAGCCATGACTTCTATTATGTTTCTACAAATGAAAACTGGAACCTGTATAGAGAGGGTTACACCTTCGTTGGAGAATATGCAGAAGCGACTTGGATAGAACATGCAAAGAAGTTTGATAACAACGTATTCTTGTATAAGAAGGTAAGTAGCAAAATAAACCCTGTTGGCTCCATGTTCTGCATATGGTGCAATACCCCCGGCAAAAACAATGAAACCGAAATCGCGCAGCAGATTCGCATGATACTGCGCGTTATTGGCGCGCGCATGCAGAATAAAAACGACTATTCCGCTTCTGATGTGCTTGTAGAGGGCGGGTTTAAGGCTGATGGAACAATAAATGTTCCCACCAACACCACCACCGTAGGCAATGTTGGCGGCAATGCTACCGCCGATAGCGATACCGTTCGCGTAACAGGCCCCAACCTTGCGGCGCTGACTGCGCCCGAGCATACGGAAGAAATAGTCAGTATTGAGGCTGTTGACGGCAGAATAAAGGCCTATGACGTGACCCCTTCGACCGCAGACAATAATAAGTATACCGGCGAAGCCGAGGTTCGCATAAAGATACCCGAAGGATGGGACTAGACCAAAGTTAAAGCGTTCATCGTTGAGGATGGTACTGCTAAGGATTTCGACGGCACGGCGACCGAGGATGGCTGGTATGTGTTTACCGCGCCGCATTTCTCCGTAATGGGCATATATGAGAAGGCCGTTGAGTATTTGGATGGCGGAACGTATGATGTTCCTAAGGGTGGTGAACTCAAACTTGATAGGATAGAAGGCAAAAACCTTGCTGGTGAATATCCTACTGCTGATAGCAGCATTGCGACCGTAGAAGTTACCGGTGAAGATGAAAAAACTGGCAGCGGATTTGAGTATATTCAGAAAGATGTGAACTATCCTGTATATTGTACAAGCAGCGATTGGACGAAATTGGAAGGGTACTATTATTACAACAATTATAGTAGCACTCCTTATGAAGTATATGTGAGAAAGTATACTGATCAGAGGAATCGGACATATTACCAATATGCATATAATAGAAACGGATATAAGTATACTATTGGTAGTACACAGGATAGGAATGCAACAGCAAAACTGTATGAAAGGGTTAGCAACACGCAGCCCGCGTATACGGATATAACGTTCAAAGGCCATGAGATAGGAACAACTACTGTTGTAATAGGTGGCAAAAAGTACACGATTAATGTTATTGACCCCGTGTTGGCGCAGCAGGTACTGCCCATCAACCTGTGGATAACCAACACGGGCGTTGTGCCGACCAATTGGAGCAATGGTACCCCTGCGGAGTTTACGTATAACGATGATGGCGGCAACAGGCGCAGTATATATACTCTTAAAGCATCGCACTCCACGGTGAACAGCCCTAACGGAATAAGCTTGAGCAGCATATTACCTCAAGTAACCGGTACAGCAAAAAGCTGGGACAACAATACGTACAATGTAACTTACTGGAAAAGCGCATACCATACGGCAGAAAACAGGCAGTCTACCGATGGCTGGACGAATTATTCCCACAAAGGAACCAAATTTGAATATATCAGGTTCTATGAGGGCAGTTGGGCTTATTCCGTAGATGGCATTACATGGGTAAATATTGAAAATGTCGGCGCAGGAGCAACCGACACAGATAAGAATCAAGTATGTATATGGTATCGTCAGGTGACCACGGTTACAAGCGAGGTTACTACGGAAATAGTTGACTGGGGCCCGATACAATATAGTGCGGATCAATGTCTGCTCGATTTCGCGGTAAAATACGACGGTACTGAGAATAGAATACCGAATAGTTTCCCCGTAAAGGGTAAGACAGTTGGGTTCGCTTGCCCGACTGATCAATCTGTACCGCTCGGCAATGGTTATGTTGTGAAAGATACCGATAGTACTTATTATCGTACTGTTTACGGTATTGCCGGTGTAGAAACCGCGGAATATGAGGTTTACATGATAACCCTCACTCCGAGCAGTGATAGCCACAATGTGTATATCAACAAAGGTTCAACACAGACCAGCTATACGTATGGCGGCACGGAAAAAATAGCGTGGGCCAAGACTGAGGCCGATACAGAGCATTCTGTACTGGGTAAAATCAGCGGAGTGCAATACGGTGGCGAGCCGTTCCTTGAGTCAGTTAAGATATATCAGTATCAAGGCTTGCTGGTAACGTATTATCTGCGCGCCAAGCAAACCTTTGATAGTTTGACGGTGCATTACGCAATACAAGGCAGCGGAACGGCGTTCTATGAATACAACATAGCCGTTAGCAACAACACATTCTTTAGTGAAAATATAGGTCTTGGTGACCCTAAAGTTGGTCCGTTGAAAAATGGAACCGTAGTAAACAGCGACGGAAGAACTATAGAGGTTTCATCTGACCTGTCCAAATTGCAGGATGTTGATTTGCAGTACCGTTATTCCATATATGAAGTGGTTGGTTTCTGGCGTGAAAGCGAGAAGAGCATATGGATATACTATAACATTCACACGCGACCACACATATGTTATCGACTTCGGTCTGCCGCTGGAAATTAAGCTTAAAGACTTCGGCGTCACTACAGAAAACATGGGCGACATAGATTCTATATCTCTTGCGTCAATGAAGGATAAAGAAGCAAAGCTGGTACATATGCAGGAATGGTCGCATGGCAAGGCAGAGGTTCTGAAAGATACGGTTGGCAACTGGTATGTTAAGTATATTTTGGCTAAGCCGCTTAGCAATAACATAACCATACCGCTGTATGTAAAGTTCAAAAATAGGAGCGATGCGGCGGAAACGTTATATAACGCTAACATCATCCCCGCCACGAGCGTCTACTACGAGGACAGCTTTGCGAAGTTCTACGGCAGCGACGGCAAAGAGCAGACCGGGTTTAGTAAGACTAATGAGGTTCCAGCCCAAACACCCGGCGTATGGTACATAGACGGACAGGAAAAAAGCGCCACCCAAGCCCTCGAAGCGCTTGGCAATAAGACGAACGTCTACGGCTACGACCCGAAGTACGACAGCTGCACCATGTTCTCCATGGGCAGCGCGCGCAAGGTGACCGTGACCAGCGACATGGCCAAGGAGGGCGTAGTCTGGCCGACGGCGCAGTTTACCTTCAAAGGCACCGGGTTTGATATCATCAGCTTGACGGATAATACGTCGGGTGCGATATTTGTGTTCGTGTATAAGGGAACAGACACAAGTGCAACGGGTACTCGTGTAAGGTCACATATAGTTGATAACTATTATGGCTATACACAGGATGAAAACGGCAACTGGGTAGTAAATAATAACGCGAACAATGCGCTTTACCAGATACCCGTTATGCGTATACGTGAGCTTGAGTACGGTGAATATACTGCCGTGGTTAAGGTGTTCTATGATAACGCTTTCGATCATACTGCGACAGGCAATTCCTACAGCTTCTGGCTTGACGCCGTGCGCGTGTACGACCCGATGGGCGAGAGCGTGAATACTGGAGAAACTTATAAACCGGACGGCGAAGCCTATCCGCAGTACATCAAGCTGCGCAGTGAGTTGGCGGCGAATAATGGCACAGTAGGTGTTAATGGTAAGTTACTGTTCATCGACGGTAAGGAGAACGCAAGTATAAGCGAATATGCCAACTATGGCCCGAACAACGAGGTATATCTTGCCAACGGTCAGGCGATAACGTTTAAGCTAAATGTTGGTAACGCTCAGATTGAGACTGTGCAGATTGGCGCGAAGGCTCCGATGAGTGAGGGTACTGCACAACTCAATGTCAATGGTACTGGGGTTGTGGAAAATGGACTGAGTACCGCTACCGAGATGTATTATGACATCACGACGGCGGCGGTGAAAAATGGTAACGCTGAGCTTGTAACCATAACCAATACCGGTGAGGCAATACTCTCGCTGACCAACCTGAAGATAACCTATACAGAGGGAAGTCAGACAGTTTCGTTGGGTGAGGTGAGTGCAGAGCAGCAGACCCAAGCCGTACAGGCGGTTCGTGCGCTGTTTGCGCCCGCGCCGGTAGAGCCGGAGCCCGAGCCGGAGCCTGAAAAGACATTTGAGCCGGAGCGGTTCGAGGCAAGCTGGAGCCGGAACGTTATGCAGGGCAGGAAGGCCACGCTTACCGTTAAGACCTCCGAGGACGTGGAAGCCATTACTGTGGACGGCCAGACCATAAGGAGCTACCGCACCCGTACCGAGCGCATGGGCTTCGGCCGCCGCGCGAAGCGCATAACGTACAGGGAGTTCACTTACAGCATGGTGGCTCAGGAATCCGCTGACTTCAGCGTGACCGCCATCAATGCGGAAGGCACCGAGAGCAAATCCATAACCGCGCGGCTTACCGTTAAGACCCGTCCCAACAGCATGCGCGATATGTGGGATTGGTTCAAGGGTTGGTTTTAATGAAAGGGGTGAAGAACATGAAAAAACAATATGTTAAGCCCGAGCTGTACTTCGAGGATTTTGAGTTGAGTGCAAATATTGCAACCGGTTGTGAAGCTCCAACAAATCATACAAAAGACCAGTGTGCATATAGTGTTGGAGGAGAGAATGTTTTTGTGGAAGGCGTTACAAATTGTACAACAAAACCAGAGGGTGAGCAGTGGGGTGACTTATGTTATCACAATCCATCAGAGAATAATAAACTCTTTACTTCCTGATTAACCAGACACGAGTACAAGTGCCCTGCCCGCATAGGGCGGGGCGCTTTTTGACGGAAAGGAGTATGCCATGAAAAAAACTGCAATTATACTGCTTGCGCTTGCGCTGGCGGCGCTTATGCTTGCGGGCTGCACGGGCGGCGGGGATGACCTGAGCGGCGCGGTGGAGATACCGCCCGAAACCACGCCCGCGGCAGACGGCAGCGGCGGCGATATGCAAAACGATAACGCTGCGCAAAACGGCGGCAGCAGCGGCAATACCGCCGAATACGGGCTGGAAATAAAGGGCATAAGCAAATACGCGGGGCTGTTTGTTGAGGACGGCACGGACGAAACCGTGTCCGACGTATGCGCCGTAACGGTGCGCAACAATGCGGAAAAAACGGTGCAGTATGCGCATTTGACCGTTACCATAGGCGAAACGGCATATGAGTTTGACGTAACCACCCTGCCGCCCGATGCGGAGGTTCAGCTCCTTGAGCTTACCCGCCGGCCAATGCCCGAAAGCACGGATGGATACACGGCCTTGGTAACTATGTATGCCGCGTTTGATGCCGAGCCGGGCATGAATGCTGACGCGCTGGAGATAACCACGCAGGATACGGCAATCACCGTAAAGAACATTTCCGGTAAGGACATGGGGCAGGTTTATGTATACTATAAGGCGGCGTATGGCGAGCTGTACCTTGGCGGCATAACTTACCGCGTGAGCGTGAACGGCCTTGCCGCAGGGCAAAGCACAACCTGCTACGCCGGACACTATTCAACCGAATACAGCAAGCTGATGTTCGCCACATATGAACACTGAACGCTTCACCTTCGGCGGGGTAACGCTTGAAGTGCGCGGGCAGGACGCATGGACGGTATCCAAGGCCAGCGCCCGCTTCCATGCGAAGGACGGCGCGGAAACGAACCATGTCATATCCGTGGAATACAGCCCAACCCCGCCGCCTGTGCCCGACCATGCCGTTAAAAACGGCCCGGTGAACCGCTGGCGCGAAGGGGAGGCGCTGCATACGCTCAGGGTATACGGTGCGGCGCAGTTTTCATATGCCGTGCGCACGGGCGGGCAAACGCGCCTTGTGTTCGGCGAAGGCTACCGCAGCACAATGTATTCCCAGGCAATACTTGAATCCGCCGATATGTTCGATATTCTGGCGGGCTATGGCCAGCTTGTGCTGCATTCGTCCTATGTGCTGCCGCCAAACGGTAAAGCCGTGCTTTTCAGCGGCCCCAGCGGCATAGGCAAAAGCACGCAGGCCGCGCTGTGGCAGCAGTATGCCGGCGCGGATGTTATAAACGGGGACAGGACGCTCATCCGCACGGATGACCTTACCGCAAACGGCGTGTTCTATTCCGGCACGTCCGGCATATGCAAAAACGCCTCCGCGCCCATTCGGGCGATAGTGCTGCTTGATAAGACTGATGAAAATACGCTGCGCCGCGCCGGGGCAAAGGAGGCTTTTGCCGCTGTGCTGAGCCAATGCTCATATTATCAATGGGATGCGGAGTCGGCAATACATATGACGGATTTGGTAGCTGGGCTGGTGCAACGTGCGGATGTATATCGGCTTAGCTGCCGCGCGGACAAAGAGGCGGTGCGGCTGCTGCAAAACGAATTGTTTGGGGGATAAAATGGAAAATAACAGCGCAGAACCGCGCCTATCATCATATCTTCATGCAAAGGCCTGCCGGGCGGGAACGCCGCTTGCGGGCAATTTTGAGCTTACGCCGCGGTGTAATTTCAACTGCAAAATGTGCTATGTTCACCTGAGCGAGGCGGAGCAGAAGCGGCGCGGAGCGGAGCTGAGCGCGGACGAATGGCTGAGCATTGCGGAAACGGCGCGCAGCAAGGGTATGCTGTTCCTGCTGCTCACGGGCGGGGAGCCGCTGATAAGGCCGGATTTTAGATATATTCTGAGCGAGCTGAAAAAGATGGGCCTAATGGTGAGCATAAACAGCAACGCCTCGCTTATCAATAAGGACATGCTGGACTTTTTCCGCCATGAGCCGCCGTTCAGGTTCAATATAACCCTTTACGGTGCAAGCGGGGAAGCATACGAGCGGCTTTGCGGCAGCAATGCGTTCGATAGGGTGCTTACTAACATACGCGCGTTGAAGGATATAGGCATCGGCGTAAAGCTGAACGTGTCGCTTACGCAGTATAACGCGGCGGACATGCAGTGCATTTATGAAATTGCCGAATCGCTCGGCACGCCGATGCAGCTTGCAACGTATATGTTCCCGCCAATACGGCGCGACACAGCCATGGTTGGCGAGAACGATCGCTTCAGCGCGGAGGATGCCGCCATGTACAGCGTAATGTGGGACAGGATGCGCTTTAGCGAAGAGCAGTTCCGTGCGCGGGCGGAGGCCATGCGCCGCGGCATAAGCGTGAGCGAGAATACGGACTGCGAAGGCACCCCGGGCGAAGGCATAATGTGCCGCGCGGGCAGGAGCGCATTCTGGATAAACTGGCAGGGCGTAATGACCCCATGCGGCATGATGACCGAACCCGTGGCAAACGTGAAGGAGCTTGGGTTCAGCGCAGCATGGGAGGCTACAAAGGCGGCGACTGCCGAAATACGCCTGCCGGCGGAGTGCGCCGTATGCGGATATAAGCATGCGTGCCATGCCTGCGCCGCCATGTGCGTAACGGAAACGGGGCATTTTAACGTTAAGCCGGAATATGTGTGCCGCATGACGCACGAAACGGTTCGGCTTACATTGGAGGAGGAAAGCAAATGAAAATACTGAAACGGCTTATTAAGCGAAACATTGCGGGCGATATCATACTGGTACCCGTAGGGGATGCATCGCTTGAAATAAAGGGGCTTATAACGCTGAACGAAACAGGAGAGTTCCTGTGGGACGCGCTTGAAAAGGCGGAAAACGAAGGCGCGCTTGCGGCCATGCTTGCCGCGGAATATGATGTTGATACGGCAACGGCTGAGGCCGATACAAAAGTTTTTTTGCAAAAACTGAAAGAATTAGGTATAATCGAATAGTAAAATAAAACTACCGACGGAGTGGGGGATCTTGACGGGAGTATATTGTGTTTTTTGCAGAACCGGTTTTGAAGCGGGCATAGAGTCCCGCCTTAAGCGGCGCGGTTACGCTACGCTGGTTCCGAAAATAAAAAAGTTTAAGCCGAGCGGAGGAAAGCTGGTTGAAAAAGAACTGCGCCTTCTGCCCGGCTATGTGTTCTTTGAAACGGACGAAAAAGAGCTTGACGTACGCTCGATAAACACGCTGCAAAATGCCATAAAGCTGCTGCAGTATGATGACGGCGAATATCGCCTGCGTGGTGCCGATTTGGACTTTGTTGAGTGGATACGGCGGCACGCTGGCACGATAGAGCCGACAAAGGTAATAAAGGAAGGGACAAAGATACGCTTTGTGGAAGGCCCGCTGTGCGAACTGAACGGGCGCGTGCTTAAGGTAAACAAAAGCCGCAGACAGGTGCAGATAGAACTGAACAATGCCGACGGCCTGTTGAGCACGATTTGGTGCGCTATTGAATACGTTGAACCGGAGCAGTCTATTGAATGACTGCTCCGGTCTTTTTTATCTTTGACTATGCCACATTATAAGGAAGGCTATGCCGAAATTGAGCACAGTAAGCGCTGGCATACCAAGCTTGAATGAGGTATGCAGCGTTTTATGATGGAATACCTTCATGCCAAGCACTCCGCCTATTCCGCCGCCAAGTGCAGCCACTGTGAAAAGCGACTTTTCGCTTATGCGGCGCGCACCCTGCTTGGCCTTTGCTTTATCTATGCCCATCATAAGGAACAGTATAAGGCTCATTATGCCAAGATATGTGATGAGGATTGTGAACAGAGTTTTTTCGTCCATATCATTCATCCTCGCCGTTATCGTCTGATTTATTTGCGTTGTTTGGACACTCGCGGCAAAAGCGCGGCGCCTTCGGGGAGGAAACAATATCAAGCACGTCGCGCGGCGGCAGGCGAAGATTGTCCCACATGCCGTATTTTTCCGTGTCTGCAATTGCGTTCATTATGCGCTCCTCTGCGTCCGGTATAAGGCCGGTAAAGAAGCGCATCACCTGCTTCATTTCCTCGCGCTTGGTGTGGCCTGCGGCGGGGCAATTAGGCTTGCGTATGGGCAGCTCAAGCCGCGTGGCAATGCTGAGAGCCTGCTTTTCCGGCAGGAATACCATCGGGCGGATAACGGTAACGTCCTTGCGGCCAAGGTATGTTACAGGACCGAAGGTATTTAGCCTGCTTTCGTAAAGAAGGCTCATGAAGAAGGTTTCTATAACGTCGTCTCGGTTGTGGCCAAGGGCTACAAGATTGCAGCCGCGCTCCTTAGCGGCATCGTTCAGCGCACCGCGCCTAAGCTTGGCGCAAAGGGCGCATGGGTGGCTTTCCTTGCGGATGTTGAACACAACATCGCCTATGTCGGTTTTGATAATGTCAAAAGGCACGTCTATGCTGCGCGCAAATTCCTCCACCGGTGCAAGATCCTGGTTCGTCAGCCCAAGATCGAGCATCACGCCGCATACGTCAAAATGCCTGTAACAAAACCGCTGATACAGCTTTAATCCATACAGCAGCAGAAGGCTGTCCTTCCCGCCGGACACGCCGACGCATATTTTATCGCCCTCGCGTATCATGTTGTATCTTTCGTCCGCGCGGCGGATGCAGCCCAAAACCCGCTTCATATCCTTAGTTCCTTTTTTCTCGCTCATTTTTACAGTATACCATAATTCGGCCCCGAAAAGAACATATAAAATGTATTTATGTATTTAAGGTGAATTTGTATAAACCGCTATTGCCCAAACGCATGAAAAAAGGTTATAATAATACATGACCATTTCAGTAGCGTTATTGAACGCAGAGGGAGGCTCAACTTGATAAAGGTAATCTTTGGCGAAACCGGCGCGGGCAAGACCAAGCGCATAATTGACATTGCTAACGAAACGCTTAAAACGGCTAACGGCAGCATAGTGTTCATCGATAACGACAGCCAGTATATGTTTGGCTTGAAGCATGATATCCGCTTTGTGGATGCTTCGGAATATCATATAGACAGCCCCAAGATGTTCTTCGGCTTCGTTTCCGGCATTGCGGCGCAGGATTTCGATTTGGAATACCTTTTTGTTGACGGCTTTATGAAAATAGTCCATCATCCGCTGGATACCCTTGAGGATCTGTTCAAGGAGATGGCAGCGTTTGCCGAGCGCCGCAAAGTCAAGCTGGTGCTTAGCATAACCGGCAGCGTAAATGATGCGCCCGCGTTCCTTAAGCCCTATATAGACGAAGAATAATTATTCATGCCGTTGCGGCGGCGCATAAGCTGCGCTGCCGTGCGGCGTTTGTGTGCGCAATTTATGTTGCATTGCGCGCTGAATTATGATAGAATACAACTTGCGCCGGAATGATGGAATTGGCAGACGTGACGGACTCAAAATCCGTTGTTGGCAACAACGTGTGGGTTCGAGTCCCACTTCCGGCACCAGATACGGAGTTCGTGTTCAGCCACGGACTCTTTTTTTGATGTTGATAAGAGATAAGCGGGACTCGAAGGGAACGTCCCGAAGGGCAAAAAGTATCCAGTGAATACTTTTTGAGTTCCCCGGGCTGGCGGCGATACTGCCCCAGTATCGCCGAACGAGTCCCACTTGCGGCACCAAATAAAGATCCCCCCGCTATGCGGGGGGATCTTTATTATATTTGCCCAATTACGTCCGTATAACATTGGCAAAATAAATATCAGAATTTATCAAAATGGCGGGAATATAATAAAGATTGGCATTGCTAACAATAAATAATGTTGATATAATAACAATATAACACAGGCACAGTATTTGAACTCTAAGGCACAGTTGAACAAGCGGAGCATGGCCGCATAGGCCGGGAGATAACAGCATATGGATGAAACGGTATTTTTGGCGCATATTGCGGAAGACGGAAGAGAACAAACGGTTGATGAACATGAGCGCGGCACGGCGGAACTGTGCGCAAAGTTTGCGGCGCAGTTTGACGCAGAAGAACACGCCAAGCTTGAAGCGATGCGGCATGATGACGGCAAAAACACTCAGGGCTTTCAGCGAAGGCTGCGCGGCGGGCCGGCGGTTGACCATTCAACGGCGGGCGCATTTGAATGCTTCAGGGCTAACGCCGTGCACGAAGCGATATGCATTGCGGGGCATCACGGCGGATTACCGGACGTGGGTAATGCTAAAATGGACACGCCGGAGGGCGGCACGTTCTTCGGCCGAATGAAAAAGGCCATGAGCGGCGGCATAGAAGAGCCGCGCGGCATGGATAGGCCGATAATAGCCCCACAAAGGCCGAATTTTTGCGGGGACAGGTTCTATGAATCTGTATGGATAAGAATGCTGTACTCATGCCTTGTTGACGCAGACTATTTGGACACGGAAAACTTCATGTCCGGCGGAAAGGCGGCACGCGAAGAATACGACGATATGGCAACGCTGTTGGCATATTTTGAAAAGCATATTGCGCCGTGGGCCAATCCGCATGGCGAACTGAATAAAAAGCGGTGGGAAATACTTTCCGCATGTCTTGCTGCGGGCGAAGGTCCAAAGGGAATATACACGCTGAGCGCACCAACCGGCAGCGGCAAAACCACGGCGTCGCTTGCATTTGCGCTGAAGCATGCCGTGAAGCACAGCATGCAGCGTATAATATACGTTATCCCTTACACATCTATAATCGACCAAAACGCCAAGGTATTCAGGGGAATACTGCATGATAAAAACGTGCTGGAGCATCATAGTGGCATAGTATTCGATAAGGAAGATAAAAGCTTCGATTCGGCGGACTACAAAAGCGCGCTTGCGGCGGAAAACTGGGATGCGCCGGTGGTGGTGACCACGGCGGTGCAGTTCTTTGAATCGTTTTATGCCAACCGCTCCTCAAAATGCCGAAAGCTGCACAATGTAACAAACAGCGTAATTATATTTGACGAAGCGCAGATGATGCCAAGCGAAAATCTGCTGCCTTGCGTTGCGGCAATAAGCACGCTGTGTGCGCATTTCAACTCCACCGCCGTGTTATGCACGGCAACACAGCCGGTGGTGGACGATTATATTGTAAAATACGCGCCAAACATTGCTATAAAAGAGATATGTCCGGAAGTTAGGCGGACATATGAGCAGTTCAAACGGGTCACATTTGAACAGGCAGGTGAGCTGGATGACGAGGCGCTGGCGGCGCGGCTTGGCGGGCATGAGCAGGTGCTATGCATAGTCAATTCGCGCAAGGCGGCGCAGGCCGTGTTTAATAAGCTGCCCAAGGAAGGCGGGTTTCACCTGTCCACGCTGATGTACCCCGAACACAGGCAAAAAACCATAGACATTATCAGGCAAAGGCTGACGGACGGCGAGGTATGCAGGGTTGTTTCAACGTCGCTTATAGAGGCGGGCGTGGACATAGACTTCCCGACGGTATATAGGGAAATGGCTGGGCTTGACTCCATACTTCAGGCGGCGGGACGATGCAACCGCGAAGGCAAACGCAGCCGCAAGGAGAGCATGGTTACCGTATTTACGGGCGAACACCGCGCGCCGAGAATGCTGAAAATGAACATATCCGCAGCTAACAGCGCCATGCGCGGGGAGGAGGACATAGGTTCGCCGGAGGTTGTGCACAAGTATTTCAATACGTATAGGGCTTATCTCGGCGACGGGACGGACAAGGCGCGCGTGGTGGAGGCGTTTGAAAAGGACAAGGTTTACGGCATGATGCCGTTCAAAACGGTTGCCGAGAAGTTCCGCATAATTGACCAGAACACGCGGACGGTATACATACCGCTTGGCAAAGGCGTGGAGAGCATTGCGCGGCTGAGAAGCGGCGAAAAGTCCCGTAAGCTATTCAGGGAGGCGGGCCGCTACGGAGTGACTATATACGAAAACCAGTTTGAAACGCTCTATTATTCGGGCTGCATAGAAATGATAGACGATGAAAACGCCGTGCTGATAAACACGGGCATTTATTATGATGAAAAGATGGGGCTGAGGATAGAGGAGAGCAGCGACGCAAATTTTATGATATAAGCCAATGGCGCAAGAAAACTTGCGCCATTGACCCTGTTGCTAAAACATAAAAACAAATGTTTCAATCCCCGAGGCAAAACTCGACAACACAGTATAGCATGGATGCCGTGCGAATACAAACATAAATACAAATGAAGCCTAAAACATAAAAACAAATGAAGTTGACAAATCACAACGGTGATGGTAATATATGGTTAACATAACAAAGATAAATGGCGAAAGGAGTGATATCTTGTCTGTAAGGATAGAAGTATGGGGCGACTATGCATGCTTCAGCAGGCCCGAGCTTAAAACGGAGCGCGTGAGTTACGACGTGATGACTCCGTCGGCAGCGCGGGGCATAGTTGAAGCAATACTGTGGCACCCGGGGCTGAGATGGCACATAGACAAAATCTATGTGCGCGCGCCTATACGCTTTACAAATATAAGGCGTAACGAGGTCAAGGATGTTGTGAGCGGCCGCAAGCTTAAAACAATAATGGAAAAAGGCAGCGGCGAAGCGTATATTGCAACGCCCGAAAGCATTCAGCAGCGCGCGGCAATGGTGCTGAAGGATGTGCACTATGTGATAGAGGCGCATTTCGACATGACCGAGCAGGCCAGCGCAAGCGATAATCCTGCAAAGTTTCAGCAGATGGTAAAGCGGCGCGCGGAGAAAGGCCAGTGCTATCATCAGCCGTATTTGGGTACGCGTGAATTTCCTGCACGGTTTGGCCTTTGCGAGGAGATGCCGTCTTGCCCCGATGAGCTGAAAGGCGAAAGAGACCTTGGCTGGATGCTGCTGGATATGGATTATTCAAACGATGACGGAATCAGGCCGATGTTCTTCAGGGCGAGCATGAAGGACGGGGTTATAGACATTCCGCCGATAGGCAGCGAGGGGGTGAAGTCATGATACTTCAGGCGCTGACTAAATTATATGAAGATTTGGCGGAGCAGGGCAAAATAGCGCGCGAAGGCTGGAACGCAGTGAAGATAAGCTATCTGCTGGAGATTGACGAGGACGGCACGCTGCTTGGCATCGTTCCTCAGTTCAAGGAAGTGGTTTCCGGCAAAAAGACGCTGTCCGTGCCGATGGATAAAATATTGCCCGCAGCTGTGAAACGTTCCTCCGGCATTGCGTCGAATTTTCTTTGGGATAATTCCGCATATATGCTGGGTATAGACGGCAAGGGTAAACCTGAACGCGCTAAGGAATGCTTTGAAGCATGCAAAGGCTTTCACCGTGAGCTGCTTGACGGTATAGATACCGCAGCGGCAAGGGCGATACTTAACTTCTTTGATGGGTGGGAGCCCGCGTCGGCTGCCGAGCATCCGCTGATAGTCGAAAATCTGAATGAATTGTACAAAGGTGGCAATGTAACGTTCTATGTAAACGGTCGCCTTGCTGCCGAGGACGCGGAGATAAAGGCCGCATGGCAGAGATATTACGACAATAGTGACGGAGAACGGATGCAGTGCCTTGTTACCGGTAAAGAGGACGTTATTATGCCAACGCATCCGGCAATAAAGGGCGTTGCGGATGCGCAGTCGAGCGGCGCGGCGCTGGTATCGTTCAATGCGTCCGCATTCTGTTCATACGGGAAGGAGCAGAACTACAATGCGCCTGTCGGCAAGTACGCGGCGTTTGCGTACACATCCGCGCTGAATTATCTGCTGTCCGATAAGGAAAACGTGCACCGCATAGGCGATACTACCGTTGTATGCTGGGCTGAAGGAGCGGAGGAACAGTATAACGGGCTGACGAACATGTTGATGTTCGGGGACGATAACAGCACCGGACTGAGCGACGCCGATCTTTATGCGGCAGTAAAGCGAATAACGGAAGGCAAGTATTGCAATGAACTGAAAATAGACCCGAAACGGCCGTATTATGTGCTCGGGCTTGCGCCGAACGCAGCGCGGTTGTCCGTAAGCTTTTTCCTGCGCAATGAGTTCGGCAGCTTTATACGCAACGTGAACGAGCATTACGAGCGCATGGAGATAGTTAAAAGCAAGTTCGATAAATTCGACACCCTGCCCATATGGGCCATGCTGAATGAAACCGTGAACCCGAAATCCCAGGATAAAAAGCCAAGCTCCGTGCTTGCAAAGTCCACGGCGCGGGCGATATTCGCAGGCACGGCATATCCGGCGGCGCTTTTGAACGGGGCAATGCTGCGCATAAGGGCCGAACGGAACATAACCCGCGGCCGCGCGGCGATAATCAAGGCATATTATCTGAAAAACACAAATAAGGGCTGTCCAAAGGAGGTATTGACGGTGAGCCTTAATGAACAAAGTACAAACATACCATATACGCTCGGAAGGCTGTTTGCATTTTATGAATTTGCGCAGGATGGTGCAAACCCGGGAATAAACGCAACGATAAAGGATAAATACCTTAACTCTGCCGAGGCTGCGCCTGCGCATATATTCCCCATTCTGAACAAGCTTTATCCAAAGCACCTGAATAAGCTGAATGATAAAACGGCGTGGTTTATAGACAGTGAAGTAATGAAACTGAAAAGCGTGCTTGGCGAAGAGTATCCTGTAAGGCTCACGCTGCCGGAACAGGGTTCGTTCGATCTTGGCTATTATCATCAAAAACAATGGTTGTATACTAAAAAGGAGGACAGATAACAATGGAAGCTATTAAGAACCGCTACGATTTCGTGATACTGTTTGACGTGGAGAACGGCAACCCCAACGGCGATCCCGATTCCGGCAACATGCCGCGCATAGACCCGGAAACCGGTTACGGGCTGGTGACGGACGTTTGCCTGAAACGCAAAATACGCAACTATGTGGAAACGATAAAGGAAGGCGAAAGCGGCTACCGCATATATATAAAGGATAACGTGCCGCTGAACAGGAGCGACCGCGAAGCGTACGACTACCTTGGAATAGAGCCGGCAAAGGTTGCGGACGCGAAGAAAAAGAAAGAGAATCTGGACATTGAAATACGGGACTTCATGTGCAAAAACTTCTATGATATCCGTACGTTCGGCGCCGTGATGACGACGTTTGTGAAGGACAAGCTAAACTGCGGCCAGGTGCGCGGCCCCGTACAGCTAAGCTTTGCAAAGAGCGTGGACCCGATAATGCCGCAGGAAGTGACCATAACCCGCGTTGCCATAACAACGGAGGCGGACGCCGAAAAGAAGGGCACGGAAATGGGCCGCAAATATATTGTTCCTTATGCGCTATATAGGGCGGAAGGCTACGTTTCTGCCAACCTTGCACGCAAGACCACCGGATTTTCTGAGGAGGATCTTGAACTGCTGTGGCAGGCGATAATGAATATGTTTGAAGTTGACCATGCAGCTGCGCGCGGGAAAATGGCCACAAGGGAACTTATTGTGTTCAAGCATGATTCGGAGCTTGGCAACGCGCCGGCATATAAGCTTTTCGATTTGGTAAAGGCTGAGCGCAGAGAAGGAGTGGATACGCCGCGCGCGTATTCGGATTACAATGTTTCGGTTGATGAAGCGGCGCTCCCCTCGGGCGTTGAATGCATAAGAATATAACCGACTATCGTGAGGAGGATTATCTCCAGATATCGGGGCTACAGCATTTCAGGTTCTGCCGAAGGCAATGGGCGCTGATACACATAGAAAAGCTGTGGGCGGAGAACTACCGCACGGTGGACGGCGAACTGATGCACGAGCATGTGCATGACGCGGAATTTAACGAAAGCCGCGGCGATGTCATTATACGGCGCGGTGTATATGTGCACTCGGCAGAGCTTGGCATATCCGGTCAATGCGACGCATTGGAGTTCCATAAAGGCAGCATCGGAGTACCAATGCGCGGTAAAGAAGGGCTGTGGCAGCCGTATCCCGTGGAATACAAGCGCGGCGAATTCAGGACGGACACGGGGGACACATTGCAGCTTTGCGCGCAGGCTATGTGCCTTGAGCATATGCTGTGCTGTAAAATAGAGCGCGGTGCATTGTTTTACGGCATGCCGAGGCGGTGCATGGAAATAACCTTCACGGACGAACTGCGCAAGGAGGTGCTTGAGGCGATAGCAGAAATGCATGATATGTATAGCCGCGGCTATACGCCGAAGGTTAAGCCGACAAAGTCCTGCGCGGCATGTTCGCTGAATGAACTGTGCTTGCCTTCGCTCATGAAAAAGCGCTCTGTCGGCGCGTACATAAGGGCGGCGATGGAGGAGATCACATGAAAAGGTTCCTTAATACGTTTTATGTGCTTTCGGAGGACATATACCTGTCGCTTGAAGGTGAAAACGTGGTTGCAATGCGGGACAAGCAGGAGGTTGCCAGATATCCGCTGCACACATTGCAGGGCATAGTATCGTTTTCATATGCCGGCGCATCACCAGCGCTTATGGGTGCATGCGCCAAGCGCGGTGTGGGGTTCGCACTCTGCACGCCGAACGGGCGGTTCCTTGCGCGGGTATCCGGCGAAATAAGCGGGAATGTGCTGCTGCGGCGCACTCAATACAGAACGGCGGACGATATGCACGCAAGCTGCAAAATTGCGCGGACGATGATATTTGCAAAGCTGTATAACTCAAGGTGGAGCATAGAGCGCACGCGCAGAGACCACGGCATGCGCGTTGATGATGCAAAGCTGGAGGAGGCATCGCAAAGCATAAAGGCACTCCTGCCGCAGGCGATTTCGGCGGAAAATATGGAAAGCCTGCGCGGGATAGAGGGCAACGGCGCGAATACATACTTCGGCGCGTTTGACGAAATGATACTCAACGCGAAGGATGTGTTTTACTTCAATTCAAGGAGCAGACGGCCACCGCTTGACCGGGTGAACGCAATGCTGTCCTTTGCATACAGCCTGCTTGCGCACGATTGTGCATCGGCGCTTGAAAGCAGCGGACTTGACCCATACGTTGGCTTTTTGCACAGGGACAGGCCGGGGCGGGAATCGCTTGCGCTTGACTTAATGGAAGAACTGCGGCCGTGCATGGCGGATAGATTTGTGCTGAAGCTGATAAACAACCGCATGGTGAAAAAGACGGATTTTGTGATGCAGGACAGCGGCGCGGTGTTGCTTACCGATGAGGGCAGAAGGAGCTTCATAAAGGCTTGGCAGGATAAGAAAAGGGAAGAACTAAAGCATCCGTACCTTGGTGAAAAGCTTAAATGGGGCCTGATACCGTATATTCAGGCGCAGCTGCTCGGACGTTATCTTCGCGGCGACTTGGACGACTATCCGCCGTTTCTGTGGAAATAAAGCTATGGGGGAGTGAAAATGCTTGTGCTGATAACATATGATGTTAATACAGAAGATGCCGACGGCAAGCGGAGGCTGCGCCAGATAGCCAAGCAATGCGTAGACTACGGTCAGCGCGTGCAGAATTCGGTGTTTGAATGTATGCTCGATTCCGCACAATGCCGTATGCTAAAAGCGCGATTGTGTGCTATAATGGATAAAGAGAAAGATAGTCTAAGGTTCTATTACCTCGGAAAGAATTTCGAGAATAAGATAGAGCACTTTGGCGCGAAAAGCTCATATTTACCCACGGACACCTTTATTCTTTAGTGCGAAGCATAAGCGTACATAAAAACACCGCTTCTTCGCACCGAAAAAAGCCTGAATAATGCAATCCTGCGGCGCGATTCAGCGCGCGTCACCGTGCCGCAATGGATAATATTCAGCAAATTCGCGGAAATGCTGCATACAAATGCACTTTTCCGCTGTCGCTCCCCCTCGTGGGGAGCGTGGATTGAAATATAAACTTGCCGCAAGTAGGACAACGCTTTTGTCCGTCGCTCCCCCTCGTGGGGAGCGTGGATTGAAATTTTTTTAGCCTTATTAAAATAAAACCCTAACGAGTCGCTCCCCCTCGTGGGGAGCGTGGATTGAAATTTGTGACCGGAAGGCACACCATAATCATAAGAAAGTCGCTCCCCCTCGTGGGGAGCGTGGATTGAAATAAAGGCATGGACAAGCCAATGAAATTAAAATCATTGTCGCTCCCCCTCGTGGGGAGCGTGGATTGAAATGTGCAGAGTTGTACGAACAAGTAGATATGCCTGATGTCGCTCCCCCTCGTGGGGAGCGTGGATTGAAATTTTTTGCTGTACCAGGATATACTTTTGACCATGCCCGTCGCTCCCCCTCGTGGGGAGCGTGGATTGAAATAACGAAAAACATGATAGTAAGGATTGCTGCAATAGCGTCGCTCCCCCTCGTGGGGAGCGTGGATTGAAATATATCTTTTATTAGCTTCAAAAGTCGGAAGCTTGCCGTCGCTCCCCCTCGTGGGGAGCGTGGATTGAAATATTAGAAAACATAAAAAATATTTTTGACCATTGACGTCGCTCCCCCTCGTGGGGAGCGTGGATTGAAATGTACAACTCTGCACGAATACGATTTAATGTATTAGCGTCGCTCCCCCTCGTGGGGAGCGTGGATTGAAATTACTTGGGATATGACAAAACTTAAAGAAGAGCTTAGTCGCTCCCCCTCGTGGGGAGCGTGGATTGAAATAGCCAATCAAGATTAAGACCGAGCTTTTTAACAGACGTCGCTCCCCCTCGTGGGGAGCGTGGATTGAAATGGTACGTTAAACGTATCTAAAGCATACCAAATAGCGTCGCTCCCCCTCGTGGGGAGCGTGGATTGAAATGAATACCATTCATCCAACGCATAATCCGGATTACGTCGCTCCCCCTCGTGGGGAGCGTGGATTGAAATATTCCGTCACTTGGGTTTGTAGCAACATATACTGGTCGCTCCCCCTCGTGGGGAGCGTGGATTGAAATATGGTTGCATTGAGGCTCCAAGCGGTTTGAACAAGTCGCTCCCCCTCGTGGGGAGCGTGGATTGAAATGCATTAAGGTTGCAAGGCGTGCATGGATTGAAATACGTCGCTCCCCCTCGTGGGGAGCGTGGATTGAAATTGCAAACTCTTTTAATAGCTTCTGGTACAAATCAGTCGCTCCCCCTCGTGGGGAGCGTGGATTGAAATATACTAATGAGGATGGTTCTCAGGTAAAAATATTGTCGCTCCCCCTCGTGGGGAGCGTGGATTGAAATACCTCCTATAAATACAAATAGTTGGAGAACGCTATGGTCGCTCCCCCTCGTGGGGAGCGTGGATTGAAATCTGGCGGAGTAATAATAAATGACGGCCTAACCGGTGGTCGCTCCCCCTCGTGGGGAGCGTGGATTGAAATCTTTACCATCTTGTGATGGATGCGGCGGGAGGCGAAAGTCGCTCCCCCTCGTGGGGAGCGTGGATTGAAATCATATAATACAGAGGTTGAAATACCAAAGGAAGTAGTCGCTCCCCCTCGTGGGGAGCGTGGATTGAAATGAACACATGGTAAAAACAATAATAGATGGTGGTAGGGTCGCTCCCCCTCGTGGGGAGCGTGGATTGAAATTTTTGTATGGCGAAATAAGCGATGTGTCATGGTGTCGCTCCCCCTCGTGGGGAGCGTGGATTGAAATGCAAATCTGGTCGGACAGGTCGTTAATTAGCTTCGTCGCTCCCCCTCGTGGGGAGCGTGGATTGAAATAAGCGCGCGAGGCAGGCAGAAAGGGCAAAATAATGGGTCGCTCCCCCTCGTGGGGAGCGTGGATTGAAATCTCCACCGTGGGCGGGATTGTGGGGAAGGGATTACGTCGCTCCCCCTCGTGGGGAGCGTGGATTGAAATCCGCCCGCACGCAGTTCCATGCTCCACGCGGTTTCGTCGCTCCCCCTCGTGGGGAGCGTGGATTGAAATATGGTACGGCAGGCAATGCTGCTGCTGATTGGGCATGTCGCTCCCCCTCGTGGGGAGCGTGGATTGAAATACACAGAGCGCATACAAGGTGCAAATTCTCAAGGGGTCGCTCCCCCTCGTGGGGAGCGTGGATTGAAATGCCGCGCGGCAGAATTTTTGCATAAACTCTGCCGTGTCGCTCCCCCTCGTGGGGAGCGTGGATTGAAATCTTCATACTTTCCAGAATTGCATCAAAATCCTTTGCGTCGCTCCCCCTCGTGGGGAGCGTGGATTGAAATAGTTTGAAAGTGGTACAGTAAAAGGAATGCTGGGTCGCTCCCCCTCGTGGGGAGCGTGGATTGAAATTTTAGAAATAAATATGTTGCTATGCCAAAATATGTCGCTCCCCCTCGTGGGGAGCGTGGATTGAAATATTAGAAAACATAAAAAATATTTTTGACCATTGACGTCGCTCCCCCTCGTGGGGAGCGTGGATTGAAATGTACAACTCTGCACGAATACGATTTAATGTATTAGCGTCGCTCCCCCTCGTGGGGAGCGTGGATTGAAATTACTTGGGATATGACAAAACTTAAAGAAGAGCTTAGTCGCTCCCCCTCGTGGGGAGCGTGGATTGAAATAGCCAATCAAGATTAAGACCGAGCTTTTTAACAGACGTCGCTCCCCCTCGTGGGGAGCGTGGATTGAAATGGTACGTTAAACGTATCTAAAGCATACCAAATAGCGTCGCTCCCCCTCGTGGGGAGCGTGGATTGAAATGAATACCATTCATCCAACGCATAATCCGGATTACGTCGCTCCCCCTCGTGGGGAGCGTGGATTGAAATATTCCGTCACTTGGGTTTGTAGCAACATATACTGGTCGCTCCCCCTCGTGGGGAGCGTGGATTGAAATATGGTTGCATTGAGGCTCCAAGCGGTTTGAACAAGTCGCTCCCCCTCGTGGGGAGCGTGGATTGAAATGCATTAAGGTTGCAAGGCGTGCATGGATTGAAATACGTCGCTCCCCCTCGTGGGGAGCGTGGATTGAAATTGCAAACTCTTTTAATAGCTTCTGGTACAAATCAGTCGCTCCCCCTCGTGGGGAGCGTGGATTGAAATATACTAATGAGGATGGTTCTCAGGTAAAAATATTGTCGCTCCCCCTCGTGGGGAGCGTGGATTGAAATACCTCCTATAAATACAAATAGTTGGAGAACGCTATGGTCGCTCCCCCTCGTGGGGAGCGTGGATTGAAATCTGGCGGAGTAATAATAAATGACGGCCTAACCGGTGGTCGCTCCCCCTCGTGGGGAGCGTGGATTGAAATCTTTACCATCTTGTGATGGATGCGGCGGGAGGCGAAAGTCGCTCCCCCTCGTGGGGAGCGTGGATTGAAATCATATAATACAGAGGTTGAAATACCAAAGGAAGTAGTCGCTCCCCCTCGTGGGGAGCGTGGATTGAAATGAACACATGGTAAAAACAATAATAGATGGTGGTAGGGTCGCTCCCCCTCGTGGGGAGCGTGGATTGAAATTTTTGTATGGCGAAATAAGCGATGTGTCATGGTGGGGTCGCTCCCCCTCGTGGGGAGCGTGGATTGAAATACCATTGTCGCCGTCCCCGCAATCAAGCAATGAATGTCGCTCCCCCTCGTGGGGAGCGTGGATTGAAATTTCTCCATCAGTTCTTCGTATTCTTTGCGGGCTTGTCGCTCCCCCTCGTGGGGAGCGTGGATTGAAATATCCAGATAATTGGCTATATAGGCATAATCGACGTCGCTCCCCCTCGTGGGGAGCGTGGATTGAAATATTTTGCTGTAATCGCTCGCGCCCAAAATCAAAAAAGTCGCTCCCCCTCGTGGGGAGCGTGGATTGAAATGTCGGCGGTTTTCCGCAAATCCTCTGCGCCGCCGCGTCGCTCCCCCTCGTGGGGAGCGTGGATTGAAATGTGCTGTCGTCGCCGGAGCGCCTGGCGAAAGCAAAGGTCGCTCCCCCTCGTGGGGAGCGTGGATTGAAATATGTAGACATCAAGCGCGGATATATCCCCAAGCGCCGTCGCTCCCCCTCGTGGGGAGCGTGGATTGAAATTCTATTTTTATCGACACGCCGAGCGACGGATTAGCGTCGCTCCCCCTCGTGGGGAGCGTGGATTGAAATGTAGCGCACGCGGATTTGCCGCGTGGGTGCTACAAGTCGCTCCCCCTCGTGGGGAGCGTGGATTGAAATTCCCCTGCTTGCGCATCTGCTTCACGTCGTCCCAGCGTCGCTCCCCCTCGTGGGGAGCGTGGATTGAAATTTGCAGTAAGCCATCCGTCCTGCCCTCCTGAATAATGTCGCTCCCCCTCGTGGGGAGCGTGGATTGAAATACATCGTACCACCTCCACTACATCGGCGGCGGGGATGTCGCTCCCCCTCGTGGGGAGCGTGGATTGAAATCCCTCACGCTCGCGCTGGATTTGCTCCGCGCACTCGTCGCTCCCCCTCGTGGGGAGCGTGGATTGAAATCCCGTCCCGTGCGGAGTTGCCCACAAGCCACACGCGTCGCTCCCCCTCGTGGGGAGCGTGGATTGAAATGCTGCCATCGTCAAACGCCAGCGTCACCCCGTCGTGTCGCTCCCCCTCGTGGGGAGCGTGGATTGAAATGCTATTGGCCACACAAAACGCTCGGCTCCCGAAAGCGTCGCTCCCCCTCGTGGGGAGCGTGGATTGAAATGCGGCTCTCGATTTTGGACAGAAGCGGAAGAACGTCGCTCCCCCTCGTGGGGAGCGTGGATTGAAATACAGGGGGCTGTAGCAAAGTGGGAGACGGCGCGCGTCGCTCCCCCTCGTGGGGAGCGTGGATTGAAATTTATATAGCGCCAGCATGTCGGCGGGCGGCTCGCCGTCGCTCCCCCTCGTGGGGAGCGTGGATTGAAATATGAACACCCAAAATGGGGAAGGAGAAAGAAATGGGTCGCTCCCCCTCGTGGGGAGCGTGGATTGAAACGCGCTGTCCATGCGGTGGCTTATGGCCGCCCGCAAGTCGCTCCCCCTCGTGGGTAGCGTGGATTGAAATTAATAATCATGTAGCTAACGTTTGTGTTTCCGCATTGCTCACGTTCATGCGAGGTGCAGAAAAATGGCGGATACTATATAATTATGTAGTGCATTCATCCACTTGAAGATATATAATAAAGTGACACGTTTGAAGGCTGGAGGTTGACACAAATGACGAAAGTATTCTCCCCATACGAAAAGAATCAGTGGACGGCTCCGCTCAGGGCGATAGTTCCCCAGTGCGGAAGATGCAAGAGAGCAATGGGCGCGAACAAGCAAAGAAGGCCGGTGTGCGAGGCGTTTCCGAACGGAATACCCAAAGCAATATTCATGGACGAAGTGGATCACTTCAGGGAGAACTATCCCGGAGACAACGGGATGCTGGGAATACTGAAAGAAGAATAGAGAAACAGGCTGCGGCAACCAACCCGCAGGACGCTCTTGCAACGACCATTGCTGAGAATCTGATTAAGAACGGGATGACGTTTTGTCTATGTCACTCTTCTTGCTGGAAGCGGGGAATGAAATACTGATTGGCTCAAGAAATTTCTAATCTATGGTATGTCATCCCAATCATATGGGATGTGGATTGAAATCAGACCCTCGTCATCGCTCTTGGTGCAGGCCTCGTGTCGCTCCCTTCGCAGGGGAGCGTGGATTGAAACCACATTTGATCGTGTACTACCGGCATCCCAAATTTGCTGCTCGCGACTATGCGGCGCGCTATTTACAAGTCCATCTAAAATAAAACGCTCAAAATCAAATTATATATTTTACAAATTCGGTCTGGTGTGATATTATAAACATGAATTTTCGCTATATAAACTATCGTGATACCATTTGGCTGTTTTTTGTTAAGTTGAGTGATCGCGGGCGCATATGCATCCGCAAAAATGAAAAGGCGTTAGCCTAAGGCAAAGTGAATATTATTATCCGTAAGGAGGATAGTATATGAAGGGTCTAAACCTATACCTGAGCATGATGCGCAGAAGATGGCTGGGCAATTCGTTGATAGCGCTGCTTATCGCCGTTACATCGGTATTCATGCTGCTCTACCCCGGACTTATTGCGGATTCGGAGGAGGAGCTGGAGGCCGCGTATAAATCCATAGAGGTGTCCGGCTGGCTTGTTAATGCCAGCGGATATGATGATCCTCAGATCCCGCTGGATATTTATGATGCGATAGTCGATTCGGGCTTTCTTAAAGAATATTATGCGTATTCGTATTGCCCGGTTATGCCTGTGGATGTGGCTATAAGGGAGCAATGCAATGCTGATCCCACATTTGTTGATTACTCATACGAAAAACAATGCGAGCAGATAACCGGCCCGCTGCTGAAAAAGCTTGAATGGGGAAGCTACAGCACCATAAACATGTATGGCGTGAACGACCTTTATGCCGATTCGCTGCTTTCGCGTTTGAGCGAGTCGATAACATGGCTGGATGGGTACGATGCGGACGCACTGCGCGGGGAAGAAATGGTCTGCATAGTACCTGAGGACAGCGGCGCTGCACTTGGGGACGAGGTGCAGATGATACTGCGCCGCCTTTGGCCGGAAGGGACATATAAATCGGGCGACAAGGCCCGTGTCGTGGCAGCATTTAAGGTAATAGGCACGCATACGCTTACATCGGGTATACAGTACGGCAGTATATATGGCTCAAATTATTATGCGTATTGCCCGCTTGCGGCCATGCGTAAGGCGCTTGAAGGGGACAAAACATTCAATTTCACCGTGCGTAACCTTTCATTTACAATAGGCCAGTGCGACAGAATAGATGAATTCAAGCAGTTGCTTGTTGACCTTCAGCTTAATGTGAACACAACCGGCGTGCGCGCGGCCGTGGACGACAGGATAATGATAGGCACGGTGTCGCCGATACAGAAAAACATTGCGCTGCTTAAAGGATTGCATGTGTTCCTGTATGCGCTGGTGGTGCTGATGGGCTTCCTGCTTTGTTTCCTTACGGCGCGCGGCAGAAAACAAGAGTACGCCGTTATGCGTCTGCTTGGCGAAAGCCGTGCTGCGGTCACAATGAAGGCAATAGTGGAGCAGATAATACTGTGCGCAATAGGCATTGGAATTGGCATAGTGGCAATGCTCATAATCCCGTATAAGCGGGCGGATTGGTTCAGCGCGGATGCTGTTATACTGGTTGCGGCGTGCTATCTTGTGGGCGCAGCATCGGCCGCGCTGATGAGCGTTCGCGTGGACGTTATGAGCATACTGCGGGACAAGGAATAACAATAATTTAAGGAGGAAATGACAAATGGCAATACTTAGTGCGAACGAAGTGCATTATTCCTATAAGAGCAAATACCAAACAGTTCATGCCGTGCGCGGCGTGACATATAACTTTGAAAGCGGCAAGTTTTATGCAATAGTAGGCAAAAGCGGCTGCGGCAAAACCACGTTCCTGTCAATGCTTGCCGGGCTTGACCTGCCAAGCGACGGCGCGGTTGAATTCGGCGGCAAGACCACGGCGGAGCTGAACCGCGATAAATACCGCATGGACGACGTGGCGCTGATATGCCAAAGCTTCAATCTTTTCCCGCTGCTGACCGTGCTTGAAAACGTCATGTACCCCATGACGCTTCGCGGAATATCCGCGCATAAGGCCAAGGAGACCGCCAAGGAAAAGCTTGCTGCGGTTGGGCTGGACGAAACGTATTACAAGCGCCTTCCGGATATGCTTTCCGGCGGAGAGCAGCAGCGCGTGGCCATAGCGCGCGCCCTTGCAAGCGACGCTAAGGTGCTGCTTGCAGACGAACCCACGGGCAACCTTGATACCGAAAACGGGAAAAACATAATAGACATTCTTAAAACGCTTGCCAGAGAGCAGGGATATTGCGTAATAGTAGTTACGCATGACCTTGGCATAGCAGCCGAGGCGGATGAAGTGCTGCACCTGAGCGATGGCATGGTTAAGGCCGAATAAGTCTTTTCATTAGTGGCGGCGGAGGGTTTTGCTTTTATTTTACCTCCGCCTGTACCTCCTTTCTGAGCGGGCAGACCGATAAGCGATCTGCCCGCAAGCTTTATATCCAAATCAAAACTTCATTTGAGCCTGCATAAGCGCAAATTGACAAAATGTACGGCGTCAAAGTATCATATCATTATAAACACATAAAAGGGGACACAAACCTTGCAGACGCTATTTGAAATATGCTGCGGCAGTGCGGAGGACGCAATGCTTGCGTACCGCGCGGGGGCAAACAGGGTGGAGCTTAACAGCGATCTTTTTCACGGAGGCTTAACTCCAACGCTTGGCAGCCTTATCGCCGTTAAGAAGGCAGCGCCCGCGCTTGAAATAATGGGCATGGTGCGCCCCCGTGAAGGCGGCTTTTGCTATACGGATACGGAGTATGCCGTTATGAAGGAGGACGCGCGGATTATGCTTGAGCATGGCACGGACGGCATAGTTTTCGGCTTTCTGCATGAAAACGGTACTGTGGATGCTGAGCGCACAAGCGAATTTGCGGCAATGGCAAAAGACTACGGCAAGCAAAGCGTGTTTAGCCGGGCGATAGACGTTGCGCCGGACTGGCGCGCGGCGCTGGACATATTGATAGAATCCGGCATTACGCGCGTGCTCACGAGCGGGCAGCGGCCAACGGCCATGGAAGGGGCGGACGTGATAGCCGCAATGGTCCGCTATGCGGCGGGAAGAATAGAGATTCTGCCAGGTTCAGGCATACGCGCGAACAACTTGCGCCTGATTCTGGAGCGCACAGGCTGCACGCAGCTCCATATGAGCGCACATATGATAGCACATGATATGTCCGCCGCAAACGGCAACGGAATATGCTTCACGGGAAGCGAGATACCGAAAGAGGGCTGCTACAAGCTGATAGATCCAAATAAGGTTGAAGAAATAGCGCGAATGCTGAAAGGAGACGCAAATGTACAACTTTGACCGCGATGAATACGAACGCCGCATGAAATGGTTTCTTGAGGCGCGCTTCGGCATGTTTATCCATTGGGGGCTTTACGCCATACCCGCGCGCGGCGAATGGGTGCGCAGTACGGAGCAAATGGAAGAAGCCGACTATATGCGCTATTTTTACGAATTTGACCCAAGGCTTTACGACCCTTCCACATGGGTGCGCGCGGCGAAACGCGCCGGCATGAAATATATAATACTCACGGCGAAGCATCACGACGGCTTTTGCCTTTTTGATACCGCAACGACCGGTTTTAAGTCCACCGATACAAAGCTTGGGCGGGACATAGTGAAGGATTTTACCTATGCCGCCCGCGCTGAGGGGCTGCACGTTGGGCTGTATTATTCGCTGATAGATTGGCACCACAAGGACTTTCCGCATTACGGGGACAGGCAGCATCCCATGCGCAACAGGCCGGAATGCACGAATGAAGGCCGCGATTTTGAACGCTACCTTGACTATATGCATGCTCAGGTGCGCGAACTTTGCACCAACTACGGCAAGATAGACATAATGTGGTTCGATTTTTCGTATGACGATATGCGTGGGGAAAAGTGGCGTGCGAGCGAGCTTGTGAACATGGTGCGCACGCTTCAGCCGAGCATAATATTGAATAACCGCCTTGAGTGCAGCGGCGAAGGCTTCGGCTCGCTTGCTCAGGGGCATCCAACGCCGTATCACGGCGACTTTGTAAGTCCGGAAAAGATAATTCCTCCGCGCGGCATATTCGACCCCGCGGGTGATCCGGTATACTGGGAAGTATGCGCCACCATGAACCAGAACTGGGGCTACTGCGGCACGGATAATTATTATAAAAGCGCGGATATGCTTATAAAAAAGCTGGTTGAATGCGTAAGCAAGGGCGGAAATTTCCTGCTGAACATAGGGCCGGATGCAAACGGAGTAATACCGCCGCGCGCCGCGGAAACGCTGGAGGAGATAGGCCGCTTTATGCGCGTGAACGGCCAAAGCATATACGGCTGCACCCAAAGCGCCGTGCCAAAGCCCGAATGGGGCCGCATAACGCAAAACGGCAACGTGCTTTATCTGCATATATACGAAAACACGCTCGGCCCGCTGCCTCTTTTCGGCATAAATGCGCAGGACATAGATTCAATACGCCAGCTTTGCGACGGGCGGGAGATTCCGCTTTCGCACAGCTGGGTGCACAGCGATTATCCGGACATGGCCTTTGCCGATCTTGGGCCGGACCCAACGCTTGTTGGCGGCACGGATACGGTATTGAAGCTTTTATTGAAGGAGTGAACACCATGCTTTCGGATAAATTCAGGGAGTATTCTTTGCGCAAGTACGCCGCGCGAAGGGATTGCATTGCCAAAAGCACAGCCGATAAAATTTCCGCATATACGGGCGATATGCGTACCGCGCTTGAATATCTTTACGGCACGCTGCCGCTTGACGATGTTCGCTTCACGCCGTTTGAATGGATGGAAGAAGCCTGCGCCGCCGCGCTTGCGACCCGTGCGGCAAATCAATACGGGGCTGATATACCGGAGGATATATTCGCGCAATATGTGCTTTGTCCCCGCGTTAATAACGAGCGCGCGCAAAGGCACAGGCGCTTTTTTGCGGAAAAGCTTAAAGCGCGCATACAGGGCAAAAGCATAGCGGATGCGGCGCTGAGCGTGAACCTATGGTGCTGCGAACAAGTAACATACCATTCTTCGGACGATCGCACGGAGGGGCCTATTACCGCATATCTTTCGGGCATAGGCCGCTGCGGCGAAGAATCGGCATTCGCGGTATGCGCGTTACGCAGCGTAGGCATACCGGCGCGGCAGGTATACTCCCCATGGTGGAGCCATTGCGACGATAACCATGCATGGGTTGAAGTGTACACGGGCGACGGCTGGCATTACATGGGCGCGTGCGAACCGGAATATGAGCTTGACCGTGGGTGGTTCATGGCGGCGTCGCGCAGGGCGATGCTTGTGCATTCGCGCGCGTTCAGCAGCTATGCTGCGGACGGCCTTGCGGGCGAGGAATTGATAGAAAAGCGCGGCGAAGCGTACCTTTTCAACCAAACCGCGCGCTATGCGGACACGGTTGAGCTGAATATAAGCGTAATTCGCGGCAATGCGGCGGTTTGCGGCGCTAAGGTGCATATACAGCTATTAAACATGGCCGCGTATCGCGACATTGCCGTGCTGACGACAGACGGCGAAGGCCGCGCGCAGCTGCGCTGCGGTAAGGGCAGCATACATATATCTATCGAGCATAACGGTGCGTATTTTGAGCGCGACATAGACACATCAATTTGCACGGAAGTAATGTGCAAACCGGGCGAATTTGTGCAGGGATATACTTCGGGCATATTCCGTGCGCCGCAAAGCGCGCCATCCAACCGTACTGCGGCGGATAAGGCTAAGCAGGCCGAAATGAAGGCGGCAACAATAAATGCCGCAGCCTTGCGCGAAAGGCGTATAAACGCATATTATGATGAGTTTACGGCATCTCATAAATGCAGTGAAGTATGGCTGCCGTATATACGCGCCGCGCGCGGCAACGCGGATGAAATAGGTGCATTTTTGCTTTTACAGGGTGAAGCGGATATGCCGTATGCACTGAAGATGCTCCAAACCATAAGCGAAAAGGATATGCGCGATACCGATGCAGCAGCGCTTATGTATCATATGAAGCGCGTGCTGCCGAATAAGCATGGTATGGATGATAGCTTGTTTATAAATTATGTGCTGTGTCCGCACATAGGGATGGAACCTATATGCAAATGGGATGAAGAAGGGCTTAGTATGCTGGACGCAAACTCCGCCACCGTTGCAAAACTAAGGCTGAGTGGTATGCCCGCAAGGCTTTCGCCCGCGACGGGCGCTGCGGAATACATGCAAAACGGAAGATGGATGCCGCTTAACGCCGTTCCGATGGGCAGACTTGAACTGGCCGGCGATGGGCTGAAACAGGGCGAAAGCTGGGCGCTGACGCGGCTTAAAGACGGCGAATATTTGCCGCTGAACATGGGCGAGTTACCGCTTTGCATGGATATTCCGGCGGGCAAATATGCGCTTATGGTAACGAACAGGTTGCCGAGCGGGGATCAGCAATATGTGGCCAACAGATTTGAATTGGCCGAGGGTGAACGGCTGGGCTTTACGCTTGCGCGGCCTAAGGCAGAACTTAGCGAACTGCTTGGGCATACGGCGCTGTGCGATGCGATTGTATATGATAAGCATGGACAGGCGTTCCCGCTTGCGTCTTTATGCGCGGGGAATGCGGCGCTGATAGCGTTTTTGCAGCCGGGAGGGGAGCCTACGGAGCATTTTTTGAACGAGCTTTATGATGCGTATGAGAGGCTGAGCGCTGTTTGCCGAGTTGTTATAGTGCTGCCGAGCAGTGGTTCATCAAGTCTGGCATATGCCCGCTTTGCGGACAAATACGGCAGGATAGATACATATATAGATGCCGATGAGGTGCAGGAGCCGCTCGCCCGCGCGGCTTTCAAGGAACCGGGCGACTATCCGCTGCTGTTCCTTATGGGAGGTTATCCTGACTGCCGCTTTGCTTCGGCAGGGTATTCGGTAGGGTCGGTTGAACTGATAATAAAACTCGCCGCGCTCATATAGCAGGGCGCTATTCAGTGCCGTTAAATCGGAATATCTGTTGTAAAGGGCGGTTAATTTCATCTCGGTATCGGCCTGTAGCTGCTGCGCTTCACTTACATAACTCATTTTGTTCCTCCTGAAATATTATACAGCCATATGCTGACATCTATAATATTTGCAGCCCATCCGGATTAAGAAAAAAGACGCGGCCACAAGCAAACGCCAGAACGCTGCTCACAGAAATGCCACGTTTGAATATAATATGCCACAAAGCCCTGAGAACGTCAGGCTTTCTGCGAAAGATGGCAATGCAGATATCCGAGAAGTTGACCCGATGCGGCGTAAGGCAACGGACGGACGAGGCGAAAGGCTTCAGATATATTGTGCTGCTGTTCAAATCGCATTGCTTTTCAGGGGAATGGAGGTCTAAAAATCTGTAGCAGGTGGCCTTGCATTCCTGATTGTGATATAATCTTACTTTCGAATAGATGAGTAACGGAGGACAGAGTGAAGAAGCTTTGGAAATACATGCGGGACTACCGCAGGGAAGGCATACTGGCGCCGCTGTTCAAGCTGCTGGAAGCTTCGCTTGAGCTTCTTGTGCCGCTTGTTATGGCGCAGATAATAGATACAGGCATAGCCAACGGGGACCGCGGCTTTATACTTTCGCGCTGCGGAATACTTGCTGCGCTGGCGGCGGTAGGTCTGATGTGCTCCATAACGGCGCAGTATTTTGCGGCTAAGGCATCGGTAGGCTTTGCGGCAAAGCTGAGGAGCACGCTTTTTAAGCATATACAATCGCTCAGCTATTCAAAGCTCGATACCCAGGGCACCGGCACGCTTATCGCCCGCATAACGGGGGACATAAATCAGGTGCAATCCGGCATGAACCTTGCGCTTAGGCTCCTTTTGCGCTCGCCGTTCGTTGTGTTCGGCGCAATGATAATGGCCTTCACGATAGACGTTAAGGCGGCGCTCGTGTTCGTGGTCACAATACCGCTTTTGTCCATAGTGGTGTTCGGCATAATGCTTTGGAGCATCCCGATGTATAAAAAGGTTCAGGCGCGGCTGGACAAGGTGCTTGGCATAACGAGGGAGAATCTTTCCGGCGTTCGCGTCATAAGGGCGTTTTGCAAGGAGGATGAGGAACGGCGGGAGTTTGGCGAGCGCAATGCAGCGCTCACAAAGCTGCAGCTTATAGTGGGCCGCGTCAGCGCGGCTATGAATCCGGCCACGTATATTATGATAAACCTTGGCATAGCGGTGCTTATATACGTTGGCGCGCTGAGAGTGGACAGCGGCATTTTGACTCAGGGACAGGTAGTGGCGCTGTATAACTACATGTCCCAAATACTGGTGGAGCTTGTTAAGCTTGCTTCGCTTATTATAACCATAACGAAGGCGCTTGCCTGCGCGGGCAGAGTAAGCGCGGTGCTTGACGTGGAAAGCGACATGCATGGCGCGGATACAATGCCCAAAGAGATCGATACGGACGAGGAAGTACGTTTTGAAAACGTTGAATTCGGCTATGCCACGGGCGGCGAACCTGCGCTGAGCGGCATAAGCTTCAGCGTGAAAAAGGGCGAAACAATGGGCATAATAGGCGGCACGGGCAGCGGTAAATCGAGCTTGGTAAGCCTTATACCCCGCTTTTATGACGCGACCGGCGGCCATGTTTACATAAAGGAAAACGATGTGAAGGATTATCCGCTCGGCGCGCTGAGGGAGATGGTGGGCATGGTGCCGCAGAAGGCAGTGCTGTTCAAGGGAACCATACGCGAAAATCTGCGCTGGGGCAGTGCTGATGCCACCGAGGAAGAAATGGAGCGGGCGTTGAGCGATGCGCAGGCGCTTGAAATAGTTAAGGCCAAACCCGAAGGGCTTGATTCACCCGTGGCGCAGAACGGGAAGAACCTTTCCGGCGGGCAGCGGCAGCGGCTAACCATAGCGCGGGCGCTTATAAAGAAGCCTGAAATACTGATATTGGACGACAGCGCAAGCGCGCTTGACTACGCAACGGATCTTGCGCTGCGGCGCTCGCTTGCTGCGCTCAGCTATAGGCCAACTGTATTCATAGTGTCCCAGCGGGCAAGCTCGATACTGCATGCGGATAAGATAGCCGTGCTTGACGAAGGCAAAATGGTAGGGCTTGGCACGCATGATGAGCTGATGCAGACATGCCCCGTTTACAGGGAAATATACTATTCCCAGTATGAGCAGGAGGTGAAGCGCGATGCCTAAGCTGAAAGCAAACAACTCAACGCTTAAAAAGGTGCTTGGGCGCATAGCGCGTTACCGGCTGAACGCGGTGCTCAGCATATTGCTGAGCGCGGTATACGTTGGGCTTTCGCTGTATGTGCCTATACTGGCGGGGCGGGCGATAGACAGTATAATTGCCCCGGGCAGCGTGGATTACGCCCAAATTATGCTTGAGCTTACCAAAATAGCCGTTGTTGCGGCAATAGCCGCGCTTGCGCAATGGCTGATGAACATAATAAACAACTCCATGACCTATAACGTTGTTAAGGATATGCGTACGGAAGCGTTCGACAGGCTGATGAAGCTGCCGCTCAGCTATATAGACGCGCATCCTTACGGCGAGACGGTGAGCCGCATAATTGCGGACGTGGACCAGTTTGCGGACGGACTGCTGCTGGGCTTCAGCCAGCTTTTTACCGGAATACTTACGATTATAGGCACGCTTGTATTCATGCTCAGCGTGAATGCGCCCATAACGCTTGCCGTAGTGATACTCACGCCGCTTTCGCTTTTTGTTGCGCGCTTCATTGCCAGACGCACGCATTCCATGTTTGCGCGCCAGGGCGAGGACAGGGCGGAACAGACGGCGTTCGTTGAGGAAATGATAGGCAACCAGAAGGTTGTGCAGGCTTTTGCGCATGAGCAGGCGAACGAGGAACGCTTTGACGAAATAAATAAATGCCTCAGCGAAAGCTCCCTGCAGGCCATATTCTATTCTTCCATAACCAATCCCGCCACAAGGTTCATAAACAGCCTTGTTTACGCGGCGGTGGGCCTTACGGGCGCGTTCGCGGCGGTTGCGGGCAGCATAACGGTTGGCGGGCTTTCGGCGTTTTTAAGCTACGCTAACCAGTATACGAAGCCGTTTAACGAAATATCCGGCGTTATTACGGAATTCCAGAACGCATTGGTGTGCGCGGAGCGTATATTCGCGCTGATAGAAGAACCCACGGAAGAACCTGATGCGTCGGACGCGTGCGTGCTTGACCACGCGGAAGGCATAGTGCAGGCGAACGCGGTGGCATTTTCATACGTTGCGGGCAGGCCGCTTATAAAGTGCCTTGATCTGGACGTGAAGAGCGGCGAGCGCGTGGCGATAGTCGGCCCCACGGGCTGCGGCAAAACAACGCTTATAAATCTGCTTATGCGCTTCTATGACGTGAACGCGGGCAGCATAAGCGTTGAGGGGACGGATATACGCAACATTACGCGGCACAGCCTGCGGCGCAACTACGGCATGGTATTGCAGGAAACGTGGCTGAAGGAAGGCACTATACGCGACAATATAGTTATGGGCAAGCCGGACGCGACGGAGAAAGAGATAATTGACGCGGCAAAGGCGGCGCATTCACACGGCTTTATAACGCGGCTGCCCAAAGGATACGATACCGTTATAGGCGAGGATGGCGGCAGCCTGTCGCAAGGGCAAAAACAGCTGTTGTGCATCACGCGTGTTATGCTCTGCCTGCCGCCAATGCTCATATTGGACGAGGCTACAAGCAGCATAGATACCCGCACGGAGCAGCATATCCAGCATGCGTTTGCTCAGCTTATGCAGGGCCGCACAAGCTTTATAGTGGCGCACAGACTGTCCACCATAAAGAACGCGGACATGATACTGGTCATGAAGGATGGCGACATAATAGAAAAGGGCAAGCATGACGAATTGGTGGCGTGCGGCGGATTTTATGCGGCGCTGTACAACAGCCAGTTTGCCCGGTAAGTAAAAAGTTAAAAGAGGGAGATCAATACCCCCTTATCAACTAATGGTAATATGATAAAATTAGGAAAAACAAGAGGAGAGATGCTAATGGATACACTAACCGCAATTTTTACCCGCAGGAGCACGCGGCATTTTGATGACAGGCCGATAGAGGATGATAAGCTGCGCACGATACTTGAAGCGGCGATGAGCGGGCCAAGCTGCGTAAATTCCAAGGATTGGGCATTTATAGTGGTGACGGAGCGCGAAACGCTGGACAAAATGGCGGAAGCGAACGGCAAACCGGCGCAGCCGCTGAAGGAAGCCGCGGCGGGCATACTGGTATGCGGCGATATGGAGCGCGCGTTTGAGCGGGCGAAGGATTATTGGATAATAGACGGGGCCATAGCGGCGGAGAACATAAGCATATGTGCGCAGGCGCTGGGTATAGGCGCGGTGTGGCTTGGAACATGGCCGCAGATGGAGCGCGTTGAAAAGCAAAGAGAGCTTTTTGGTCTGCCGGCGAGCATAGTGCCGCATTCAATAATCGCATTGGGATATCCTAAAGATGATATAACCGCGCCGCGTGAGAGCCGCTACGATGAAGGCCGGGTACATTGGAACAAATGGCAATAAAAAGAACGAAAACCATGTAAGCAAAAGTATTCTTTTCAAAAGACATAATGCCGGAATATGAAGAAAAGGCGGGGGGAACCCGCCTTTATACTATTTCCGGCTTTGCGCCCTTCGGAATGGGGCAAACATAGCCTGCGCTTGAAGCGCGCTCAAATTCGGCGCGGATGGGAGGCAGCAGCGCCGGGTCGTCTATAATGTCTATTGCGGCGGCGGCAAGCACCTTTGCGGCGGTGAGCATACCTTTATGCGCAATGCCTGTTGTTCCGGCGGAAACCATCTGCCATGAGTGGCCGGGGACCATGCTGGGCGCTGTGACGCAGTTTATCTGCCCGGTTGGGGTTTGCCAGCTTACGTCGCCCACGTCGGTGGAGCCCGGCAGCGTGACGGAGGAATGATACAGCGGCATAAGAAAATCGTTCAGCGCACGTTTGCCGCCATCAGTAGCCTTGTCAACGGTTTGGGCTATATTCTCATCGAACTTGGCGGCATAACCTGGCAATCCTGCGGATTCATATGTATTCTTTAGCGCGGCGGCGTAGGCCCATTCTTCTTCGGTGTATTCGGGCAGGGCTACCTGAACAAAGTTTTTATACAATAGCTGCTCCATTGTTTTCAGCGGCAGGGGATTGGCCGTGCCGTCTATGAAGCGGGTGGAAAGCTGAGTTTCGGTCATAAGCGCTGCGCCCTGGGCTATCTTGTCAACGCGCGCTTCAAGCTTGACAGCATCCTGCACGGTGGCTTCGCGTATCATATAAAGCACCTTGGCCTTGGACTGCACAACGTTTGGCGATACTCCGCCCGCATCGGTAAAGGCATAATGCACGCTTGCGTTCTTGCCCATATGCTCACGCAGGAACTGCACGCCTATGTTCATCAGTTCTGCTGCATCCAGCGCGCTGCGCCCCTGCTCCGGTGCGCCCGCCGCATGGGATGCTACACCGGAAAAGATGTATTCCTTTTGTATGCATGCCATACTGCTGCCGGTGACCACCTGATTTACGTCGTCTGGGTGCCATGTGAGCGCGGCATCAAGCTTGGCCCATTCGTTTTCGCGGGCGAAAAACGCCTTCGCTGCGCCGCCCTCTTCACCTGGGCAGCCATAGAATATTACCGTGCCGCTTTTGCCCGTGAATTTTAGATACTCTTTTATGGCTATTGCCGCGCCGAGCGCACCTGCGCCCAGCAGATTGTGCCCGCAGCCGTGCCCGTTCGGGTTGCCGGGGACGGGCTTTTCCACCGTTGCGCCGCCCTGCTGACTAAGGCCGGAGAGCGCATCGTATTCGGCAAGTATGCCTATTACGGGATGGCCGCTGCCATATGTGCCGGTGACGGCAGTTTCTATTGAGCAAAGGCCATGCCGCACGCTGAAGCCTTCTTTTATAAGAAGCTGTTCATATAGCTTCTCCGAACCGTATTCCTGCAGCGAAAGCTCCGCCAAGCCCCATATTTCATCTGAAGCGGCGCAGAGCATGCCCGCCTTGGCATCGATAGTATTCAAAGCATCGTTCTTATTCATATCCAACGACCCCCTTCATAAATAAAAATACACCGCATAACGTGGCTGATAATGCGATTATAGCTTTAAACACGGCAAATGTAAATATATAAATTGAAATAATATGCATAAAATGCGCATAATTATTTACACGGCTTTTGAAGGGCACACCATTTTCGTGCGGTGGAGGCAAAATACGGGACAAAATGGGGATAAATCAAAACGCATATATGCATGCAGTATACATTTTTTCAGGGGGCTTAAACAAGACATATATAATGGCCGTGAGCGACAACGCCGCAGTAACGATAGAGAGCGGCTGCACATGGACGCTTACCTGCAACTGCACACTGTCAAGCCTTACAAACAGAGGCACAATCAATTTCAACGGCTATACCATAACACTTATAGACGGGACGGTGCTGAGCTGAGCGAAAAAGGCCGCAGGGGTTGCTTTTTGTGTGCGCATAGCGTATAATTAAAAGCACCGGGCAACCGGCACAAAGTGAATAAATATCAGATGGGCTTTGCCGGAGATTTTCCGGCGGCGGAATGGGGTGAGATGCCCCGCGAGTCGGTCACTGTGATACCGTAAAAGGTTAAGTCAGATACGCTTTAAGCCCAAGGGTTCCTGCCGTCACCGGGAAGCTGCTTCTTTACGCAATATATTGTCTGTGCAGCTTCGGCATACACAGACTTTTTATTTTACTTAGTGCGGCATGGAACCGATGAAAAGCAAGATGCCGAAAAACTTGAATTGAGTGTGAAAGAGTGAGTACGGTATACATAATGATGCGGTTTGAATAGACAGCAAGCCTATCTCCTTGGCGGCTGGCCGCATAGTTAGTTACAACCGCCCTTCGTATTGTACCGGCGAAGGGCGGCCTCCTGATAAGCGGGCGGATATGCCTTTACATAAGCACAGTACAACCTCACAAAAAGCATGGCCGGCAGAGCAGCCGGCTTTGCTTTTTATCCGCCCATAAAAAGTAAAAGTAAAGATAAAATGAGAAAATGTGATTTTTCTCATAAAAAAATCCTTGAAATTTACTCGAAACAGGCTTACAATTAGAGCGCACTCTATGGACGAAAGGAAGGGGAGAATAATATGGCAAGAAGATATGATAGAGAGGATGCCAAGAGAAGAATACTATCTGTATGCGTAAAGCTGTTCATTGAGAGGGGCTACGAAAAGACAACTACCGCCGAAATACTGGAAAAAGCGGACGTTACGAACGGTACGTTTTATAATATATTCAGCACGAAGAACGGCGTGCTGATAGAGCTGACGAACTTCGTGTTCGGACATCAGTTTGAAATGGCGCGGAACGTGGTAGGTAAGGATGCGGATCCGGTGCTTCTTTATGCCGTTGAAACCGCGATACAGCTTACCATGACGGAGCAGAGCAACAACATGAGGGAGCTTTACGTTGAATCATATTCGTTCGCGGAAACTTCGGAATATATATATCAGCATACATCCACGGAATTGGCCAAGATGTTCGCCAAATATCTGCCGGACTATGAGGAGAGCGACTTTTACGAGCTGGAAATAGGTACGGCGGGCATAATGCGCGCATATATGGCGCGCCCGTGCGACAAATATTTCAAGCTGGAAATGAAGCTTGAAAGGTTCCTGAACATGGCGCTTTGCGCATACAAGGTGCCTGAAGAAGAGCGCAAGGCGGCGATAGAATACGTTGAATCGCTGGATATACGCGGCATTGCCAACGACGTTATGCAGCGGCTTTTCAAGATGCTCGCAGAGAAATATAACTTTACACTTGATTAGGTGTAACCCAGAAATATGGCGCGGCGGCGTTCGCTTTACGGCGGATACCGCCGCTTTTGTTTGCATAAAAGTAAAAATTGCAGCTCAGAATTGTAAAATTGCGGCTTGAAGGCAGGGATTTTATATTTTGTGTTGAAAAACAGCTAAAAGAGGTTATGCAGGAGGTGCGGCATGAAGGAAGAAATACTATCCGGTGCGCTCAGAATAAGGGCTGAAGAACTGGAAAAGCAGCTGCTGAGCCCATACGCAACGCTGTCCGTAAATACGCGCGGCAGGCAGTATCCGATGGAAAAATGCCCTATAAGAACGGAGTTTGTGCGCGACAGGGACAGGATAATACATTGCAAATCATTCCGCAGGCTGAAGCATAAAACACAGGTGTTCCTTTCGCCTGTTGGCGACCATTACCGCACGCGGCTGACGCATACGCTGGAGGTAAGCCAGATAGCGCGCACGATAGCGCGCGGACTTAGGCTGAACGAGGACCTGACAGAGGCCATAGCCATGGGGCATGACCTTGGGCATACTCCGTTCGGCCATGCGGGGGAGAAAGTGCTCAATTCGCTGGTAACCGGAGGATTCAGGCATAATGAACAAAGCCTTAGGGTAGTCGAAAAGCTTGAAAACGGGAAGGGACTTAATCTTACGTTTGAGGTACGTGATGGAATACTGAACCACCCGAGCGATTGCCGCGCGGCAACGCCGGAAGGGCGGATAGTAAGCCTGAGCGATAGAATAGCATATATAAACCACGACATTGACGATGCGGTACGCGCGGGTATATTGAACGAAAGCGATTTGCCCAAAAGCTGCGTGGAGCTGCTAGGCGCATCGCACGGAGAAAGGATAAATACACTTATACTGGACACCATCGCAAACAGCTTCGACAGCGCGGAAATACGCATGAGCAGCGAAGTCTGGGATGAATTCAAAAGGCTGCGCGACTTTATGTTTGAAAGAGTATATTTGAACAAGGACGCAAAGCATGAGGAAACGAAGGGTATGCACGTTATTGCGGAGCTGTTCAAATACTATAATGAGCATATAGACGAACTGCCGGAGGACTTTAAGAAAAACGTTGAGGAAGACGGCAAGGAGCGCGTTGCGGCGGACTGGATAGCCTGCATGAGCGACCGCTATGCCATATCCGATTACGAGAAAAAGTTCGTTCCGAAGGAATGGATGTGAAAATAAAAACAGGAGCAGGAAAAATGCCTTTTGCAGCGAAATATTATTTCGCAAAGAAAATGGGCGAATAAACAAGAAAGGGGCGATATTATGGCAGCATTTCCTGAGGAATGGCTGAATGAGCTTCTTTCAAAAACGGATATTGTGCGCGTTGTTGGCGACTATGTTTCCCTTACGCCCAAAGGCGGAAGATTCTGGGGCTGTTGCCCGTTTCATAATGAAAAAACGCCAAGCTTCAGCGTAACGCCTGAGAAGCAGATGTATTACTGCTTTGGCTGCCATGCGGGCGGCGGGGTTATACATTTTGTTATGGAGGCGGAGCGTGTAAGCTATGTTGAGGCAGTAAAGCTGCTGGCGCAGCGCGCGGGCATGGAACTGCCGGACGAGGTGAACGATGCACGGTTGCGGGCAGAACGGGCATATAAGGAGAGGCTGTACAACGCATGCAAGGAAGCGGCAATTTTTTATAACAAAAAGCTGCTGAGCGCGGAAGGCAAAGCGGCGCAGGAATACCTGAAGCGGCGCGGCATAGGCGGAAAGATGGCGGTGCGCTTCGGCCTTGGCTATGCACCGGAGGGCTGGCACAACCTGATGGACTATCTTGAACAAAAGGGATACAGCCGGAAGGAAATGGTTGACGCCGGCCTTGCGATAGCATCAAAAAAAGACGGCGGGGCATACGACGCATACCGCGGAAGGCTTATTTATCCTATAATATCGGCCACAGGCAGGGTGATGGCATTCGGTGCGCGGACGATGAAGAAGGACGACGAGCCAAAGTATATAAACACAGGCGATACGCCCATATACAACAAACGTTATAACCTATATGCATTGAATATGCAGCGGGGTAAGCGCGTGGGCGAGCTGATAATGGTTGAAGGGTACATGGACGTGATAAGTCTGTTCGCTGCGGGGATAGAGAATGCAGTGGCATCGCTCGGCACAGCAATGACGCAGCAGCAGGCGCGGCTGATAAAGCGCTATGCTGACAAAATGTATTTGTGCTACGATGGTGACAGCGCCGGACAAGCCGCAACGCTGAGAGGACTCGACATACTGTCTGCCGAGGGGATAGACCCGAAGGTGATAGTTATTCCGGGCAACATGGACCCGGACGATTATGTCAGAAAGTTCGGCAAAAACGGGTTCCTTGAACTGCGGGACAGCGCGCTGGACGCGAACACATTCCGCCTGACAAATCTGGCGGGAAAATACGACCTGAAAACACCGGACGGGCGAGAAGAATTTGCTAAGAAGGCATGTGCGTTCGTTGGATCGCTCCAGCCGGTGGAACGCGAGCGGCACATAGCCTTTATATCCCAACGGACGGGGCTTAGCGAAGCGGTGGTGAAAGCGCAATGCGGCCTGTTCGCAGCGGGAATTGAGAATATGCCTGCCAAAAGCAGGAATACTATGGGCAAAGCGCGAAAAGAGGCGGAGGACGAATGGGACAGCGCAGAGCTGACCATATTGAGCCTGATGCTGATGGACGCGGATACGGCGACATATACCGCAGCGGCAATGATGGAAAGCGGAGTTGAACTGCAAAACGAAGCGATAAGATCTGCGGCAGAGGAGTTGCTGATAAAGTATGCGGGCGGCGAAAATACAAGCACAGCCGTGATGATAAGCGAGCTGGAGCCGATGCAGGCGGAAGCAGTAAGCGCGGCGGAAGCGCAGGCGGAGAAGATAAAGGGAGACGTCAGGCGGATTGCCGACGACTGCGTGAAGCGAATGCTTAAAGCGAAGTTGAGCGCAGAGTTGGAGGACGAATTCGCCAAGGCGAGCGGGCTTGAGGGCGAAGAGAGAAAACAGAGCCTTAACAAGGCGAACGAAATAGCAAAAAAGCTGAAGCTTTTAAGATAGTTTGAACACAAATTTTGCAAAGGGGTGGCTGGTTTTGGAAGCAAAGGAACCAAAGAAGAACAAAATCGATGAACTGATCGAGCATGGTAAAGCGAAGGGCGTACTGACCTATAAGGAGGTTATGGACGCGCTGAACGAAACGGACATGGACAGCGACCAGATAGAGAAGCTGTATGATAAGTTCGAATCCATGAACATTGACGTGGTCGATGAAGAATTGGAAGTGCCTGAAAACATAAACGAGGAAATAGCTGAGATTGAAAACGATGCTTCTCTTGGCGAAGGCATATCCATTGACGATCCGGTAAGAATGTATTTGAAGGAGATAGGCAAGGTTCCGCTGCTGAGCGCAACGGAAGAAATAGAACTGGCCAAGCGCATGGCAGATGGCGACCAAGAAGCGAAGAAAAAGCTTGCCGAGGCTAACCTGAGGCTTGTTGTCAGCGTTGCGAAGCGCTACGTAGGGCGCGGTATGCTGTTCCTTGACCTTATTCAGGAAGGCAATTTGGGCCTTATAAAGGCAGTTGAAAAATTTGACTACAGAAAGGGCTACAAATTTTCAACCTACGCAACATGGTGGATACGCCAGGCCATAACCAGAGCCATAGCCGATCAGGCGCGCACGATAAGGATACCCGTACATATGGTGGAAACCATAAACAAGCTTATCCGCGTGAACCGCCAGCTTTTGCAGGAATACGGCCGCGAACCGAGGCCGGACGAAATAGCCGCGGAAATGGGCATATCCGAAGAAAAGGTTCGCGAGATAATAAAGGTTGCGCAGGAGCCGGTTTCCCTTGAAACCCCTATCGGTGAGGAAGAGGACAGCCACCTTGGCGATTTTATAGCGGACGACGTTACCCCTGCGCCCGCGGACGTTGCGGCTTTTACGCTGCTTAAAGAACAGCTTATGGAAGTGCTGGATTCCCTTACCCCGAGGGAGAAGAAGGTGCTTAGGTTGCGCTTTGGCTTGGACGACGGCAAGGCAAGAACGCTTGAAGAAGTGGGCAAGGAATTTAACGTTACGCGTGAGCGCATACGCCAGATAGAGGCGAAGGCGCTGAGAAAGCTGAGGCATCCTTCCCGCAGCAAGAAACTGAAGGATTTCCTTGATTAAGTGAATAAGGATCTGCGCCGGTAAATGCTGCCGGCGCGGTTTTTATAAGGAGTAATGATGGAAAAAATATACTTTGCAAAGGTCAAGCCCAATGGACGCATACCGTCAAAGCGCGATGAGGATGCGGGTTACGACATATACGGGCTGATAGACGAAGCATATATTGTGCTTGCCCCGCATGAAACGCGAGCCATACCCACGGGCATAGCATCGGCATGCTCGGAAGAATATTATTTTCAGCTGCATGAGCGTGGCTCGACGGGCACAAGAGGAATATCCCAACGCTGCGGAGTGATAGACAGCGGGTATCGCGGGGAGTGGTTCTTGCCAATAACAAATTTGAATGCAAAACCGCTATGCCTGAAAGCACCGGGGACGGAACTGCCGAAGAGTATTATTGACGGCGAGTATATTATTTACGACCTCACGAAAGCGCTGGCGCAGGCAGTGCTGCTTCCTGTGCCGAGGACGCAAGTGCATGAACTGAGCTATGAAGAACTGTGCAACATGAAGTCCGAACGGATGGACGGCAAAATGGGCAGCAGTGAAAAGTAGGCACGGTGAAGTGCTGATGAGAATAGTATATATTATTTGTTGACAGGGGGAGGCGATGATGTTATAATATGCAAGTCGCCAATAGGGGCATGATGTAATGGTAACATAGCGGTCTCCAAAACCGTTCTTGAGAGTTCGAGTCTTTCTGCCCCTGCCACTAATGGGAGAGTTAATACTCTCCCGTTTTTGTATCTGAAGAAAAGGAGGGGAGAGAATGAGCAATGGGACAGAATCTTTATTCTGGAATGAATCATGGAGGGGCGCGGATAAGCAGCGAATCGAAAAATATATAAGAGATTTTGATTTTAAGCCTGATGCTATTATCGGGGAGATGAGTTTGTCGAAAGCGAAAAAAGTATGCGATGCCGGATGCGGGTGCGGAGTATATGCACTAAAACTGGCTATGAATGGGTTTAATGTAAGCGGATTTGATATTTCGGGTGATGCGATAGATATAGCAAGAAAACTGGCTGCGGATGCGAAGGTGGCAGCGGAGTTTACGACAGCAAGCGTAACGGCAACGGAATATGAAGATGGTTATTTTGATGCAGTTGTTTGCAGAGATGTTATAGACCACATGAAAAAAGCAGAAGGCAAAGCGGCGGTTAAGGAGTTGCTGCGCATAACCAAACAAGGAGGAATAGTCTATATAACACTGGATGGAACAGATGAGGAATATGAAAATGAACCGCACATAATAAATGAGGACGGAGATTATATGTTTACAGACGGGGAATGGAAAGGCATGGTGTTCCATCCGTATAACGAACACGAAGTTAAGGAACTCGACTCACAAGGAGCGACGTTTATGACAGAAAAGATAGGGGATGGCATGAGAGTAAAGATAACCAAGAGGAAAGATTAGCGTGTCGGCAGCACGCTGCGGGGATATATACCGAAAAATAAAACTCTAAAAAAGCCAGTAAATCGGACGATTCTGAGCGTATTGCAGAGCGGTTCAAAAAAATTGTCAAACTTTTTTGCAAAAAAGCGTTGACAAAAGAAGGAGTGTTTGGTATTATAGTCAAGCGCGCTGGGGAAACGGACAAGAGAGACCGGAAGAAC
>ERZ827150.370-NODE-370-length-68792-cov-55.026725_pt1 | contig 68792 bp, 58 predicted proteins | sample MGYA00519779_ERZ827150 | MGnify/ENA primary metagenome ERZ827150 (study PRJEB31778, sample SAMEA3449267) | human gut metagenome | biome: human gut; feature: human-associated habitat; material: faeces | place: United Kingdom | collected 2010/2012 ...
TTATCAATGACGGGCAACTGGCTATCTTCTGATTCTTATTTCGAACTCACGTTAATAATACGTAGGGTTCTCCCGATGAAACTTCATACAGAAGGGCAATATACCCTCCGACAAATCCTCAATCAAAAGCCGGTTCCGTTGGCTCTCATTCTCGATAGAACGATACTTCTGCAACATCTGTTCACTGATACCGTCCTTTCCGAAGTCCCACGAATAGGCCGGCTCCATACTCTCCCGTCCCAGTTCATAGACCACATTCTGGTAGCCCGAAGCAAAATATACCTTACCGGCGTATTCATAGAACGGCTGCATGCAGCCCATATCCAGTATGCGGTCGTTCCTCCAGAAACCACAGACCACATTCAAGGAGTCCTTCCCCACAACAGACAGTCCGTCTTCGTCCTCCCTCACACACGACCAAAACACCAGATTCTCCGCATCCAGAGAAGAGACCGCATAATAATTGGGCTTGGCCGGCAGCTCGTCCTGTCTGATAAAACTTCCATCCAAACCATATCTTCCCATCCATCCAAAAGGGCTCAACAGACAAATGTTCCGTCTGTCTCTGTCGATCATGAAATCACAAATCAACTGATACTCCCCCGGCCCGTTGCCCTTACGACTAATTTGCCGCACAAATCGGCCTTCTTCATCAAATTCGTACAATGCCGGACGCTGGCTATCGAACACATATAAACGGTTTTCAAAAGCCACGACTTTGTCCACACCCATCAGCAGACAGCTGTCCGTAGTCTCCCATACAAAAAAGGCTGTATCAAAACGAAACCGCCCTTGTTAATCTGCGGTAAGTTCTGACACAGCCTTTATCTGCTTTGTCAATGATGACAGACTTATTCGCTCGCCTTCTGCGACTCTGCGCTGCGGTTCTTCATCTTCACCTCGTACAGGTCGTGACGACGGTCTTTCAAGTTGCGGACGCTGCCGTAGGTGTGCAGTTCGCTCAGCAGGTCAAGATCGACGTCGGACACCAGAATCATTTCCGTATTGGGCGTAGCTTCGGCACGCTTGCCGTCCGTGGGGAAGGCAAAATCGCAAGGCGTGAAGACACCCGACTGGGCATACTGGATGTCCATGTTGTGCACACGGGGCAGATTGCCCACACTGCCGGCAATGACCACGAAGCACTCGTTCTCGATGGCACGGGCGTGGGCACATACCTTGACGCGGCTGTAGGCATTCTGCGTATCGGTCAGGAAAGGCACGAACAGAATCTGCATGCCCTGGTCGGCCATGATGCGCGACAGTTCGGGGAACTCCACGTCGTAGCAGATCAGGACACCAATCTTGGCACAGTCGGTCTCGAACGTCTTCAGGGCCTTGCCTCCGCTCAAGCCCCAGCTCTTGATTTCGTCGGGCGTGACGTGAATCTTTTCGTACATCTCGTACGTGCCGTCGCGGCGGCAGAGGAAGCCCACGTTGTACAGGCGGCCGTCTTCCTTGATGAGCGGCATGCTGCCCGTGATGATGTTGATGTTGTAGCTGATGGCCAGCTTGATGAAGCGTTCGCGTATCTCGTCGGTATAGGCGGCCAGACCGCGGATGGCTTCGGATTCGCCCTCGTTGTTGAAGCGGGCCATAAGCGGCGCGTTGAAGTATTCGGGGAAGAGAACAAAGTCGCTCTTGTAGTCGGACACGGCGTCGACAAAGAACTCCACCTGCTCGAAGAGGTCGTCCAGCGAAGTGTAGGTACGCATCTGCCACTGCACGAGGCCCACACGGACGGTGGTCTTCGGGTTGATGTACTCCTGCGTGGGCGGCTGGTAGTAGATGTTGTCCCACTGGAGCAGGCAGGCGTAGTGCTTGGACTCTTCGTCGTTGGGCAGGTAGTTTCGCATCACCTTGCGCACGTGGAAGTCGTTGGAGAGCTGGAAGGTAAGCACGGGGTCGTAGATTTCCTTCTGGCGCACCTTGTCGATGTATTCCTTGGGGCGCATCTGGTCGGCATACTTGTGGTAGTTGGGGATGCGGCCGCCGAACATGATGGCCTTCAGGTTGAGCTTCTCGCAGAGGTCCTTGCGGTATTCGTACATACGGCGGGCCAGGCGAAGGCCGCGGTACTGCGGATGGATGAAGACCTCGATGCCGTAGAGGATATTCCCCTTGGGGTTGTGGGTATTGAACGTCTCCTTGCCCGTCACCTGGGCATAGGTATGGTCGTTCTTCACGTCGTCATAATTGACGATGATGGAAAGGGCGCAGCCCACAATCTTCTCGTCGACCACTGTCACGATCTGCCCCTCGGGGAAGATGCGTATCAGTTTCTCTATCTGCTTGTGCGTCCAGAAGACGTCGCTTCCGTCCGTATAGACACGGGTGAACGACTGGGCCAGCTGGTCGTAGTCTTCAATCTGCAGATTGCGTATCTGCACCTTGTTAATCTTGATGGAATCCATTTCGTTATAGTTTTATTTGTTATCCGTTTCTGTTACAGTCAAAGCAAGGCTATCAGCTTGTCCACGTCTTCCTCGCGCGTGGCCCAGCTGGTGACGAAGCGTACCACCGTCTCCATTTCGCCGCGGGGGCCCCACAGCTCGAAGGTGGCTTCGCGCTTCAGGCGGTCAATGGTCTCGTTGGGCAGGCAGACGAACTGCTGGTTGGTGGGCGAATCGAGATGGAGCCGGTAGCCCTTCTCTACAAACGCCCGCTTCAGCTTCAGGGCCAGACGGACGGCATGGGCGCCGATGCGCTGATAGAGGCCGTCGGTGAAGAGCGTGCCGAACTGGATGCCCAGCAGACGTCCCTTGGCCAGAAGCGCACCGTGCTGCTTGACGAGGGTGAAGAAATGGGGCAACCGTTCGGGACGGGCAGCCACCACCGCCTCCCCGAAGAGGGCACCAACCTTGGTGCCACCGATGTAGAACACGTCGCACAGACGGGCAACGTCCCCCAGCGTAACGTCCGTTCCCTCGGCTGCCAGCCCGTAGCCCAGACGGGCACCGTCCATATATAAAGGTATATCCGCCTCACGGCATACGCGGATCAGGTCTTCCAGTTCGCGGAGGGTGTAGAGCGTGCCCAGCTCGGTGGGGTGCGAGATGTAGAGCATGCCCGGCGCCACCATATGTTCGTAGGTCTCATCGCGGTAGAAGTTGCGGATGTAGGCCTCCACGTCGGCGGCTAATACCTTACCGTCATGGGCAGGCAGGGTGAGCACCTTGTGGCCCGAAGCCTCGATGGCACCCGCTTCGTGCACGTTGATGTGGGCCGACTCGGCCGCCAGCACGCCTTCGTGACGGGCCAGCAGGGCGTCGATGACGGTAGCGTTGGTCTGCGTGCCGCCCACCAGGAACTGCACGGCTGCCTGCGGCTGTCCGCAAGCCTCGCGTATCAGGTCCTTGGCACGGGCCGTATAGTCGTCGCAACCATATCCGGGCGTCTGCTCCAGATTGGTTTCCAGCAGGCGGCGCATCACTTCGGGATGTGCGCCCTCCATATAGTCGGTATCAAAATGTATCATGGTTCGGATGTTTTTAGTAATTCGGGTGCAAAGTTACGGTTTATTTCAGCACGCGGTTCGACGGCAGGCATCTTTTTATGGAGAAAAGATAGGCCACTGATTGTCAGCAACAAACGAGTTTATTTTTGTTTACCAGAAATAAACTGATAGTTTATCCGTATTAAACTGATAGTTTAAAGCGGTTAAACTGATAGTTTAAACGGAGTAAACTGACAGTTTAAAGCCTGTAAACCGAAAGTACAAAGCCTGTGAAGCAAAGCAACGAGACGCCCGCGGTACAAAAAATCCCCTGCCAGGCCTCACCGCCAGGCAGGGGATTTATCCAACTATTCCTTTACTACACACCTCAGAACTCGTACATCAGTGTCTGCAAGGCTTGGTCGTCCGAACTTCCTCCGTATAGCAACTTATAACTGCCCTTCAGAGGATGAACCGTATTGGTCGCCGTATCCCACCAGTTGAAGGTTTCCTCCGTCAACGGCAAGCTGACCGTGCGGGTAGCTCCGGCAGGAATGTGTACACGCTTGAAGGCACGCAGCGTCTTGTGCGGCCCGTTGGCATCGTCGGGACGGTTCAGGTAAAGCTGAACCACTTCATCGCCGTCCATACGACCTGTATTGGTGACGGGCACCAGCAGACAGCCCTCCTTCACCTCGGCCTTGCCGTAGGCAAAGGTGGTATAGCTCAATCCGTGGCCGAAGGGGAAGAGCGGCGTACCTTCGAAATAACGGTACGTGCGTCCCTTCATGCTGTAATCCTGAAAGTCGGGCAGCTGGCCCACATTCTTGTAGAAGGTGACGGGCAGGCGTCCGGCCGGATTGTAGTCGCCATAAAGCACATCGGCCACGGCTGTACCACCAGCCTCGCCGGGATACCATGCCTGCAGGATGGCATCGCACGTCTGCGTTTCAGGCTCCAGTCCCATGGCACTACCCGAGAAGTTGACGAAGACCACTTTCTTGCCGGCAGCCTTCAACGCCTTGAGCAACTGACGCTGGATGGCAGGCAGCTCGATGTCCGTACGGTCACCCCCCTTGAAGCCAGGGATATTGACCGACATCTGCTCGCCTTCCAACATCGGCGAGATGCCTCCGGCAAAGACCACGACATCCGCACGGCCTACTTGCTTCAACAGGGATGCCGCATCCAATGGTTTCGTCTGCTCCATCTCTTCTTTCTTGTGTTCCGGCACAAAACCTTCTGCATAAAGGGCGCCGGGCACATAGATCAGCTGTTCTTCGGGCAGCCGTTCACGCAGAGCCTCGAGCAGCGTCACGGTATGGCCGGGGAAACCGTTGTAGTTACCCCACTGCATCACCGAGTCATTGGCATTGGGACCGACGAGGGCAACGGTCATGCCGGCCTTCAACGGCAACAAGCTGTTCCTGTTCTGAAGCAAAGTCATACTCTCGCGGGCCATACGAAGAGCCAGCGCCTGGTGTGCATGACAGTTGACAACCGAGTCGGGAATAGCATCCCAAGGCGTAGTCTCGTCCATCTCGCCCAGTTCGAAACGGGCCTTCAGCAGACGCGATACCGAACGGTCCAGATCAGACTCCTTAATCTTGCCTTGACGGACAGCGTCGGGCAGCGACTTATAGGCATCGCCACACTCCAGGTCCGTCCCCGACAGGACAGCTGCCGACGAAGCATCCGCCTTGTCCTTGTGCGTCCCGTGACGGCCTTCCTCGAAGAAGTCGTAAATAGCGCCGCAATCACTTACCACCAGTCCTTCGTACCCCCATTCATCACGCAGGATCTGCATCAGCAGGCGGTCGCTGTTGCAACAAGGCGATCCTTCAAACCGGTTGTAGGCACACATCACTTCCTTCACGCCGGCCTTCTGCACCAAGTCCTTGAAAGCGGGCAGATAAGTTTCCCACAAGTCGCGCGGATCAATGTTCTCGGCATTGAAGCTATGACGGTTCCATTCGGGACCGGAGTGGACGGCATAATGCTTGGCGCAGGCATGCGCCTTGTCGTATTGACTGTCTTCAGGGCCTTGCAGACCTCTGACGACGGCCATGCCCAACCGGCCCGTCAGGTACGGATCTTCACCGTAGGTTTCCTGCCCGCGTCCCCAACGCGGATCGCGAAAGATGTTGATATTGGGTGTCCAGAAAGTCAGGCCTTCATAACGCTGGTAACTGCTGTCCCTGCGGGCCATGTGATTCTTGGCACGTGCTTCATCGCTCACGGCGGTAAACACCACGTGAAGCAGCGAATCATTGAAGGCAGCGCCCATACCGATGGCCTGCGGGAAAACGGTAGCCCGACCGTTGCGCGCTACCCCATGCAGGGCCTCGTTCCACCATTCATAAGGCTTGATACCCAAACGCGGCACAGCGGACGAATTGTTCTGCATCAACGACACTTTCTCTTCCAACGTCAGGCGTTGAACCAGGTCAGCCGCACGCTCCTCGGGCGACAGGGAGGCATCCTGATAGGGAAGTTTCTGCTGACAGGCCGACAGCAGGACACCGGCCAGCAGGACAGGAATAAAAAACTTTTTCATAAGCATTCTCGTTTGTCATGATATTTAAGATTTCAGAATTCAGATTTCATGAGTCCTGATTTCAGAGTCCAGGAACACAATGTTCCGAACGCTGAAATCTGAAATCATTAAACGTACATATCCACGATGGCCTCATACAGCTCCTGCTTGCCGCTGATCTGCTTCGGCTCGCCGTTCCGCTTGGCGTAGGCCACGATGTCTTCCAGCGTCAGCTTGCCGTCTTCGAAGTCCTTGCCCAGGCCGCTGTCGAAGGAAGCGTAGCGCTGAGCCAGCATCTGACGATAGGGAGACTCCTCGAGCAGCTTGGCTGCGCTCTCCAAAGCACGGGCCATGGCATCCATGCCTGAGATGTGGGCGATGAAGATGTCCTCCAGGTCGGTGGAGTTGCGGCGCGTCTTGGCGTCGAAATTCGTACCGCCGTCCTTGAAGCCACCACCGCGGATAATCTGCATCATGGCCTGGATGAGTTCGAAATTGTCGATGGGGAACTGATCCGTATCCCATCCGTTCTGATAGTCGCCACGGTTGGCGTCGATGGAACCCAGCATACCGTTGTCCACAGCCACGGCCAGTTCGTGTTCGAATGTATGTCCGGCCAGGGTCGCGTGGTTCACCTCGATGTTCACTTTGAAATCCTTGTCCAGCCCGTGTGCCTTCAGGAAGCCGATGACGGTCTCCGTGTCCACATCATACTGATGCTTGGTGGGTTCCATAGGCTTCGGCTCCACGAGGAAAGTACCCTTGAAGCCACGGGCACGGCCATAGTCGCGGGCCATGCGCAGCATCGTGGCCAGGTGTTCCTTCTCGCGTTTCTGGTCGGTGTTGAGCAGGCTCATGTAGCCCTCGCGGCCGCCCCAGAAGACGTAGTTCGACCCGCCCAGCTCGATGGTGGCGTCGATGGCATTCTTGATCTGCACGGCGGCACGGGCTACGACGTCAAAGTCGGGGTTCGTGGCGGCACCGTTCATGTAGCGCTTGTGGCCGAAGACATTGGCCGTGCCCCACAGCAGCTTGATGCCCGTCTCCTGCTGCTTCTGCTTCAGGTAGGCTACGATTTCCTTCAGATGGGCTTCGTACTCCTCGATGGTGTCGGCCTCGGCGCAGAGGTCCACGTCGTGGAAGCAGTAGTATTCGATACCCATCTTCTGCATGAACTCGAAACCGGCATCCACCTTGTGCCTGGCAGCCTCCACGGGGTCGACCGAATCGTTCCACGGGAAAGTCTTCGTGCCGCCGCCAAACTGGTCGCTACCCTCGGCGCACAGCGTGTGCCACCAGGCCATGGCGAACTTCAGCCATTCGCTCATCTTCTTGCCCATAATCATCTTGCCGGCGTCGTAGTAGCGGAACGCCAGGGGATTCTTACTCTCTTTACCTTCAAACTTAATCTTTCCTATGCCAGGAAAATACTCTTTTGTTGCCATATTCTTTCTGATGTTTTGCGAGGCCCAAGCCTCGGTTTCTATGATTGATCGTTATTCCTTAAATCAGTTTCTCCAACCACCGCTTCCAGCGGGCATAAGCAGCGAGATACTCCTCGCGCCGCTTCATGTCCGGCTCGATGACGGCCAGGCGCTCCAGCGTGGCGAAAGCCTCGACGTTATCGCGATAGAAACCTGCGCCGATACCTGCCCCCTTGGCAGCACCCACGGAGCCGTCCGTGTCGTAAAGCTCGATGGTGGCGCCCGTCACGCCGGCCAGCGTGTCGCGGAAGACCGGGCTAAGGAACATGTTGGCCCGTCCGGCGTGTATCTTCTGCACGGGGATGCCCATCTGCTCCATGATGTCGATGCCATACTTGAAGGCGAAAACAATACCTTCCTGTGCGGCGCGGGCCACGTGGCGACGGTCGTGCAGGTTGAAGTTCAAGCCGCAAACAGAGCAACCTGTCTCACGGTTCTCCAGCATACGCTCGGCACCGTTGCCGAAGGGCAGGATGCTGACGCCGCCGCTGCCCACGGGCACTTGGGCGGCCAAATCGTTCAGTTCGGCATAGGAGATACCTTCGGGAGCCACGTTGCGCTTCACCCACGAATTGAGGATGCCCGTACCGTTGATGCAGAGGAGCACGCCCAGGCGGGTTTGGTCGGCCGTGTGGTTGACGTGCGCAAAGGTGTTGACACGGCTGCGCGGGTCGTAATTCACCTCGCCGTTCACACCATAGACCACGCCGCTCGTACCTGCCGTCGAGGCTATCTCACCGGGGTTGAAGACGTTGAGCGAAAGGGCGTTGTTGGGCTGGTCGCCCGCACGGTAGGTGACGGGCGTACCCTCAGCCAGACCCAGCTCGCGGGCCACGTCAGCCCTCACCCGTCCCTGCTCGGCAAAGGTAGGTCGGATATCGGCTATCAGCGAATGGTCGAAGCCGTAGTAGTCCAGCAGGAAGTCGGCCACGCAGCCGCGACGGAAGTCCCAGAACATGCCTTCGGACAGGCCGGAGACGGTGGTGCACACCTCGCCCGTCAGGCGCATGGCGATGTAGTCGCCGGGAAGCATCACCTTATCTATCCGTTCATACACCTGCGGCTCGTTCTCCTTGACCCATGCCAGCTTGGCGGCGGTGAAGTTGCCCGGCGAGTTGAGCAGATGCGTCAGGCATCGTTCCTGCCCCAGGGCTTCGAAAGCCCGCTGTCCGTAGGGCACGGCGCGCGAGTCGCACCAGATGATGGCCGGACGCAGCACCCGCTGCTCACGGTCCACACACACCAGCCCGTGCATCTGATAGGAGATGCCGATGGCCTTGACGTCCCTGCCATCGGCACTGGACTCGTGCAGCACAGCCTGCGTGGCCAGCTTCAGGTTCGTCCACCAGCTTTTGGGGTCCTGTTCGGCCCATCCCGGCCTGACAGCCAAGATAGATGCCTCCGTCTTCGGATAGAAAGCCGAGGCCACGCACTTGCCGCTCACGGCATCCACCAGGCTCGCCTTGACCGACGAGCTCCCTATGTCGTAACCTAATAATATCATGATTCTTTTTAGGATTCGTTCCTGTCAAAGATAGGCATGTTTCGCCAAAGGAAAAAGAAATGCACCTGCTTTTTGCATAAAAGGTCATAAATCAACGCTCGCAACATGCAGCCTCAACATAAACGAAAGCAACAAGGCTCTTATATATAGAAGAAAAGGACACCATTGCACAAAAAGACCGATTTTGTGTGGTGGTTATCAGAAAAAGACCTACCTTTGCAGCGTTTTTCAGAAACAAAAGCTTATTTTTTACCAACCAAATAATTAAAAAGATGAAAGCATTTGTATTTCCGGGCCAAGGCGCCCAATTCGTAGGAATGGGCAAAGACCTGTACGAGAACTCGGCTTTAGCCAAAGAATTGTTTGAAAAAGCGAATGATATCCTCGGATATCGCATTACTGATATCATGTTCAACGGCACGGACGAAGACCTCCGTCAGACAAAGGTTACACAGCCTGCCGTATTCCTCCACTCCGTAATCTCTGCCCTCTGCATGGGCGATGCCTTCCAGCCTGAAATGACTGCCGGACACTCGCTCGGCGAATTCTCGGCCCTGGTTGCTGCCGGTGCCCTGAGCTTCGAAGATGGCCTGAAACTGGTATATGCACGTGCCATGGCCATGCAAAAGGCTTGCGAAGCCCATCCTTCTACGATGGCCGCCATCATTGCCCTGCCCGACGAGAAGGTTGAGGAAATCTGCGAGCAGGTAAGCAAGGAAGGTGAAGTTTGTGTCGCTGCCAACTTCAACTGCCCGGGACAGATTGTTATCTCCGGTACCATCGAAGGCATCAACAAGGCCTGCGAACTGATGAAGGCTGCCGGTGCCAAGCGTGCCCTGCCGCTGAAGGTGGGCGGTGCTTTCCACTCTCCGCTGATGAACCCCGCGAAGGTTGAACTGGAAGCTGCCATCAACGCTACCAACTTCCACACGCCGAAGTGCCCCGTTTACCAGAACGTGGATGCCCTGCCCCACACCGACCCCGCAGAAATCAAGAAGAACCTCGTGGCACAGCTCACGGCTTCCGTACGCTGGACACAGTCTGTAAAGAACATGATTGCCGACGGTGCTACCGACTTCACCGAATGCGGACCGGGCGCCGTACTGCAGGGCTTGATCAAGAAGATTGACAGCACCGTATCTGCCCACGGTATCGCATAATCCTATAATTATCCGATAACACACCAAAGGCTGCATCTTCTCCGGAATGACGCAGCCTTTTTTTATCCCTTTATCAACCTATGAACAAGAAACTGATTCTATGCTGCTGTGCCGGAGCCGCCATTCTGACAGCCTGCACAGGCAAAAAACAACCGGCATCACCTGCCACCGAGACAGATACCCTCTATATGCTGGTGGGAAGTTATGGCCCTGCCGACCAGGAAGGCATCAAAGTATATAAATTCAATCAGGAGACTGGCAAAGGACAATACGTAAGCGGCCTGAAAGGCATCTCCAACCCATCTTATCAGACTGTATCGGTAGACGGTAAGCGAGTATATAGCGTAGGCGAAGACGACGGAGGAACAGCTTGCGCCAATGCACTGACCTTTGACGCCACCACCGGCATCTTGACGCTGGTCAACAGCCAACCCACCCAAGGCGCCGCCCCCTGCCACATCGCACTGAGCCCTGAAGAAGACTACGTCGTAACGGCCAACTATAACGGCAGCAACATCACCCTCTTCCCGCTCGATGCGGAAGGCCGCCTGAAACCAGGAAAAAACATCGGTTTCGACGGTCATGGCGCCGACAAGGAACGCCAGGCCCAACCGCACCTGCACTTTGTCTATTTCACTCCCGACAACAAATACCTGCTGGCCAACGACCTGGGTACCGACCGCATCCACCGCTTCCCGCTGAACAACCGGCAGAAAGGCAGCGACACACCGCTGGTGGACGAAAGTAGTGCTTCGGACATCCTCCTGGCTCCCGGTTCCGGCCCACGCCACACCGAGTTCTCCGCCGACGGACGGTTTGCTTACTTGATAACAGAGCTCTCCGGCGAAGTAATGGCTTTCACCTATAACGGTGACAGCCTGACATGGATGCAGACCATCCAGGCCGACACGCTGGACGCCCGCGGAAGTGCCGATATCCACCTTTCGCCTGACGGCCGCCACCTCTATGCCTCCAACCGCCTGAAAGGCGACGGGCTGGCCATCTTCCAAATCAACGGAGAAGGCGGCACCCTGACCAAAATCGGTTATCAACCTACCGGCATCCATCCGCGTAATTTCATTATCACACCCAACGGGAAGTATGTACTCGTGGCCTGCCGCGACACCAACGAAATCCAGGTATTCGCCCGCGATGCCTCGACCGGCCTGCTGACCGACACCGGGCAGAGCATCAAAACCACGAAACCCGTCTGCTTGAAATTCATCAAGATGTAAAATTAAATAACTCTCTTCGAAAAACATTCCTCAACCGCTTCCGCAACAACTTCCAGGAGCGTCTTGGGGAATGTTTCAAACATGGCGGCCTTATGTTTCAAACATTCCCCCTTTATGTTTCAAACATAAGCCCCGTAGGGTTGAAACCCATTTATTGCGAGGGGAAACGAGCACTTTGGAAATAGCGCTCCAATTGTAAAAATAAAACTACTTAAGTTCATCTTCTACCTTATCTTCTCTATCGACAAACATAATTATACCCCATTTACTGCTCCGACTACCAGAATTACAGAAGAAAAGCCCGCTGCTGTATTTTTTAGAAACAATTACCTATATATGTGGATATTTTCAGCTACATTTGCGCTACATATCATCACAAATAGGTAAAACGACATGGAAAAAGCAAAAGTCTACTTCACAGACCTGCGTACTTCACCCACCTCCAACCTACTCGACAAAATGGAACGGTTGGTGAAGAAAGCAGGCATCGCCCAACTGCCTTTGAAAGACAGTTTCGTGGCTATCAAAATACATTTCGGTGAACCGGGCAACCTGGCCTACATCCGTCCCAACTATGCGGCACGCATGGCCAACCTGCTGCGCAGCTATGGTGCCAAACCGTTCCTGACCGACTGCAACACCCTCTACTCCGGCCGACGTTCCAATGCCGTAGACCACCTGGAAAGCGCCATGGAGAACGGTTTCAATCCGATCTCCGCCCAATGCCAGGTCATCATCGCCGACGGCTTGAAAGGAACTGACTACCGCGAAATCCCTATTGACGGACTATATTGCAAGGCTCCCAAAATCGGTGCAGCCATTGCCGATGCGGACATCGTCATCAGCATGACCCACTTCAAAGGCCACGAACAGGCAGGATTTGGCGGAGCACTGAAAAATCTCGGCATGGGAGCTGCTGCCGTTCCCGGCAAACTGGAACTGCACGCTTCGGCCCAGCCAAAAATTGAAACGGACAACTGCATCGGATGCAACATCTGCGTGAAACATTGTGCCCACGATGCCATACACCTGAATGCCAACCGCAAGGCTGAGATTGACTACTCAAAGTGCGTGGGTTGCGGCCAATGTGTGGCCCTGTGCCAACACGACGGTGCCGTCGTAGGCAGCTGGGACACCTCCGAGAACATGAACTACAAGATAGCCGAATACACCAAAGCCGTATTGAAGGACAAGCCTCACTTCCACGTCAGCTTCGTGATGAACGTGTCGCCCGAATGCGACTGCTGGAACCACAACGATGCCGCCATCATCCCCGACCTGGGCATCCTGGCTTCTACCGATCCGGTCGCACTGGACCAGGCCTGTGCCGACCTGGTAAACAATACACCCGTGCTCCACGGCAACAACGTGCTGGGCAACAAGCACGAGCATGAGGACCTCTGCGGCTGCGACAAGTTCCACCTCATCCACCCCAATACCAACTGGCAGGCCGGCTTGAAGCATGCCGAAGAAATCGGTATCGGTACCCGCAACTATGAACTGATTGTCTAATCCCCCAACACCAATAACATTACAATTATGAATACATCTGCAAAACTCTATTCGCTTTCGTTCGGAAACGTAAAGACTTATCTGTTTGCCTTGTTGTTCGTGGCAGGCAACATCCTTCTGCCGCAACTCTGCCACCTGGTTCCCCTGGGAGGCCCTACGCTGCTGCCCATCTATTTCTTCACCCTGATAGCAGCCTATAAGTTCGGCCTCCGCGTTGGACTGCTGACAGCCATCCTTTCCCCGGTCATCAACCACCTGCTGTTCGGAATGCCTGCTGCAGCCGTACTGCCGGCTATTCTTATCAAATCCGGTCTGCTGGCACTTGCTACAGCCGCTGTAGCTCGTTACGCCAAAAACAGAGTATGGTTCGGTGGCCTGCTGATTGCCGTATTAGCTTATCAGGTAATTGGTACCGGTTTCGAATGGGCTTTATGCGGTGATTTTCACCTCGCAGCGCAAGATTTCCGCATCGGAGTACCGGGCATGTTGCTCCAATGGCTGGGCGGCTACTTCATACTGAGAGCTATCGCCAACAAATAAAGAGCATATACAGAAAAAGAAACGCGGGTTCGTAGCATTGAAAAGCTATGAATCCGCGTTTCTTCTTTTTCCAGCATACTTCTATCCAATATACTTCATATTATCCAATAAAAGAGATTGAGAATTCTTCAAATAAAATCACAATTTTGCAACACAGTAAAAAAATATTCAATTCAACAAACTACGAACAAAGAGGAAACATATTTATACAAATATCTCAAAAAGCATTCTTTAGAACTCTAAAAAGGAAAATCAGGACACTGACAGGCCAAGCGAATGACCTACCTTTGCCAACGGACCAAAGAAAGCAAGAGAATGAATATACTCAGCAAACTGGCAATCCCTGCCTTGTGCTGCATGCTGTTTGGCGGGTGCGACCTCATTGACTACCACCCCTACGACGTACGCATAGACGGGGAAACAGGTATCAATGACAAAAACATCGCCCGCATCGAAACGCTGTGTCAGGGGAAAGATACCCTGCGTTTTGCCTTCATGGGCGACTCACAACGATGGTATGACGAAACGCAGGACTTCGTGACGGACGTGAACCGACGCGACGACATCGACTTCGTCATCCATGGCGGTGACCTGAGCGACTTCGGCGTGACCGATGAATTCCTGTGGCAGCGCGACATCCTGAACGGGCTGAAGATACCCTATGTAGCCCTCATCGGCAATCACGACTGTCTGGGCACCGGCGAAGAGACCTTCCGGGCCGTGTTCGGCAACCCGAACTTCGCCTTCATTGCCGGACGGGTGAAGTTCGTATGCCTCAATACCAATGCCATCGAATACGACTATTCGCGCCCTATCCCCGACTTCGACTTCATGGAAAACGAAATGACCGAACGGGCCGATGAATTCGACCGGACTGTCATCGCCATGCACATACGCCCCTATTGCGGAGAATTCAACAACAACGTCGCCCGTGTCTTCCAGCGCTACGTCAACCTCTACCCCGATGTCCAGTTCTGTCTGGCCGCCCATGAACACCGCCTGGCCGAAGAAGACCTCTTCGACGACGGCATCATGTATTATCTGAGCGACTGCATGAAGCATCGCAACTACTATATATTCACCCTAACTCCCGACGGATATGAACGCGAAGTGGTCTATTTCTAATCGCCGACAAAAACTATGCCTGCTGCTGACAGGCTTGTGGCTGATTGTCCAATCGCCGCTGTCTGCCGTTACCCCGCAGGGATGCGACAGCCTTATAACAGCCCCCGATACGATTCAACACACATCCTCGCCGCACAACCGCTACGACAAGCGCGTACACCGCTACCGCAAACATTGGGAGAAGCTGATACCGACCTACAGCAAACTTCAGTTTGCCGGCAACATGGGCCTCCTGTCCGTAGGCACCGGCTGGGATTATGGCAAACGTGACCAATGGGAAACAGACATCTTCCTCGGCTTCCTGCCCAAATACCAGTCGGACAAAGCCAAGCTGACCTTCACCCTGAAGCAGAACTACATACCCTGGAGCCTGCCCATCAAGAACAGCGTCTTTGCCATCGAACCGCTCACTTGCGGCATGTACTTCAACACCGTCTTCGGCAGCGACTTCTGGGTGCACGAGCCCGAACGGTATCCCAAAGGATACTATGGCTTCTCGTCGAAAATACGCACCCACGTGTTTCTGGGACAACGGCTCACCGTCAACATTCCCGAACAATACCGCCTTTCGGCACGGGCCGTCACCTTCTTCTACGAGCTGAGCACCTGTGACCTCTACATTGTCAGCGCCTTCACCAACCGTTACCTCAAGCCCAAGGACTATCTGAGCCTCTCCTTCGGCATGAAGCTACAGTTGTTGTGACAGAAAGCAGTGCTTTCCTCCCGACAAAGCACTGTTTTCTACGCTGGAAAGCAGCGCTTTCCGACAAGCATTTTTACGAACGACATATATAGCACTATATCAATAAGATAAGTCAAAAACAGATGCATTCCTCTTTATGGAGCAACCAACTTCCTGTCAAAAGTCTTATATTTGTGGGGTAAAACAGAAAGACAAAGACTTGCACGATATGAAGAAATCAGGCAACATACTCATCATAGACGACAACCGAGGGGTGCTGAGCGCCCTGCAACTGCTGCTGAAGCCCTACTTCGACCGCATCGAAGTCCTGCCTTCGCCCGTCAGCCTGCCCAGCATGCTGAATGCCGCCCCGTGGCAGGTGGTATTGCTCGACATGAACTTCACCGCCGGCATCAACAACGGCAACGAGGGCCTCTACTGGTTGCACGAAATCAAACGCCTGCGCCCTCAGTTGCCCGTCGTGCTCTTTACGGCCTACGCCGACATCGACCTGGCCGTGAAAGGCATCAAGGAAGGGGCTGCCGACTTCGTCGTGAAGCCTTGGGACAATGCCAAGCTGATAGAAACGCTGCTCGCCGCCTGCTCTCCCCAACGCAAGACGAAAACAGGCGCACCCGCCATCACAGAAAGCAACCGCATGTACTGGGGCATGAGTCCGACCATGCAACACCTTCGCCGACTGGTGGAAAAGGTAGCCACAACCGACGCCAACATCCTGATAACCGGCGAAAACGGCACCGGCAAGGAAATGCTGGCCCGCGAGATACACGCCCTCTCGCCCCGACGGGAGCACGAGATGGTCAGTGTGGACATGGGAGCCCTGACGGAAAGCCTCTTCGAGAGCGAACTCTTCGGACACGTGAAGGGAGCCTTCACCGACGCCCACGCCGACCGCATGGGCAAGTTTGAAGCCGCCAACGGCAGCACCCTCTTCCTGGACGAGATAGGCAACCTGTCCTACCACCTGCAGGCCAAACTGCTGACCGCCATCCAGCGCCGTGCCGTGGTCCGCGTAGGCAGCAACGACCTCATTCCCGTAGACATCCGCCTGATATGCGCCACCAACCGCAACCTGGGCGAACTGGTACAACGGGGCGAATTCCGCGAAGACCTGCTCTACCGCATCAACACCATCCACCTGGAGATTCCTCCCCTACGCCAGCGACCGGAAGACATCCTGCCCTTGGCCGAACGGTTCATCGCCCGCTTCTGCCGCCAATACGACAAGCCCCAGCTGACACCCGACGACGAGGCCCGCGAGAAACTGATGCGCCATCCCTGGTACGGCAACATCCGCGAACTGGAGCATGCGGTGGAGAAAGCAGTCATCATCTGCGACGGCTCCACACTGACGGCCGGCAGCTTCCAGCTGTCCCGCCCCTCGGCTCCGGCAACCCATGCAGCCGAAGCCACCACCCTCGAAGCCATGGAGCGGCAGATGATTGCACGAGCCCTTCAGACATGCGAAGGCAACCTCTCGGCCGTGGCCGCCAGCCTGGGCATCACGCGCCAGACGCTCTACAATAAGATGAAACGTTACGGACTTTAAATACAGACACGCCCCATGAACCTCTTTCAGAAACTTTCAGCCTACTACAGCTTCCGTTTTGCGGTGTGCCTGCTCTCCGCACTGGCAGCCGGCGGTGCATGGGCAGTCTTCCTCGTCGGCCCCACCTCTCTGCCCAGCTGGTGCAACCCGCTTTTCTGGTCCATCCTGCTGACGGTGCTCACTGCGGCAGCCGTCTGGTGGACCGCCAGACTCTACCGCCAGCATGTGCGCAAGGTATTGTTTCTGCTCGATGCCATCGAAAACGACGACGGATCGCTCCACTTTTCCGAAGAGGACGGCACCCCCAACAGCCGCCTGCTGAACCATGCCCTGAACCGCGTCTCCCAAATCATGGCCCACACCAAGCAGGAAATCATCCAGCAGGAGAAATATTACGAACTGATACTGAACTGCGTGGACACGGGCATCGTGGTGCTGAACGACAAGGGAGCCGTGTATCAGAAAAACGAAGAGGCCCTGCGCCTGCTGGGCCTCACCGTACTGACCCACCTGAGCCAGCTGAACCGCATCGATCCGCAACTGGCCGCCCAACTCTCGGCCTGCCGCACGGGCAGCAAACTCCAGCTGGCCTTCCACAACGAACGGGGCACGATGAACCTCTCGGTCCGTACGAGCGACATCACCATCCACGGCGAACACCTGCGCATCCTGGCCCTGAACGACATCAACAACGAACTGGACGAGAAGGAAATAGACTCCTGGACACGGCTCACCCGCGTGCTGACCCACGAAATCATGAACTCCGTGACCCCCATCACGTCGCTGAGCGACACCCTGCTGCACCTGGTGGACCAACGCCCCGCCGCCCCCGACCGGACGGATGAGATACGGCAGGGACTGCAGACCATCAGCAGCACGGGCAAGGGACTGCTGTCCTTCGTGGAGTCCTACCGCCGCTTTACCCGCATCCCTACGCCCGAGCCTACCCTGTTCTTCGTGAAAGGCTTTGCAGAGCGCATGGTCCAGCTGGCCCGCCACCAGTTTCCCGAAGCAGGCGGCATCACCTTCAGCATCGACGTGACTCCCGACGACCTCATCCTGCATGCCGACGAGAACCTCATCGGGCAGGTAGTGACCAACCTGCTGCGCAATGCCATCCAGGCCATCGGCGAGCAACCGGCTCCAGCAAGAGGCGGACACATCGGCATCCGTGCCTACTGCAACGACGAGGAAGCGGTACTCATAGAAGTGTCGAACGACGGTCCCCCCATTCCGCCCGAGGTAGCCGACCATATCTTCATCCCCTTCTTCACCACCCGCGAAGGAGGAAACGGCATCGGGCTGAGCATCTCGCGCCAGATCATGCGCCTGTCGGGAAGCAGCATTTCCCTCCTGCCCGGCAAAAAAACGACTTTCCTGCTGAAATTCAACTGAACCGACAGGAAGAAATAATTGTTAGACTAATCATTAAATAAGAATAGAACAGATATGATATTGACAGCTGAACACATTCTCCTCACCTGCTCCATCCTGCTCTTCGTCAGCATCTGGGCAGGAAAGACAGGCTACCGTTTCGGAGTCCCCACCCTGCTACTCTTCCTATTGGTAGGCATGCTCTTCGGCAGCGACGGCCTGGGCATCCAGTTCCACGACATGAAGGCCGCCCAGTTCATCGGCATGGTGGCCCTCAGCATCATCCTTTTCACCGGCGGTATGGACACCAGCTTCGCCGACATCAAGCCGGTGCTGAAGCCGGGTATCGCCCTCTCCACCCTCGGCGTCCTGCTCACCACCCTCTTCACCGGTCTCTTCATCTGGTGGCTCTCGGGCATGAGCTGGACCAACATCCACTTCCCGCTCATCCCCTCGCTGCTGCTGGCCGCCACCATGTCGTCCACCGACTCGGCTTCGGTGTTCGCCATCCTGCGTTCGCAGAAAATCAACTTGAAACACAACCTGCGTCCCCTGCTCGAGCTGGAAAGCGGAAGCAACGACCCCATGGCCTACATGCTGACCATCGTACTGACCCAGCTCACCCAGTCGACAGGCATCGGCGGATGGGGCGAGATAGCCGGTTCGTTCGTCATCCAGTTTGTAGTGGGCGGTGCCGCTGGCTACCTGCTGGGCAAGCTGGCCGTCCTCATGCTCAACCGCCTGAACATCGACAACCAGTCGCTCTACCCCATCCTGCTGCTGGCCTTTGTCCTCTTCACGTTCTCCATCACCAGCCTGCTCAACGGCAACGGCTATCTGGCCGTCTACATCGCCGGCATGATGGTGGGCAACCACAAGATAGCCTACCGCAAGGAGACCAATACCTTCATGGACGGACTGACGTGGCTCTTCCAGATTATCATGTTCCTCTGCCTGGGCCTGCTGGTCAACCCGCACGAAATGTTGCAGGTAGCCGCCGTAGCCTTGCTGATCGGAGCATTCATGATACTTGTCGGCCGACCGCTCAGCGTGTACCTCAGCCTGCTGCCCTTCGGGCGGAGCATCACCCCCAAGTCGCGGATGTTTATCTCGTGGGTGGGCCTGCGCGGAGCGGCGCCCATCATCTTCGCCACCTACCCCGTCGTAGCCGACGTGCCCGGCGCCAACAGCATCTTCAACATCGTATTCTTCATCACCATCCTCTCGCTCATCATACAGGGCACCACCATTGCCCGCATCTCCCGCCTGCTGGGACTCTCCCTGCCGCAGGAAAAGACCGGCAACGACTTCGGCGTGGAACTGCCCGAAGAGCTGGGGTCGGATCTGCATGAGGTAACCGTCAGCACCGATATGCTCTCGCGTGCACAGACCCTGAAGGACATGCAGCTCCCCAAAGGTACACTGGTCATGATCGTAAAACGTGACGACGAGTACCTCATCCCCAACGGTTCGCTGAAGCTACACACGAACGACAAGCTGCTGCTCATCTCCGAAAAGAAGAAAGAACAGCCCACCCAGGAAAAACCGGAAGGAGACCCGAAGTTGCAGCAAATTCAAAAAAAATGAAAACTGTTTGCAAGAGATAAGTGTAAGCCCTATCTTTGCGCAGTTTTTCAACTACTGTGCAGAATTGAAAAGAAAACGAAGGAATGAAACCAGATAAAAGCTTCATCGGATATATAGAGCAAAGCATCGTCCGCAACTGGGACCGCGATGCGCTGACAGATTACAAAGGAGCAACCCTGCAATACAAGGATGTGGCCCGGAAGATAGCCAAGTTCCACATTGTACTGAAAAGTGTAGGCATCCAGCCCGGAGACAAGATAGCCGTCTGCGGACGCAACAGCGCCCATTGGGCCGTCACCTTCCTGGCCACCATCACCTATGGAGCCGTCATCGTCCCCATTCTGCACGAGTTCAAGGCCGACAACATCCACAACATCGTCAACCACTCCGAAGCCAAACTGCTCTTCGTGGGCGACCAGGCTTGGGAAAACTTGAACGAAGACCGCATGCCCGGCCTGATGGGCGTGGTGCTGCTCACCGACTTCACGCCCGTCGTATGCCGCGACCCGCGCCTGATGGAAGCCTTCGAGCACCGCAACGCCATCTACGGCCAGCGCTACCCCAAGAACTTCCGCCCCGAACACATCCGCTACCGCCACGAAGAGTCGCCCGAAGAATTGTCCATCATCAACTACACGTCGGGCACCACCGGCTACTCGAAAGGCGTCATGCTGCCCTACCGCAGCATCCGCTCGAACGTTGACTACTGTTTCGAGATGCGCCCCATCCAGGCCGGCGACCACATCGTCTCGATGCTTCCGCTGGGACACGTGTTCGGCATGGTGTACGACTTCCTCTATGGCATCTGTGCCGGCGCCCACCTGTACTTCCTGACGCGCATGCCTTCACCCAAAATCATCGAGCAGTCGTTTGCCGAAATCAAGCCGCGTATCATCTCTTGCGTACCGCTCATCGTAGAGAAAATCATCAAGAAGAACATCCTGCCGCGCGTGGACAACACCATCGGCAAGCTGCTGCTGCGCGTACCCATCATCAACGACAAGATCAAGGCGTCGGCACGCAAGGCAGCCATGGAAATCTTCGGTGGCGAGTTCAACGACATCATCATCGGCGGCGCCCCGTTCAATGCCGACGTGGAGCGGTTCCTCAAGCAGATAGGCTTCCCCTACACCATCGCCTACGGCATGACGGAGTGCGGCCCCATCATCTGCTCCAGCCGCTGGCAGGACCTGAAGCTCGCTTCGTGCGGCAAGGCAGCCTCACGCATGGAGGTGCGCATCGACTCGAACGACCCCGCCCACCGCGCCGGCGAAATCATCTGCCGCGGCGAAAACCTGATGCTTGGCTACTACAAGAATCCCGAGGCGACAGCACAAATCATCGATGTCAGAGGCTGGCTCCATACCGGCGACCTGGCCACGATGGACAGCGAAGGCAACGTCACCGTCCGCGGCCGCAGTAAGAACATGCTGCTCACCGCCAGCGGCCAGAACATCTACCCCGAAGAGATTGAGAGCAAGCTGAACAACATGCCCTACGTTGCCGAGTCGCTCATCGTGCTACAGAACGACAAGTTGGTGGCCCTCATCTATCCCGACTTCGACGAAGCCTTTGCCCGCGGACTCCAGCAGAGCGACATCGAAGAGGCCATGGAGCAGAACCGCCAGGAACTGAACCAGCAGCTGCCCGCCTACTGCCAGATTACCAAAGTGAAAATCCACTTTGAGGAGTTCGAAAAGACAGCCAAGAAAAGCATCAAGCGCTTCCTCTACCAGGAGGCCAAAGGATAAACGCCTTCCCGGCTCATATCTTCTCCTCTGTCCCATCGGTTTAAAAGTTCTCAATGCCCGCAGCATAGCGCCAGTACTTCCAGCCAAGTACTCCAGTACTTATATGCAAGTACTCGAGTACTCCCAAGCAAGTACTGGAGTAATCCTCTGGAAGTACCGACCGAAAAACCATGGATTCGGGTACAAACATCCGTAATCGGTATACAAGACCTGCCCTCACCATGCACTAACTTTGCAAACGAAAAGATTGGCGAACCCTTTAAACCTCTTCATCATGAAAATCAAACTGATCCTTGCGCTTGTCGCATTGACCGTAAACAGTACAACCATTATGGCACAGAAAACTATCAAACAGACAGCCGGACGCGACCAGCTGGGCACTTTCGCCCCCAAATTCGCGGAACTCAACGACGACGTCCTCTTCGGAGAAGTGTGGAGCCGCACCGACCAACTCGGCCTGCGCGACCGCAGCCTCATTACACTTACCTCGCTCATCAGCCAAGGCATCACCGACAGCTCGTTAACCTACCACCTCCAGACCGCCAAGCAGAACGGCATCACCCGCAGCGAGATTGCCGAAATACTGACCCACATCGCCTTCTATGCCGGATGGCCGAAAGCCTGGGCAGCCTTCCGCCTGGCCAAGGAAGTGTGGACCGAAGACACGGCCGCCGCAGATGCCAAGGCTGCCTTCCAGCGCGAAATGATCTTCCCCATCGGCGAGCCCAACACAGCCTACGCCCAATACTTCGTCGGCAACAGCTACCTCGCCCCCCTCTCGAAGGAACAGGTAGCCGTCTCCAACGTCACCTTCGAGCCGGGCTGCCGGAACAACTGGCACATCCACCACGCCACAAGCGGCGGCGGGCAGATGCTCATCGGCGTGGCCGGACGCGGTTGGTACCAGGAAGAGGGCAAGCCCGCTGTAGAGATTCTGCCGGGAACCGTCATCCACATCCCCGCCAACGTCAAGCACTGGCACGGAGCGGCAGCCGACAGCTGGTTTGCCCACCTGGCCTTTGAGGTAGCCGGAGAAAACACGTCCAACGAATGGCTGGAGCCCGTTTCCGACGAAGCGTACGACCGACTGAAATGACAAGCTGAAGACTTCCGACACATTCCTGACATCATCCCTTTTTGGTATACAGACAGAGGATTGCGGCTTTCCGGTACGACTGCCAGATGCCGCATCCTCTGTTTTCATTTCCCCCTGACCGATGTTCTTACCACAATTATCGGTTGTCCGGCCGTTTTCTCAAACAAAAGTGTTACTTTTACCTCCCGAATCGGCAACCGGTCCATACGACCCCGAAAAAACGAAATTATGAGAAAAGCAAGCAGAGAAATGAACAGCGACTGGGCCTTGGACATCATGCACAAAGCCCCTTACATCACCGTCAGCTTCACAAAGCCGGACGGCACGGCATACGGCGTTCCACTTTCGTTGACCTCCACCGACGACCACGTCTGGTACTTCCATTGCGCGCTGGAAGGAGACAAGCTGGAAGCCATCGCGGCTCATCCCGAAGTGTGCCTTTCAGCCGTCACCAAATGCCAGCCCACCGTCGGTCCCAAGGACGGAAGCTTCACCCTGCAATACCGATCCGCCATGGCTTTCGGGAAAGCAGAGCTGGTAACGGATGAAGCAGAGAAGGTGCAGGCCCTCAAGGCAATCAGCCAACGGTTCCTGCCCCAACACATGGATGCCTTCGACGAAGCAGTCCGGAGAAGCCTCCACCGCACCGCCGTCGTGCGCATCACCTTGTCCGCCCCTCCTACCGGCAAACGCAAACAGTACGACGAGCAGGGAGAAGAAATGAAGTACGGACGGATGGAGTGAACAATTTACCCCATATCTCCTCTTGAACAATTAAAGCTCATCCAACTCTTCACCGCTCCGTTCCATAATATTGGCAGCCAGTTTGTCTGCAACCTGAATGATGGTAACCAGGGGATAAAGCTTTTGGGAGGTATCAAAACATCGCTGGTCTTCATAACTGTTCATATTGATGCCCCATGCTCCCATGTGCCAACGGATTGCCAGCATCTCATCGTCACTCAAGGCTATACCATTGCAGAGCAGCAGAATGACGGATTTCTCTCCGTGCCCCATGGGGAAGTTCTTGTAGGAAACCTTATAACCCTCATTGTCCTCCCAAGTTCCTATGGCAGTTTTCTTCTTTTTCACTGTACGGAAATAGATGTCACTTTTGCAGACATCATGCAGCAGACTGGCTATTATCACACTTTCCCTTTCCACTTCTTTCTCCAGGCCGGGCTCGATGGCAGCCATTCCTTCCCACACCATCAGGGCAGCCTTGCAGGTATTCAGTGAATGCTGTACCAATCCTCCTTCCGTATTCAGGTGGTGATTGGCAGAAGCCGGAGCCGTAAAGAACCCCATGTTCTCCAGACCTTCCAGTAAATCTTCCACTCCTTCACGATGAGTAGAGCGGAGCAATTCTATAAATTCTTCTTTAGTAGTCATCTTAGCACTGTTTTCTTAATTCAGTGCCTAAAGTTATGGAAAAAATTGGCTCCATAATCTCCTATGAAGAAAAATAAAACTGAATCTGCATGGAATGCCATTTTATCATATGAGAAGGAAACAATAGAGGGGAATAGAACATTCATAAAAAACAGCTGAAAAATCAGCATGAATAAAGTCCTCAGTCAGAGAGAAAGGTTTCATGAGTTATAAAATAATCATGCAATAAAAATCGTATAAGGCACAAGGATTGGCAAATAAAAAAACAACTTTATAACAAGTACGTTAGAACTAAAATCTTTAACTTTGTAATATGGTTCAAGACGAATTCCAATTTTATAAGCCATGTAAGTTCTTGCAACCTTACGTCAGGTACTATTGGGTATTCAAAAGCTATCAACCGCTGAATACCCTTACTTTTCCTATTGGCTGTCCTCAAATCATTTTCCATAAGCGAACACCGCTTTATATTCTGGAGTTGAAAACCGCCCAATCGGGATTTACCATTAGCGGTCAGGTTAATTATCCTTCCCATTTATATGTGGATGGGAATGTGGAAATGATTGTGGTTGTGTTTCAGCCATACGTTCTAAAAGCCTTCTTGAATCTACCCATATCCTTATTGCACAATCAAGAGATTTCCGGTTATGACCTTGAAAACGCAGAATTAAAACAACTGGCTGCGCAAATCTTTGACTGTGAAGATGCCAATTCATGTATTACAAGAATAACCGGCTTACCTTTGCTCTGACTAAACTTAAAATGAATGATAAAATGAAAGAAGTGAATCCAAAAGAAACGACCCGTGCCTATGCATTTGAATTGTGGATGAATGCCCCCATGCCTATGCTCACCTTTTTCAAGACCATAGATGTTACTCGTCTGACCCGTATCAGCAAACGGACAAGGCTAAAATTCAATATGTTGATGTGCTGGTGCATCGGACGGGCTGCAAGCGACATAAAAGAGTTCTATATGCTTCCTGTTGGCAGAAAATTAATGCAATTCGACAACCTTGCCGTCTGTACCATTGTAACCAATCGGGAGGGCGAAGTCAGTTCCTGCGATATTCCGTTCTCCGATAATTTGCAGCAGTTCAATGCTGATTATCTGAGACTGACGAAGCAAGTTTCTGAAAGTTGCCAGAATCATGACCTGACGGACAGCATGGTCATCGGTACATCTGCTCTTGCACAATATGAGATAGATGGGGCGGTAGGCATGTACAGCGGTGTGTTCAATAATCCGTTTTTAATCTGGGGTAAATACAAACGGGGGTTATGGAAGCGTACATTGACTGTCTCTTTTCAATTTCACCATACACAAATGGATGGCGCGCATGCTTCCCGTTTTTTGGAAAATCTGCAAAAAGAAATCAAGAACTTGGAAGTATAATCAGGAACAAATACTATCTTTGCAATACTAACTAAAATCAGGCTACGTTATTTTAATTCTATTTGTGGAATGATTAGATACTATTTGAATATTGTTTTTAGATACCACAAATAGAAAGTTATTAAAGCTATGATAAAAAGCTAGATAAGGCATCTTAATCGCTATGTAAAGATAATAGTAAAATAATAGCAAACGACCCAATTTTTACGGAATATTTCCAAGAAAAGACAATGATTTAATGGCGTTTAAACTCCATTAAATCATTGTTTGAATATCACTCGAAAAATCTAATATTGTCACATTTTGTTTTGGAAACCAATTTGTTAAAATAACACATTTCGATTTGGGAAAGTCACACAAAGCGATTTGCGGTTTTTAATCGTTACAGAAGATTTTCCCGATTTTCCTGTAACGATTTAGTAACGGAACTTTGTCAGAAGTGGCATTTTAATGGGGGAATAGAGCATTTATTAAAAAAGAAAAACCCGCTGATTTTCAGCGGGTTTCCAATTCATTAGCGGAGAGACAGGGATTCGAACCCCGGGTGCCTCGCAGCACAACGGTTTTCAAGACCGCCGCAATCGACCACTCTGCCACCTCTCCAAAACTCCATCGGAGGAGTGCCTCTGTTTTTCTTAGGCGGTGCAAAGGTACAAATCATTTTTAAATCTGCAAACTTATTGCCTGTTTTTTCATGGATTAATCGTACTTTTGTACGCAAAATAACAGGATAAGCCCATGATATATCCACAAAACTTTGAACAAAAGATAGGTTTCGACCAGATCAGACAGCTGCTGAAGGAAAAATGCCTCAGCCCACTGGGTGAGGAACGGGTGACGGAAATGACCTTCACCGACCACTTCAGTGAAGTGAACGAACGACTGGAACAGACCGACGAATTCATACATATCCTGCAGGAAGAAGACAATTTTCCGGCACAATACTTCTTTGACGTACGCCCGGCCCTGCGGCGCATACGAGTGGAAGGCATGTATCTGGACGAGCAGGAACTATTCGACCTGCGCCGTTCGCTGGAAACCATCCGCGACATCGTGCGCTTCCTGAAGGCGACAGGCAATGACGGGCAGGAAACGGAAGAGGAGAACATCCCCTATCCCCGCCTGAACAGGCTGGCCGGCGACATCAACGCATTTCCGCAACTCATCGCCCGCATCAACGAAATACTGTCGCCCTACGGAAAAATCAAGGACAACGCATCACCCGAACTGGCGCGCATCCGCCGCGAGCTGGCCTCGACCATGGGCAGCATCTCGCGCTCGCTGAACAGCATCCTGCGCAACGCACAGAGCGAAGGTGTGGTAGACAAGGACGTGACCCCCACCATGCGCGACGGCCGACTGGTAATCCCTGTGGCTCCCGCTCTGAAACGGAAGATAAGAGGCATCGTCCACGACGAATCGGCCAGCGGAAAGACGGTATTCATCGAGCCGGCCGAGGTGGTGGAGGCCAACAACCGCATCCGCGAGCTGGAGAGCGACGAACGACGCGAAATCATCCGCATCCTGACGGACTTCTCCAACCGGATGCGCCCGCAGATTCCCGACGTACTGCTGTCCTACGAATTTCTGGCCGAGATAGACTTCATCCGCGCCAAGGCCCTGCTGGCCTTGCAGACCTCGGCCCTGAAGCCTGTGGTCGAGGACCGGCAGGTCATCGACTGGACCATGGCCGTGCATCCGCTCCTACAACTGTCGCTGGCCCGCCACGGCAAGAAAGTGGTGCCGCTGGACATCGAACTGAACGACAAGCAGCGCATCCTCATCATCTCCGGCCCCAACGCCGGCGGCAAGTCGGTCTGCCTGAAGACCGTCGGACTGCTGCAGTACATGCTGCAATGCGGACTGCCCGTCCCCATGCACGAACGCAGCCATGCGGGCATCTTCAGCAGCATCTTCATCGACATCGGTGACGAGCAGTCCATCGAGGACGACCTGAGTACCTACTCGTCACACCTGACGAACTTGAAAATCATGATGAAGCAGTGCAACGAGCGGAGCCTCATCCTCATCGACGAATTCGGCGGCGGCACGGAGCCACAGATAGGTGGTGCCATTGCCGAAGCGGTGCTGAAGCGGTTCAACCAGAAGCGGGCCTTCGGTGTCATCACTACTCACTACCAGAATCTGAAGCACTTCGCCGAGAACCACGAAGGGGTGGTAAACGGAGCCATGCTCTATGACCGACACCTGATGCAGGCCCTCTTCCAGCTGCAGATAGGCAACCCGGGCAGCTCGTTCGCCGTGGAAATTGCCCGCAAGATAGGTCTGCCCGAGGACGTCATCGCCGATGCATCCGAAATCGTGGGCAGCGAATACATCCAGAGTGACAAGTACCTGCAGGACATCGTCCGCGACAAGCGCTACTGGGAAACCAAGCGACAGAACATCCGCCAGCGCGAGAAGCAGATGGAAGAAACCATCGCCCGCTACCAGGCCGAGATGGAATCGCTGCAGAAAGAAAGGAAAGAGATACTGAAGAAGGCGCGCGAAGAGGCCGAGCAGCTGATGCAGGAAGCCAACGCACGCATCGAGAACACCATACGCACCATCAAGGAGTCGCAGGCCGAGAAAGAAAAGACCCGCCAGGCACGCCAGGAGCTGACCGACTTCCGCGAGAACCTCGAGGAACAGACCGGCCGCGAACTGGAAGAGAAGATAGCCCGCAAGATGGAGAAGCTGAAGGAGAAGCAGAACCGCAAAAAGGAAAAGAAGAACCGCAAGGCTGAAACCCCGGCCCTGTCACCCGAAGAACAAGCCGCCCGTCAGGCACGCCAGGAAGCCGAACGCCTCAAGGCCATCGTGCCCGGCTGCAGTGTCCGCATCAAGGGGCAGACCGCTGTGGGCGAAGTGATGGAAGTGGGCGGGAAGAGTGCCGTCGTGGCCTTCGGAAGCCTGAAGACTACTGTCCGCCTGGACCGCCTGGAAGTGACACAGGCCCGACCGCAGACCACTCCGACCAACGCCAAGGCCACCTTCCTCAGCAGCCAGACGCAGGACAGTATGTACGAGAAGAAGCTCGCCTTCAAGCAGGACATCGACGTGCGCGGCATGCGAGGCGACGAGGCCCTGCAGGCAGTGACCTACTTCATCGACGACGCCATCCTGGTAGGCGTACCGCGTGTCCGCATCCTGCACGGAACAGGGACAGGCATCCTGCGCACCCTCATCCGGCAATACCTGCAGACCGTGCCCGGCGTACGCCACTTCCAGGACGAGCATGTACAGTTCGGCGGAGCAGGCATCACCGTAGTCGACTTAGAATAACTAATCAAATCAAGAATCCATAACCATAGACGACCTATGAAATCAATCAAAGAACTTTACCGCATCGGCACCGGACCTTCGAGCAGTCACACCATGGGACCGCGCAAGGCTGCCGAAATCTTCCTGAAACGACATCCCGAAGCCGCCGGCTTCAAAGTAACCCTATACGGCAGCCTGGCTGCCACGGGTAAAGGCCACATGACCAACGTGGCCATCACCGAAACTCTGCAACCCGCCGCACCGGTAGAAATCATCTGGGAGCCCAAAATCTTCCTGCCCTTCCACCCCAACGGCATGAAGTTCGTATCTGTGGATGCCGAAGGCAAGGAGACCGACTCGTGGACGGTATTCAGTATCGGCGGAGGCGCCCTGGCTGAAGAAAATGACGGCGACGCGTCGGTCAACACGCCCGATGTCTACGAAATGAACCACCTGACAGAAATCCTGCACTGGTGCGAACGTACGGGCAAGAGCTACTGGGAGTACGTAAAGGAATGCGAGGAAAGCGACATCTGGGACTATCTGGCCGAAGTGTGGACCACCATGAAGGAAGCCATCCACCGCGGACTGGACAGTGAAGGCGTGCTGCCCGGCCCCTTGAACCTGCGCCGCAAGGCATCGACCTACTTCATCCGCGCCAGCGGTTACAAGGCTTCGCTCCAAAGCCGCGGACTGGTCTTTGCCTACGCCCTGGCCGTCAGTGAAGAAAATGCCGCCGGAGGCACCATTGTGACGGCCCCTACCTGCGGTTCGTGCGGCGTGGTTCCCGCCGTTCTCTACCACCTGCAGAAGAGCCGCGAATTCACCGACATCCGCATCCTGCGCGCGCTGGCCACAGCCGGACTCATCGGCAACATCGTGAAGCAGAACGCCTCCATCTCGGGAGCCGAAGCCGGATGCCAGGCCGAAGTGGGTACCGCCTGCTCCATGGCCTCGGCCGCTGCCAACCAGCTGTTCGGCGGAAGCCCGGCCCAGATTGAATATGCAGCAGAGATGGGTCTGGAGCACCACCTGGGCATGACCTGCGACCCTGTGTGCGGACTGGTACAGATACCCTGCATCGAGCGCAACGCCTATGCCGCCGCCCGTGCGCTGGACGCCAACCTCTACTCATCGTTCACCGACGGCATGCACCGCGTGTCGTTCGACAAGGTGGTGGAAGTGATGAAACAGACCGGCAACGACCTGCCCTCGCTCTACAAGGAAACCAGCGAAGGCGGACTGGCCAAGGACTACCACCCGATGTAACGGGACATCACAGCAACAGCCTTGCAGGGACACCGCAAAGGCTTAAAGCAATATACTAAAAAAATAAAGATAAAAGTAAAGACAATGTCATCATAATTTCTCTTCCATTTAAGCAGAGAAAATCAACATTTTGCCCAGCCTAAACAATCCGTTTACCCAGCTTAAACAATTCATTTGAGCTGGGAAAACGGATGCTTTAAGCTGGGCAAACAACTGTTGAAAACGGGTCTTTTTCTTCACCCTACTTCAAAGAGAAACCTAACCAGGTCAGTCATCTATGTCTATCAGCTGTCCCTTCTTGTTGAACTTCAGTGAAAGACGGTTACTCAGTTCCACTTCGACCTCACCGCGGTCGCGCTCAATCTTGTGATAAATGACTCCCGGATATTGTGCGTTGACATATTGCTGTATATACGCCGGAACCAACGTTTTGGGCAGTTCAGCCCGCTTGCAATCCACTTCTTCCCAGTTGCCCTTGCCGTCGAACTCAATCTTCGTACGGTCGGTCATCACCACCTCATATTTCTTCGAGAGGAATTCACTTTCCACCTTTATATAGGAAATCTGCCGATTGCCGAAATATTGTTTCAAGAAAGTCTGGGCCGCAGCCGGCAGTTCTTTGGGATCCATTGTAATCACATCGCGGGCAAAACCGAGCTGTACGGTCAACACCATCACCATCAGGAAGGCAATCATCTTTTTCATCTTCTTTCTTCTTTTTATGAGTTAATACTTTCTTTGTTATCGTTTATGATGCAAAGGAAGCAGGCAAATTGGGAAAAAATCGGGAAAAACAGAACATGTCCCGATTTTTTACACTATTTAACCAGCGAAAAGACATGCATACCGTCTTCCCACTGATAGGACAGATGGAGCGAACAGCCCGAAGCAATGGCCTCGCTGATGGCCAACCCCAGTCCGGTGGACTCCTTCTTGCGGTCCACGCTGTGGGCAAAGCGTTTGAACAACATGGCCTCGTCCAGCGGAGCCGTTCCGCTGTTCTTCACTACCAGCGATACGGGAGTAGTCTGCACCACCAATCTTCCTCCATCCAAATTATGGAGAAGGGCGTTCTTCACCAGATTCGTGACAAGAATATGGGCCAGCGAAGCGTTGCAACGTATCACGAAAGGAGCGTCTCCCTTCAACCGTTCCAGCCGGATCTGCTTATGCTCGTAGATGTCCATCAAGTCGGGCAACAGCTCGTCCAGCAACTCGTCCACCGATACGTCTTCCGTCTCGGCATACTGTCCGTTCTCGATGCGCGAAAGCAGCAGCAAGGCTCTGTTCAGCTTCACGGCCCGTCCCAGGGTGGCATAAATGGAATCAATCTCCTTCAGTTGCTCTTCGGTCATGCCGTCGCTTTCTGCCAGCAGTTCCAGCTTGCCGCGGGCAATGGCCAGCGGAGTCTGCAACTCGTGCGAGGCGTTCTCGATGAACTGCTTCTGCTCCTCGTAGGCCTTGTGGCTGCGGTTGGCCATGTCACAGGCCACATCGCCCAGCAGGCGGAATTCGCGGATACCGGTATCGTTGTCCAACGGCGGTACCTCTGCCCCGGGATGCAACCGCTGCAACCAGTCCATCAGCCTATTCATGGGTCGGAATATCTTCTGAAGAATGAGCCGTGTACCGACAGCCGTACAACAAAGGAACAGAACGAACAACGCCGCCAGGTACCAGAACATCGCATTGACCATATCGTCGCGCTCCAAGGTGGATATCATCAGTTCCAGTTCGTAAAACTGTCCGTCGGGCATGCGGAAAGCCGTGCGGTAAACGCGTACCGGCTCGTGCTCGTCCTCGCTCTCCACATAGACCAGCGAATCGTAGAACATGTCGCGATAGTCTTCCCCCTCCTCTACCGAAATGGGGTGGAAATAGTAAAAGGACATCAGGTTGCCTTCGGTCTCCAGCGTCGAAGGGTCGTAAAGAGCATTGTTGATGATAATCTGAGCATAGTTTTCCAGCGTGTCATCGGTCTCGTCCATTACTTCGTACATAATAGTGTAATAGAACAACACACCCCACACAGCCATCAATCCCAGCAGCCAGAGGGAGAGCTTGCGATAGGTATAATGAAGCAGCTTCATACTTCCGACAGCTTGTAACCGAAACCGTAAACAGCCTTCACCTCCACCGTCGCCCCAGCCTGCTTCATTTTTTTACGCAGGTTCTTGACCTGCGAATAGATGAAATCGAGCGAATCAGCCTGGTCGATGTTATCCCCCCAGACAGATTCAGCCAGGCTCATGCGGTTGATGACCCGGTTGGGATTGACTACAAAATAATAGAGCAGGTCAAATTCCTTGCGATTGAGCTGCATGGGGACGCCGTCCACCTCGGCCTGCCGTTTGTCAGGGTAGAGTACCAGGTTGCCCATGGTCACACTGGTATCGCCGTTGTTCTGCCGGCGGCGTATCAGCGACTTCACGCGGGCGTTGAGTTCGGCCAGGTGGAAAGGCTTCGTCAGATAGTCGTCAGCTCCCAGTTCCAGCCCGTCGACCTTGTCGTCCAGCGAATCCTTGGCCGAAATGATGAGCACACTGTCGCTGCGGTGCAAGCGCTTCAGCTCACGCAGCAGGTCCAGACCGCTTCCGCCCGGCAGCATGATGTCCAGCAGAATGCAGTCGTAATCATAGTCATTGATCTTGTCGAATGCCGAATGATAGTCTGCGGCAGTCTCGACCACAAATTTTTCTTTCAGGAGCGAAGTGCGGATGGTTTCACGCAAGTCCTGCTCGTCTTCTACTACTAATATCTTCATGGCAACAAATGTAACGTGCAATGTTGGAAAGATTCTGGATTGCACCAGACAAAGAAACGAAAAATCAAGGGGAACACCAAGCGAAACTGCAGGAAATAAACAAGTCGAAAGGTAAGCCGGCAGCGTCTTCAAACAACAAAAACGACATAACAAACAAAATAATTATAGAAAAAAGACAGATATTTAAAAATAATCCATACATTTGGACGCACAAATTTTAAAAACTAACCACTATGAGCAAACGAACAAAAAGATTTATCCTGACGGAAGACGAAATTCCACAATATTGGTACAACATACAGGCCGACATGGTGAACAAGCCCATGCCACCTCTGAACCCAGCCACCCGCCAGCCGCTGAAAGCCGAAGACCTCTACCCCATCTTCGCCAAAGAGCTGTGTCACCAGGAGCTGAACCAGACGGATTCCTGGATCGAAATCCCCGAAGAAGTGCGCGACATGTACAAGTATTACCGCAGCACGCCGTTGGTACGTGCCTACGGACTGGAAGAGGCACTGGGCACACCGGCACACATCTATTTCAAGAACGAGAGCGTCAGCCCTATGGGATCGCACAAGCTGAACTCCGCCCTGCCACAGGCCTATTACTGCAAGAAAGAAGGCGTGACCAACGTGACAACCGAGACCGGCGCCGGACAATGGGGAGCCGCCCTGGCCTATGCCGCCCGACTCTTCGGACTGGAAGCCGCCGTCTATCAGGTAAAGATCAGCTATGAGCAGAAACCTTACCGCCGCAGCATCATGCAGACCTATGGCGCGCAGGTCACCCCCTCGCCGTCCATGTCGACCCGTGCAGGAAAAGACATCCTGACGGCCCACCCCAACCATCAGGGCTCACTGGGAACAGCCATCTCCGAGGCTATCGAACTGGCCCGCACCACGCCCAACTGCAAATACACCTTGGGATCTGTCCTGAGCCACGTCACCCTGCACCAGACCATCATCGGCCTGGAAGCGGAAAAGCAGATGGCCATGGCCGGCGAATATCCCGACATGGTGATTGCCTGCTTCGGCGGAGGTTCCAACTTCGGCGGCATCTCCTTCCCCTTCATGCGTCACAACATTCTGGAAGGAAAGACAACCCGATTCATTGCAGCCGAACCTGCTTCCTGTCCCAAGCTGACGCGAGGCAAGTTCCAGTACGACTACGGTGACGAGGCCGGCTACACGCCGTTGTTGCCCATGTTCACCCTGGGACACAACTTTGCCCCTGCCAATATCCATGCAGGCGGACTGCGTTACCACGGTGCCGGTGTCATCGTTTCACAGTTACTGAAGGACCACATGATGGAAGCTGTCGACATCCAGCAGCTGGAGTCGTTCGATGCCGGCTGTCTATTTGCCCGTGTCGAAGGCATCATCCCGGCGCCCGAATCGTGCCACGCCATCGCCGCCACCATCCGCGAGGCCAACAAGTGCAAGGAAACAGGTGAAGAAAAAGTCATCCTGTTCAATCTCTCTGGACATGGCCTCATCGATATGGCCTCGTACGACAAATTCCTGGCAGGCGACCTGGTGAACTACTCGCTCACCGACGCCGACATCCAAAAGAACCTGGACGAAATCAACGGACTGGCCCAATAAGCGGCTCCGGTCAGCCTATTATCAAACAATGAGGCTGTCTCAAAATAGAAAAGTATAATCAAAACGCAATGTCATCCTGAACGAAGTGAAGGATCTCAATACACAAAGAGCTGTTTTCAAGATTCTTCACTACGTTCAGAATGACAAAATGTTAGTACTTCTCTATTTTGAGACGGCCTCATTCTTATCCCCATTTCGGGTTTACTTCTGCAACGGGCAGTTCTGACGGTGCATCGGCTGTTGGCCCTTGGCCATCGGCATCTGCTTGTGACCGAACTGATGCATACGGTGACCACCCTGACAAGGAGCCTGCTTGAAAATTTTCTCAATTTGCTTGGCGGTCAGCATTTTCTTGAATTCTTTATAATACTTCTCGCGCGTATCCAACATTTTGCGACACCGGTCAAAGCGCTGTTCAATCCGAGCTTCAATCTCCGCATCGGTCAAAGCCTTCTTTTCCGCTTTCTGGCACTGTGCACCTGCAGCCGGACAATCCTGACGGGCTTCTTTCCTGATGTCACTCAGATCCTTCAGATATTGCTGGTAAACGGGAGCAAACTTGGCAGACGTCGCATCGTCCAACAGCAAGGCCGCAGACATCCGTTCCGTTTGTTTCTGTATCATCTCTTCCTCCGTCATACGAGGTTTCTTTGCCTTCTCACCCATCGTCTTCTGTTCCACCTGTGCTGACAAACTTCCTGCAACCAACAGGACAAACACCATCAATGACATTACTTTTGCTTTCATAAAAATCTCCTTTTTAATTAATGTTACTACAAATTGGACCTGTCCTTCCCGACATCCGGAATAAGGGAAAGCCGACAGGCCTCACATTTGCTTAGAAAGCGAAAAGCACCAAAAGTAACATCGGACTGCCCCATTTTTGCAATTTATTAACAACAGAACGCTTATAAGCAAAAAAATAGGAATGAATCACGGCAAGTATCTGCCGGAATGCATTCCCATTTCAAAAAAGTAACAACTATAACTTTGAGAACGATTACCAGAATCTGTTCCGCTCGGGGCTGTATTCAAAACCTACAGCCTTCAGTCTTCTGACAATGTCTGCCTTTTCTACGTTCATATCCTCGCAAAGAGCATCAAGCGAAGGATAGAAATCTCTTAATTTCATGTTGATGAAGCTATAAAGCATCATCGGTTCTTCGGGTAATTTCATTTGCTACAATCTTTTTATAAACTAAAACCGCTGCAAAGATAGATGTTTTTTCATATACGCTTTCTTGATTTATATCAATTTTAGAACAGAATTTCTACCTTTGTACCATCATTCAAAAAGAACGTTTATGAAAAACAATCTGCTGTCTGAACACCTCACCTACAATGGAGATAACGGTACACATACCCATGTACATCTGCTCCGTTACTCGGCCGAACATTTCGACGAAAGCATCTGCACTACTTTTGAAGACATTGTTGCAAAGGGTACGAACGAAAGCAAGCTCTGGGTCAGAGTCCACGGGCTGAAAGATACTGAATACATCAAGAACATCTGTACTCATTTCAAAATCAACTTCCTGATGATGCAGGACATCCTGAACGTAGACCATCCCAGCAAGATTGAGAAAAACGGTGACTTCAACTTTGTGGTGACCCGCATCTTCCACGGTGATGTAGTCTCTTCCGTCAGACTGATACAGGGGCAGGATGTCGTGCTGACCTTTACCGAAGGGGAAGCCACTTTCTTCGATGATGCCGTCAAGGCCCTGCAGGAAAATGTTCTGAAGATACGCACACGCACGTCCGACTATCTGTTCTCCGTCCTCTTCAACGAACTGGTGTCGAGCTACGTTTCACTGGCTATCGAAATAGGCGACCAGCTGGACGATCTGGAGACGGAACTGCTGGCCGCCACTACCAGCTACAACATCCGCATGCAGTTGCAGTTGCTGCGCAAACGCTACATGGAGATAAAGCGTACGGTCGTTCCGCTGAAAGACCAATACTCCCGGATTCTGCATCCCGACTCCGAACTGGTCAGCGAAACCAACCGTCCCTTTTTCAACGATGTCAACGACCACCTGCTCAACGCCGTCCAACTGACAGAAGGCTGTCGCGAAACCCTGTCATCACTGATGGACCTCTACATCTCGAACAGCGACATGCACATGAACTACATCATGAAACGACTGACCATTGTGTCGACCATCTTCATCCCGCTGACTTTCCTGGTAGGCGTGTGGGGCATGAATTTCAAGTTTATGCCGGAACTTGACTGGCAGTACGGATACCTCATGGCCTGGGGAATCATGCTGATTGCCGGCCTGGCCTCCTACCTGATTCTGAGGTCTCGCAAATGGCAATAAAAAAGGAAGGCACGTTCATCCGGAATGAGGAATTGAACGCACCCTCCTTTTTATCAAAAAATATCCTTTCTTTATTCCAACTTATGGATGATGAGTCCCGAACGGAGTTTCGGCTCGAACCACGTTGTCTTGGGCGGCATGATGTTGCCGGTATCAGCGATATCCATCAGTTGCTTCATGCTGACCGGATAAAGTGCCAAAGCTACCTTCATCTCTCCGCTGTCCACCCGACGCTTCAGCTCACCCAGCCCACGGATGCCACCCACAAAGTCGATACGCTTGTCGGAACGCAAATCCTTGATGCCTAAGATTTCATCCAAAATCAGATTGGATGAGATGGTGACGTCCAATACGCCGATGGGGTCATTATCATCGTAAGTACCAGGCTTGGCTGTCAGGCTATACCACTTGCCATCCAGATAAAGGGAGAAGTTGTGCAACCCCGCAGGCTTGTAAATCTCCGTACCCTTCTCTTCCACAATGAAATTTTTGTTCAATGCTTCCAAAAACTGCTGGGGTGTCAAGCCGTTGAGATCTTTCACCACGCGGTTATAATCAATGATGGTCAGCTGGTTGGCAGGGAAGCAGACGGCCATGAAGTAATTGTACTCCTCGTCGCCCCGATGATGGGGATTCTGCTTGGCCTTCTCGGCACCCACCAAGGCGGCAGCCGCACTGCGATGGTGCCCGTCGGCAATGTAAAGGGCAGGCATCTTGGCAAACTCGCGCGTGATGGTAGCGATGTCTTCCGGCTGGTCGACAATCCAGAAGGTATGGCCGAAACCGTCGTCGGGAGCCACAAAGTCATACACCGGTTTCTGTGCTGTATAGCGGGCAATGAGGGCATCAAGTGTCTTGTTGTCGGGATAGGCAAAGAATACCGGCTCAATGTTGGCATTGTTCACGCGGACATGCTTCATGCGGTCTTCCTCCTTGTCGCGACGAGTCAGCTCGTGCTTCTTGATGACTCCGTTCATATAATCAGGCACGTAGGCACCTACCACCAGGCCGAACTGGGTCTTGCCGTTCATGGTCTGGGCGTAGATATAATAATTTTCCTTTTCGTCCTGCACCAGCCAACCCTTGTCCTGAAACTTCTGGAAATTCTCCGCGGCTTTCTGATAGACACGTGGATCGTGTTCGTCGGTACCTACAGGAAAATCAATCTCGGGCTTGATGATATGATAGAGCGACATCTCATTACCTTCGGCCTCGGCACGGGCTTCGTCAGAGTTCAACACGTCGTAAGGGCGTGACGCTACTTTTTCCACCAGGTTCTGTGGCGGACGGATGCCTTTGAATGGTTTGATTGTTGCCATGATATCGTTTCTGAAATCTGAATGAGTATTATTTTTTGTTCACACGGAATTTCTCACAACCATCTTTCAGGAAGCCGACAATCTGCTTGGCAGCAGCGATACCGGCATTGATGTTGGCTTCAGCTGTCTGGGCTCCCATCTTCTTGGGTGTAGAGAAATAGCGGCCGGGGAACTTGGAAGCAAACTCTTCGTTGGCAGCCGGCATGATGTCAGTCATATACTTCAGGTCAGCGCGCTCTTCCATCAGCTGGATTAGTTCGGCTTCGTTGATGACTTCCTTGCGGGCCGTATTTACCAACAGACCACCCTTCGGCATGCGTCCCACGAGGGCATGATTAATGGAGTTCTTTGTCTCGGCAGTTGCGGGTATGTGCAAGGAAACGATGTTGCAAGTAGAATAGAGCTCCTCGGCACTGGCCACGGCCTTCACGCCATCGGCCTCGATCACTTCCTTGGGGCAGAAAGCGTCGTAAGCATAGATGTCCATACCAAAGCCCTTGGCTATACGTGCCACGTTGCGGCCTACATTGCCGTATGCATGAATACCCAGCTTCTTTCCCTTCAACTCGGAGCCGGACGTGCCGTTGTACATGTTGCGTACCGCCATCACCATCAGTCCGAAAGCCAGTTCGGCTACGGCGTTGGAATTCTGACCCGGTGTATTCATCACGCACACATTGTGAGCCGTAGCGGCTTCCAGATCCACGTTATCGTAACCGGCCCCGGCACGAACTACAATCTTCAGCTGCTTGGCTGCATCGAGCACTTCCGCATCGATGACATCACTACGGATAATGATGGCATCGGCATCTTTCACAGCTTCCAGCAATTTGGCTTTCTCGCCATATTTTTCCAGCAGAGCCAGTTCGTAACCTGCTGCTTCTATCTCATTACGGATGCCGTCTACGGCCACTTTGGCAAACGGCTTATCGGTTGCTACCAATACTTTCATAACTACAGTGTTTTTAAATGGTTGAAAAAAGAATTCACCACAGAACACACCATCATCACAGTCATCATCCCATAAGAGTATCTGTGGTAATCTGTGCAATCTGTGGTGAAGAACAATCGGTTTATTTTAATTAATGAAGTTTCTCAAATTCCTGCATGCAGTCTATCAAGGCCTGTACGCTTTCCTTCGGAAGAGCGTTGTAGCACGATGCACGGAAACCGCCCACTGAACGGTGTCCCTTGATGCCCACCATACCTCTTTCGGTAGCGAACTTCAGGAAGTCAGCCTCCAGTTCCTTGTATTCGGGAGCCATGACGAAGCAGATATTCATGCGCGAACGGTCTTCCTTGGCAGCCGTACCTACAAACAACTTGTTGCGATCTATTTCTCCATAAAGCATCGCAGCCTTTTCGATGGCACGGCGTTCCATTTCCTTCACCCCACCCTGGGCCTTGATCCACCGGAGTGTCAGCATGGCGGAATAGATGGGCAGTACGGGAGGTGTATTGAACATCGAACCACCGTCGATGTGAGTCTGATAGTTCAGCATGGTCGGGATGTAGCGGGACACCTTGCCTACGGCCTCGTTCTTTACGATTACGAACGTCACACCTGCAGGAGCCAGATTCTTCTGGGCACCCCCATAAATGCAGATATACTTGGAAACGTCTACAGGACGGGAAAGAATATCAGACGACATATCGGCTACCATGGGTACGGGTGAATCCGGATCCTTCAAGATTTCAGTACCGTAGATCGTGTTGTTGGTTGTGATATGGAAATAGTCGGCATCTGCCGGAACTGTATAATCTTTGGGGATATAAGTATAGGTAGATTCTGCCGAGCTGGCCACCTCTACCGTCTCGCCAAAGCCTTTGGCCTCTTTCATTGCCTTCTTGGCCCAAACGCCTGTATTCAGATAGGCAGCTTTCTTTTCAAGGAAATTATAGGGAACCATGCAGAACTGGGTACTGGCACCACCACCGAGGAACAAAACGGAATAACCGTCAGGGATATTCAGCAATTCCTTGAACAAGGCAACTGCTTCGTCCATCACGGCCTGAAAATCTTTGGAACGATGGCTGATTTCCATAACGGAAAGGCCCGATCCGTTAAAATCCAATACACCTTTTGCTGTTTCTTCGATGACTTCACGCGGAAGAATAGAAGGTCCTGCACTGAAATTATGCTTTTTCATTGTAAAAATAGTTTTGGTTATACGATGCGTTATTTATGTCTTTCGACATGGCGAATTTACGGATTTAATTCAATAAACCAAACTTTTCCATTCATTTTCTCACCTTTCAGGGGGAAATGCTTTCCAATTTATTGCATTTCACCGCATATACCCACTATTTTGTTATGTAGAGATAGCAAATTCCACCTAAAGAACCTGTCAAAATGTAAGAGTAAAAACCATTATTACTCTATACACCCACTATATAGTTTACAAAATGAAAGTTAAAACAGCTTCATTCATCACTTGGCTTCTTCAATCAAAGTCCTTATTCCCTTGATTTTTTCACCCTGAACCAAGGAAAGCAGCTGCTTGCACTTGCTGCGGCGGACGGCCACAAAAGCGTAGTGGTCCTTTACGTCGACCTGCCCCACGTCTTCGCGCGACAAGCCACCTTTCTTATATAGAAAACCTACAATATCCACCTTGTTCAACTTATCTTTTTTCCCCTTACCTATATATAAGGTAGTCCATCGTGCCTTGACAGGTTTGGGCGTTTCTTCGGGCAACGTAAAAACCGGGATATCCTGAGGTACATATTCGGGCAATCGTTCTTCCGAATGGAGCAGCAGAAACGACGAGCCTGTAGCCTCCCAGCGGGCAGTACGTCCGTTGCGGTGCGTAAAGGCCTCTTCATTGACCGGCAAATGATAGTGCACGATATTTTCCACACCAGGTATGTCGAGTCCGCGGGCAGCCAGGTCGGTAGACACCAGTACAGGCGAGCTGCCGTTACGGAATTTGTAAAGTGCCCGTTCGCGGTCGGGCTGCTCCATGCCGCCATGAAAAGCCTCACAAGGAAACTTCTTCGATTTCAAGTAACCGGCCACGCGATCTACGCTCTCCCGATAGTTTACGAACACCAAGGTAGGCCGACGGGCCACGACACAAAGCAGACGGTAAAGCGTTTCGAGCTTGTCTTTCTGGGGCGAAAGGATCTGTTGCAAAGTCAGTCGCGAAGAGACTCCTTCTTCTGTCAGGAAATCCAGTTTCTCTACGCCAGCCTCTCCTTCGGCCACCCCCGTAAACTGAGGAATCTCTTCGGCATCGGTCGCCGAAAGCAGCACCCGCTTTTTCAGGGCAGGAAGCTGGCCTACCACCTCGGCCATCTCTTCCTGAAAGCCGAATTCCAGACACTTGTCAAATTCGTCAATGACCAGCGTCCGTATCTCTTCCACACCGAAATTACCCTTGTGCAGATGGTCGTTCATGCGTCCGGGCGTCCCCACGATAACTGCCGGTTTCAGGCTCCTCATTGTCCGATGCTCGTCCATGGCCGGACGGCCTCCGTAGCAGCTCATCACCTTGAAGCCCGTGTTCATGGCCTTGAATACGCCCTCTATCTGTAAGGCCAGTTCGCGCGAAGGCACCAGCACAACCGCCTGTACTGCCTCCGTCGAGGCCAACAGTCCTTGCACCAACGGCAAGAGAAAAGCCAGCGTCTTTCCCGAGCCAGTGGGCGAAAGCACAATCAGGCTTTTGCACGATTCATACACACGTCCTACGGCCTCCTGCATAGGGTTCAACTGTTCTATCTTGAGATTATCCAGAATATCGTTCGTTTTCATTATCCAATCACAACTTTTGTCTACGCATTTCCTTATGCCTAAAATTCCCAGTATTCCTTAAGTTCCACCCCCTCACACTCCTTCAACAACTTCAAGAGTCCGGGTTTATGTTCCAGGCCAACCAATACCAACAAACGTTTGCCTGAATATGCTTCGGCCATCCGCCGGATATTGGCGGCCATCACCTCGTTGCGCTCATACCAACGGGACGACCAAAGACGAACAAAGCTTCGCCAACGACTGAGCAATTCCTCCGTTTCCACAATGGACACCAACTTCTGATAAAGGATATACTCACGAAGCGACAAGTATCCCATCGTCATGCTGGAATTTATGTCGCGGGGTGAAGCGAATTTCATATCATTATAGTTCATCACTTGGAGAATCAGCTCCATATCTTCCCGATTTTTCCGGCTCAGTTTATCCGCCCGATACAAGGCCAATGCGTCACGCCACATGCTGTCCTGCCGTTCAAAGTACCGGTGCTCCCGATACCATTCGTTCCGGCCCGTAATTTCGAAAGGACGTAAATCCACACCCTGCTCCTGCTGGTAGCGGTGTGTTCCTATGGTTTCGTTAGTCGACAAGAGGTCGGGATACTTCTCCAGGTCGAAACAGAAATTTTTGTCGAAGAAAGAAGAATCCAGCTCCATCAACACGACATCAGGCTGCACTCGCAACAGAATGGCATAGACACTGTCGCTATTGAAGTATGCACGGGGTTCATGCTTCGTCCCCACCAAACAAACTTCGGTCTGTCCCTGCACCCGGCAAAGACTACAAAAAATAAACAGGTAAAGTATCAGACTTTTTTTCATACTCTCATAATAATGGTACACCTTGGCACAAAGATAACACTTCCATTTCAAAAGCAAACAGCTTTGAGCAAACGAAAGGAAAAAATACGTCCGATGACAGGAAATTATAATAGGTTTATTATCTTTGTAATCGAGTTAAGAATATCCTTCCTAACCGAAACGGCATGTGAGAGAGAAAGAAGAAACGTTATGCCCGTCTCATACTTGAAAAAACGGCATACCGGCTCACGTTTCTGGCATTTCAAACCTAAAACCTCTATTGAGCCTATAGAGAAATTGTATAACCATGAGCAAGTTCATCATTTTCCTGTTTACGTTCGTTTGCCTCTTTTGGACAGCTTGTAATAATGACGACAAGCCTACAGATATTGTGAAGGAGATTGCCATGTCGGTATCTTCGGAAACGGGTATCATGTATGCTCTATTCGATACTGATAGAGAGCACCCCATCGAATGTATGCTCATCAAGACTGAAGACAACTCCAAAGAATGGCAACCGCTTGCTTTCGATGCTATCGAAGGCTTCACCTATGAACGAGGGCATGAATATGAACTTCGGGTCAAAAGGACCATTCTTGCCAATCCGCCGATGGATGCCCCAGACCGAACCTATTCGCTTGTATCCATTCTTCAAGACCGGCTTGTCACTGAGCCCGAGACACCAGATGACAAAGAAATCCAATCGGAAGAAGATATCGAATATGAAGAATTATGCCCCATCAACAAGTATGCTATTGCTATGGGAAAAGAACTGCTGGTTGACGATGAAGGTCATATAAAATATAATAATGGAGACCCGCTACCTTCCTATGACATGGCCAGGCTTTGGATTGAAAACATTCTCCCTAAAGATGATCCGAATTGGATAGATTTCCAACGTATCCCATATATGGCAACTTATATCTACGTTTTGTCACCCCTTACTGATGAAATCCGCCTGATCAGAAACGGTTCATCGGGACCGATGTTCAAGGATGTAGTTCCGGAGGACGAGTTCAATCATATCACCGGCTCCATGCAGGCAGGCGAAGAACTGCATTACGCACTGATTCTTGCCAATGTCTACAAATTAGGATTGCAGAAATTGGAGTTCACGCTGAAGAAGCAATAGTACGAACTGTCATTCTTAAATATATAAAGTACATTATTAAGGCGCGGATTACGCGGAAGAGCACGAAAAAGAATAAAAAAAGATTCGTGAATTCCCGCGTAATCCGCGCCTTCATGCTACAATCTGCCAGTCCCTCTTTACCACTTTCTCATATTCCTCCCCAAAAAGTTCTATTTTTGTGTAGTTTTTCCGACGGCGCCTGCGTCTAACGGACAAAAACAACTACTTAATTCGATATGGAAACATTGGATACTACATTTGCGCAAATGATCAGGGAGCACAAAAGCACCATCTACACGGTGTGCTTCATGTTCTCGAAAGATTCCGATGAAGTCAGCGACCTGTTTCAGGAAGTGCTCATCAATCTGTGGAAAGGCTACGCGTCTTTCCAGAACCGCAGCAGCGTTGATACCTGGATCTGGAAAGTGAGCTTCAACACCTGCATCTCCTACGAACGGAAAAAGCAGAAGCGGGCCACCCTCCCACTGACCATGGACATCAACCTGTTTGAAGACAAGGACGAAGACTCCCGACAAATCCGGCAGCTCTACGACCGCATCCACCGGCTCAAACCCTTCGACCGTGCCATCGTCCTGCTATGGCTGGAAAACATGAGCTACGAAGAGATAGGTGCCATCGTCGGCATCTCGACCAAAAACGTATCCGTGCGCCTGTATCGCATCAAGGAGGAGTTGAAAAAAATGTCGAACTGCTAAAAACGCATCAGTATGGAAAATTATCAAGATAACTTTGAACTGGAAGAGATGAAACAACAAATCCGGTTATTGAAAGACAAGCTGGCCAAAGAAACCATCATCAGCGAAAAAATGATGATGCAATCCACCCGGGAAAAACTGGCCTATATCAACCGAAAAAACAGAATCATGTATATAGGAATTCCGTTTGCTCTGATCTATTGCAATATGTTCTTCATCTGGATGGACTATTCATGGATGTTCTGCGTCGTCACCTCTCTCTTTCTGATTGCTGCCTGCCTTTATCAGATATACAGCCACAAAGGCGTAAACATCCAAGAAATATCGACCGACAACCTGGTGGACATCAGCAAAGCCCTGATACGCATGAACCGTCTGGAGCTGAAATGGCTGTGTTTCGGCCTCCCGTTCGCCCTGCTATGGATTGTTTGGTTCATCATTGAGAGCTACCCCAAAGAAAGCGGAGAGTCCATCTGCATCGGAGGAGGTGTCGGGTTTGTAGTCGGAGCCGTCATAGGCCTGCGGTATCTCAAGAATGAACGCCGCAAAGCCAAGGAAGCCATCCGCGACATTGAGGAGTATACCCGGGAAGACTAAAATTCCATAGCTTACATTACTGTTCCTAAACATCAACATTAGCTCCGTAAAGTGGCACTTTAGCGCGCTAAAGAGGGACTTTACGGAGCCGATGTAGGTAGTTATGAAATCCTTTTTTATCTTTGCCCCCAAAATCCGAACTGATATGGCAAAGAAAGATTACATCCAGGCCAACAAAGACTGGCTGGCTGCAAAAGCAGCGGAAGAAGGCGTCAAGCCTCTGTCCAAAGGCATCTATTACAAAGTGCTGGCTTCGGGAGCCGGCGACGGCAAGCACCCCACCCCACGAAGCATCGTCACCGCCCACTACACAGGTTGGACCATCAACGGCAAGAAGTTCGACAGCAGCCGGGGCGGCACACCAGCCGCTTTCCGGCTGAGCGACCTGATTGAAGGTTGGATTATCGCCATGCAACAGATGTGTGTGGGCGACAAATGGGAAATCTACCTGCCCGCCGAAATGGGTTACGGCAAATTCTCGCAGCCCAGCATCCCCGGCGGCTCGACCCTGATTTTCGAAATCGAGCTGCTGGGCATCGCCTGAACCACCGCTAAAGCACTCCTTTGGAGGAAGGAAGTTCGTAGCGATAGATATCCCGCTTCACAGCCATCTTCAAAGCACGGGCCAAGGCCTTGAAGATACCTTCTATCTTGTGGTGTTCGTTCTGCCCCTCGGCCTTGACATGCAGGTTCATCCGCGCGGCGTCACTCAGCGACTTGAAAAAATGCAGGAACATCTCGGTAGGCATCTCTCCAATCCGCTCGCGCTTGAAGTCGGCCTGCCACACCAGCCACGGGCGTCCGCCAAAGTCGAGGCACACCTGGCACAGGCAGTCGTCCATGGGCAACGAATAGCCATAGCGTTCGATGCCCCGCTTGTCGCCCAAAGCCTTGTAGAGGCATTCACCCAAGGCCAGGGCCGTATCTTCAATGGTATGATGTTCGTCCACATAGAGGTCCCCCTTGACACGGACAGTCAGGTCGATGCTTCCATGCCGTCCTATCTGTTCGAGCATGTGGTCGAAGAAGCCGAGGCCAGTAGAAATGTCGCACCGTCCGAAACCGTCCAAGTCGACCGATACATATACATCCGTTTCGTGGGTCACCCGATGGACTTCCGCCCGACGCTCGCCGGCAAAAAGGAAATCGGCTACCCGGGCCCAGTCGGTCGTGGCCAGCACACAGACCTCTTCCAGCCCTGTACAGGCAGCGGTACCGCCTTCCGACACCGGTTTCAATGACGACTTGTCGGCCTGCAGCAGAATGGCCCGACAGCCCAGGTTCTTGGCCAGCTCCACATCGGTAGCCCGGTCGCCGATGACGTAACTGCCCGCCATATCGTACGCTTCACTATTCAGATAACGGGTCAGCATCCCTGTCCTTGGCTTGCGGGTAGGCGCCTGGTCTTCGGGAAAACTGCGGTCGATACAAACGTCGTCGAACGTGATGCCCTCGCCTTCCAGCGTCTTCATCACCAGGTTGTGCACCGGCCAGAATGTTTCTTCGGGAAACGAATCCGTCCCCAGACCATCCTGATTGGTCACCATGACAAACTCAAAATCGAGCTTGCTGCGGATGAATCCCAGGTTCCGCATCACTCCCGGATAGAACTCCAGCTTCTCGAAAGCATCCAGCTGGTAGTCGACGGGCGGTTCGATGACCAACGTCCCGTCGCGATCGATAAACAAAACTTTCTTCTTCATCTTTTTCCTTTTATGCCTGATAGTTTCTCAAAGCCTTCAGCAACTGTTCGTTTTCAAGCCGCGTACCTACCGTAATGCGCAGGCAGTTTCCACAACGGGCCACGGTATGGCGGTTGCGCACAATAATCCCCTGCTCGACCAGATAGCGGTAGATAGCTACGGCATCGGTCACACGCACCAGAAAGAAATTGGCATCCGACGGAAACACCTGGACCGTACAGGGCAATTCTTTGACAGCCTCTTCCAGCCATACCCGTTCTTCTTTCAGAATCTTGACCCATCGTTCCACCTCATAGTGCCGGAGAACCATCTCCAAAGCCTGCTTCTGGGTCAGCAGATTGACATTATACGGGTACTTGATCTTATTGAAGATTGCAATAATCTCTTCCGAAGCAAAAGCCATGCCCAGCCGGATGGCCGCACATCCCCAGGCTTTGGAAAATGTCTGAAGAACCACAATGTTCGGATAATCCGCCAAGTCGGGCAGGAAGGAACGGGCATCCGAAAAGTCAATGTAGGCCTCGTCCACCACGACAATGCCGCTGAATCGTTCGAGCAGCCTCACCATCTCGTCGCGGCAGAGGTTGTTGCCCGAAGGATTGTTGGGCGAACACAGGAACATCAGCTTGGTATGTTCATCGGCCGCAGCCAGCATCCGATCGGCCGTGAACTGGAAATTTTCGTCCAGCAACACCTTGCGGTATTCCACGTCATTGACATCAGCACACACCTGATACATGCCATACGTGGGGTCGATGGCCACCACATTGTCGATACGCGGCTCACAAAAGGCACGAAACACCAGGTCGATGGCCTCGTCGCTTCCGTTGCCCAGAAAAATATTCTCTGCGGGGACCTTTTTGATACGGGACAAATGCCCCTTCAAATCCCGCTGCAACGGATCGGGGTAACGGTTGTTCGGATGATTATACGGATTTTCGTTGGCATCCAGAAAAACGGAAGCATCGACTCCGCTGTATTCATCGCGGGCCGAGGAATATGGCTTCAGCCTCCAAATATTCGGACGGACCAGTTCTTGTAACGGTTTCATCATATTCATTCAGATATATCTCACTTAAACATTCATTTCACATCACCAATGGCCTTCAAACGCACCGCAACGGCGTTCTTGTGACCATCCAACGACTCGTTGGCCGCCATCACCTCGATGGCCGGTCCTATCTGCCGAAGCCCCTCGGGACTGATTTCCTGGAAAGTCATCTTGCGGATGAAGCTGTCCAGACTAACCCCGCTATAGGCTTTGGCATAACCGTTGGTGGGCAGGGTATGATTGGTGCCCGAAGCATAGTCGCCGGCACTCTCGGGAGTCAGCGAACCCAGGAAAACGGAACCGGCATGGACTATCTTCCCGGCCACAGACTGATAGTCGGCCGTCTCTATAATCAGATGCTCGGGGGCGTAGGCATTGGTCATGTCAATGGCCTCTTCCATGCTGCGTACCACAATCAGCTTGCTGTTGGCCAACGAACGTGCCGCAATTTCCTTGCGGGGCAATGCCTCCAGCTGGCACTCCACTTCGTCCTTGACAGCCTGCTGCAATTCTTTCGAAGTGGTAATCAGCATCGCCTGGCTGTCCACTCCGTGCTCGGCCTGACTCAACAAGTCGGCAGCCACAAATACGGGATTGGCCGTCCCGTCGGCCAGGACTTCCACCTCCGACGGTCCGGCCGGCATGTCGATGGCCACATCACGCAGACCGACCAACTGCTTGGCCGCCGTGACATACTGATTGCCGGGACCAAAAATCTTATACACCTTGGGGATGCTCTGCGTACCGTAGGCCATTGCTGCTATTGCCTGTACGCCACCGGCCTTGAACACCTGCCGCACACCCGCTACACGGGCGGCGAACAGAACGGCCGGATGTACCTTTCCGTCACGCCCCGGAGGGGTACACAACACAATCTCCCGACACCCAGCTATGCGGGCAGGCACTGCAAGCATCAGTACCGTGGAAAACAGGGGGGCCGTTCCTCCCGGGATGTACAGTCCCACTTTCTCGATGGCTACCGCCTTCTGCCAGCAGACAACCCCCGGACGGGTTTCTACCTTCTTGCCTTCAAAACGCTGCGAAGCGTGGAAGGCAGCAATATTGTCAGCAGCCAGCCGGATGGCAGCCTTCAGCTCTTCGCTCACCCGCTGTTCGGCTTCCTCGAACTCCTCCGGCGATACCGCCAGGGTCGTCAGTTCCACCTTGTCAAACTGGCGTTCATATTCGCGTACAGCCTCATCGCCCTCCGCCTTTACGCGACCGATGATGCCCTGCACCACGCCAAACAAACTTTCCGTATTCATGACAGGGCGCTTCAGCAACTCCTGCCATTGAGACTTTTCAGGATAATCAATCAATATCATAACCGTCTGCTTCTTTTTCAAATAATCATTTTTTCAATGGGCAACACCAGAATGCCTTCCGCTCCCAACTGCTTCAGCTTTCCGATGATTTCCCAAAAACATTTCTCATCGAGCACTGTGTGAACCGAGCACCAGCCTTCCTGCGCCAACGGCATCACCGTCGGACTCTTCATGCCCGGCAGCACGGCCACGATGTCGTCCAGCCGTTCTTTGGGGGCATTCATCAGCACATATTTCTTGTCTTCGGCCGTCTTCACCGCATCCATGCGGAACAGCAGTTCCTTCAAGATTTCCTTCTTCTCGGCAGACAGATGCTTGTTGCCGATGAGCAATGCTTCCGACTGCATCACCACTTCCACCTCCTTCAGCCGATTGCTCACCAGCGTCGACCCCGAGCTGACAATATCGAAAATGGCATCGGCCAAGCCGATACCCGGCGAAACTTCCACCGAACCGGTTATCACATGAATTTCGGCATGCACATTACACCTGTTCAGATAGTCCGACAGGATTCCCGGATAGGACGTAGCTATCTTACGTCCTTCAAACCACTCTATACCCGGATAATCAATGTCCTTCGGCATGGCCAGTGACAGGCGGCATTTACTGAATCCCAGACGTTTCACGATTTCGGCATCTTCGCCCCGCTCTACAAATTCATTTTCGCCTACAATACCGATGTCGGCCACTCCCGTTGCCACCGTCTGCGGAATATCATCATCCCGCAGAAACAACACTTCGATGGGAAAATTGGACGACTGTACCAGCAGCGTACGTTTCGTCGCGTTCAGTTTGATGTCGGCCTCCTCCAGAAACGACATCGTCTCGTCGTAAAGACGACCTTTGGCTTGTACTGCAATTCTCAGCATAATTTTTTCTGTTTTTATTCATATATAAAAAAAGAAGCCTGCCCACATCCGGCAAGCTTCTTCCAACCATGTATCTTTCCTTTGCACATACACCCGTCTGCCTACCGAATTGATTCGTCAGGATAATGATGATGGTGATGATGTGCAATGCTATATTTCATTTCTTTCTCGTTTTATTTCGAGACAAATGTAAACCATTCCTTTGAAACCGCCAAGAATATAACAGAAAAATTCGCTTTTATCTTTCATTTTCTCACTTTTCCCAGCTTAAAAGGTATAATTTACGGTTAAGATTCCACATCCGTATGTTTCCAACGGTTGAAGAATACACCCGGCGACATGCCAGTCACCTGCCTGAACACCCGGTTGAAATGGTTCGGCGTACTGAAACCCGCTTCATAAGCCACTTGCTGCATCGTCCTTCCTCCGTCGGAAAACAATTCGATAGCCCTCACGATGCGCTGATGGTTCATGTAATCGGCAAAGCGGATGCCCGAAGCATGCAGCAGACGACTGAGGTTGCGCACCGAAAAGCCAAATTCTGTCGCCACCTGTTCGATGTGCAGATTGTCGCACAAATGCTCCATCATATAGTCGAGTACCGGATGCAGGCGGGGATCGTCGGGGATGACCAAAGTCTTCAACAGCACTTCCCGAGCCAAGCACATGGAAGGGAGCAAGCGGAAGAAGCTGAGCGTAAAATCGTATAATTCAGGCGATAACGCATGCACAATCTTGGGTCCCCGAGAAGCGATGAACCGCAAATTTTCTGCAATGACCGTATTCGTGGAATAAATGGAAAACGTCCTTGTAGATGCTGTTTCGGACGCCTCCTCTCCCCAATCTATGTAATAAATGACCAGCGACACCTGACGGTTCTTGCTGGAAAGTTCGTGTGCCTCACCCTTGGGTATCCAGGCAATGTGCTTCTCTGGTACAAAATAACTGTCCGCCCCTATCCTTACATGTAACGTACCCGACAAGGTATAGACAATCTGATGCTTCCCATGCGAATGGACGGAGAGATTGACTTCTTTCCATCCTGTCTTCTTGATGAATATTTCTTCCGGAACCGAATCTCCGATACTGGATATGTATGCACGCTGTTCACTGTTCATCCTTCGACTATTGGCTTAAATTGATAAATATATTGCAGAATTTGCAAATTCGGTACAAAAGTAAAGCTTTACCTTTGCACCATCAAATTTTTGAAGAGACAAAAAGAACAACATGCTATCTATTTTCAGACCATTGACTGTCAAATTTGCGTATTTGGCACTTTTTTTATCCTCTACCGGCTTATATGCACAAGAGCGTGTATTTACATTGGACGAGTTATTCTCACTGGCCGACAAAAACAGCAAAAGCATCCGTCTGCACCAGCTCGTCATCCGGGAAGCCGAACAGGGTATCAAGGTAGCACGCAACGCCTACCTGCCTTCACTCAGTGTCAAAGCCGAAGCGACATACATCGGCGACGGCTGCATGACCGACCGTGATTTTTCGAACGGAGTCCATGCCGACATGCCCCATTGGGGAAATTCCTTCGTAGTCAAAGCCCAGCAAACCCTCTATGCCGGAGGAAGCATCCAAAGCAGCGTCCGGCGAAGCAAGCTGCAGAAGCAGGCAGCCGAACAGACCCACCTCGACAACCGTCAGGACCTGCGCTTCCTGCTGGCAGGCTACTACCTGGACCTGTTCCAACTGAGGAACCAGGAGCGGGTGTACCGCAAGAACATCGAACAGACCCACCTGCTCGTCAAGGACATGCAGGCAGCCTACCAGCAGGGAACAGCCCTGAAAAGCGACATCACCCGCTACGAACTGCAACTGCAAAACCTGGAGCTGGGACTGACCTCTACCATCAACCGGCTCAATGTGCTGAACCACCAGCTGGTAACGACCATCGAGCTGCCTGTCGAAACGCGGATTGTGCCCGACACGCTGTACCTGAAACAGCTGATGGTTGACGACCTCCAGGAAAATGAATGGAAAGCCGGCATGAACGATGCGCCCAGCCTGAAGCTGACCGACATCGACATCGCGCTGGGCAAGAACCAGAAGCGCCTGATACAGGCTGAGCGTCTGCCTCATATCACCTTCTCGGCGACCAACGATTTCAATGGCCCCATCCTGGTAGAGGTACCTCCCTTGAACAACAACTTCACCTATTGGTTTGTCGGCGTAGGCGTATCCTATAATCTGGATGCCCTTTTCAAGAGCAAACGCAAATTGCGCCAGGCCGATATTGCCATCCAAAGGCTGGAAGAGAAACGCCGCCTGGCCGAAGAAGAATTGGAGAACTCCATCCACAAGGCCTACATCAACCTGCAGGAAGCCTACATACGCCTGCGCACCCAGCAGAAAAGCGTGCAACTGGCCCACGAGAACTTCGACATCGTGCGCCAACGATACATGAACGGCCTGGCCCTGATTACCGACATGCTCGATGCCAGCAACACCCAGCTCGACATGGAACTGCAGCTGGCCAACTATCAGGTGGGCATCCTCTACCAATACTTTCTGCTGAAAAGACAGATCGGCACCCTATAGGCAACGGCCTCCAGCCACAGAGATTACAGTTTCATGACAAAATAAAAAGAACAGAACAGATATGATAAAGAACAAGAAAAGAGCCATTCCCAATTTCTTCATTGCCCTCGTCCTGGTAGCCGGCATCAGCTGGGTATGCGGACGATTCGTCCACCTGTCCGACGTCGAATTTACGGACAACGCACAGATACAGCAGCACCTGACGCCCGTCAGCACGCGCGTACAGGGTTTCATCAAGAAAATCTGCTTCGAAGAATACCAGAACGTCAAGAAGGGCGACACGCTGGTCATCATCGAAGATACCGAATACCGTCTGAAAGTGGCACAGGCCGAGGCCGACTACCACAACGCTTTGGCCGGAAAAACAGCCATGCTCACCAGCATCAACACAGCCCAGAACAACATCCTGGTCACCGATGCCGCCATCGAGGAACAGCGCGTCCGCCTGCAGAACGCCGAAACCGACTACAAGCGCTACCAGGAACTGCTGAAGGGCGAAGCCGTCACCCCGCAGCAGTTCGACCGCGTGAAGACCGACTACGCCGCCACCCAGGCCCGCTACGAACAACTGCTGAGGCAGAAGCAGTCCACCCAGCTGACCAAAGAAGAACAGACGCAACGCCTGGAACAGAACGAGTCGGACATCAAGCTGGCCGAAGCTGCCCTCAACCTGGCCAAGCTGAACCTTTCGTACACCATCATCCTGGCCAATGCCGACGGGGTAACGGGCCGGAAAAACATACATGAAGGCGAACTGGTACAGCAGGGACAGACCCTCGTCACGCTGGTAGACGGCACGGAGAAATGGGTCATTGCCAACTACAAGGAAACGCAAACCACCTACATGAAACGCGGCCAGCTGGTAGAGGTACGCGTGGATGCCATCCCCGACGTAGTTTATGAAGGACGCATCGCCTCCATCTCCGATGCTACCGGCTCCTTCTACTCCATCATTCCCCAGGACAATTCGGCCGGCAACTTTGTCAAGGTGGAACAGCGCATCCCCGTGCGCATCGAATTTACCGAAAACAATACCGCTGAAAGCCTGCAACGCCTCCGCGCAGGCATGAATGCCGAATGCTACGTTGAACAATAACGGAAATGAAAGGGAATAAAGCCATGCCTGAACAACGCCCCCGCATACCTTACTTCAAAGAATTCCTGCCCACCCCCGTGTGCATCTTCCTCTCCATGTTTTTTGCAATGGTCTTCCAGTTCAACGGAGGTGTGTTCCTGCCCACTGCCGTGCAGATGTCCAGCGCACTGGGCTGCATCCAGGAAGATGTCAATATGGCCGGTTACGCCTCGTTCATCGGCATGACCCTGATTTTCCCGATCCTCTTCCGGCTCAAGTTCCGCTTCACCACCCGCAGCATCTTCCTCACCGTCTGCCCGGTGCTGATAGCCTGCAACCTCATTACCCTGCACGTCAACAGCCTGCCCGTATTCATCGTGGTGTGCCTCGTTTCCGGGTTCTTCCGCATGTGGGGCACGTTCGAATGCTTCTCCAACATGCGCCTCAGCGTCACTCCGTCGGGCAATTTCTCGGTCTTTTACCCCGTCATCTACATCGTTGTGCTCGAAAGCATCCAGCTCTCGGGCCTGGTGGCGACCCACATCAGCGACTGGGCCAACTGGCGCTACATGCACTGGTTTGTCATCGGCATGCTGCTTGTGGTGTGGATGTGTGTCCTGCTGTTCACACGGCCTTACCGGGCCATGAAGAAACTCCCCCTTTACGGCATCGACTGGCTGGGCGGCTTCCTGTGGGGAGTCATCCTCTTTGCCATCGTTTTCGTCTGCATCTACGGAGAATATTATGACTGGCTGGACAGTGTCGAGATCCGCTCGTGCATCGTCATCGCCGTTGTGGCCTTGATGATCAACATCAACCGCATGAGTACCCTGCGCCGCCCTTACATCGAGCCGCAGGTGTTCCGCTACCGCAATTTTCCTGTTATCCTCTTCCTGTTCCTGATGCTCTGTCTGTTCCTCACCACCTCGTCCGTGCTGCAGAACCAGTTCATGAGCTCCATTCTGCACTACGACCCGCTAAATGCCGTCTCTCTCAACTGGCTGGTGTTCACCGGTATCCTGGCCGGCGCAGGCATCGTGTTCTACCGCCAGGCCGTGCTCCACAAAGGCTACAAGCTACTCATTTCATTGGGGTTCCTGTTGATTGTAGTATATCAGTATTACATGTACTTTCTCATCCACCCCAACCTGAACATCGAAAGCCTCTACCTGCCAAACTTTCTGAAAGGAGTCGGCCACGGCATCCTCTACATCTCGCTCACCATCTACATGGCCAAGAGCGTACCTTTCAAACATTTCTTCCAGGGGTTGTGTGTGCTCAGCTTCATCCGTACCAGCATCGCCACCCCGCTGGGCACAGCCATTCTGACCCGCTGGATGAGGCAACTGCAACAGGACAACATCGGCCTCCTCAGCCGGCGCATGGACGGAGTGAACGGCTGGACGCCCGACGTGTCTATCCGCAACCTCTACGCCGTCGTCTCGCAACAGACCACGCTGACCAGCTTGAAAGAACTGTTCGGCATTGTCTGCATTTGCGGCACCGTCTTGCTGGCAGGCATCTTCACCTACCGGTTGTGGAAAAGATACATTCCACTCCGCTACCGGGGCTAAAGACCAAATGTCCGGCAATCATTCGGCCGGCAACAACGACTCCAAAGCCACGTCTTCGGCCTCCACCTCACAACTGCGGAAGTACATTTCCTTCTCGGCCTTCTCCTTCGGGAACGTGAAATAGGTACAAAGGGCCTCCGTACAAAGTTCGCCCTTGTCATCGTAGAGCCGGGCCTCCACAAAAGCCAGGTTGCGCTTCTGTTCGCGGAGCGATGCACGCAGCAACAAGTAACGGCTGTCGGTAGACACCGCCTTGCGGTAACGGGTTTCCATCCGGGTCGTCATGCCCGCCGTCTGCAGCTTGCGGAACACCACCCATCCGCAGATTTCGTCGAGCAACACCGACTGTATGCCTCCGTGCAGCGTATGCAGGAAACCCTGATAATGGCCGTCCGGCTTCCAGACGCTCACCACCTGGTCAGCGTCTTCATAGAAATCCATCTTCACGCCATATTCATTGTCGGGCGAACAACCGAAACAGTTGTACCCTTCCAGCTTCTTCCAAGGATTGATTATCTTCTTCATGAGTGTTTCCGATTTTAGTGTACGCAACAAATGTAATAAAAAGATTTCAGAACTTGTACACACAATCCACGCCAAAGATGTTTTTCCGTCCGTCGGCCTCCCACTGGCGGCAGTAGAACACATCCGCCTCCCAGTTTTCCGAAAAGAGTGGCAGCGAAAGCCCGGCCCGATAGCGCATGCGGGCTACGTCGAAACCATCCCCACGGTTCAGGCTGTTGTACATTTCGACCGATGCATAGGGTTCTAGCTTGCAGTGGCGTATGTCATAGGCCAGCTTCAGGCGGGAGCGCAGCCTCAGCTCGTTCTCCACGTCGTCCCAGGTATGCTGAAACCTTTCGCGCAAGGACAGCTTCACCCTTCCCCAACGGCCGGACAACGTGCCGTCGGCATGATAACGGTGGCGGAACTTCCACCCGTCTCCACCCCGGTTGCGATAATGAATCTCATATCCGCCCCCCAGCTTCAGAAAAGACAGTACGGCATATTTGGCACCTACGTCCAGCCCCCACCGGTCCGTGGTCCGCAAGTGGCTCTTGGTACGCCACTCCAGCCCGCCCGACACATCCAGCCGTTCGTTCACTTCATAAACCACCCCCTGCCTCAACCAGGTAGTGTAGTCGGCCTCCTGCGCCTGCACAGTAGGGACAATCCCACCCCAAAGCAGGATCAGTCCTATCCATTTCCTTATCTGACGAATTTGAAATCTACCCATTATCCAGCCCTAAATGGTTTATTTGCAAATATACGGAAGAATTTTGGAAAGAATCTGGAAAGATGACACAACGCTCCCTATATGTGCTATCAACCTATAGCCACAGTGAAAAAGTCATCCGCTAGGGCTGCAAATATCATGTATATGCAAGATATTCTATAACCGATGGGCGCGTTTATAGAACCGTAGCTTTCAATTACACAACCGTAGGCTTCGGTTTTACAAACGGAAACTTCGGCTGGAGAATAAAGCAAAGATGGAACAGTTTTCCTGCACAAAAAACAGATTCAAACTGAAGAAAGGAAGAAAATAAAGGCAAGAAAAACCGGCCTGTCCCAAAGGGCAGACCGGTTCCGAAAGTATGAAGAATTTATCTATCAGGGATTACACAAACCAACGTACGTAGCAGAAGTCCTGACGATGAGGCAGGTCGGGATTCTTGGGGAACATACGATAGGCAACCTTGAAGCTGCCGGCATTCTCCAGCTTATGCTTGGCCTGGAAGGTATAGAGGTTACCCTCTTTCTTCACAACCTCGAACGGCTCAACAGAATAGATGTGCTGCTTGCCGTCGGCAGAAGTGTAGGTCGTTACCAGTTCCAACCCGATAGCATCGTTCAGACCCTTTTCGTCAATCACGTAAGTGATGGTATACTCCTTGCCACTCTCGATGGAACCTTTGACAAGGTCTTCGGTCTTCTCGCTGGAAACGATTTCAATGCTGTCCCACTTCTCGACCACCTGTTCCTTCCACGCAGCGATTTCCTTGGCCTTGGCATAATTGTTGGCAGCCAGCAGGTGGAAACGCTGGGCTTCCTTGTTGTAGAACTTGGAGAAATAGTCGTCGAGCTGACGCTTCATCGTATAGTGGGGAGCAATCTGGGCAATGGAGTTCTTGATGGTCTTGACCCAACCCTCGGAATACCCCTTCTTGTTGCGGGCATAGAAGAGCGGCAGGATTTCAGTCTCCAGAATGCTGTAGATAGTAGCTGCATCGAGCTGATCCTGATGTTCCTGATTCTGATAAGTACGCTTTTCGGTCAGCGCCCAGCCGGCACCTTCGCGATAGCCTTCAAGCCACCAGCCGTCGAGTACGGAGAAGTTGACTACACCGTTCATCAAAGCCTTCTCGCCGGATGTTCCGGAAGCTTCGAGTGGACGGGTCGGTGTGTTCAACCAGATGTCGACACCCGATACCAGGCGACGGGCCAGCTGCATGTCATAGTTCTCAAGGAAAATAATCTTACCCAGGAACTCGGGACGGCGGGAAATCTCGATAATCTTCTTGATGAGTCCCTGACCGGCACCGTCGTGCGGGTGAGCCTTACCGGTAAAGAGGAACTGGACGGGATAGTCGGGGTTGTTGACAATCTTGGCCAGACGATCGAGGTCGGTAAACAGCAGGTGGGCACGCTTGTAGGTAGCGAAGCGACGGCCGAAACCGATGAGCAGCGCATTGGGATTGATCTTGTCGAGCAGGGAAACAATGCGCGAGGGGTCACCCTGGTTCTTCAGCCAAGTTTCGCGGTATTGCTTGCGCACGTAGTCGATCAGTTTGTTCTTCAGAGCCATGCGGGTCTTCCAAATCACTTCGTCGGGCACATCGTAAATGGCCTTCCAGATTTTCTCGTTCGACTGGTCGTACCAGAAGTTCTCATCAAAATACTGGGAATAGAGCTGCTTCCACTCCGTAGCACTCCAAGTGGGGAAGTGTACACCGTTGGTAACATAACCCACATGATTTTCTTCAGGGAAGTAGCCCTTCCAGATAGTGGAGAACATTTCCTGGGAAACCTTGCCGTGCAGCCAGCTCACGCCGTTGACTTCCTGAGAAGTGTTACAGGCAAAGACAGACATGCAGAAACGTTCACCTTTGTCGCCAGGGTTGTTGCGGCCCAAGTCCATCAGGTCGTCCCAAGTGATACCCATGCGGGCAGGATAACCGCCCATGTATTTGCCGAAGAGACCTTCGTCAAAGTAATCGTGACCGGCAGGAACAGGAGTGTGTACCGTATACAGCGAAGAGGCACGAACCAGTTCGATAGCCTGATCGTAGGTAAGGCCTTCGGCCACGTAATCGCAGATACGCTGTACGTTGATGAGGGCTGCATGACCTTCGTTGCAATGATAGATATCCTTCTTGATACCAAGTTTCTTCAGCATCAGGATACCACCGATACCCAGTAGGATTTCCTGCTTCAGACGGTTTTCCCAATCGCCGCCGTAGAGGACGTGGGTGATGGGACGGTCGAACTCGCTGTTCATTTCGTTGTCGGTATCCAGCAGATAGAGGGACACACGACCTACATTCACTCTCCATACATAAGCATGTACGTAATAGTTCAGATAAGGAACATCGACAATCATCTGATTGCCGTCCTTGTCCAGTACACGTTCAATGGGCAGCTGGCCGAAGTTCTGGGCCTCGTAGTTGGCAATCTGCTGGCCGTCCATAGACAGCGTTTGGGTAAAATAACCGTAACGGTAGAGGAAACCTACACCACACAGGTCAACGTTGCTGTCTGAAGCTTCCTTCAAATAGTCACCGGCCAGAACTCCCAGACCGCCTGAATATATCTTAAGCACATGGTTCAAACCATACTCCATACTGAAATAGGCCACAGAGGGACGCTTCTTGTCGGGCTCCACGTCCATATAGGTGCGGAACTTGGAGTACACGTCTTCCATTCTGCGCAGGATAACCTTATCATTCGCAAGCGCTTCAAGTTTAGCATAGCTCATACGTTCCAGCAGCAGCACAGGGTTCTGGCCCACTTCCTTCCACAAGGTAGGATCCAAATCTCTGAACAACTCGGTAGCTTCGTAGTTCCAGGACCACCAAATATTACGTGCCAATTCAGACAATTTCTCCAGTTCGGCAGGAATATGTGACTTGACATTCACATCTTTCCAGTTCGGAGTGTTTACATTACTAACTTTAATCTTCATTGTATATGATAAGTTTGATTAATAATTTTCGTTTTGAGTCGTTTCTCACTGGTTCAACAAACGTTTTGCAGCATGACGCAGGGCAAAATCGTAGGCTTCATAATAGTATTGGATAAAGTGTTTCCACAAAGCCTGCTCGGCCACCTTACCGGCACGTTTGCGAATGGCTTTCACTTCGGCATCGGTTTTGGCAGAGAAGGCCGATACCGTATCCTTGATGCCGTCTGCCACCTCGGAATAGTTGTAGTCCGAACGGTGGAGTACCTCCACGCCGTCATCGATGCCGTGCTGGTCCTTCAAGCCATTGACCCAACGGCCGAAACCGGAAAGGTCGGTAGTGACTGTGGGCACATAGAACGCCACACTCTCCAAAGGCGTATAGCCCCAAGGTTCATAATAGGACGCATAGACGGTCAGGTCCATGCCAAGAATCAGGTCGTAATAGAGTTTGTTGAAAATCCCGTCCTTGCCGTCCAGATAGCAGGGGATAAAGATTACCTTCACCTTATCCTCGGGGCGATTGCCCATACCCAGATACTTCAGCATGTCGAGCACCTGGTCGTGGGTCATATTGTGAAGCCAGTGGGTGATGAAGGGACACTCGAGCGGAGTGATAAACTTCTCGCGGCTCTTGAGACGCTGCAGCAGGTCTTCACGACACTCTCCCACCCAACCGGGCACACTGACAAGTGCCAATACGTTTTTCTTCAGGTTCTTGTCACGGTTCAAGCGGTTCATCGCCTCCAGAAAGACATCGATACCCTTATTGCGGAATTCATAACGTCCGCTTGTCCCAATAATCAAGGTATCATCAGAAAATTCCTGTCCCAGCAACTTCCCGGCCACCTGCAGAAAAGCCGCACGTGCCCGCTTGCGTTTGCCTGTATAAGTAGCCCCTTTGGGAACAAAGTCGTCCTCGAAGCCGTTGAGCAACAGGACATCGGCCGGTTTGTCAAGCAGTTCCTTGCATTCATTGTTGGTGATTTCGCTCACAGTCGTAAAGCAGTCCACATAATGAGCGGTCTGCTTCTCGATGGAATGTTTGGACTGCATGTTCAGTTCCTGAGCCATCTGGTCGCCATTGTAGGCAAAAAGATAATCGTATAGAGGTTTGTTGTTCCCGGCAATGGAACGTCCGATGGACGTAGCATGGGTCGTAAATATCGTAGCGATTTCGGGAACATAAGTACGCAAATAGAGAGCGCCCATGCCGGTCATCCATTCATGAGCCTGATAGATGACTTTGTCGTTTTCCGTCAGGTTGTAGCGGTAGAAGCTCTCCACTACCTTGCCAGCAGCATAAGAGAACATCGAGGCTTCATCGTAGTCGCCGTATGCATGCAACGAATCGACCTGATAACGGTTCCACATTTCCGTATATATTTCGTTCTTCTTCGCAAAGAAAGGCTGAAAGTCAACCAGAATGACAATCGGTTCACCGGGAATGTTCCACCGCCCTACCCGAACGGACAAGTTATCTTTCTCGGCAGCATGCTTCTTCCAGGCCGCACACAGGTTATCGGACTCTGCAAACAAAGGATTTTCCTTGCCTTGCCAAAAATCAGGACCTATGAACAGGACCCTGTCATGAAATTTCGCCTGTAACGTGTTGGCTCTGGTAGACAAAACAGTATAGATACCTCCTACCTTATTACATACTTCCCAACTCGCTTCGAAGATATAATCGGGGGTCAGTAAATCATTCATCATACCTATTCAATAATATCTTTAACATTTTCTATTTTGCGCACGCAAAATTACACATTATTCTTTGAAAAATAGCCTTTTAATCGAAAAAAACTACAACCGACGGTTAACACAACCGTTTGCGCTACCAAACGGACAAAATAAGAAAGTATCCGTACCCATCCTTGCACTATATGCAACAAGAAAAAGGGGCATATCGTTTGGATATGCCCCTTCATTTCTGTTTAACTCAAAATTATACCATCAAAGCAGCGACCAAAGCCAAGATTGCATAGAATTCAGGCAAGGCAGCATAAATCATGGTGTTGGTCATCACGTCGTGACCCTGGGAAATGCCGACAATACCACTGGCAGAAATCTGTCCCTGACGGATGGCAGAGAAAAGACACACCAGACCGACACCCAGGCCAATGCCCAGCATCAAAGGGCCATCGGTCGTGAAGTCACGTCCCATAGACATCAGAAAAGCTACGAAACCATACAGACCCTGAGTAGCGGGAAGGGCCGAAAGAATCATGTATGAAGCCGACTTGGAAGAATCTTTCTTCAACGCTCCCTCAGCAGCATTTCCTGCGATTGTTGTACCAAAACAACTACCAATTCCGGCCAAAGCCAACATCAGGCCCAGACCCAAATAACCTAAAATTTCATTCATAATATTACAGTTTTATTCGTTATTAATTTATTTGTTTTCTCATTTATTCGTTATTCGGCTTGACGACTGAAAAAGGTTTGTAGGCCTCTCCCTTGCCTTCGTAACCCGAATTCTTGAAATATTCTACAAACGTCAGACGAAGCGGGTGTACAAAAGCACTCAGGCAGGACATAGCAATGTTCAGCGCATGCCCGAAGACCAGTATCAGGCCGCAGAACAACCAACCCAATACCGGGCCGGCCGCATCGTTGACCATGAAAGCCAGCTGATTGAACACACCGCCCAGCATACCGCCAGCCAGGCCCAAAGCATATAGACGGATGTAGGACAAGGTATCACCTAGCAGACCGGTAGCCATGTTATAGGTATCCCATACGCCAGCACCGATATTCACCAGGATATTGCGGCCCCAGGTGTTCAACAGATAGATGCCGATGGCTGCCACACTTCCGATAATGATGAAAGCCCAGCTCGTCACTTCGGCCGAGATGACTTGGAAGAAGGAAAGTCCGCCTGTGCAGACAAAACCTACCACCAGCAACAGCCATCCCCACGCACTGAGCGACTCCTTGAAGCCATAACGGACAGTACTGCAAATGGCCTTCACCGTCATAGCCAGGCAGATGTGAACCACACCGATAATGAGCGCAAGCAACATCTGTTTGTCATAACTGGTACCGTCTATCTTACCGCTGATCATAAAGCTCTTTGCCCACTCGGGAAGATCAATCTCAAACAGGTTGACACCAAAGAACGTACCCAATATGGCACCGAATACCGTTGTGAAAATACCTAAGGTAATGACCAGATTCATCATACCGGCCATAGACTTTGACATTTTCTTCTTCAGGAAGAAGCCCAACGCTATCAGAACCAGACCATAACCCGCATCACCCATACAGAAGGCGAAGAAGAGCGAGAAGAAAGGTGCCAGAATGGGCGTCGGGTCAAACTCACCATAGTCGGGCATGCCATACATCTTGGTCAGTGACTCGTACATGCGCACAAAGGCGTTGTTCTTCAATTTGATGGGTGCATTGTCTCCCTTCGTTGCCTTCCGGATTTCATAATAGACGCCGTTTTCATCCAACAGACGAACCACTGCAGCCTCACAGTCTTCTGGAATCCAGCCCTCGAGCATCACAACAGCCCCTTCGGCCATCTGTTCGCTGTTCAGCTTCACTTGAAGCAAGTCTATCTCGCCCTGCAAACGGCGGCAGCAGTCCTCCATCGTACGGCACTGCTCCCGGCAGAAAGCCTTCAGTTCGTCTGTAGCCGAAACAATCTGGGCTTCGGTCTCCTCCTTCTTTCTGCGCAACTCAGAAAGGCTGTTGGCAGGAAGGCGAAGGGGTTCCAAATCCAATTGTACCGGTTCACGCGACACGACAACGAAATAGAGGTATCCTCCCTTTTCCTGGATGCGGACCAAGTCGTATTGCTCTTCCCATTCAGGTCGGAAATCCCTTTCCTGACAGCTATAGAACTGAAGATGCCATCCGGCCTTGTCAAGATCCCTGATCCGCTGCCAGTCGAAATCGCCCCATGTTTCCATCTGTGCAATATCCTTGTCGAACATGGGCAGACGGGCATTAAGCTCCTGAATGTGATTCTGACGCTGTTCGTATGCAGCCAGCAGTGTCTCGGCGGTTTCATCGGCGTGGACGGTTTCCACCGGCTGTTTGTCAGCCAGTGCCAACATTTCACCGGCCACATTCTTATAAAGCGTACGTTTCTGCAAGAAACTCTGCAGGGTAGCATCCATCTCGCCGCGTTGCCGCTCCACGACATGGACTACACCCAGCTCACGGATACGTTCGAGGAACGATTCGTATTCCTTGTGATAAACCAGAAACGTCAGTTTTTTCATTCGTGTAATCATGCTTCAGCCTCCTTCCTCTTCTCCTGATGCGACTTCATGATCTTCTGCGACGACTTGGACAGATTTTCCTCATCCTCCATAAATCGCTTGATTTTACGCAGAGCATCCTGATAGCCGGGAATTTGTACTTTCTCGAAAAGGTTCACTTTCTGTGTCGTTTTCTTACGGGCATGTTCGAGCAGGTTCAGCTTGGCCACAGTAAACTCTCGCTCAATGGCTGTATGGGCCAGCTCCTTCAACAGGTTCAATCCATCAGCATACCATTTGGGGGCATTGAACAAGCTATAGGGACGGATACTGAAATCTACATTTTCAAGTTGTGGCACCCGCACACCGGCTATTTTCTTGACTCCCAGATGGACATCGCTGACCTTTATCAACGAACTGTCGAACTCATTCCAAAGGGCGAACATGGCTTCGTAAGCTTGTATATTCTTTTCCAGCCTCTCTTCCAGTGCCTGGGCATCGGCTTTGCACCGTTTCACTTCCATACGGAGGGCGCTTTCCTTGTTCTTGATGATAGGAAGCGTACGCACCCGCACTTTCAGTTGCTTCTCCAGCTGCTGAAGCGAGGTCTTGTTATATTGAAACTTAATAGCCATTGCTTTCTATTTTTTAATTTGCCTGATTCTTCGGCCAGTACTGGTCGACCAATTCTTTCTTGATATTTACCTCTTCGGGCTTGAAATACTTGCCAAACAGGCTCCAAGCCACGTCAAGCATTTCAGTCGTATCAAGGTTGACATCAATAGCCAGCAACTGATTGGAATAATCTTTGGCGAAAGCAAGGGTACGCTCGTCGTAGTTGGTCAGGTCGAAACCGTTCTCCAGTTTTGTCTTGGCATTGGCGGCATCGGCATACAGACGGACGGCTGCGTTCATTACCTGCGGATGGTCCTTACGTGTCTTCTTACCCGTTACCAACTGTTTCAGACGAGACAAGGAACGGAACGGGTCTACAATAACCTTACCGATGTCACTGTCACGACGGAGGAAGAGCTGACCCTCGGTGATGTAACCTGTATTATCGGGCACGGCATGTGTAATGTCACCACCCGACAATGTAGTCACAGCGATAATGGTGATAGAACCTCCACTGGGGAACTGCACGGCCTTCTCGTAAATCTTTGCCAAGTCGGAATACAACGAACCCGGCATGGAGTCTTTCGACGGAATCTGGTCCATACGGTTGGACACAATGGCCAACGCATCGGCATAAGAAGTCATATCGGTCAGCAGGACCAAAACTTTCTCATTATGCTGTACGGCAAAATATTCAGCAGCCGTCAAGGCCATATCGGGTACCAGCAGTCGTTCGACAGGCGGATTCTCAGTCGTATTTACAAAGCTGACAATACGATTGAGTGCACCAGCGTTGGAGAAAACGTTCTTGAAGTAAAGGTAGTCATCGTTGGTCATACCCATACCACCCAAGATAATCTTATCAGTTTCGGCACGCAGGGCTACGTTGGCCATTACCTGGTTGAAAGGCTGGTCAGGGTCGGCAAAGAACGGGATCTTCTGTCCGGACACCAGTGTGTTGTTCAGATCGATACCGGCAATACCGGTAGCAATCAGTTCGGAAGGCTGCTTACGGCGTACAGGGTTGACGGACGGACCGCCAATTTCCACCTCCTGACCTTCAATCTCCGGTCCTCCGTCAATAGGATCACCGAAAGCGTTGAAGAAGCGTCCGGCAAGCTGTTCGCTCACTTTCAGTGTCGGCGATTTGCCCAAGAATACGACCTCAGCATTGGTAGGAATACCTTCTGTACCCTCGAATACTTGCAATGTTACTTCATCGCCGGCAATCTTCACAACCTGTGCCAACTTTCCGTTGACGGTTGCCAACTCATCATACCCCACTCCTGTTGCCTTGAGCGAACAGGTTGCCTTGGTAATCTGAGTGATTTTCGTATATATCTTTTGAAATGCTTTTGTTGCCATCTATTTATTACAATTATTAGCCATTAAAATCTGTTTCTCAAGCCTTGCGCTCTGCAATCAAAGCCATCAGTTGCTGATGGAAGTCATTGTATTCGGGAGACTTGAACTTGGAATAGTTCATCTGCTTGCAGATATTGATCATCTTCTTAAAGTAATCCATTACTTCATTGAAATTGTCGAACGTAAAATCTGTATGACAGATGTCAATAACCATGTTCAGAATTTCTTCCTGACGTTCCATCGGAGTAACCGAATCCACTTCATCGAATGCATCCTGCTGCAAGATTACAAAGTCTATCAGTTCCGACTTCCAGAAAATCACATGATATTCTACGGGAACGCCATCATCGCCCAAGATATTGATCTGTTCGGCAATTTCCTTGCCACGCTGAAGACGGGTTTTGATTTCGTTCACCTTACCCAGCCATTCACAGTTGATACGCTTGCTGATGTAGTCTTCAAATTCCGGATATTCGATGTATTTGGAATAAGAATCAATGGGGTTTACAGCCGGATAACGTTTCTTGTCGGCACGATCCTGCTCCAAAGCATAGAAGCAGCGCGCCACTTTCTTCGTATTCTCAGTTACCGGTTCCTTCAGGTTACCACCGGCAGGTGAAACGGTACCAATAAAGGTAATGGAACCTGTTTCACCATTATTGAGGATAACATATCCGGCACGGCCATAGAAGTTGGAGATGATAGACGACAAATCCATCGGGAAGGCATCGGGGCCGGGAAGTTCCTCCATACGATTGGACATCTCACGCAAAGCCTGTGCCCAACGAGAAGTGGAGTCGGCCATCAGCAATACCTTCAAGCCCATGCTTCGGTAGTACTCGGCAATGGTCATGGCCGTATACACAGAAGCCTCACGGGCTGCCACAGGCATGTTGGAAGTATTGGCAATGATAATGGTACGTTCCATCAGCTTGCGGCCGGTATGCGGGTCTACCAGCTCGGGGAACTCCGTAAAGATTTCCACAACTTCATTGGCACGTTCACCACAAGCTGCGATGATAACGATATCGGCTTCGGCCTGCTTGGAGATGGCATGCTGGAGCACCGTCTTTCCTGTACCGAACGGACCAGGGATAAATCCCGTACCTCCCTCGACAATCGGGTTGACCGTATCGATGACACGAACACCGGTTTCCAGCAACTTGAAGGGACGCGGTTTCTCTTTATAATTGGTCATGGCACGTTTTACGGGCCACTTCTGAATCATGTTGACCTTGACCTCACTGCCTTCTTCATCCGTCAGCACAGCCACGGTATCTTCAATCGTATAATCGCCTTCAGCCGCAATCGACTTGACCGTACAAACGCCTTTCTGTTCGAAAGGTACCATGATTTTCAATGGCTGGAAGTTTTCCTCCACCTGCCCTAACCAGGCAGAAGCTTCCACCTTGTCACCCACTTTGGCCAAGGGTACAAAATGCCATTTTTTCTCTTTATCCAGCGGATAGGTGTACTGACCACGTTTCAGGAAGACACCTTCCATCTTGTCCAGGTCGTTCTGCAAACCATCGTAATTCTTCGACAACATGCCCGGACCCAAAGTCACTTCAAGCATGTGTCCTGTAAATTCGGCTTCGGTTCCCACCTTCAGTCCACGCGTACTTTCGAACACCTGAACATATACCTGGGCACCGACCACCTTGATAACTTCTGCCATCAGACGGTCTCCACCGGTCGAGATATAACAAATCTCATTTTGAGCCACCGGGCCGTCAACGACAAGCGTCACCATATTGGCAATTACGCCACTAACAGTTCCTTTTGTTGCCATATTGTTTCAATATTTTGATATTTATCTGAATTCTGCGGGTATTTGAACCTCGTCCTTCAAAGCAGCAATCATGCTGCGGAAAAGTTTATTACCCTTTTCTTTATCCAAAGAAATCCAACGTTCAATCATTTCCAGTTGCAATAGAAAGACAAACAGACGCTCAACAGTGAAGTAATTGAAGAATGTTGCCTCTTCCATCCAGTTCCAGCGCAGCTGATCGATTTTCTTCTCACGTTCCACCAACTCTTCCACCTCACTGATTTTCATCAGAGCTTCCAGATAGTCGACTTCCGTTGCCAATCCAAAATCACGGGCATTCGAAGTGCGCAAAGCCTGGCAGACCTCCGTATCACCAACAATCAACGGAGCCACATCCAACTTATACTTACGGGCCATCAATGCCACCAGAATGTTATTAACGTTCAGATTAAAGGAAAACCATTGCGAAACAAACCCGTTCTTGCACCCCATGGCATAAGCATAATAGAGGGAAGCCAGACGATCTTCGGGTAAAATGCCGGTTTCTTCAGACGACTGATTAAAATAATCGGAAATAAAGGTAGACAAATAAGCAGGAAATACACGATCTGGCAACGCATCACCATCCTTGATGGCAGCAATATGCTCCGCCAAGGTATCCGCAGAATAATTTCCGCAAACATCTATCACAGCATCCTTATCCTTCAGAAGCTTCAAGACATTCGCGTTGTCAAATTTCAGATAGAACAAATCGACCAGTCTCTTGTCGGAATCCGTCAGATAAGGATAAAATTCTGTTCTGAAATCGGCTACTGTATAACTCAGTTTGCTATCTTCCAAGGTCAGGTCGGGCAAACCGGCTATCAAGTAATAATACTTACTCATATCCTGACAGGAGTTTTAAAACAACATATCCACCAGTTGCGGACGCAAAAATTCCTTGAAATAGTTCATGAACTCTTCTTCACCGAAGTTTACTTTATAAGCGCCGTTAGCCGGAGATACAGTAAACAGAGTTTTGATGCCGTTCACCTGCTGAATGGTCACTCCCTTATCCAGCAAGTTTTTGGCCTTTGCCGCAAAATACTTTTTAAGGCCTTCCGCATCAGCTGTAGATATAACGATAGGTTCGTTAACGCTCCATTTCTCAGCCAAAGCCACAATAAAAGCATTCAGATAATCCTTGTTAGCAGCAAAGGCCTTTACATCAGCATCTACAATCTGTCCGCAAACTACAGAAGCGATTTCCGACTTCAAGGCATTCACAGCCTGACCGGCAAACAACTTCAATTCAGACTTTGTATTTTCAGACAACTCGTCGACCGACTTGCGGGCATCTGCCACAATCTGTTCTGCCTCTTTCCGAGCATCTTCTACAATTTTTTTAGCCTCTTCCTGAGCTTGCGCTACCAGTTTGCGAGCTTCTTCGTTTCCTTTCTCAACCCCCTCACGGTAGATCTTGTCAGTCAACTCTTGAATTTTGTTTTCCATATCTATAGGAGTTTATTTATTAGTTTTATTCATTAGTGTCCAATAAAAATGGACGAGTTAAAAATTTAATCAAATAGTCCTTCA
>ERZ827150.372-NODE-372-length-68438-cov-5.591214_pt1 | contig 68438 bp, 78 predicted proteins | sample MGYA00519779_ERZ827150 | MGnify/ENA primary metagenome ERZ827150 (study PRJEB31778, sample SAMEA3449267) | human gut metagenome | biome: human gut; feature: human-associated habitat; material: faeces | place: United Kingdom | collected 2010/2012 ...
CTGGTTCTTTGTTACTTTCTTCACTGAAGAAAGTAACGTAACCTCCCCCTCGTCCCTTACCCCTGCGCCAGCTCACGCAGCAGCGCGCCGGCAGCGCTGGCCGCAGCGTCCGCCGCACTGATTTCGTGCGCGTTGGAGTTCGCCACGCCGCTCTCATCGCCCGTATCGCTCATGGCGCGGATGGCCAGGAAGGGCACGTCGTTCACATAGCAGGTATAGGCCGCCGCCGCGCTCTCCATATCCACGCACAGCGGGTGCCAGGCGTCCACGATCTCCTGCCGCCCCTCCTGCGCAATGAACTGTTCGCCCGATACCATGTCGCCAAAGAACGCCGGGTACAGGAAAACCCCACGCTCATTCAATTTGTGACATACGGACAGCAGCATTTCATCGCCCGGATAGTAGCCGTGCGCAATGCCGCCGCGATGGCGCAGCCAGGCGACGTTCACATCATGCTGCGCCAGGCGCTGGGAAAATGCCAGCGCGTGAATGCCCAGCCGCGGATCCATGCTCCCGGCCACGCCTACCATGATGATATGCGTCACCGCAAAGCGGTCGATCAGCAACTGCGCCGTGATGCCCGCGTTTACCTTGCAGACGCCCGTCGCCGCCAGCACCACCGGCAGCCCGTTCACATCGCCTTCGATCACCGTGGTCTTGGCCACTTCGTGCCGCGCCGTTTCGCGCAGATAGGGCAGCAGCTGGTCAAACTCCGTCTTCATGGCGCAAAGCAGTCCGATTTTCATACGTATTGCTCCTTTTTGTCAGATGCTGATGCCCGGAAGCAGCGCCACCGAGCGAATCTTCTTGCCCGCCGCCGCACGCATCAGGGCCACCTGCGCCGCATTGCGGCTGTAAATGCGGGTGGAAATCTGCGTTACCCCGCGCGGGCGCAGGATGTCGCTGGCTGCGCCGATGATGGCCTTGGCAAAGCCCTGACGGCGATAATCCGCGCGCACATACAGCGATACCAGCGTAACGTTTTGCCCCTCGCCCGTAAACAGCGCCTCGCACACGGCGTTGCCGCCGCGATAGTAGCCGATGGCCAGAAAATGCTCCATGCCCATGCAGCGGCCCAGGAATTCCGCATCCAGGGGCGTAATGCGATAGGCGTTCATACGCTGCAAAAATGCCTGCACATCCTGCGGCGTTTTAAGCGGCACGGAGGCGTAATTGCAGTTGACGGGCGCGCGCGCCGGCCAGCCGGGCAGGCCAAAATGGTACAGATCCTCGCTGTCGTCCATTTTAAAGCCCGCCTTGGTGTAAAAGCCATTCAGATCCCAATCCTCCGGGGCAATCTGCGTAAACAGCCGTCCGCGCAGATTAGGCGCCTGCGCGCGCAGCTGCTCCGCCCGCGCCAGCAGCGCGCCGAAAAGCAGGTTGCGCCCTGCAGGCTGCGAATCCAGCTGCATATAAATATGCAGCGGCGCTTCGGGATACATCTCAGGCTGGTAGAAAAGGGTGACGGAGCCCATGCCCATTTCGATCATCTGATCGTTGGTGACAAAGAAGCAATCTTCCGGCGCTATGCCCTGATACGGGGCGATCGGGTGTGTCAAATGCATGCGTATTCCTCGGTTCGCTATTAAATTTGAATTGGTATTACCATTCCGCGCCCGTGCTGCGGCTGCTGGGGTTCAGGTCGTAGAGCACATGCGCCACCTCGGGCCGTTCGCGGCGGATGCGGTCGGTCACGCGCTCCAGCAGGTCAAAGGGCAGCCGCGCCGCATGCGCCAGCTGTGCCGGATCGCTCGACTGCATGGCGCGCAGAGCGATGATCACGCGAGTATCCTCGCCGGGCAGCGCGCCCAGCAGGGCGAAATACTGCCACAGGCGCTTGTTCAGCCCCGCAGCGGCAATTTCCTCGGTAAAGATCAGATCAGCCGCGCGCAGCGTTTGCAGCCGCGCCGGGGTAACATCGCCCAGAATGCGCAGCGCTAGGCCACTGCTGGGGAAGGATTGCCGGCTCAGGATCTCGGCGGGCACGTTCAGGTATTCGCCCACGCGGCGCACCTCGTCCTTGAACAATTCCCGCAGCGGCTCAACCACCGGCAGTTCCGCATGCAGTCCAGGCTTGCTGGCAGGGTTCACGCCCCGCAGCACATCGTCGCAGGTGGTGCTGCGCAGGATCACGGCAAATTCGCCCATGCCCGCCAGCGTTTCATCCATCACGGCCTGCAACGTTTGCCCGATGGCCCGGCGCTTGTCATCCGGCTCCACCAGGCCGCTGAGCGCCTGCGTAAAGCGCTCCTGCGCCTGCACGTTTACAATGCTCAGGCCCATCTGATCATGATAGAAACGCATCACCTGCGCGGCCTCGTTTTCGTGCAGCAGGCCTGTATCCACAAAGATGCATTGCAGCCTGTCGCCCAGCGCGCGATGCGCCAGCAGGGCGGTGATGCCGCTGTTAAGCCCGCCGGTCATGGCGCATACGGCGCGGCCATCACCCACCACGCGGCGGATCTCCTCCTCCGCACGGCCCACAAAGGCCTCATAATCCCACCAGCGGGTGCAGCCGCACACGGACAGGACAAAGTTGAGCAGCAGCCGCATGCCGTCGGTATCATTTTGCTCCAGGGTAAACTGCACCGCGTACAGATTGCGCTCACTGAGCATATACCCCACCGTTTCGCGCTGAGACTCAGCCAATACCTGCGCGCCGGGCGGCAAACGCAGGCGGCGCACATTGTGCAGCATGCGCTCGCAATCGTCCAGCCCCTCGGTCAGCGTGCAGCGGGCAAAAGCTACCCCGCCAATGCTGTTGCAGATGGCCGTCTCCTGCGCGTCGCCGCCCAGGGCACGGCACAGCATGGCCGCCGTATCGCCCATGGCCAGCAGGGGATACCCCTCCTGCAGCAGACCCATATCCATGCCGCCGGGCACGCCGCCCGTCACCCCGCCGGAGAGAATCACCCCCAGCGGCTGCTGGGCGCGCACCTCCTCCAGGGCAATGTTGCCGGGTACAATTTTGCAATACACATGCTCTGCGCGCAGGCCGCGCGCAATCGCGCGCGTGCAAGCATCGTCAAAGTTGAGTATCAGCACCATATCGCGCATGCGATTCCCCTCCTGTCACTCATCCCGCACGATAAAGTTGGCGTCGTCCTGCCAATAGGTTTCTTCATATATATGCTGCAGCGTCAGCTGGGTGTGATGATTGGCAATGCCGGTGGGCACCTTGTCAGTTGCCTGCTGAAAGGCACGCACCGCCTCCACCGTGGATGGGCCGTAGGTACCGGTAGCGTACTGCGCGTCCAGATATCCCAGATAGCACAGCATATCCTGCAATTCCTGCACCTTTTTGCCCGTGTTGCCGCTTTGCATCACGATATCCGCCAGATCGCGCACCGTGCCATAGCCCATCACGCGCCAATCGGTCAGCTGATGGGTATTGCGCTGCACGCGGTCAGGCATGTTGCCCTCGATCACATGGGCGGTGATAACACCCTGCGCATCCTGCGTGCAGTATTCCACCAGGGCCACATGCGAGGTGTTGGTGCCATCCACAGAGTAAAACACCCAATCGCCCGGCTGCGGCACATAGCTGCCCGAGGCCATGGATTCCTCCTGCCCGATCAGCCACTGTGAGCCCCAGCCATCCACAAAGCCCGTGCGGGCAATGTAGCGACCCTCGCGGATAAACCAGTTGCGCCCGGTATTCTGGCTGGAATACATCGGATACACGCTGCGCAAAAGGCTTGTGCCGTGCTGCTGATCCACCTGATCGACGCACCAGCACAAAAACTCCGCGCACCACTCAGCATACGGATCGCCCGACCACTCGCCATACTTGGTATAGCCGCGGCTGCCCTCCTGATATCCCAGCTCGCCCCGCGCCACATCCAGCAGCCAATGCACATACTGCGGCACCGGATAGGCAGGGTCGATCATCTGATCCTCCGCCAGAGCCAGGGGGCACAGCAGGCACGCAAGCAGCGCAAACACGATCACCCGGATCGCCGCGCGCCTCCAGGGCCCTTCCCGCATTGCCCCATCGCCTCCTTCGCAGAATTTCAGAGATAAATCATTATACAATAATTCGTCTCCGTTGGCAACCAAAAGCGCAGGAATGTTGAAAAGCAGCGCGGGATTTTACAATCATTTCCTATTTATAGTTTTCTTTTAGCTATTTACAAGGAATATCCCCCGCAGCCAGGTCAGCGCGGGCCACACAAAGGTGACGCGCTCAGTGCCGTCGGGCTTGCCCAGCATGCCAGGGCAGATCAGGCTCCACCACGCGCTCTGCCTCGCAGGCAGGGCAGTAGGCGGCAGCTCGGCCGCACAGATCAACAGGCAAAACAGCAACACGGACAGCAGCATACAGATAATGCCCTTCATGGAAAAGCCCTCCTTCACAATGTGACTGCATAAAACCAGTATGCGCAAAGCATCGCACGGCTATTCACAGGGGAAATAAAGGCCGGATTTTATTACCCGGCAGGAAAGTTTGAACAAAATATGAATATTAAAAACACCCCTTGACTTTCATTTTCAAATGCCTATAATATGTTGCATGTCGTACAGTTTGACGGCATACATTTAAAATCAATTGTCATTTTAGCAGAAACGGAGGAGACCCATGGAAAGGGCACTGGGCATCGAGCTGCGCAAGCTGTCCAACCTGACCTGCCGGTATTTTGACCAGCAGACCAACAAACGAGCGGTAGACGCCGTCACCGGCACCAACGGCTGGATCATCGGCTATATCGCGCGGCGCGAAAAGGAAGGGCGCGAGGTTTATCAGCGCGACCTGGAAACCCGCTTTGGCATCACGCGCTCCACAGCCTCCAAGGTGGTGGCGCTGATGGTGCAAAAGGGCTTAATCGAGCAGCAAAGCGTGCCGGGCGACCGGCGCGTGCGCCGTCTGACGCTAACCCCCAAGGCGGAGGAAGTTAAGCGCATGATGGATGAAGACCACGAAAAATTTGAGGCCACGCTGCGCAAGGGACTGAGCGAGGAGGAGCTCGCTACCCTGTTTTCCCTGCTGGATCGCCTGCAGGAGAATCTGCGCGGCATGGATGTAAAGGAAGGGACGGAAAAAGCATGATTAAAAAGTTAGCCCGGCGTGTGCGGGAGTATAAAAAATACGCCATCGCAACGCCGCTGTTTATGGTGGGTGAAGTAGCCATGGAAACGCTGATTCCCATGATCATGGCCTACCTGATCGATCGCGGCATCGAACAGGGAAGCATGGCTCAGATCTGGATCAACGGCGCAATTCTATTGGTTGCGGCCTTTCTGTCCATGTTCTTTGGCGTAAAGGGCGGCGAAATGGCTGCCACGGCCTCCTGCGGCTTCGCGCGCAACCTGCGCCATGATATGTATTACAGCATTCAGGATTATTCTTTCTCCAATATCGACAAGTTCAGCACCTCCTCGATCATCACCCGTCTGACCACGGACGTGACCAACGTGCAAAACGCCTTCCAGATGATCATGCGCATGGCCGTGCGTTCGCCCATGACGCTGATCTTCTCCATGGTAATGGCGCTGACCATCGACGCGGAGATTTCGCTGGTGTTCCTGCTGTGCCTGCCGGTGCTGGGCCTGGGCATGTATCTGATGATGAGCCGCACGCACCCCATCTTCCGCCGCGTGTTCAAAACCTACGATTCGCTCAACAACGTGGTGCAGGAAAACCTGCGCGGCGTGCGCGTGGTGAAGAACTTTGTGCGTGAGGATCACGAAATCCAGAAATTCGATAAGATTTCCGAGTCCATCTATCAGGATTTCACCCATGCCGAAAAGAACATGGCCTTCATGAGCCCGCTGATGATGACCTGCATCTACGCCTGCACGCTGCTGATTTCCTGGCTGGGTGCCAAGGCGATCATCGCCTCAGGCAACAACGCGGCGGTGGGCATGACTACCGGCCAGCTGATGAGCATGATCACCTATGTAATCCAGATTCTCTCCAGCCTGATCATGCTGTCCATGGTATTCGTGATGATCACCATGTCCCGTGCCTCCGCGCAGCGCATTGTGGAAGTGCTGGATGAAAAGAGCGATATCGTATCCCCCAAGGATGCGGTGAAGGCCGTGCGCGACGGCTCGGTGGATTTTGATCACGTCAGCTTCCGCTATGCCTCCCGCAGCGAAAAGGACTGCCTGAGCGATATCGACCTGCACATCCCCTCGGGCGCAGTTGTAGGCGTGCTGGGCGGCACGGGCGCGGGCAAATCCACGCTTGTGCAGCTGATCCCCCGCCTGTATGATCCCAGCCAGGGCGCTGTGCGCGTGGGCGGTGTGGATACCCGCAAGTACGATCTGACCACTCTGCGTGACAGCGTGGCCATGGTGCTGCAAAAGAACGAGCTGTTCTCGGGCACCATCAAGGATAACCTGCGCTGGGGCAACGAGCACGCCACGGACGCGGAAATCATGGAGGCCTGCCGCCTGGCTCAGGCCGATCCCTTCATTCAGGATTTCCCCGATAAGTACGATACCTGGATCGAGCAGGGCGGCACCAACGTATCCGGCGGCCAGAAGCAGCGCCTGTGCATTGCCCGCGCGCTGCTGAAAAAGCCCAAGATCCTGATTCTGGACGACTCCACCAGCGCCGTGGATACTCGCACGGACGCGCTGATCCGTGAGGGCTTCCGCTCCTATATTCCCGATACCACCAAGATTATCATCGCCCAGCGCGTCGCCTCCGTACAGGATGCGGATATGATCGTCGTGCTGGATAACGGGCGCATTGCCGACTGCGGTACGCACGAGGAGCTGCTTGCCCGGTGCGAAATCTACCGCGAGGTATACCAGTCCCAGACCAAGGGAGGCGAAGACAATGAGTAACGCGCCCAAGAAACCCCAGGGCGGCATGCCCATGGGCGGCCCGCACGGGCCGCGCGGCATGGGGCCCCGCCAGCCCATCAACAAAAAAGTGCTGCTGCGCGTGCTAAGCTATCTGAAGCCCTATTGGCCGCGCCTGCTGGTTGTGTTCTTCTGCATCGTGCTGGATGCGATCGCCACGGCCTCGGCCGCCACGTTCCTGGGCACGCTAATTGACGATTACATTGTGCCCCTGCTGGCCGATGCTGCCAGCGGCATCGCGCCCGTATACACGGGCCTGCTGACCGCCATCCTCAAGATGGCCGGGCTGTACCTGCTGGCCGTGGTGGCGGTGTTCCTGCAAAGCCGCATCATGGCGATCATATCGCACAGCATCCTCAAGAATGTGCGCAACGAGATGTTTGCGCACATGCAGCTGCTGCCCATCCGCTATTTCGATACCCACACCCACGGCGAAGTGATGAGCTTCTACACCAACGATACCGACACGCTGCGCCAGCTGATCAGCCAGACGCTGCCCAATGTGTTCTCCTCGGCCATTTCGCTGCTGGTGGTGTTCATCTCCATGCTCAATTGCAGCGTGTGGCTTACGCTGGTGGTGGTGCTGTGCACCCTCGCCATGCTGAAAGTGACCGGCAAGCTGGGCGCAAAGAGCGGCACCTTCTTTGTCAAGCAGCAAACCTCCCTGGCCAGCCTGAACGGCTATATCGAAGAAATGATCAATGGCCAGAAGGTCGTCAAGGTGTTCAACCACGAGGAAATCGCCAAGGGCGAGTTTGACCACCGCAACGACGATCTGTGCGAAAACGCCACCAGCGCCAACCGCTTTGCCAACGTGATGGGCCCGGTAAGCAACAACATGGGCCATATCCAGTACGTTATTCTGGCTATTATCGGCGGCGCGATGGCCATCGTTGGCATCACCAATCTGAGCCTGACGGGCGGCTTCGGCACGCTGACGCTGGGCGCGATCACCGCCTTCCTGACCCTGTCGCGCAACTTCATGCGTCCCATCAGCCAGGTGATGCAGCAGGTCAACTTCATCGCCATGGCCATGGCCGGCGCGGAGCGTATCTTCAGCCTGCTGGATGAAACGCCAGAAGCCGACGAGGGCTATGTCACCCTGGTCAACGCCCGCGAGGAAAACGGCAAGCTGGTGGAAAGCGACAAGCGCACGGGCATTTGGGCCTGGAAGCATCCGCATCAGGACGGCAGCGTCACCTATACCCGCCTGACCGGCAATGTCGAAATGACCGACGTGGACTTTGCCTATGAAGAGGGCAAGTCCGTGCTGCACGACATCACCCTGTACGCCAAGCCCGGCCAGAAGGTGGCCTTCGTGGGCGCTACGGGCGCGGGCAAAACCACGATCACCAACCTGATTAACCGCTTCTATGATATCGCCGACGGCAAGGTTCGCTACGACGGCATCAACATCAACAAGATTCGTAAGTCCGATCTGCGCCGCTCCCTGGGCGTGGTGCTGCAGGAGGTCAACCTGTTCACCGGCACGGTGATGGATAACATCCGCTACGGCAAGCTGGACGCGACGGACGAGGAGTGCATTGCCGCAGCCAAGCTGGCCAACGCGCATGATTTCATCACCCGCCTGCCCGACGGCTACAATACCATGCTGACCGGCGATGGCGGCGGCCTGAGCCAGGGTCAGCGCCAGCTGATCTCCATCGCCCGCGCGGCGGTAGCCGATCCGCCGGTAATGATCCTGGACGAAGCCACCTCCTCCATCGATACCCGTACCGAGGCGCTTGTGCAGCGCGGTATGGATCAGCTGATGAAGGGGCGCACGGTGTTTGTTATCGCGCACCGCCTGTCCACCGTGCAGAACGCCGATGTGATCATGGTGCTGGATCATGGCCGCATCATCGAGCGCGGCACCCATGAGCAGCTGATCGCCCAGCACGGGCAGTATTACCAGCTGTATACCGGCGCGTTCGAGCTGGAGTAAAACAAATAGCTATCTGTTATCTGCAAAGCCTGGGCTGGACGTCAAGCCATCCCAGGCTTTTTTCATGCTCCAATCTGCCAAATTTTCAGTACATTCCTGCGCGATCCGCCGAAAATGGCAGCAGCGTATTACCCTATGAATTAAAAATATGGTATAATTTTATATATATAAGGAGGTGTATCTCATTGTTCAATCCCGGAGATTATGTCATATATGGAGACAGCGGCTTTTGCCGTGTTGAACAGGTGGCCGTGCCGGATTTTGATACCTTTGAAAAGGGCAAGCCGTACTATTTTTTGCGTTCGGAAGCAGATGGAAGTCGTATTTACACGCCGGTAGACACGCATCAGCCCTTGCGCGCGCCCGTGACTCAGGCCGAGGCCGAAGCGCTGCTGTCGCAGCTTCCTGCCATGCAGACCTGTCCGGCCACTGCCCATGACCGCAAAACCGTGCTGCTGCATTACCGGCAGCTGATGCAGCCTCACACCTGTCAAGCGCTGGCCTGCACCGTCAAGAGCATCCTATGCCAGCATCATGGCGCCTTGTCGCGCATTCCCAGCGCGGAGCAGGAAATTCTGAAAAAAGCCGAGCAGCTGCTTGTTTCCGAGTTAAGCGCAGCGCTGAACCTATCGTATAATGAAACACAATCGTGCGTAAGAAAAGCCATGCAATAAGCCCCGCCTGACGGCGGGGCCCTTTTAATTGTCGGTGGGGCGGAATTTGCCGGGCTTGGGCTGCGGATGCACGTTCATCATGCGCCGCACCGGCTGGGTATCCTCATCCGCCGGCATAGCGGGCAGCATGCCCGTCCATTCGTTGGCCGAGGCCACGGTTTCCACATCGTCGATCGGGCGGTTTGATCTTTTCCAATGCTCGCTCATTTGCCTCACCTCCTGCATCAGTATGCGCACATCCGCACCGCGCATGCGCGCTGGAATATGCTGATAAAGAAGGGAGGAAACCGCGATGCAGCCGGTATTATGGATGGTGCTGGGCGCGCCGGCCGGCTTTCTGGCGCGTTTTTTGCTGGGCTGCAGCACCCGCAAATGGCATTGGAACATCCTGTGCGGCACGCTGGGCGCGGCGTTGGCAGCGCAAATAGCGCGCTATTGCGGCTGGCCGCCGCTGAATAAAGCAAATTTCTATGGTTTTATGCTTGCCATTGCGGGCGCATGCCTGGTTCAAGGCGTGGCGCTACTGATTGGCAAAAGGCTGGAATAATAAAACTGGGGCAGCCCATCCGGCTGCCCCTTCGTGCGCTTACTTTTCTATGTACCCTTCCGGCAGTTCATGCACGGCTTTGAAGTTGTGCTGCGCATGCACGGTAGTTTCATTCTTTTCAATCAGTGCGCCGTCCTGATCATAAACCAGTTCGCTCACATAGGTGATTTCTATGTCGCCGCCCGTAACGGACAGGGTGCATTTGTCTCCATTTGTTTCGATTCTTACATCGGAAAGCGCATTGAACTGCACCTGTACGTTGTGCTCCTTGGGAATCCACATATACTGCTGCGTGCTTTGATAATCGTTGGAATTTTCCGCATCAAAGCAGCCGCCGGTATAGCCGTTGTACGGATCGATAAACAGCATATAGCGGTATGTGATCTCAATGATCGGCAGCTCGTAGCTTGCCAGCTCCACCCGGCCCTCGGCGGTATCCTGATACAGAGTAATGGGCAGCACCACCTGATCCTGCGCGCGATGAACCTCCACGTTCTCGCCGCCGGAATAGATCTGCGTCATATCCTGCAGCCGCAATTGCAGCTGTTCCAGATCAGACAGGGCATTGCTGCCGGCGGAGCCCGTCTGAGAGGCCGAAGCCAGGCAGGGCAGGATGATGATCATCAGCGTAAGCAGGACAAGCAGCAGCCGTTTCATGGTGTTTCCTCCTTTTAGTGTTGCAGGTGAAATATGGTTGATTTGTAAATATATTATAGCATCAGTTGCGTAAAAGAGCAACCCTCCCAGAAGTTTTTTCGCTATTCCGCCATGATAATTTACATTGTGCCGCCGCGCGATTTTTGTTATAATAAATAAAATACCTTTTGGAGGGTTTGCCATGCCGCCGCTCAATTTGCTGATCAAACCTGCCTCCGGCCGCTGCAACATGCGCTGCCGCTACTGCTTTTATGCCGATGAAACGGCTCATCGTGAAGTAGACGATTACGGGCTGATGCCCGAGGATGTGCTGGAAGCCATGATCCGCAAATCCCTGGCTCATGCCGAGGGTGCGTGTACCTTTGGCTTTCAGGGCGGCGAGCCGACGCTGCGCGGGCTGGATTTCTTCCGCCGCGCAGTAGAGCTGCAACAAAAATACAACGTCAACAACGTGCGCATCGACAACGCCCTGCAAACCAACGGCACGCTGATTAACGAGGAATGGGCGCAATTCTTTGCGGACAACAGGTTCCTGATCGGCCTATCGCTGGATGGCATGGCAGGCCTGCACAATAAAAATCGCCCCGACGCGCGCGGCGAGGGCACGCTGCGCCGGGTGCTGGATACCGCCCAGCTGCTGCGCCGCCACGACGTCACCTTTAATGTGCTCACCGTTGTCACCAACGATACGGCGGACAAGCTCGACCTGGTATATGATTTCTTTGCCCGGCATGATCTGCGCTGGCAGCAATACATTCCCTGCCTGGATGCCTTCGGCGAAAATCAGGGCTGGCTGACAGTGGACAAGTACGCGCAGTTTTTGTGCCGCCTGTTTGATCGCTGGGCCGAGGATGTGATGCAGGGACGGTTCATCTACATCCGCCAGTTTGAAAACTACCTGGGCATGCTGTTGGGCCGCCCTCCCGAAAGCTGCGGCATGATGGGCTGCTGCGGCATGCAGTACACCGTGGAAGCCGACGGCAGCGTATATCCCTGCGATTTCTATGTGCTGGACGCCTACCGCCTGGGCAGCTTTGTGACCGATGATTTTGACGCACTGGATGAAAAACGCCATGCGCTGCGCTTTGTGGAGGATTCCGCCGAGAAAGACGCGGAGTGCCTGAAGTGCCGCTACTATCCGCTGTGCCGCGGCGGCTGCCGCCGTGACCGCGACGACGGCGCAGGGCATCTTTCCCGCACGCGCTTTTGCAGCGCCTACATGCAATTCTTTGATTATGCGCTGCCGCGCCTTCAGCACATCGCCGCGCGCTGCGCCAATCGCTAATGCCTGTACTGCCGGGGTGGGGCGGCTTTTCCCCATCCCGGCAACCGGCAAAATAAAATTACAATTATTTTCGATTTTCCGTAAAAAAGTACTTGCAATTTTTCTCAAAGTGCGCTATAATATACAAGCTGTCAGAGAGACAGCCACCAGCAATGCGCCCCTAGCTCAGCTGGATAGAGTGTTTGACTACGAATCAAAAGGTCGTGGGTTCGAATCCCGCGGGGCGCGCCACAAAGGAACTATCTGAAAAGATAGTTCCTTTTTTGTTGTCATTCTTTTGCATTTCTATCGTCATGGCAGCACAAAAACGCCGGGGAGCCTTTCGGCTCTCCGACGCATTGTTTATTGCAGATCGCAGCGCGATTACTCGGCAGCCATCTTCTTGTAGGCTTCCAGGCGTTCCTTGGCGTCCTCTTCGTTCTTGGCGAAGAGCTTCTCAGCCGTCTCGGGGAACTGCTTGAGCAGCGTGGCATAGCGGGTCTCGCCGCGGATGAAGGCCTGGTAGTCGCCCGTGGGCTCCTTGCTGTCCAGGGTCAGGGGGTTCTTGCCCTGCTCGGCCAGCTCGGGGTTGAAACGATACAGCGGCCAATAACCGGCTTCCACAGCCTTGCGGATTTCAGCCTGCGCCATGGACATGTTGATGCCGTGGTTGATGCAGGGCGCGTAGGCGATGATCAGGGAGGGGCCCGGATAGGCTTCCGCTTCGTTCATGGCCTTAAGCAGCTGCACAGGATTGGCGCTCATGGCGACGGTAGCCACGTACACATAGCCGTAGCTCATGGCCATCATGCCCAGATCCTTCTTCTTGGTACGCTTACCAGCGGCAGCAAACTTGGCAACCGAGCCGGTAGGCGTGGATTTGCTGGACTGGCCGCCGGTGTTGGAGTACACTTCGGTATCCAGTACCAGCACGTTGACATCCTGGTTCTGCGCCAGAACGTGATCCAATCCGCCGTAGCCGATATCATAGGCCCAGCCGTCGCCGCCGAAGATCCAAACGGACTTCTTGACCAGCAGGTCCTTGTCAGCCAGCACTTCGCGGGCAGCCTTGCAGGCGTCGCACTCGCACACAGTGCCAGTCAGATCCTTGCCATTGTAAACAACGCCGGTCATGTCGATGCCGTCTTCGCAGGCAGCAATCAGCTTGGCCGCGGTAGCCTTGCTGCCCTCAGCGCTGTGCATGTTCTCCAGCCATTCCTTACCGGCGGCCTTGATATCGTCGGTCACCCAATCGATAGCGATCAGCTTTTCGACGTTTTCGGCCAGCTTGGCGCGGCGCTGGTTGACAGCCAGGTTCATGCCGAAGCCGAACTCAGCGTTATCCTCGAACAGGCTGTTGGCCCAGGCAGGACCATGACCCTTATCGTTGACGGTGTAGGGGCAGGTGGGGGCGGAGCCGCCGTAGATGGAGGAGCAGCCCGTGGCATTGGCAACCATCATACGATCGCCGAACAGCTGGGTAACGAGCTTGACATAAGGCGTCTCGCCGCAGCCGGCGCAGGCGCCGGAGAACTCGAACAGGGGCTTCATGAACTGGCTGCCCTTGACAGTGTTCTTGTTGAAGGCGATGTCCGGCTCAGGCAGCTTCATGGCGAATTCCCAGTTGGCTTCCTGCACGGAGGATTCGGCGGACAGGGGCTTCATTTCCAGGGCCTTGGTCTTGGCGGGGCACACTTCCACGCAGTTGCCGCAGCCGGTGCAATCCAGCGGGCTTACCTGCATGCGGTAGGTGTAGCCAGCCACTTCCTTGCCGATGGCCTTCTTGGTTACGAAGGAAGCGGGCACCTCGGTGCCTTCCTTCACCAGGATGGGACGGATGCAGGCGTGGGGGCAAACCAGGGAGCACTGGCCGCACTGTACGCAGTTCTCAGGAATCCATTCGGGAACCTTGACAGCGATGCCGCGCTTTTCAAACTTGGTGGTGCCGGTGGGAACCATGCCGTCGGGCGTGAAGGCGCTCACGGGCAGCTTATCGCCTTCCTGATTCAGGATGGGCTTTACGATGTTCTTGAAGTACTCGGTGGACTCAACCACAACGGGCTGCGCGCCGGTGGTGGCGTTGGCCCATTCGGCGGGAACCTTGACTTCCTTCAGGCCGGAGATGGCAATGTCGATGGCGTCCCAGTTCTTCTGAACGACAGCGTCGCCCTTCTTGCCGTAGGTCTTCTTGGCATACGCCTTCATGTATTCATCGGCCTTTTCGTAGGGGATGATATCGGCCAGCTTGAAGAAGGCGGCCTGCATGATGGTGTTGATGCGGTTGCCCATGCCAACCTGAGCGGCCAGCTTGACGGCGTTGATGATATAGAACTTGGCGTGCTTCTTAGCCAGCAGCTGCTTCATGGTGGCGGGCAGCTGAGCATCCAGCTCGCTCTCGTCCCACTGGCAGTTGAGCAGGAAGGTGCCGCCGTCACGCAGGGAGGATACCATGTCGTAGGCGGTCACATAAGCCTGGTTGTGGCAGGCGATAAAATCGGCCGCATCGATCTGGTAGGTGCTGCGGATGGGGGTATCGCCAAAGCGCAGGTGGCTGACGGTCAGGCCGCCGGACTTCTTGGAGTCGTAGGCGAAATAGGCCTGCGCGTACTTATCGGTGTGGTCGCCGATGATCTTGATGGAATTCTTGTTGGCGCCGACGGTACCGTCAGAGCCCAGACCATAGAACTTGCAGGACACGGTGCCAGCGGGGGCGGAGTTGAACTGCTCGCCCAGCTTCAGGGAGGTGCCGGTCAGGTCGTCGTTGATACCCACGGTGAAATGATTCTTCATTTCGCCTTCCAGGTTCTCGTACACGGCCTTCACCATGGTGGGGGTGAATTCCTTGCTGCCCAGACCATAGCGACCGCCCACTACCTTGATATCATCGCGGCCGGCTTCACGCAGCACGGTGCAGACATCCTGGTACAGCGGTTCGCCCAGGGAGCCGGGCTCCTTGGTGCGGTCCAGCACGGCGATCTTCTTGCAGGTGGCGGGGATGGCGGCCAGGAAGTGCTTGGCGCTGAAGGGGCGGAACAGATGCACCTTTACGCAGCCGTACTTCTTGCCCTGCGCGTTGAGGGCTTCGATGGCCTCGTCGATGGTTTCGCAGCCGCTGCCCATGCAGATGACGACTTCTTCAGCGTCGGGCGCGCCCACGTAATCAAACAGGTTGTACTTGCGGCCGGTGATGGACTCTACCTGCTTCATGCACTCCTCAACGATTTCGGGAGTGGCCAGGTAGTGACGGTTGGCGGCCTCACGGTTCTGGAAGTAGATATCGGGGTTCTGGGCGGTACCGGCCTGATGGGGATGTTCGGGGTTCAGGGCGCGGGCGCGGAACTCGTTTACCTTGTCCCAGGGAACGATCTTGGCGATGTCTTCGTAGTCGATCGCGTCGATCTTCTGGATTTCATGGCTGGTACGGAAGCCATCAAAGAAGTGCAGGAAGGGCACGCTGGCCTTCAGCGCGGACAGATGGGCGACCAGCGCCATATCCATCGCTTCCTGAACGGAGGAAGAAGCCAGCATGGCAAAGCCGGTCTGGCGGCAGGCCATTACGTCCTGATGATCGCCGAAGATGGACAGGGCATGGGCGGCCAGGGCGCGGGCAGATACATGGAACACGCCGGGCAGCAGCTCGCCGGAGATCTTGTACATGTTGGGGATCATCAGCAGCAGGCCCTGGGAGGCGGTGAAGGTGGTGGTCAGCGCGCCCGCGGCCAGAGAGCCGTGCACGGCGCCGGCCGCGCCGGCTTCAGACTGCATTTCGGCAACGTGAACCGTCTGGCCAAACAGGTTCTTGCGGCCCTGCGCAGACCATTCGTCCACATACTCCGCCATCGTGGAGGACGGCGTGATGGGGTAGATCGCGGCGACATCGCTGAACGCATACGCGATGTGGCTGACCGCTCCGTTACCGTCGATCGTGTACTTGAAAGACATTTGGGGATCCTCCTTTATAGTGTGTATCGAACACTGTCAGGTGGCATAGCAATACCAACTATACCAACAATATATTATAGATACACCCCCTCCCCTTTGTCAAGGGCAACCATAATTTAGGCGGCAATTTACGGGGAATTTATCGTATGAATTGTAACAACACTCAAAAACCGCTTGACATTTAGTAAGACATGCTGTAGTATTGCATTAAGACACGGTGTCTTATTACATGCATGGAGGAATTAACCAATGAAAGCCCAGCGCCTGCCCGACAGTGAATTTGACCTGATGCAAACCATATGGGATCAGCAGCCCCCGGTGACGACCGGTCTGCTGATGGAGCTGATTGGCCGCAGCCGCAATTGGAAGGTGCAAACGGTGGTGACGCTGCTGGCGCGCCTGACCGAGCGCGGCTTTCTGCGCGTGGAAAAGGGAAGCGGCCGCGAGCGCGCCTTCTACCCCATCATCTCCCGCGACGAATACCTGCGCATGGAAACCGAGAGTTTTCTGGATCATTACCATCACAAAAGCGTATCCAGCCTGATCGCCGCGCTGGCGGGCGACCGCCTGTCCGATCAGGATCTGGACGAGCTGAGCGACTTTGTGCGCAAGGCCAGAGAGAGGAGCGAGGGCAAATGACCGCCTGGCTATCCACCCTGTTAGCCTTCGCGCTGACAGTATCGGCAGTTACACTGTGCGCATTGGTGCTTACGCCCATGCTGCGCAACCGGGTTAGCGCCCGCAGCCTGTACCTGGCCTGGCTGGCCGTGCTGGTCTGCGCGCTGATTCCCATCCGCCCGTTCTCTCCGCGCCCGGCCGTCACCCTGTCTCCCGCGCCTGTGGCACGCGCCGTGGAGGTGCCCGTGTTCGCCCCGCGGCAAACGGACACGCCTGTTACCCCAGTCTCGCAGCCTGCCGCCGCGGACTTCGTGCCTGTCTATACAGGCAGCACGGTGTCTGCGTCTAGCGCAGTTCAGCCTGCCCGTACCCTGCAATGGAGCACGGTGCTGTGCATGGTTTACCTGACGGGCGCTGCGCTGATGCTGCTGGGCAGTCTGGCCCACCACGCGCGCTATCTGCGTATGCTGCGCCGCTGGCGAAAGCCGATAAGCGACCGCCGTATTCTGGCGCTCTACGATGCGCTGCGCGATGAAATGGGCGTGCGCCGCGCCATTCCCATCTACCTTTGCCAGGCAGTCGACAGTCCCATGATCGCAGGCATTTTCCGTCCCTGCATCCTGCTGCCGGAGAACCATCTGAACCTGAGCGAGCTGCGTCTGGTGCTGCGGCACGAGCTGACGCACTATCAGCGCGGGGATCTGTATGTAAAGCTGCTGGAGCTGCTTTGCGTCAGCCTGCACTGGTATAATCCGCTGATCTACCTGGCGCGCCGCGAAATCGATTACGCTTGTGAAGCATCCTGCGACGAGCGGGTGATGCGCGGCGCATCGCTGGACGACCGCCAGTACTACTCCGAAACCATCATCACCGTGATCCGCCGCCACCGTGCGCGGGGAACGGTGCTGTCTACCAGCTTCTATGGAGGTAAAAGAGGCATGAAAAACCGAATTCTTACCATTATGGATACCCGCGCGCGGCGTTTGGGCGCGCTGCTGCTGTGCCCGGTGCTGGTGATGGCGCTGGCCTTCAGCGTGGCCTTCGCCGCCGAGCCGTCCGCTGCGGGCAATGACAGGGACGTACCCAGCCTGGCCGCGCTGATGGAAGCGCCCAGCCAGCCCATGACCGAGGACGAGGCCTACGAAAAGGGGCTGCAGCTGCTTCAGGCTGTGCGCGGCAGCGATTTTCCCGCGGATGCTTCTGCCGAGCGCGCGGGCGTGGCCTTTACCACAGCCACCTTTGGCAGCGTCACCCTGCCGGTAGTGCGGGCGGATATCCGCGTGCAGGGCAGCGGCCGCTATGCCGTCAGCTACTGGCACGCCTACCTGTCCGCCGCGACGGGCGAAGGGCTGCTGCTCACCTGCTCGGGCGAGGAGGCCTCCGCCGATCAGGAATTTGCCGCGCCCTACTATCTTCATCCCATGCTGGAGGATAACCAGGAGCAGCGCGCATTGTTTGCCGCCCTGCCCCGCGCGGCCTATGTAAGCAACGCCGCCGCGCCCTCCGCCAATTTCAGCGAAGGCCCCACCGATTACACCTGGCCGCAGGGCACCTGCCTGAACGGAACGCCCGTCACCGTGACCGAGCTGCACCTATCGGGCAACAACGTGCCCAAGGCGCTGACCGAGGCAAAGCTGATCTACTGGGCCAAAATCACCGTGGGCGCAACAAAGGACAGCCCCGGCGTGGACGGCTCCTGGATCCCGCTGTGCGTGCTGACCTTCGCCGATGAAATGACGGGCGCGCCCGCCACCCTGCCCGCCGGCACGGTAACAACCGACGCGGCCACGGGCCAGGTAAGCCTGTACGCCGCCTGCGACCGGGACAAGGGCGTGGTTACGGTGCTGTCCAAGGGAACGCAGGTGGAGGTGCTCAGCCGTCTGGCGCAGTTCTATCAGGTGCGGGCAGGCAAGGATTACGGCTTCCTGCCCATCGAAAACCTGGCCTTTAATACCGCCACGCAGGCGCTGATGGACAGCATCGTGCCCGAGCATTTTGCCGAGATTCAGCCCGGCATGCGGGAAAAGTACGATGAATTCATGAACCGCATCACCGCCCTGTGGGACGAGTACGGCGACAGCAACGAATGGCCGCTGGAGATCAAGGCCAAGGCCACGCAGATCCGCCTGGATTACGGCTTTGACGCCGATCTGCCCGCCCGCAACATCCTGCCCGGCGAGGGCGATATGACGCTGGAGCAGGCGACCGCCTTTGCCGACGCGCACATAAAAGAGCGCTACGGCATGACGGAGGCGGATTTCGTCTATCGCCGCTACAGCTTCTATTACGAGCCCGACGCCCCCGATGTGCATCTGTGGAACGTGTATTACGTTGCCCGCACCGGGCTGCGCAACTGCGCCGTTACCTTCAATCAGCAGGGCGAAATCCTCCGTGATTTTCAGAATTCCTATACCAACGGCAGCGGCCCGGACGATTTGGACATGAAGCAGCCCGGCTACTATATCGACTATGGCAAACCCATGGCGTACGCCGAGGACGACGAAGCCCGCGCTGCGCTGGATACCGCCTGGCAGACGCTGGAGGCTACGGTGGACGACGGCCAATTCAGACAGGAGGATTATACCGTCCGGCAGGAGCTGTGCCGCGATATCTGCCCGGATAACGACGGCAGCCTGACCTGGTGGCGGTTTACCTTCTGCAGAGACGATGAGGAGGCCGAGTTTTATGTGATTGTCGTGCGCGGGGATGAAGAAAGGGTGATTTCCAGCAACGCGGAAGACTACGCTTACAATCGCCGGTATGAGGCTGCCAGCAAGCGCATGGCCCAGGAGGAGGCCCTGCGCGGGCCGTACTACACCTGGTCGGTCGAGGAAAAGGCGGAAGCCGCATCGTGGGCGCACGAGGCCAACGCTGTCCTGCCGACCAAGCAGGATATCCCGCAGAAAAAGGCGCAGGAAATCGCCCTGGCTTACGCCGCCGGACAGACGGGTGATAAGTTTGAAAAGCTTGCTAACCTGCCGTGCTATTTCTACTTTGAAACGGCGGAATGGTATGAAAGCATCAATCCAGCCAAAACCATCTGGCGCGTGGATATCAATATCAGCCATGGCTATGACGAGGGCATGGTGGATTATCTGTCGGTGATCATGGATTCCCGCAGCGGCGAAATCCTGGAATATTGGGACGACCGGGTAAGCAACGGCTGACACTCTGCCGGCCCGCGTCTGCGTCCCTGCGGCGGGGCGCGGGCCAGATTGCATATTTCCCGCAAAAAGGTGAAAAAAATACTTGCTTTTACCAGATTGTTGTGGTAATATATTCGATGCTGGTCCATAGCGTCCGGCACCAAGACTTACAGGAGGCGAAGGAAGTGCCGAACATTCAGTCTGCCAAGAAGCGCGTGAAGGTGAGCGAAACCAAGAACCTGCGTAACCGTATGGTAAAGAGCGGCGTCAAGACGTCTATCCGCAAGCTCAATGCGGCCATGACCGAGGGTGCTGATGCTGCCGCTACGCAGTATGTCGCCACGACTTCCGCGATTGATAAAGCGGTAGCCAAGGGCATCATCCACAAGAACGCGGCCAACCGTAAAAAGGCTCGTCTTGCCAAGATGATCGCGAAGGCGTAATCAACAAATCTCTACTCATCATTATCACGGCAGTGTATAGTACGGCGCGCGGGCCAAATAGCCTTGCGCGTTTGTGCTACCTGCAAACAGGCTGCGATAAAGAACAACCCCCGGTTTCCCCCGTGCAAAAGAGAGGACGGCTCACCGGCTGAAAGGCGTCCGCGCGGCGGCGGGGCATTCGCTTTGGAGCCGCGCGCCCGAAGGCTCAGTAAGGCGCGCCGTCCTATCCGCGTTACAGGATCAGAGCGCGGGCAGCATCCCTGCCTGCGGAAATTGGGTGGTACCACGCCTGCATGCGTCCCATGTGCTTTACATGGGATGATTTTTTATTTTGGAGGGTATGTATGGGCATCAGAGAGAATATCGAGTCCATCCGTGCGGAGCTGGAGCAGGAGCTGCAGCGCCTGGACGATGTAAAGCAGCTGGAGGAGGCTCGCCAGCGCGTGCTGGGCAAAAAGGGCAGCCTGACCGCGCTGCTGCGCTCCATGGGGCAGCTCAGCCCCGAGGAGCGTCCTGCCGCCGGGCAGATGATCAACGCCGGGCGCGAAAGGATCAGCGCCATGCTGGACGAGCGTCTGACCACGCTCAAGGCTCGCGAACGTGAGCGCAAGCTGGAGCGCGAAGCGCTGGACGTGACCGAGCCGCGCGACCTGCCGCGCCTGGGCGTGGCGCATCCTACCTCGCTGGTGCTGGACGAGGTGCTCTCGGCCCTGACGGGTCTGGGCTTTGATGTGGTGGAAGGCCCTGAAATCGAGCTGGATCACTACAACTTTGAGCTTTTGAACCTGCCCAAGAACCATCCCGCGCGCGACGCGCAGGATACCTTCTATGTGGATGATAACATCGTGCTGCGCACGCACACCTCCCCCGTGCAGGCGCGTACCATGCTGTCCCGCAAGCCCCCCATCCGCATTGCCTGCCCCGGCCGCGTGTTCCGCGCCGACGAGGTGGACGCTACCCACAGCCCCGTTTTCCATCAGATCGAGGGTCTGGTGATCGATAAGGACGTGAACATGGGCGATCTGAAGGGCACGCTGGACGCGCTGTTCAAGCGCCTGTACGGCGATGATATCGAAACGCGCTTCCGCCCCTCCTTCTTCCCCTTTACCGAGCCGAGCGCTGAGGTCGATCTGACCTGCATCTCCTGCCGCGGCAAGGGCTGCCGCATGTGCAAGGGCACGGGCTGGATTGAGGTGCTGGGCTGCGGCATGGTCAACCCCAAGGTGCTGACCATGTGCGGCATCGATCCCAACGAATACACCGGCTTTGCCTTTGGCATCGGCCTGGAGCGCATCACCATGCTGCGCTACGGCATCAAGGATATGCGCCTGCTCTATGAGGGCGACGAGCGCTTCCTGCGCCAGTTCCGCTAAGGGAGGGAAACGGACATGAAAATTTCGATGAACTGGATCCGCCAGTACGCGGATATCCCCGTATCGCCCGCCGAATACGAAAGCACCATGATCATGCACGGCACAGGCGTGGAAGGCATTGAATACCTGGGCGAGGAATGCCAGAACGTGGTGGTCGGCCGGGTGCTGACCTGCCGTGATCATGAAAACAGCGACCATCTGCACGTGTGCACGGTGGATGTGGGCCAGGGCGAGCCGCTGCAGATTGTCTGCGGCGCGCCCAACGTGCGCGAGGGCATTCTGGTGCCCGTAGCCCTGATCGGCGCCAAGCTGCCCGGCGGCCACGAAATCAAAAAGGGCAAGCTGCGCGGCGTAGAAAGCTGCGGCATGCTCTGCTCCGGCCCCGAAATCGGCGTGCCGGTGGAGCTGTACCCCTCCGTAGGCGACGCGGGCCTGCTGATTTTCCATGAGGATTATCCCCTGGGCACCGATGTGCGCAAGATCTTCGGCCTGGACGATTATGTGGCCGATTTTGAAATTCTGGCCAACCGCCCCGACTGCCTGTGCGCCTGGGGCATCGCGCGCGAAACCTCTGCCGCGCTGGGCACCAAGCTGACGCTGCCCGAGGTGACGGTCAAGGACGTGGGCGGCGATATCGCCGATCATGTTCAGGTGACGGTGGAGGATTTCACCCGCTGCCCGCGCTACGCCGCCCGCGTGATCAAAAACGTGCGCGTCGCGCCCTCGCCCATGTGGCTGCGGCAGGTGCTGCATGCCGCCGGCATGCGCTCCATCAATAACATTGTAGATATCACCAACTATGTGATGCTGGAAACCGGCCATCCCATGCACGCCTTTGATCTGGACAAGGTGCGCGGCCGCCAGATCATCGTACGCACCGCCCAGGATGGCGAAACGCTGCGCACGCTGGACGGCAAGGATCATGCCCTGACCAGCGCTGATCTGCTGATCTGCGATGCGGAAGGCCCCACAGGCCTGGCCGGCATCATGGGCGGCGAGGAAAGCGAAATCACCGACAGCACCCGTGAGGTGATGCTTGAGTGCGCCACCTTCGACCGCGCCGTCACGCGCATTTCCGCCCGCCGCATGGGCATCCGCACTGAGTCCAGCGGCCGCTTTGAGCGCGGCGTATCCGAAAAGACCATCATGACCGCGTTGGAGCGCGCCTGTCAGCTGGTGAACCTGCTGGACGCGGGCGACGTGGTAGGCGGCCATTACGACTACTACGAACATCTGGAGGCGCCTAAGACCATCGTCTGCTCCGTCCGCCGCATCGCCGCCCGCACGGGCGTGGATATCACGGGCGAGGAGATGGAAGCAGCCCTGCGCAAGCTGTGCTTCACCGTGGAGCGCGAGGGCGATACCCTGCGCGTCACCGTGCCCGATTATCGTCAGGATATGGAGGGCGAAGCCGATGTGTGCGAGGAAGTGCTGCGCATGGTAGGCTATGAGCGCATTCCCTCCACGCGCCTGCGCGGCGAAAGCACGCAGGGCGGCCTGAACCCGCTGATGCAGCATAAGGCGCGCGTGCGCCGCGTGCTGGGCGGCCTGGGCTATGACGAAATGATGACCTTCTCCTTCGTCAGCCTCAAGTCCATCGCCGCGCTGGGTCTGCCGGCGGATGATCCCCGCATGCAGCCGCTGATGCTGCGCAACCCGCTGGGCGAAGATACCGCCTGCATGCGCACCACACTGGCTCCCGATATGCTGCGCATTCTGGCCGGCAACTACAACCGCGGCAACGACTGCGCCATGCTGTACGAGTTCGGCACGCTCTTTGATGCAACCCGCCGCACGAAGGAGGGGCTGATCACCGAGTCCCCCGCCCTGTCCATCGGCGCGTATGGCAAGGATCTGGATTTCTACGCCATTCGCGGCGCGGTGCAGGCGCTGTGCGCGCAAGAGGGCGTAAGCGTTACGGTTGTACCCGGCGGCGACTGCTATTATCATCCCGGCCGCAGCGCACGGCTGATGCATGGTGAAACCGTCATCGCTACGCTGGGTCAGGTGCATCCCGATATCGCGCAGGCCATGGATCTGCCCGAAATCACGCTCCTGGCCGAGGTGGACATGGTGGCGCTGTATGCCTGCGCTCAGCCCATGGGACAGGTAAAGCCCATCTCCCGCATGCAGGCCGTCAGCCGCGATATCTCGCTGGTCATGCCTGATGCGCAGCCGCTGGGCCCCGTGATGGATGCGATCCGTCATGCCGCGGGCGAATGGCTGGAGGATATCCGCCTGTTTGACGTGTTCCGCGGCGTGCAGGTAGGCCTGGGTATGAAGAGCGCAGCCTTCTCACTGACCTTCCGCGCCCCCGACCAGACGCTGACTGAAGATCATCTGGCTCCGGTAATGAAGAAAGTAATGAAGGTTTGCCGCGAAAAATTCGGCGCAGAAATTCGTTCCTGATTCCTAACATCATGCATACGCTCCCGGTCAGGCATTGCGCTTGCGCCGGGAGCGTTTTATATTCATTTTTGCCCCTGCGCCAGGCGATTGGATCGCGGCATTTTTAGCGCGGCCAGGGTGCTGGCGATGCCAATGCCCGCGGCGTTCATGACATCCCTTGCCGGAAAATCTGGAATCAAGTGCATGCCGGCCACGCCCAGCGCCACGCCGCACAATCCTAAAATCAGCGGAATCAGTTCCTCCCGCAAGCCGCAAATCATACGCAACAGCATCCCCAGCAAATAGCAGATCGCCACGAAACGCAAGCGTCATTGCCGTGCGTGCCTTTTCATAGCTGCAATTTCCCTTGCATGCGTGAAAGGAAGACCCCAAATGATAGATAGCAGTCACGCCAGCGCTGAAAACATTGCCGCATATCTGCGCCGCATCAAGGAGCGCAGGCATTTTCAGCCAGGAATGGTCTGTGCGCAGCGGCGTATCGGAAGCGACCATTTCCCGCCTATTTAGCGGACAAAATCAATCCCCGCAGTTCTGCACTGTCGCGCAGCTGGTTAGATCCGTCGGCGGCTCCCTGGACGAATTGGCCGATATCCCCCACGCTCCCCGCGCTCCGCCATCCGATAAAGCGCTGGCGCATATGATCGCAATGGATAAACAGCGTGAGGAAACCGTTTTTTATTTGCAAAATCAAGTGACTGAATTGCGAGCAAATGCTGAGCGTCAGCATCGTTTGTTGATCATATGCACTGCGTTGCTCGGTCTGTTTTTGTTTCTTTTCGGCGCATTGCTGGCCTGGGATCTCTCCGACCCGCGCTATGGCTTCTTCTACCGTGTGATCTCCGCCATGCCGCATGGCAGCCACCTGCCCTTCCTGCGCGGATAACCTCCACTTGCATGAATGTGCATCCACCTGCACCCATGCAAGTACTGTGCGCCATCTGAAAGGCACATTTCATCCCTTGCCGTATTTCCAGTCACATTATTTGCATTTTTTAGAAAAAAGCATTGACAAACCCCATGAGCCGTGATATTATATAGCCTGTGACTGGTTCAAGTCATGGTCGCATGGCTCAGTTGGTAGTCCATTCTGGTTCCTGAACATGGACTACTTCCCTCCCCGGATTGGCTTCCGGATCGACAAAAATTTCGCGGTCTCCCTCATCTTCCTAAAGGAAGAATCGGTCGACCGCTCGGCATTGAAAGATGCCGCTTGGTTCTTCCGCTTCCCCAACATTTTAGGGAATGCCGATATTCTTGGTCGCATGGCTCAGTTGGTAGAGCACATCGTTCACATCGATGGGGTCACAGGTTCGAGTCCTGTTGCGACCACCAAAATCCCAGGTCGAAAGGCCTGGGATTCTTCTTTATCCCCCGGGTTTAAGTCTTGTTTCCCGCACCATCAGCACTGACAATAGGTGCTGCAAACGAGCTTGTCAGAAATGGCAAGCCCGTTTTCTTTTATGCAAATCCCGGCCCATTGCCGCCCTTATCCCCCGTAATCCGTGTAATTCGTGTACGGATAGCCTCGGGACGGTCTCTGGAAAATGGCGTTCTGGTTCTTCCCTGGGATGATGGTGTTACATACTATACCGTGGAAAATGAGGCATGGGGCGACGTGGATGATCCCGACGTCTGGAATATCGGATATGCACAGTTCATATGCACGGCGGATCAGCTGGTTCATGGTAATGAGCCTGAGCGATGATGCGCTTGTGGCGTTGATGGCCCGGGTTCAGGAAGAAATTGTTGCGCGACATATCGAAGGAACCGCAAACCTGGCAGGCGGCACATACATCGTCGGGAAGGATATTCCGGCAGGACCGTACATCTATACCTGCCTGGCCAGCGGAGAGGATTGGGGTAATGTGACTATCTATTCGGAAAAGGGCGAAGGAGACCAGCAATTCTGGGAGGTTGTCACCGCACCAGAAGACGGTGAGGAGCCGGAATCATTCTTCATCACGCTGAGCCCTGATGATCAGCTGAAGTCTGGTGTGCCTTTCAGCCTGATGATCTATGCCGGGGTAATGTTCAATTAACGCTTTTCCGAAACATACGGACAATATCATTGTTGTCAATGCCGTCACTTAGAGGTGGCGGCATTGAATTGGTTTGCTTATTTATGTATAACAGCTCCAATACCGCCCTTTGCTGCGTATTCCGGTGGAATACATGTGTGGGTCTGCAACATGAGCCGGGATCGTTTGCAGATTACTCGGATCAGTCGCGCTTGGCTTCGACCTATTGTGGATTCCCCTATTTTTTGTGTGCTGCGTGTACTCCATGTAGGGACGAGTATTCTGCTATCAAACGGTTCTCAAGCCTTCGTATAAAAGATGACCTCATGATGATTCAGGGTTTTCAACAACGATCCCATGTGATATAATAAAGACGTATTTGATTCTATGTGTGAATCTGTGCCGCGTCAACGCAGAAGGGACTTCATATGAGCACGGATAATATGACTTCATACGGTCCACATGGCAACGGACTGAGTATTTTTGTTTCAAATGCTGACATCCGTTCAACCGACATCGACAAAATGAGTGATTTCATCGGTATGGGTATGAAGAAACTCGCCGACGCACTTGTTGTTTCAGAGGCCCATCCTATTGTCGATGTTCATTCACTGGACATTCCCGCAGCGGGTGAAGCTCTGTCGCTTGGCAGAGTGCTAACTCGAAATGGATATGAATATGTCCTTGATTACGATAGCCTGCCGAAGGACGTGCTGGCCAAGTTTCGCAAGGGCATATATACACTTGGCGAATCACGGCAGGTCGAGGGGAATATGCGTGCCGTTGTCGTAGACGAGGCCGGTACTCGCGTCAAAGACATAACCCTTAAAAAAGTACAAAAAACGGCTGACACCTCGACCTTAATGCAGGGTCTCGCAATTCAAAGCCAGCTTAAGCATATCAGCCAGAAGCTGGACGGGATTATCGAATTACAAGACTATCACATCGAACTCACCAGAAACCACAATATAGTTGCTCCCTTCCTAAACGCGAGGGATCAGATAGTATTAGCACAGAACGAACAGGATAAGGCTAAGCAACGAGAGTATTTAGATAAGGCCATAAGCTATCTTCAAGAAGGAATCAACGACACTTGCCTTGACATAAAGAGTGTGTCCAAACGGATTATGTTATTGACGGCCCCACCGATTCGCCTGGGTTGGATTATTGACAAGTACATTGGCTATGTGGCCGATGATTTGAAGCTGTTGGCAATGTACAATGGCGTACTCATGCAGGTTCTGGGATTCATTGGAAAATACGAAGACCGGAATAATGCATATATGCGCTATCGTGATTTTATGCTTGAATTCTGTACGCAAAACACCGGTAAAAAGCGTCAACCGCTGTCCATCCAGTTTCACAATGCTTTTTCCTATAACAAGCAGAATCTGGACACATGGCTAACTATGACCGAGGAGATAGTCCCATCACTGCAAAGTGATAATACTATAGAGGGCGCATTCGTAATCTCAATGGAGGATGACCAAAATGAAGAACAATGATGTGTCGCGTTGCCGGAAATGCGGCAAAGTGATTGTGAGTTCATGTAAACTTGGCTATTGCGATAGTTGTTTCAGTAAGCAAGGCATGACAGCGTGCATTTGGGGAGCCGTAGGATTCTTTGCTTATAAAAACCGTAAAAAGATAATAGAAGGCGGGAAGAAGGTCATTGACATTATAAAGGCCATTAAGAAGTAAGATTCGTTGTCTTTTCAGATAAGTATTTCATCTGGAGGCCGATGGTATGTGTGGCTGCTATTATATAGATGATGGTATTGATTCCGGGGAATTGCAGGAGATCATTGATGCCGTGAACCGGCGCTCGAATGCGGATCAGGTCAAAATATCCGGAGAGATATTCCCCACTGATACCGTGCCGATCATAGCGAATAGTCGGGCTATGGCTCCGTCCGCCTTTGCAATGACCTGGGGATATTCCCTTCCGGATGGGAAACGGATCATCAATGCCCGGAGCGAATCCGCCGAAGAAAAGCCGATGTTCCGAGATGGCATGGCCCAGCGTCGCTGCGCAGTACCGGCCACAAACTATTTCGAGTGGGAGCGCGCTGGTAAGCAGAAAACAAAGTATGCAATACGCACGGCGGGCAGTGGCCTCATGTACATGGCCGGTATCTATCGCGTGGAAAGTGGTCGGCCAGTATTCACGATACTGACCCGCGATCCGGCAGAAAGCATTTCGTTCATACACAATCGGATGCCCGTCCTTCTCCCCTCGGATATGGTGCCGGACTGGATCAATCCGAAATACAGCGCGGGCGACCTGCTGCGGAATGCGATCCTGGACGTTCAATACCGAACGGCAGAACCGGCAGCGCCGGAGCAAATTGGAATGGAAATATAGAAGGCAAGGACAACCACACCCGGCATCATGCCGGGATCGTGGTTGTCCTTTTTACTTGGTGCGGTATCCGTCCTGATCCAGCGTCAGCATCAGCTGGGAATTGCGCGGGCCGGTCAATACGCCGTTCCGATCCAGGGTGTATTCGCCGATGATGTAGGCGAAGCTGGGAGCGGCCTGGTAGCTGGGGTATGTACCAATGATCTCACTGATGGCGCTGGCCAGGGCCTTGCGGGCGCTGCCGGGTACGTCGTAGTGAATCTCCATGGTCTCGGGGATCGGTTCTCCTTCCTTCTCGGGATCGTCCTCGCTGGCGGCCTTGGCGGGCTCGGCTACGGCTTCCGCCTCGTCCTGCGGGAATTCCTCTGGCTGCGGATCGGTGGCCTCTTGGGCCATTTCCGGGGTGTCCTGCGCGGCATCTTCACCTGCCGGGGCTGCGATTTCGTCCTTCTTCGCGCGTGTCTTCCGCTGGCGGGGTTCCGGCCAGGTTTCCGGCAGGGTGCCCGGCTCGAAGTAAATCTTGAAGGTGATGGCTCCGCTCGTCGGTACGTCGAATTTGAATCCCTTATATTCCAGCTCCTTGATGGCGTCCGGGATTTCGATGTTCTTGACCCGCTTGATCTCCTTGCCTTCCTCGATGAAGCAAACCGGTACCGCGTCCCGAAGTTTCGCTGTGAGCTTTCCGCATTCCATGATGAATACCTCCCATTTTGTTGTGTGCCTCGCGGCTGAGTCACAGCTTATACACGGGTGGTCAAAAAGCAAGCTCCAGTCAAACTTTTTCTAAGACCGTTGGATTATTTATACCTATACGCGTTTCAGATTTTCGGCATTTGCTTCTTCATGCAATGTTATAAGCTGATACTCTTGGAGCTTTTTTAGCAGAACGACTTCGTTTTTCTTTTTGAGCTCGCATTCCCAGATGCGCAGAACTTTCCAGCCGCGGCTTTCAAATATCGCAGTTACTTCCATATCGTGCTTTTTATTTCGTTCTCGCTTTTTGCTCCAATACTCTTGGTTGTCCGACGGCCTAGTATTTCTACAATCATGGCCATGCCAAAAGCAGCCGTCGACAAATACGGCGACTTTCTGGGCCAGAAACACAAAATCAGGATGCCCTTTTACCAAATAATTGCGTCTCCAGCCCGTGATTGCGTATTTCTTGAAAACCTCAATTAAGCGAAGCTCCGTCGAACGGTTATTTTTAGATCTGACCCTTTTCATTATGTCAGAACGCTTGTTTTTTTCAAATACGTCCGCCATACGCTTGATTAGTTTCTAACCGTGAAGTATAAAGTCTGATCGAATCTACGTTCCGGCGAAAGCTTCTCGATAAAGCCGTCTTGAATGATTTCGCTGATCACTGTTTTGGGTAGCGCAGGACGAACGATTCGCTCATGATTGACATATTTGCGCCAATGCAGGCCGTTCACGCTAAATTCCTTGTCCGTTTGATTTCCGAACGCCATCTGCCGGTATATATCGGAAATCCGGATTTTCCCTGATTTAGAGAGCTCCCACAAGCAGCGCGCAAGACGCGCCGTCGATCTCGACGGACGGCTCATCGTCTTTTCCACTTTATACGACGAATCGACGAAAAGACGCGAAAAAGCGTAATCGCTCCAGACGACGATATCAAACGCTTGATCGGCCAATACGGGGGATTTCCCTTCTGTTTTCCAAAGCGTTTGCATAAGCAACGGTTTCTGGTTTTGCAAATACGCGCGTTCAAACGTATCAATCGCAGCGGATAAGTTCGGCAATTTGTGCGTCATTTCATAGTCGTTGTCCCACATTTGAATATCGCTACAAGACGACTCGAATATCTCTCGAATATTACGAGCATCGTCTTTCACGCTATCAAACATTCCTAACGCACAGTATGAGGTCGTAGCGCTGCGAATGACCATTTCCGCACCCCATAGCCGTTCTGGCTTTGAAAAAGTCGAATTGTCCGGCACTACGGTAAGCTTAATTTCAACGGGCGCAAGAAAGCTTCCATCCGTTCCTTTAACGACCAAGTCAATTCCGTCGATTGTGTCGAAAGAATACTGCTGATATGGTTCGAATACCGATTCAAACTGAAAGGACAATTCTTTCAGTGCTCGTCCGTCGCAGTTAAAAACTTGCGATACGGGAAGAGTATCCGCAACGACTTCCAGCTTATTGTTTAAGTGCAGGTAGATCACTGGAATGTTCTGAGCCAGCATATAACATGCCATTGCGGTTGGAAAACTGGAATTAAAACAGTTTTTGCCCCAATGGTCGTTCGACGATCTATTTGAATGAAAAATGCCAAACAGTCCTGACTGTTCCAACAGAATTCTCCTTTCCGTCGCTAAACGGCGTCAAAATATTGACGTCGTCGGTTCGATAATGTATAATACAACCGTATACATTATATCATGCCTTCGGAAGTTTGTGTAGGGGGAGAAACGAATGAAATCGGTCGTCGATTTATTTTCAGGCTGCGGCGGTATGTCGCAAGGCTTCATAAACGCCGGATACAACGTACTTGCAGGATTCGAGTTGTGGGCTCCTGCTGTGCTATGCTATAAAGCGAATTTCTCGCATCAGCTTTATGAATTCGATCTTTCAAACGTAGAAAAAGCTACGGAAATTGTTACTGGGTTGAAACCGGATATCATCATCGGCGGCCCGCCTTGTCAGGACTTTTCGCAAGCGGGAAAACGCGTTGAGTCGGCGCGAGCGTCCCTGACGGGATCTTATGCTGAAATAATTAAAGGGGTCAATCCAAAGTATTTTATTATGGAGAACGTCGATCGTGCTCGAATGAGCAACGCATTCGCCTATGCAAGACAGATTTTTAAGGAATGCGGCTATGGGCTCACCGAAATTGTTCTCGACGCATCGCATTGCGGCGTTCCGCAAAAGCGTAAAAGGTTCTTCTGCATCGGCTCTATGAACGAGCAAGACGGTTTTTTGGACGAGTATTTTAGAACGCGCCAAAGCGCGAACGCTATGACTCTCCGGGATTACTTCGGCGATTCGCTTGGATTTGAGTATTATTATCGGCATCCTAGGAATTACAATCGTCGCGGTATTTTCAGTATCGACGAACCGGCGCCGACCATGAGGGGCATGAATCGTCCCGTGCCCAAAGGGTATCCGGGCCATCATTTGGACGCAGCGCCGTTGTCCAGCGATATTCGCGCATTGACGACCGAAGAGCGCGCATGGATTCAGACGTTTCCAAAAGACTTTAAATTTGTTGGAAGCAAAACGGACGTTGAACAAATGATCGGCAACGCCGTCCCGGTAAAGCTTGCCGAATTTGTCGCAAACGCTCTGCGCTATTATATCGACCAAAAGGAAAGCAAAGATGAAAAGTGAATTTTGTCAGTGGCTGGAAGAAAACACCGCGTATCAAGCAAAAGTGAGATCAGACGTTGTCTCGCGCTTAAAACGAGCGAACGGCATTATCCCGTTGCCGGAAACCAGCGACATGTACTACGTTTTCCAATTACAACAAAACGAAGAGTATAAAGCCCTATCGTCTTCTGTGCGCTCTCAAATAAAAAAAGCGGTCGTTGTGTACTTTCAATATCTCGACACTTACGATTAGAAAAGGAGGATACGCATGAATAATGTGCTGAATGCTGTAAGCGAACTCAAAAGATGGATTGACAATACGAACAACCAACTACAGACAGGGATGCCGTTCATACATATCCAACCGGAAGTGATTCAAGTATCTTCTTTGATAAACGCCGTTGCGGAGAATATCCACGAAGAATATCCCTTCTATGCTAAGGAACTTCCGCGTATTGCTTCTATTCTCTTTCCATGTCAAGGCTCCGGCGTTTACTCATTGAATATCTGCGCTTTCGGAGAATTATTCTTAATTATAAAGCATGTTGCGCAGGAGCCGAATTCCGGATGTTTCTGGGACAATATCCATCCTCGCGTTCGAAACGTTTCTAAGGGGCTTTATGAGGATAAATATTATGATTCCGCCGCTGAGAAATCAATGCGCGAAGTCGAAACAGTGTTGAGGGAGCTCTTTAGACAAATGAAACCTTCTTCAAACGAACCCAAGAACGCGTCCGATATAATGAACGCGCTATTAGCTGACGATACGCTTTATGATTTCGACGAAACGACGGTGAGCGGTAAAGACTATCGCAAGGGAATAAGGATGCTTTTTGAAGCTGCTTTTTGCGCGTACCGCAATCCTGCCTCGCATAGAAACATCTCCGCCAGCAAGCGTGAATCGCTTGAAAGAATCGTTTTATCAAGCCAACTTCTTTACATATTGGAGAGCCACCGGAAATAGGACGATCGCTCTGTCGCCAAGTGAATTTTTGAGCTAGGTGTAAACGTTGTCACAAAAGTTGACAGCAGTCACGAGGTGTGATATAATAACTTATGCTGAGAGATTAGCATTTTCGACCTGCCGAACGCCGTCCTGCATCATGGACAATACGCCGGGATGCCGGCCGTGCGATTGAACGACGGATTCAGAGCGGGTCTTCAAGAAAACAAAGAGTCAACGCACAGAAAAACAAACGTCAAGGATTCCATAATTCAATAAAACAGGCATCAACGCAGCAAAGTAACAGGATTACAAAGCTACGCCGGATGCGTCCGTGAGGGCGTCGCGCCATTGGCAATGGCAGGGCGTCCTTTTTATTTGTCTAAAAATGGATATGGAGGCGTTTGATTTGGATTATATCGAAATGTTGGAACAGTATCAAAACGTGCTGGGCCAGTTGCGGCGCGCTCGTCGCCTGCTGGAGGATCTGGACGTTTTCGATACCGGAAGCCATGCGGCCTGCCGGACGGTGGGAAACCACTATGAAAAAACAGATCGCACCGCGACGTTCGCGATTCGCCATGCGGAGCGACAGGAACGATACGAACGGCTGAAGGCGGAACGGGAAAGGCAGAAGAAAGCCATCCTGATCGCAATTCGCGACGGTGAAAACCCCGATCTGTTGAAAGCGCTGTACTGGCGCAAAATCTGCGGCATGAAGTGGAACGAAGTCTGCGAGCGTCTAGAAAACCGCTATAGCTGTGCCGCCATTCGGCAGGCGGCCAGCCGGTACGAAAGACGTTTCCGTCATGAGACTGAAAACTGGGAATATGCAATCTGAATTGAGAACGGAGGAAACACTCATGGATTATATGAAGCTTTTGCAGAACATCCGCGACAACGCGCAGCAGGTCGCGGAGGCGAAGCGCCGGCTTATGGCGGCGAGTCAGTCCAGCGCGGAAACCGACGAATGGAAGCGGCGATATATGCGCTGTCAGGGCGAATTCGAGCGGGATCGCGAAACGGCGCGGGAGATCATCCGCAGCGCGAAGGATCCCGAGGTCATGCGGCTTCTGTATCTGCGCAAGGTGAAGAACATGCCCTGGTCGGAGGCGTATCGCGGGCTGTGCAGCGTGCGGTCGGAGATCGACGTGTGGCTGGCAGTCAGCCGCTACCTGCGGGAAAACTACCGGAATTGGACGGCGTACAGTGACTGTCTTTGAGGCGGCGCGGCAGGCGGATTGCATTCAGGCTGCGGAAAAGCTGGGAATCAGGACGAGGCGTTCGGGCGGCAAGGCGTATGCCTGCTGCCTTTTTCATGCCGAAAGAACGCCGTCGCTGTGCCTGTACCCCGACAGCGGCGGATTCTACTGCTTCGGCTGCCACGCGCATGGCGACGCGGTCGCGCTGTACGCGCAGGCGCTTTCTCTGTCGCCGCTGGAGGCCGCAAAGCGCGTCTGCGCGGACTTTGGCTATGACTACGACCGGCGCAGGAAACGCGGTTCTTATCTGCCGGGCAAAGCGCCTGCGCTGAACGTGCGAACGCTGGCTAAGAGGCTGGACGATTGGCGGGAAGAAAAGGTGCGGGCGCTGCTGGAAATCCAGCGCGCGGCGGAGGCGCGAATGGAGCGAATAGAAGAAAGCATGGATTATATCGCCGCAGCTGAGGATGAGGCATGGCAGGCGGCATTGGTTGAAAAGTGCGCCGCGCAGGAAAGAATCGCTCTGCTGGACAGCCTGTCGCTGCCGGAATTACTACAGGAAATGAAGGAGGAAGTCTATGGAGCCCAACGAACTGAACGCGCTGTCAGCGCTGCTGGCTGAGGACGATTTCGCCAAGGGCGTGGCGCTGGGAATCTCCGCGGAAAAGGCCGAGGCGCTGAATCGCCTGCGGGCGCTGCGACCTTGGCAGGACGAACGCTATTCCAACAGCGACATCGGAAACGGCTATCTGTTCGCGGATTTTTATAAGAATACCGCCCGCTTCGTCAGCGAGCGCAAGTGCTGGTTCGTCTACGACGGCAGGGCGTGGCAGGCGGATACCGGCAATCTGCAGGCCATGGAGAAATGCAAGGAGCTGGCCGTGCTGCTGTTTCTATTGACGGCGGAAATCACGGATTCCACGCTGCGGGACGTGTGCCTCAAGCGCGCCGCCCGCTGGCACAATCGAAGCGTGCGGGAGACGATTCTCAAGGATGCGTCCGGCGTATACAGCCTGCGCACGGCGGATTTTGACCGCGATCCCTACCTGCTGAATTGCCAGAACGGAACGCTGAATCTGCGAACCGGCGAATTCAGAGAACACCGCGCGGAGGACTTTCTCTCGCAGATCAGCGGCGTTTCCTACGATGAGAACGCCCGTTGCCCGCGATGGGAGCGATTCATGGAGGAAATCATGCGCAGCGCGGATAAAGCGTCGACAGTAGAAAAGACCAAGTATCTACAGAAAGCCTTCGGCTACGCCCTCACCGGAAATACGCGCTACGAATGTTTGTTCATTCTCTACGGCGCGACCACGCGCAACGGCAAGGGCACGGCCATGGAGACGTTTCTCCGGCTCATGGGCGACTACGGCAAAACCGCTCGACCGGAGACCATCGGCGCGCGCTTTCAGCCAAACGGCAGCGCACCCAGCGAGGACGTGGCACGGCTCAATGGCGCGCGGTTCGTGAATATCTCCGAGCCGGATAAGAAACTGACGCTGTCGGCGGCGCTGGTGAAGTCGCTCACCGGCAACGATACGATCACGGTGCGGTATTTGCATGAAAACAGCTTCGAGTATCGCCCGCAGTTCAAGATGTTCATCAACACGAACTATCTGCCTCAGATCACAGACCTGACGCTCTTTTCCTCAGGCCGCATCAAGACGATTCCCTTCGAGCGGCATTTTGAGGAATGGGAGCAGGACAGAAAGCTCAAGGAGCTGTTCGCTGAACCGGGAAATCTGAGCGGGATTCTGAACTGGTGCATCAAGGGTTTGCGGCTGCTGGAAGCCGAGGGCTTTGCAGAGCCGCAGGCGGTACGCGACGCCACGGCGGAATACAAGCATGAAAGCGACAAGATCGCGCTGTTCATGGAGGAATGCCTGCAAGAAGAAAAGGGTGCGCTATGTCGAACCAGCGCGGTATATGAAGCGTATACGCGTTGGTGCGAGGGAAACGGCTTCTACGCAGAAAACACGCGCGACTTTCGTTCCATGCTGGCGGGCTATGGCCGCGTAGAACGCCGTCGGCCTTCCGCACATGAGGAAAAGACGACGGTGCTGGTCGGCTACCGAATTCGCGGGCAGGTCGTTCCACTCGGAAGCGTCTGCTGAGCGTGGGGCGCTTGGGGCCGCGAGATATATTTACTCTATAGAGAAAGTATAAGTGGAATATATTGAACTGCCCCGCCCGCCCCGACATGAACACTGCTGATGGAAAGGAGGTGCCCAAATGAGAATCGACGAGCGATATTACCGCCGCGTGTTTCACACGCAGCACAGAGAACTGCACGAAGCCGTCGTCGACTATATTTCGTATTTCCTGCACAGGCGAAAGACGCTGGATGCGGAAACGACGGTGGAGCAGATTCGCCGCCATTGCGAACGGGCAACCGGCAACCAGATTCCGTTGGATTATTTCATCGGAGCCATGCTGTACTGCGGCTATCGCGTGGAGTATGTCGGCGACCGCTATGTCGCTGGCGTTGCGAAAGCCTCGTCGCTGAAGAAGATTTTCTGCGGGAAGGTCGATAAGAACAAACCGGAATTCGAGACCATTCGCAAGCGCTACGGCGACGGCACGCTGAACAAAGAGGCGCTGTAAGGAGGGGTCTCTCAAATCTCAAAACGGTGGTCGCCCCATAGCGGAGCCGCCCCTTCGCGCAATATTTCGCGATTTCAAACGGGCCTATAGGCCCATGCTGTGCCCTAATGGGCGGAAAGGTAAGGTTTACTATGTACAATCAGATGAATTTCGTTTTTAATCATTCCGACAAGCTGGAAGCGCTGGGCTCGCAGTATTACGAAGTGCTGTTCAAAACCGGCGTGATCGCCAACCGAATGACCGAGAATACCGCGCAGGGCCTGAAAGCGGGTGAAAAGGGCGCGGGCGGCTATCTCGTTCCCGACTCCATGGAGGCGCAGATCGTACAGACGCTGGCGGAAGAAAACGTGATGCGCCGACTGGCTACGGTCATTCACATGGAGGACGGCGAACGCGCCGTGCCCGCGGTCAGGAGCATGAGCGAAGCTCAATGGCTGGACGAAAACGAAGCGATGGAGATGGGCGCTGCGGGCTTCGAGGCGGCGCGTCTGAAGCCGCGCAAGCTGGGCCTGACGATTCCGGTCAGCAACGAGCTGCTGGCGGACGCGGGCGTGGATATGGCGGCGTTTCTGGCGGACAGCTTTGCCCGGCGCATCGCCTCCAGCGAAGAAAAGGCGTTTCTGACCGGCGACGGCGTAAAGCAGCCCGCGGGCCTTCTAAATTCCGCGCAGGTCGGCGTAACGACCGCCACGCCGGACGCGTTTACGGCGGACGAACTCATTTCGCTTTATTATGCATTGGACGAACAGTACCGCGTCAAAGCCGTATTCCTGATGCACGAGGATACCGCCAAGGCGCTGCGAATGCTCAAGGATGAAAACGGGCGCTATCTCTGGAGAGAAGCGCTGGGCGGCGAGCCCGATCGTCTGCTGGGGCGACCCGTCTATACCTCCCGCTTTATGCCCAAGCTGGCGGCAGGCGCGAAGCCGGTTGTTTTCGGCGACCTGTCGAAATACTGGATCGCCGACCGCGGAAATCGCGCCCTCCGTCGCTACGGCGAGGTTTTCGCCCTGCGCGACCAGACGGCGTTCGTCATGACCGAGCGCGTAGACGGAAAGCTGATCGTTCCCGAAGCGGTGAAGGTCATCCAGATGGCGGCTGAATAAACCGCAGCAAGCGCAGCCGTCGCCCGGCGAGAGACACAACTTTCGTCGGGCTTTTTCTACACAAAATAAGAAGCATAAAGCCTTTCTTTATTGGGTTTTCTTCTATAACACTGGAGGCGGAGAACATGAAATTGTTATGGCTGGACGAGCGCACCGCGCGGCTTTCTGAGCAGCCGAACGTGACGCTGGAATTTTCCGACGAGGACGACGAACAGGCCGTTGACGCGGCTTTGGGGATGTTGCTGCAAGCGTTCTCCAAGTAGCATCCCACGGAAAGGAGAACAGTATGACGCGAGTCTATGCGCTTTATCGCGTATCTACGGTGGGCCAAGTGGATCACGATGACATTCCCATGCAGCGGATTGCCTGCCATGAGTTTGCCGAGCAACAGCAGGAATGGGAGATCACGAAAGAGTTTTATGAAAAGGGCGTTTCCGGTTACAAGGTCAGCTCCGAAAAGCGCGATGCGATCTTGGAAATCAAGGCGGATGCGATGGCAGGCAAATTCGATGTGCTGCTGGTTTTCATGTTCTACCGTCTGGGCCGCCGCGACGATGAAACGCCCTTCGTGGTGCAGTGGTTCGTCGCGCATGGTATCCGCGTTTGGAGCGCCAGAGAGGGCGAACAGCGTTTCGACACTCATGTGGACAAGCTGCTCAATTATATTCGCTTCTGGCAGGCTTCCGGCGAAAGCGAGAAAACATCCATTCGCGTCAGAGCAAAGCAACAGCAAATGGTACTGGCAGGCGAATATCGCGGCGGACTGGTTCCCTTTGGCTTCGACGCGGTCAATCTGGGCCGCGTGAATAAAAAGGGCCAGCCGGTGAAGGATCTCGTGCGCAACGAGGAAGAAGCGGCGATCAAAGCGGAAGTCTATCACAAAATCGTGGACGAAGGCTACGGCGGGAATCGCCTGGCAAACTGGCTCAACGAACGCGGCGTGAAAACCAAGCGAGGGACTACGCTATGGCGCGCCACCTCCGTTCGCGCCATGATCGGAAATCCCATTGACCGCGGACAAATGCACCTCGGCGATACGCTCTCCGAGCCGATGGACGCGCTGCGTATTATCGACGACTATTATTTCTATAAGGCCACCGAGTTGATACGGGCCCGCGGCGCTGAAAACGCGCATAATCGACGCGGGCCTTTACGCACGGATGCGGGCGGATTGCTGACCGGCATAATCTACTGCGCCGAATGCGGAGAGCGCCTGTGTATCAATCATTGTAAGAAGAAGCAGCATACCGGCAACGGCGTTCGAGAATATCGCTGGAACGTTTACCGCTGCTATCGAAAAGTGAACAGCCGCCGTACCTGTACGGGCCAGTCCACCTACAACGCCGAAAGAATTGAAGAAGCGGTACTGAACGTTGTACGCGACTTTTTCTCCAGAGTCCGCCGCATTCCTCAGGATTCCCAAGTAAAAGCAGCTATGCAGCGGGAAGAGAATACGCAAGCGAAGGCGCTAAAAGACGCGGAGGCAGCGATTGAAAAGGCAGTCAAAGCAGTTTCAGCGTTAGAGGACGAAGCGGTTAAAGCGCTAACTGGCGAGAGCCGCTTGGATTTGGAAATCATCAACCAGCTGATGCCGAAACAAAAGGCCGCCCTGGAATCTGCCCGCGAAGAATACCAGCGAATCCTACTGGTAAATCAGGCCGAAGAAGAAACCCTTGAGGCCAAGCGCAAGCAGGCGCAAAAGCTCGTCAAATGGGGCCAGCTATTCGAGGACGCACCGCTGGCACAAAAACAAATGATCCTGGCCGAGATCATCGACAGGATCGAGGTGGGGCGCGGGTACCGCATCCGCATAAAATTCAAATTGACCGCCCGGCAATTCATTGAGCCGGATGCAGGAGAAAAACAGGTAGAGAAAGCATCATAATGACCGTATTGCTGCCCCTTGGGCAGCTTGTTTTTTTGGCAACGAACATAGAATAGTACTGCGTTTTTCATATGGCCAGTGCATGGACAAAACTGGGGGTGCTGGTGTATAATGATAGATGGGGTGACTATACGTATGAATAATGGAGCTTCATTGTCTACCGTGGCGCTTCTTTCTCTGCTGTGGGAAAACGAACAACGCAACTATCTGGATGCGTTAGGTCAGTTTGTTCTCCGCTGCGCTCCTAAGGGGATCGGCACAAAAGTCGACATTGTTGCAATCGTTAACAAAATGCGCACCGATTATGGCTTTGAAGATATACCATCCCATGTAGTTGAAAAAGTGTTACGCCGATTAAGTAGGCTAAATAAGCAGCATATGGCATCAGAAAGCGTGAGGCCCTTACGCATATTCCTCTCCATTTGTAAAGGGATTAGCAACGCTATCCGCTGAAATATACTATGTCAAACACATTTTCAAGATTGCGGTAAAGGTCGATTCATTCAAACGCAGAATTATGTAGAGAGAGTGTTTTTCATGAGTGTGAAATTACTTGCAGTAAAATGCCCAGAGTGTGGGGCATACTTGGATGTCGAAGAAGATCGTCGTCAGCTCTACTGCTCCTTCTGCGGGGCCAAGGTGATAATCAGTAACGATAATGAGTATATCTATAGAAAGGTCGATGAAGCAAGGATCGTAGAAGCCGAAGTTAAAGAAAGAATCAGGTTGAAGGAACTGGAAGTCGAAGCGGCAAAACGTGCGCAGTATGAGCCTCTGCGCAAAGTGTTGACTTGTCTGTGGATTGCTTCAATTATAATTGTTGCAGGTATATGCTTATACTTGGCGTTTTTCTCCGATGATGCGTTGGGAGGGCTTTCTGCCTTTAATTGCTTGTTCTGGATTGGAGGTCCTGTTGTTGGAGGCGGTGCTTACCTGCTCTTCAAAGTATTACCCGAGAAGTACAAATGAATCATGAATGGAGAAACGTTATGAAGTGTCATCAGTGCGGTGCTGATTTGCAGGACAATGCGTTGTTCTGTCGGGACTGCGGGGCGAGACAGGAGAAACGCGAAGTTCGATTCTGTCGCGAATGCGGCGCTAAGATTACTTCGGGGGCAAAGTTTTGCAATAATTGCGGGGCCAAAATCCTACAACAAACCTCTTTAGAAAATAGGTCTGTCAGCATTAGTACTCAAGTACATAAGTCCACTGAGGGTATCCCAGCAAAGAATACTTCAGCAACAAAAAGGGAGAAGACAGCTAAAACCGAAAAGATAAACCCGTATGTATTGACTATCATCATTGTGGTATTGGTTGCTGCTATTGCTATGTTCTGGCTGCAAAACAAGCGGAAGGCAGATAATTCGGTAGATACAGCAGCATCTCTGGTGCCGGTTATTCAAGAAAGTGAGCACACCATTACAAAAGGAAGACAGTATGCTTTCATGAGCGACGAGTGGAATGTGTATGTTGCCGTGGCAATATCGGATTCTATTGTGAAAATCGAGCATTGGGACAAAACGCTTTCATCCAGTTTCAGTGTCGGATATAAAGAGGATTTGGGGACTTATCAAATCAACGATTCCAGCGCTGGATTTGGCTGGCTTGACGAAGGACATACGGCTTTTGTTTTATCATTCCGAGACAAGGAAAACAGCAGAGTACGAAAAGAAGCTGTGCGTGTGTTTACGCTCTGCATCAATGATAATAAAAAGAATAAAGGCACGGCTTACGATAAGCGAATCAGATGCTTCACCTATGGTTGCGATGATTGGCATAAGTATCGAGCTATTCCGCTAAATGAGCACCTGATAAAAATAGAGTGTTGGTATAGAAGCATGTCCTTTGGTGATTATGGCTTTGGGTGGACATGGTGTATTATCGATACCAATAATAATGACCAAGGATTTCAGTGGACAGATGATGAGCATACATCATTTACCCTAACAACGCATGACCCTCAAAATAGCTACTATTGGAAGACCGACACATTTGTGGTTTTTGAACTTGAAAATCCAGGATATTCATACGAAAGCGTTTTTGATTTCATGAATAGATAAGGCGAGACTACTATCCCCATAAGAGAGAATTCCACTCGGATGGGCGGCACTCTCATTCGTATCAGCCTTTATTCCATTTCATATAGTAAAGGGTGCCACCATTGTTGAGGTAATTCTGCTCGGATACGATGATGGCGTCGATCTCCTGGGCGGCTAATTCCGCTCGGAGCCCCTCAGCGCGCTTCCTGCTGAAAAAGGTCTTGCAATAATTGTACATGATCATGGCCTCAGTTTTCTTCGTTCGATTGTGAGCTGACTTTGCCATAGTCCCCGTGGAAAGACAAGCAGACACAGGTTTTTAAGATGAATAAAAAACTTTGGAGACATCGCAGGTCAGGATTATCTATTGCACCGGATGGAACAACGTGGTATAATGCCATTAGAAAAACATGGCTCGCTTTTGACGGGGTTGGTTTCTGCCAATCTGTTTATGTACACTGGCCAGTATGCTAGAGCACATCGTTCACATCGATGGGGTCACAGGTTCGAGTCCTGTTGCGACCACCATGGCCCGGAAACCTTTGAAAATCAAGGGATTCCGGGTTTTCTTTTTACCCGTTTTTGAGACTGTTTTCAATGGCAAAAACGGCTTTAAGCCCGAAAGACACCCGCTTGAATAAACATGCATACCTCCAATCCCTTATGTTTCAAGGGATTGGAGGTGTTTTTGCGCCTACCGCCAGACATACTCTTCATTCCGCGATTGTGAATATCGCATTCAGTTTTTCGATGTCTGCCCGACGCTTTTGGATGCCTTCCTCTCTTGTTCTGGCATAGACCGTTTCGACCATGCGAGTATCTGCGTGCCCCATCAAATCGGCCACCTGTGCGCTGGTCATGCCGTTTTCCTTCAGCTGAGTGCCGAAGGTGGTGCGGAAGTCGTGATTGTTGTACCCCTCAATACCCAACAGCTTTTTGCCTTTGCGGAATCGTCTGATGAGAGTAGAGTAACACCACGGCGTGTCACCGCCGAACAGGAAGCCCTTTGGTTTGGCAAGCGGCCTTATAATTTGCAAAACCGGCGTGGCCAGAAGAACGGGACGAATGGAGTGCTTGCTTTTGGCGCTGTTTTGGATAACCGGGTGATTTTGGTTCGGGTATGTTACCGTCCATCGCACATAAGCGGTGCCAGTGTCAAGGTCAACGTCCTCCCAATGCAAACCCAGAATTTCTTCTCGCCGCATGCCAGTATAAGCCAGCAGAGCAAAATATAAACGAAGCTCCGGGTCTTCCAGCGTTGGGATGTTCCGCTTTACTTTTGCAACGAGCGCGTCAGGCAGGGCTTTGTGGTGCCCACTCTGCTCCGCCTTGATTTGTAGAAGCCGGTTCTTGATGGGAGAGTCTGCGATCAACCCCATTTCCTGTGCCACAGAAAAAATTCTGCTGAGAAGTCCCCTGACTCTTTTAATAGAGGCTTCGTTGTAATTTTTCTGATGGCCGTATTGGGAAGCATGAGCCATGTGGTCGTAAAACTGCTGGATGGTAGCCAGCGAGATTTGGTCCAGCGGCATATGCCCCATAAAGGGAAGAATGTCTCTTTTCAGGCGGTTCTCATAATTGATCTGCGTTGTGGGTTTCAGCCCGGCGATAAAAGAAGGGCGATAGGTTTCGTCCACAAACTGCTTTAACGTAGGAATTTCTTCTTGGGGCTGCTCTATGTCCACGAAGAGCCCGCTATACGTCTTTGCAAAGTTAATAAATGCTTCGCTGACTGTCTTGCCACAGGCCCAAACCTTTTCTCCGCTGGGCAGGGTGATTTTGAATTGCTGCTTGGATGCCATATTTTCTTCTCTCCTTTGCGGCAATTCATCCATCCAATCTGTGGAGTTTTCAAGTTGCGACGCGCCAAAGAAGGAGGCCAGCGCCCGCTGAGTGCCAGCGAACGCTGCCTGTTCGACCGTCTTTGACTGCGTGGCTTCAGTATAAGAATCCTGTGAACTGAAGTCAAGGCTCATCGTTCGCGAATTCCTCCTGTAGCATGCCTCGGAGCATGGTCTGCTTATAAGGTACATGGGAGGTAGCAATGGCGTAACGGATTGCCTTGTCCTCCCCGCAGACCACGCAGTATTGCTTAGCGCGGGTGATGGCGGTATACAGCCACTCCTTGGTGAGCAGAACTTTAGCGGGCATATCCAGCCCAACGATCACATAAGGAGCCTCCGAGCCTTGCAGCTTGTGACAGCTGAGAGCGTAGCCAAGCTCGATCTTGGAAAAATCCGCCCGCTTGATGACAATATCGCCCCACATATCGAAAGTGACGATGAGGCTTGTGGGAGTGATTTCTTTGATGATGCCCCGATCCCCATTGAATACAGGGCAGATTTCAGGAGATTCTAAATCTTCCGTCAGGGGGCGTTCTGCCTGATACATGTTTTTAGTGCAGATCACGCGGTCGCGTTCCCGCAGTGTATATTTAGCGGAAGGGTCTTTGGCGTTAAGACTGACCACGACCTCATGACGGCCAAAGAGCGGAGGATTGACCAATGCCTGTACTCGATTGTTAAGGGCGCGTGTAGCCAACAACCCTCGCTGCTTCATCGGTACGACGATCTGAATGTCCTGATAGTCCACGCCTTGATCGTAGAGCTTTCGGTACTCTTCCATCACACAATCCTGCGAAATAATGGGGTTCTGATACACACGAATCTTCAAGTCCTTGAGTTCGCCCCGTGTTTCCTCGCCCAGCCAGCCGTAGTCAAATAACGGCTCCTGATTACGGACTCTCAGACTTTCGGTGACAATGGCGGATTTAGCGGCCTGACGATGAATCTGCGTCAGACGGCTGACTGCCAGAACACCCGAATCCAGCATGTCCTTAAAAACATTACACATACCGATACTTTCCAGCTGACCGTCATCGCCCAGCATAATGAGCTTAGAGCCGGAAGGAATCGCACGCAGAAGTGCCAGAAAAATCTCCGCGCCCACCATGGAAATCTCATCCAGAATGATGACCTTCTCTACGAGCGGACAGCTTGCGTCATGCAGAAAGTGCCCATCTTGATAGCCCAGCAGCCGGTGGATGGTCATACCCTCCCGCCCCGTTACCTCAGTAAGACGAGCGGCGGCACGACCAGAAAGAGCGCACTGGGCAAAGGAAGTGTTGGGCATCAGCCGCAGGAAACCGGCCACTACGGAAGATTTACCAGTACCAGCAGAACCGGTGACGATACAGACATTGGAGCTTTCAATGCTCTGAATGGCATCGTGCTGTTCCTGTGTAAACTCCCATCCCTGAGACAGTTCCAGTTCATGCAATGCCTGCTCTGCATCTTGACGGACAGGAGGCAGCTCACCGCAAGCAATGCGGTGAAGCTCCTGAGCGATTTCTGCCTCCATATCGTGCAGGTAGCAAAGAGCCACCTTGGTTTTTTCTTCATCCCACCAGAGAATTTGCTGATCGTGCAGTTGATTGAGCGCGGCACGAATCGCGTCAAAGTAGGCGGTGTCCAGCCCCAGATCATTACACACGGCTTGCACCAGTGCAGAAGGAGCCAGCCATGTATGTCCTTCGTCTGCGGCCTGATTCAACTGATAGCGGATATTGGCTTCAATGCGCAGAGGCGAATCAAAAGCAATGCCCCGCATCTTAGCAATCTCGTCCGCACGCTTCCAGCCGATGCCGTCTATCTCATACATCATGACGTAGGGGTTCGTCTGGATGGTATCGACCATACGGTCTATATCACCCTGAAAGCGCTTTATGAGGGATGTAATCAGAGAAGCGGGCAGCTCGTACTCGGCTAAAGCCACGTATGCTCGCATCTTCGTGAAATTGTCATGGAATGCGGCAATCATACGCTTGGCCGTAGCGGGGCCTACGCCTTCTACTGTCAGCAACTTTTGAGTATCAGAGTTTAACAGCGCTGTGTACGGGTCATCTAGAGCAGCGTACAGATTCGCCAGCTGGCGTTCAGTGTACAGGGACTCCAAAAAGTTCCGCTTATCATCTGGGTCGCTCATATCACTTTTGCGGGAGAAGACCTTGATGCGGTACGACTCACCATACCGGACATGATTGGAAAGTTCCGCTTCCAGCAGATACACGCCGCCAACGGTGATCTCGTAGGGGGAGCCGGTGACTTTGATATAATCGCAGTCCAGCTCGCCCTCCAGCACCTCTTCCACCTCGCAGGTGGCCACGACCCAGCTTCCCGGTTCGCGGCCATTTTTAGGGAATAGGATTCGGTCAACCCGAACTTGTGCTTTCAAATAGTTGGAATTCATGAAGCCTCCTTAATAGGCATACAGATAAGGGAATGCACGAAGCAGTGCCCGAACCTGAGTTTTATAATGCTCTCGACCTGTCTGCCATTTCAGATCTCGAAGAACATCTGCACGCCGGAGAAACGCTTCGCAGATGATGGTGGCGATCTCCTTCATCTCCTTCTCCTTCATACCACGGGTGGTCAGAGCAGGTGTACCAATGCGGATGCCGCTGGTTTCTGAGACGGCAAGCAGATCGTTCGGTAGGGAATTTTTGTTGGCTGTGATGCCGATCTCTGCCAGCGCATCTTCTGCCTGCTTCCCGGTCAAACCTACGCTGTCCCACGTATTGAGCAGAAGCAAGTGGTTGTCCGTGCCACCTGTTACCATGGGCATGCCGTAACTACGGAGCGTTTCTTCCAGCGCCTTGGCATTGGCGACCACTTGATGCTGATACCACAGGAACTCCGGCCTCAAGGCTTCGCCAAAGCAGACAGCTTTTGCGGCGATGACGTGCATCAGAGGCCCGCCCTGCAAACGGGGAAACACGGCAACATCCAATGCTTTGGCAAACTCCTTCCGGCAGAATACCATGCCGCCCCGAGGGCCACGTAACGTTTTATGGGTAGTCGTCGTTACAAAGTCCGCATACGGGAAAGGGCTGGGATGATCGCCCGACACGACCAGACCGGCGATATGGGCAATGTCTGCCATGAGATAGGCATCCACGCTCTTGGCGATCTCGCTCATTCTGGCAAAATCAATGGTACGAGGATAAGCGGAAGCGCCGCAGATGATGAGTTTAGGGCGCACCTTTGCAGCCAACTCAGCAATTTCTTCATAGTCCAGCAAGCCCGTTTCGGAATTGACACCGTACTGGTGCGCCTCGTATAGTTTGCCCGCAAGACCCTGTGGATTGGCGTGACTCAGGTGCCCACCAGCGTCCAGACTCATGCCCATGACCTTATCACCAGGCTGCAGAATGGCGGCATAGACAGCCATGTTGGCCTGTGTGCCGCTGTGAGGTTGCACGTTTACATGCCATTCCTCTGTATTCAGCTCAAACATCTGCAAGGCGCGGAAGCGGGCGATCTCTTCAATCTGGTCTACATACTCGCAACCGCCGTAGTAGCGGTGGCCGGGATAGCCCTCGGCATATTTGGCGGTAAGCACGCTGCCCATGGCCGTGATAACGGCAGAAGAGGGATAATTTTCCGAGGCAATCATTTCCAAATGATCCATCTGACGTTCATACTCTTTGACAATGAGGCCAAAGATTTCTTTGTCACAAGCCGCATCAAAGCGGCCTTTGGCAGCATAGGGAATCGGCATTAGTCATCCGTCCTTTCTCGATCCAATTTCAGCTGCAGGCTTCCGTCCGGCAGCACTTCTTCAATTAAGCAAACGGTGTGGTTATATACGGAGTCAGAATATTTTTTGGGTACAAAGTTGTCGCTGCGACGAATGCCGGTGATGAGCAGCTTGGTGCCGCGAGCGAACCAACTCTTTTCAATAACGGTCTTTTTGTCCTGACCAGGGAGCTTTTCGGAGATCTGCTTGTTGTAGTGAGCAAAATTTCCGGCGAAGAACTTGACTGTGACCACGCCCTCCAAGGTCAGAAGGGAGATGGTGTGCTTGGTGTTATCCCGATCCAGCACCGTGCCCGCAATACGGAAAAGCTGGTACTGGTTCCAAGTGCTGACCACGCCGGTCTTACGATCCTTGCGCTCCTTGACGGCCAGCACAATGGGTTCTTCGGGGATGGAACTGAACGAAGACACATTATATTGAGCCAAATTGGCGTGTGATAGTTCATGCTCCGTGTAATAGAAAGACAAGCTGTCCATCTCCCATTTGGCAGTACAGCCTTTTAGATACTTGTCGCGCAGATCGCCGCAGAAAGCGTCATTGAGCCGCTGATTAAACGCGCTTAGGGTTTCAGGCTGCTGCATCCATTCCGTCAGCTCCTGAATGAGCTCCTTATAGCGCTTTTCAAACTTGGCCTGATAGATGATAAAATCAGCGCCCTGATAGTCATACTCCAAGCCCTCGGTGAAGCAGTGAATGGCTTCGTTCTCAAAGAAACGGGCAGCATAATCGTCCAGCTTGTAGGCTTTAGGCTTATTGCTGAACAGGAACTCCTTCTTGAAAATATAGGAACGGAAGGAGACCAGACTGACCTGAAAGTCCATTTGGCTAGGGATGAACCCCGGCATGGCTTTCATGGCAGGAAAGTTTTGGAATGTTAACGCCCCCTTGGGCTCCACCTTGGCGAAGGCAATGCAGTCAAGCATCTGTTGAGCAGCTTGCTGACGGGTAAGACCAAAACAGTCAAAGCATCCGCCTTTGACCAGCGCCAACAGAGCTACGTTACCAAGGTTCATGTTCTTTTGATAGAAGTCGGCCAACGAGTTGTAGGGACGATTGGCTACCACTTGCTGTGCCGCTTCATCCCCAATGCCCACCATACCTTTCAGACCGAAAATAATACGGTCGCTGGTCGCGTCCGGCTTGAATCCAAAGGAAGCAGAGGTGATCTCCGGGAGCGCTACCTGCACGCCCTGATGCTTCATATCTCCGATGGCCTTGGCAATCTTACCGTAGTTGGTTGCACCATTATCGTCGTTGCTTTCATTGGCCCCAGCGTTAATGGTAAGCACAGCAGTCTGCCAATAAATGTGCGGGTAGAAATGGTACAGGTTCATTTCCTGTAGGGCAATAGCTGCGTAGGGAAGGGTGTGACAGGAGGAAAAGGAATAACCTAACTGAGGCTTGATGCCAAATGTATAAACATAATCCAGCATCGCCTTCCTGGTGCCGATTTGCTGCCCCTTCTCGTAATAGCGTTTCAGGGCTGCGTCGATAATGTCTTTCTTTTTCTTACTGGTGCCTTTTCTGAGCTTGTTACACTCCGGCATCGTGAAACCGGAAATATGAGGATCCAGCACCAGACGCATCATATCCTCCTGCTCAATAGAACAGCCGTCGTTCTCATCCAGCAGAGAGATGAGTGCCTGCTGTTCTTCATCGTTCAGGCCATGATCCTGCATTTCCTTGATCCAGTTTTCCCTGTGGCCTTTCAGAGCGACGTAATGATCCATGGGCTCCATGTCCTCATTGCCCATGAGGCGCATGACGGAGCTGGCCAGTGCGAGCTGCTTCAACGTGCGGGGACGAATTTTGCGCATGGCTTCAATGCCCAGCGGCCCCTGAAACTGGAACAGATCAATGATCTTACCCTCACCTGCTTCATCCCACATGGACGAATCATCGTAGTTCAGTACGTCGGGATGCAGGTACTTGTCATAAGTAGCTTTCAGGCTGCCCTGCCACTGCATCAGGCCATCAGCGCACAGCAGCTCCACGCATTTCTGCATCTTCTCCACAGCATCCGTCACCAGCAGATCTACTTTCAGGCAGCCCGCAGCGTCCGAATCTGCCATCTCCCAGCAGGTAACGGGCGTGCCGTTGGGTGCCCGCATCATGCTGACTTGTTCCAGATAGGGGTTATTGAAGATGTAGAAACCGCTGGCATGGATGCCGGAGCCGGAAACCAACCCTCCGATCTCTTGAATGGTTTCTTCCAACATAGGGAACAGGCGAATGCGATTCAGAAGCTCGGTGACAGGCTGGAAGCCATTGTCCTCCGTACCCTTGCAACATTCGCTCCACGTCCATACATGGCCGCGTGTGACGGGAACCAGCGGGGAAAGCTCGTTAGCCGTATCGCTGTCAATGCCCAGCCCACGGCAGGCTGTTTTAATGGCGGACTTCAGCGTTTCCGAGCGGAAGGTGATAATGTTCAGGCAGCGCTCATACCCAAACTCCTGTTTCAGCAGCTCAAAGATTTGAGGCCGCTTGGAGGGCGAAAAGTCGCTGTCCACGTCGGCCAGTTCTACCTTGGTCTGGTGAATGTGCCGCCACCAAGGCAAGTTGTGCTTAATGGAGTCCACCTGCGTGATGTTCATCAGGTAGGCGCAGTAAAAGCCACAGCTACTGCCACGGCCATTGCCCACGAAGGAAACTGTCCATGCGATTTCAATGATGCGTTGCATCAGATTGTAGTAGCCAGACATACGGCACCCAAGCGCGTCAGAGATTTTGAGCATCTGCTCCACTTCTACATCCACGCGGCGAGCGATGGCTTCCGTTAGAACGATATTCTTTTCAGCCAATCCTTTCTCGCACTCCTGCAAGAAGAAACGATCCTGTTCGTAGGGACTGTCGGCCAGCGCTTGAATGTTTGGGCAGATGCTGTAATAGGGAGCAAAGGTGCCACGTATCACGGGAGGCTGCAACATCTTCCGTTCTGGCACGATGGTTTTGCGGAACAGTCCATAGTCCCCAGCATCCGCACACATCTGACGAATGCGCTCAGAATTACGGAAACCTGCAACAATATCGCTTTTCTCGTAATAAGACAGGCGCTCCATCATTTCTGCGGGGGTTTTGAAATAGGTGCTTTCGTAAAACTCCCCCATCTCCCGGCTGGCAGCTTCATCCTCTGCGCTGGAATTAAGAAAGGCTTCATGCAGTTTGCGCTTGTCTTTTGACAAGTAATGAACGTCGTTGGAAATGACCCACGGATAACCAAAGGTCTTGCAGAAGCGGAGAATGCGCTGGTTGAAGTCGATCTGTTCAGGAGTAACGCCGCATTGCATTTCAATGAAGAAGTTTTCTTCTCCAAACTGCTTACGGCACCAGGCGCAGAAGTCGATCACGCCCTGCGTATCGCCTGCGGCCACTAGATGAGCCAACCGTCCACCAAGACAAGCGGTAGAAGCGATCAGATGACCAGGCTTCTTGCCAACGATTTCTTCAATGTCTTGATAGAATGTATTGGGGCGAACAACGCCCTTGTAAGAATACGCCCTCTGCCATGCGCGGGTGCTCAACTCTCGCAACTGTCGGTGGCCTTGTGCGTCTTTGGCCAGTAGCAGGAAGTGCCAAAAGTTGTCCGTACCGGGCTGGCCTTTGAAATCATCTTTTTGCTCTGTCTGGTCAATCAAGTAAATCTCGTTACCCAGAATAAGGGAGAAGTCAAACGCTTCTCCCTTTTCTTCTGCCTTGGCTTTGAGTTTTTTAACATAATTGAGCGCCCGGATGTGGGCGGACAGAGATTCATGGTCAGTGATTGCCATGCCCTTTAGACCGATCTGAATGGCGTAGTCAATCCCAGCTTCTACTTTGACCGTAGAATCTTTGAAGCGAAGATTGGAACCTTGATCGGTGTGGCAGTGAATCTCAGTGAAATCGAACTCAGTCATCGAACGCTCCTTCCGCATCAAGCTGATTGAGCAGCGCTTCTGAATCCAACCGCAGAAGATCGCGCTGCTCAGCAAGCTCCTGTTCCAACTCTACGATGCGGCTTTTGGCAACGGAGATTCGATTTTTGGCAGTATTAAGCGCTGCCTGATTAAATTTTAGCCACCATTTGTCTCGGCAAGCGGCCAGTTCCTTCTCGCCTTTGACCACAGCAGCGTCCAAATGCAACGCCCCGTCTACATTCCAGCCAAGACGATTGGTGGATTCACGGGGACGCCATGCGGCGTCATCAGCATAAGGAAGATACTGGCGACGGATGCAAAGCAATGCGTCACTCCCACTGCGACGCGCTACATAAAAGGATTGATTCTCGTAAACGATTTTGGCCACATTTATGGTTTGAGAGATGTAGTCCGGCCAAACATAATATTGGTTCATGCAGATTCTCCTTTTTGCGTGTTCGTCTTACGAACCTTCTCGCCTATTTCGGCCAGACAACGGTGGCAAATATCAACCTTGTGCCATGTCGGATGAACGCAAAGAGGATAACACTGTTTGAGACGTATCAGTGCGTGCAGCGTGCTGCCGTCAATCGTTCGCCCGCAGCAATCGCAAACAAAAGACACTTTCTTCATAACATGCTCCTTAATCGCAGTAACTATGATGACAATAAGGACAGCCGGTAATCAGCTGTTCTCCTGCCGCTTGAACAGAATAAGAGAAATTGTTGTGTTCATAGCCAAAGTAAATGTTCTTACCGCAATACCAACAAAGGCCGCTTTTGGGTGCATACACAGGATAGTTATGCTTCTGACAGAAAAGCGCCTGACGTTGGCTGGCGGCTTTGGGATCATATGTAGTCAAGCGATGCCTCCTTCTGCGCTCCCGAGACGCTGCGCCGCGATATGATAGTAATCAGGGTCTTTTTCAATGCCGATAAAATGCCGTCCTGTGCGAAGAGCAGCTACGCCTGTGGAGCCGGAGCCCATACAGAGATCCAGCACTGTATCGCCTTCATTCGTATAGGAGCGGATGAGCCATTCCAACAGCGCCACGGGCTTCTGAGTAGGATGCAGTGCTTCCTTCTGTTTGTCCGTCGCAAAAGTTAGAACAGAGGTGGGAAAGCGCTCCGTGCTATCATAGGAATGCAAGCCATACTCGCCGTAATCGGTGGACTGCTTACAACCCCGTTTATGCTGAGCTGAGGAAACTTTGCGCTCGTGTCCCTGTGTTTTTTGAGGATGGTAAACAGGAGGCTTCTGATAAAAGATCACAATATCTTCATGAGAGCGAAGTGGCATTCGATTGGCATTCAGGAAGCCGGTAGGCGTGGTCTTCTGCCAAACGAGAGAATAGCGGTACAGTTTTGGCCGGGACAGGATCAACTCTGCCGTAAAGCGCCCAGAACCGAAGAAGATCATGGGAGCAGAGGGCTTCACTAACGGGAGAAGTGCCCGCCACATCGGCTCAAAAGGGATCACCGCATCCCAGCGGTTCCGAGCGGTGCAGCCATAAGGCGGATCGCAGAGCATCAGATCAACAGAACCCGGTGGGAGCGAAGGAAGAACAGAGAGACAGTCGCCCAGATAAAGAACTGGTTCGTTCATATCATCACCACCTGAAACCATTGAACTGCTGCAGACGGCGTTCCACTTCCGGGCTCCACTTCTGAGCAACCTCAAAAGTTTTTGTCGTAGGAGTCCAGAAACTGTAGAATTGACACAGGTTTTTGAACTCTGCTGCATTCTCGTTGGTGGGGCAGTAAGCGCACCAGTGACAGAGAGGGGTGGGTTTGGGTTCCCACAGACCCGAAAGAGACGAAGAGCGGATGCTGTCCAGAATGTGACTCAGTTTCTTCTCCGCACGGGCGAGCCAGCCAGAGGAACCGCCAATCTGGGTCTGCCCCAGCAACATGAAATCGTATAAATGTTCGACGATCTCTTGGTCGGGAAAGAGCTGCTGGCAGGCCAGATGATAGATGTACATCTGCAAGGGCGTTTTAAGGTCAGCCCCCTCAAAGACCTTTTTAGAGGATTTATAATCCACGATGCGGAGCTGGCCAAGATCGTTTTGTTCAATCTTGTCGATCACGCCCTTAATATGGACAGGGCGCTCCTCGACTTCGCCGGTCTCTTTATCAACGAGGGGAACGGTCTGTCCGTCCAAAGCCAGATCAAAGGGCAGCTCTACGGCAATGGCGTGCCAGACGGAATCTGCCTCTTCATCAGGCAGATGAGTTTCAAAAAGATGCAATTTCTCATCATAGGTCATACCGCTTTTATTGTCCGGCTCCGACCATTCGTCAGGGTAGCGTTTCCGCAGCACCCCCACAGAGTCCAGCTTTTCAGTCTTGGTCTTGGAGGATTTTTCCTGCCCTTCCCAGCCGGTCTCCATGACCATGTGCATGATGGCGGCATAGTCAGGTTTCCTCCCGGCAATCAGATTCAGCGAGATCAGCTCCTTCGCCTTGTGGAGCAGGGAGCCAAGGGAAAGAGCCAGCGAGCTTTCATTGGGATAATGCCCCTCGATATACTTGAAATAAAAAGCTCTGGGGCAGTTCTTGAACTGCGACAGAGCGGAGTAACTGTAGTTTTTAACGGCGAGATCGGAAATAAAGATCACGCTCCTTTCAAAATATGGTACAATGTGAAAAAAGGAAAGAAGGACTACACATGGTTGAAATTACATACTCACAAAGAAAAATGTTGAAGCATATTTTGAAAGCTGGTGAGAAAGGCGTTCGTTGGGATGCGCTTGAAAAGAAATTTGGGGAAATTGCCGCGCCAAAAGAGCTGCTGGAGCTGACGCAGCAAGGGCTGTTAAAGGCGCTTGGGGCAAATGGGAATGAGTGGGATTTGTGCGAAGGGATTGTCAATTTGCCAGAATCCTGCGAGCTTTATGCAGTTTGCACCAGCAACGCAAAAGAAACAGTGAAGCGCGATAATACGCTGGACAAAAGAGACCGAATTGATCTGCTCATTGGCATCATTGGAACCATTGCAGGAATTGTTGGAGCTGTTGCGGGGTTTAGACGATAAAACTGCCACTATTTCATCCAAAAAAGACGGTAAAGATGACAAGCCAGAACAGCAAGATTAACAATAGCTAGAATTAAATTATATATAAGCGAGCGGATGCTCTTCTTTTGCCTTCGAATGTAGTCCGCTCTTTCCAACGGGTCATCCATCCAAGAACCGTCGTCCACCTTAAAAAGGTCAAAAAAATTCATAAATCCTCCTAGAACTCTTCCCCACAATGGGGGCAGGCAGTGATATAAGTTTTCCGTGCTTCCTCCTGCGTGTAGCCGATAGAAAGCACGGAGCCGTTGTGATGGGTCTGGCCCTTGTTCAAATCATGAACATTGGAGAATACGTTCTGTCCGCAATGAAAGCAAATGCCAGCAGGAGGCACCAGCACTGGGTACTGGTGCCGATTGCAGTAGACAATCTGATTGCGAAGGCAGATGGGCGGGTTATGCTCGTTATAAAGCAGGCTGCCCATCTCCCGGCGATTCAGATATTTATAATGCGTATACTCGGGGAGCATTAGAACAAACTAGCCTCCTTTCCTTCTTCCCGCAGCTCTCGGAAAACGGGAAAGCGTAAAGAAGGAATGCCCTTAGCGTCCGTCGTTTCCTCAAAATACTGAACGGTGATAACACGACCCAGCAGAGAATCCCGATTCTGCCAGAAGAAATCCCGCTGCTCTTTGGTAAAACCGGAACCAACGCCCACGGTGCTGCCTTTATAATCCACCAGCACAGCGCCTAGCGTACCGGCGTTAGCACCCTGCCCTTCCTCAAAGCCAGTGATGGTCAAGTCGCAGTCCTGCATGACCTTGACCTTCAAAAGATTCGGAGTACGTTTGCAGACATACGGCGCTTCGTCGAAATTTATCATTACACCTTCCAGATTAAGAGAGCGGACGGCGTTCAAATGAGCAAGAATATCGGCGGGGTCTTTGGACTTTTCTAGCACCGGCAGTAACCGAAGGTGAGAGAGTTTTGGAGAGGTGGGCGAATAAAACCAATATTCCAAATGATCGCGACGGCAACAATAGCTGGCCCAAGATTTACCTTCCTGGAAATGAGACATTCGCAGAACATCAAAAACGTAATAGGTGAGGCCATGCTTCTCGCCGTCAGAGCGAGAAATCTTCTGTCCTAGCTTATAGTCCTCAGCGCTGGTGTTTTTGGGATGGAGCTCATCCACATGATCCAGATACCATGGTTCCAGAATGAAAGCATCATCTACCAGCAACTCGCCATCTAGCACGATGCCATCCTCGTATTTAGGCTGAGAAGCGACTAGAGCACGAACATCCTGTTCCACCTCCGTTAGCCCTTCAATGGGCTGGCCTTGGCGAGAGAAGAAGGAAACCCGGTCGCCCTGAATGATACAGAGCATCCGAGAGCCGTCCAGCTTTTGAGTAATAGTGAAACTGCGCGAACCGTCTACCAGCTCCGGCTTATCGAAATACTTCTGCGCCAACATACAGTTGAACTCGGGGATTAGTTCCGTACCGCAGACCTTATTGATGGTCTTGGCTGTGATTCCAATCTTAATAGACTTGGTAAGAAAATCATAGAAAAACTGAGCCAGAGGACTACCATACTGTCTGGCCACTTCTTCGTGGGTGGCTTGAACCTTTAGCAGAAGATCGTCATTAACAGCAGGAGCGCCCATCAGCGCCAAGCAAGCATCGTCCAAAGATTCAAAAAGCGACCAATCTTTCTCAGGCACTCGCCGCAGAAGAGGCTTTTGCAGCTTGCCCTTGCCCAGATGAAACACAATATAAGGGCTAAACTGATAACACAGATAGTGGTCAAAACGGTGTCCATAGTGGTCGATTACGTCTCGCAGCGTCTGCTCCTTCTCTTTGCCCTTAGCGTTGGCGATCTGCCGGAAGATTTCGCACAGCATGGACATGTCTTCAAAGGGGCCGCCCATGGTCGCCTGTTCCACAAGCTCCAGATTCAGACTCATTTCGTCACCTCAAACTGATATTCAAGCTGCTTCCGACTAGCCAACAGATCGCACAGGTGTACTAGCTTGGCCGTCCAGTCGCTTGCTAGTGGTGTAGGCAGAATGGCGGAGGAATACTTCCTCGTGTTCCACTTGCCCATATGGGAGCGGATAGCACGTTCAGCCTCTCGCACGATGATGGCATCGCTCATATCAAAGTCATGCTCATGAAGAAACTCCTGCAGCTTCATCTCCATGAAACTGGCGGCCAGCAGGGGATGCTCGTGAACCGTATGCTGAAGGTTAGCGTCCATGCCCAGCTTCATGCAATCGTGGAACATCAGCGCCAGATAGCAGGCATCGTCCAATTCCGTGGCAGCGTCGCCGCCAAAGGGCGTATCATGAAGATAGAAAAGCGGGATCTCCGCTTCGGCCAGCGCGTGATAAATACCAATGGCCGCTTTGGTGTGCCGCACCAGTCCGCCCTCGCCCAGAGCGTAGCTGGGATGATACTTGCCCGTGCTGCTGGCAGGCACATGGAAAAACCATTCCGGCACCCTCGTCAGCAGAAAGCGGGCAAACTGCCGGATGCTGGTATTGGAAATATAGTTCAGTTCCTGGTTGAAAAAAGACCAGCGTTCTTCATTCGTCATGGGCATCCTCCTCCATTTCAACATACTCCTGGGCTACATAGCCCCTCTCTGTCCGACACCAGCCGTCTACCACGCCGCTGACGGAAATTTTGCTGCCATTGTGCAGCCAGCCGATTCGCATGCCGCCTGGCATATCGCGTAGCGCTACGCGGCCATTGCTGACGATTTTGCCCTGACCGCTCATCTGAGAAGGCTCCTGCTGGGACAAATACGAGATACTGCAGTAAAGCGTGTCAGCGCCCCACTGCACGGTAGCCCACTGACCGCTCAGCGCTGTAACCTCCAACTCTTCCCCTTGCTCAGCCACAGCTTCGACGCGGGAGCGTTTGCTGGGTTCCCAGCGAAGATTCAGGCCGCCGTTTGCGGTAACGTAATAGGTTTCCGCACTGGCAGTTGAGGCCACAAGAACCAGAAAGACGACGAACAGGAACAGGATCAGCCAGACCCAGCCCAGAAAATTCCAGAAAGTCTTCTTCTGTTTAGGAGTCATGATTCTTTTGCTTTCCTTTCAAAGTAATCTTGAAGTTGATGAGCGACCGCCAAGGCGGTGTGAGAAAGCCCGGTGCCTGCGGTCTCTTTCGCAAAAAGGAACAGGAGCTGCACAAGCTCCTGTTCATCACGCTTCGTCATCTGACTCTCCTTCGGTCAGCAGCTTTTGGGCCTCGTTTGCCACACCATGAATGGCGGCCAGCACTTCCATCATGCGAGCAATGTGATCGTTCAGCGCGTTCATCAGCGCAGCAGGGTCGGTCGAGTTTGTCATATGAGCCCACTGTTCATCAAACGTGCGCTGGATCAGACCTTTCAAATCTTCGATGCGGCGAATCAATTCTTCCATGCAAAACGCTCCTTTCAATCTTCCGTTTGACCCAGAACTTCATAGGTGACATGCATCACAGAGCCATCGACGAAAGTAAACTTATCGGTTCTGGTTGATTTCTTATCGAGCAGCATCTCTTGTTTTACATACTGGATAACCGCATGGATTGCTTCTTTCGTAACCTTGGACTTGTTTAGCCACATATCTCCCTTTTTGTTCACCGTTCCAGCATAAATCCCAAAGGCCCCGCAGCCAACGTGATATTCGGCCATACCAATACTCCTTTCAGGTTTCCGTATCAATTTCAAATTTGTTCTTCATGAGTTGCTCCAATATTTCTCGGCCTTTGTCAAAGGGGCTGTCCTGATAATCCAGCAGCCCGTTCACGTCCCAGAGCACGTACACGTTGGCGTAGGGCGTAAACAGGCTGGCGAGCTTGATGATCTTATCGGAGTAGCGGTCGGATTCCTCGGTATAGGCTTCGTGATACTCCTTATCAAAGGCCAGAAAAACCTCCCGGACGCCATAAGACAGTACGAGATTTCGCTGATAGTTGGAAATATTGGAACCGCATACTGCTACGGTGAAGCTACTGTCACCATAGTAGCTGTAGGACTGCAAAACGGATTTCTCCGCCTCGGCCAACACGATCTTGCCAGTACGGCGAACAGCCTGCCCGACCACATTCAGACCGTACAGGTTGTACTTCAGCGCATGACGGAAGTCTCGCCCCTCCAGACGAGTTGGCATGTACTTATTACCTGCCGCCACGATCTCCGGATCGAAAGACCGGGAACGAATGCCAACGAGCTGGCTGTCCGCGTTGTAATGCGGGATGATGATCTCGTCCCGTGAAGCATCCGCCCGGATCTGGAAGCGCCGGGTAGCTTCTTCGGTTATACCCTCTTTCTGCCACGCAATGGGACAGGCAGGAGGGTATAAGTCGATTAAATGTGGAGGGAGGATCACCTGATCCTCCGGGGCGATAACGGTTTGTGCCTGCTTGATGCGGCCATAGCGTTCCAGCAGCGACCAGTCGTCAATGGTTCGGGTCTCGAAGCCGATCTTGCGCTCCATGGTGATGCCCAGCGTTTGCTGAACAAAGGACAGTGCCTCCCGAAAGGAGCAGTGCCGAGAACGCATAATAAGCTCATAAACATCAAAGCTGTCCGCACAATGGGTGTAGCAATGGAACAGGCCGGAGTCAGGATAGTAATACAGCTTCTCACTACCAGTATGAGGTGGGTTATGGCAGATGGTTTGAAAGATAAGACCTCCGCCCGGAGAAGCACGGGGAGGGCTGCTACCCAAGGCTACGACAAGCCGAGTGATCTCTTCGGGAGTAAAATCCCGCTTGGTTTGCAGAGCGTTCATCTTAAAGCCCGTTTTTCTTCCAGATGGAATGCAGCGCGTCCACGTGCTGCCGGTCTGCCGTCTCCATGCCGTTATCCAGCAGCGAATCGGATTCCAGGATGCTGTGCCACAGGTTCAGCTCATGTTCCAAAATACGGCGGAGGATGCTGGCTTCGTCGGGAGTGAGTTTTTCCACTGACTCGGCCTCCTTTTATTTGTTGACGATCTCAACGATCACTTTATCCCAGCCAAAGGCGCGATAGAGAAGATAGGTACAAAATCCGTCCATAAGAAGGTAGCCAGTTTCGACCTGCCGTACCTTCAAAGCGCCGGGGAGAATAGGCTCACCAAATTTTTTACGCTTCTTAGATGCTGCAACAAAGGATTCATAGTGTTCAGCAAACTTGGCAACAGCCGGAGGACTCTTCCAGAACCAAAAAGGAATAACGATTTCGTCCAATGGGAGCTCTTTGTAGTTCGACTTCTTTTTGCTATGATAAGTAACACCGAGGATGGGTTTAATGGGAAGCGTTGCGCCGTAGGCTTCGACCATAACCTGATCGAGAGTAAGCTCTGGTTCCTCTTCATCGAAAGCACAGCGGGCAGTAACAACATCCTTCAGCTGCGCATCCATGGGGCCATCTTCACGGGTCTGAACCGCAATGTCGTATTCATCGAGCAGTTTGTACCATGTTTCCACAGAGTGCATTCCCACAAAAGCGTCAAAGCCGAAAACATAGCGCTTGCCAGGATGCTTCGTGCTATTGGGAAACGTGACTAGGGCATAATGCTTCTTAAAGGGATGGGTGCTGTTAATCTGGATAGAACTCATCGAATCTCTCCTTTACAATTTACCATTTCAAGGTTGCTTTGCCGTTCGCCTTTGCGGCCTCCTCCGACACATCCGTCTGATCCAACAGCATTTCAACGCTGGTGTTGTCCACCGAGAGCAGCTGATAATTACGATCCGTGACGAACATATCCGTGGTACGCAAAGTCGAAAAATCAAAATGAACGAACACTTTCACGTGATTCAGCTTCCCTCGGCGGAGCTTGAACACATGAAAGATTAGATTGGGCTTCTGCCCAAACGCCTGCCCGTTGGCGGCCAGAATGGATTTCACAGCTTCCAGATCCTTTTGAGTGGGCTCCAACACTACATAACCCACGTCCACCTTATCAGCAATGCCCTTCGCACCGCGAATGAGGGAGGCGTCCGGGTCTTTGGCGTTTTTCCAATCGCCGCTGACCTGCGTAGATGTGTCAATGTGGACGTTGAGTTTGTTGCAGATGCCCTTCAATCGGTCAGAAAACATCACTAGAACGTTGTCTTCTCGGAGCTTAACGCCTCGCGCCTTAGTGGCGACCTCGGTCAGAATCTTAATAGAGGTGAAGATGTAATCAAAGAAGCAGTAAGCGATCTGGTGTTTCAGCTTGTACTCCTTGATAACGTTCTCGATGTCGTCCACATTAAAATCAGGGACATGCTCAATCCAGAGTGGCGCTTCTTGAACAACAGCAATGGCTTTGTCCACACGAGCTTCTTCACCTGGTTCGTACTTGCCGTCCAGAATGTGTTCCTCTGGAACGCCGGAGACGTAAGCCTGAATCATGGTCTGGACTTCTTCAATTTCCAACTCGGTCGTAATAAACAGGGTAGGTTCTTGACAGCCGGTTTTGACCCAGCGCTTTCGTTCTAGATCGTAGCGTTTGGGGATGGAAATGAGACAAGCGTCAGCAAGGGACAGCCTGCTTTTGCCCAACCCGCTGGGGGCCGTCTTCAGATAGAATTTTTTCAGCCGCCTACCTCGGCAGATAGTGGTCATTTTGGCAGAGTTCATAGGTGCGCCGATCTCGGGCTTTTCCTTTAACTCTTCTTTTAGCTCCTTCATCTTATCGCCAGCCTGCACACCGTGGCGACCCTGTGATTCGCCAAAAGCGTCCTTGATATTGCCCAGCTTGATTTCATAATGTTCCAGAATCTGTTCGAGAGAAACCGAATCCAGATTGCTCTGGGTTTTATCCGCGTCCGTCATGGAGATGACGGTGGGATCGTAATACTCGGAAATATCAAAGCCCTGCTGAGACAGCCGGTTCAGCAGGGACGCTTTTTTCAGGCGATTGTAAAAGTAAGCGAAGTTCTTATCGCTGGTCAGCTCCATGACGGAGTTGATATAGGCGACACCGTTATTATCGGTGAAGACCTTGTACTGATCTTTGTAGGATTGCAGGTAATCGTCTATCACCAGCGCGTCTACGTTTTTGGCACCGCCGCGAATGACGTGCTCCAAAGCGCCGAAGACGATGCGGTGAAAGCGCTCCGGGAAATCGTCCGGCACGAGAGAATAATGGTCGTCCATGAGCACCATCGGGTCTTTGATGATGCCTGCCAGCACGTTCATGATGGCGTACTTGTCTTTGATCGGGTAGTCTTTTTTGATAGCTTATCACCACGCTTTACAGATCCTCCATGCCATAGCGGCATGGGTTGGTAGCCGAAGAAGGGGTGAACTGATAAAGAATGTCCGCCGCCTGCGGAAGCTCGGACTGCTGCTGAGCGGCCTGCGCCTGCGCCCAGTAACGCATGGCTTCGTCATGCACATAAGGCACAATGCCGATGGTGGGCGGACGTTCGGGATCAATGGTTCCTTCGGACAAATCAAAGAAATAACGCAAGGTCAGAAGCAATTCCTGATAGGAATACTGGCGGGAAAGCTCCCCAATCTGCTTTTCCAGCAGAGGCGTAAGCTCTTTCAACTGAAACAGATGGCAGAGATACTTTTTCAACTCTCCCAGCGCGGGATCGTTGACCTTTTGTGCCTTTTTGGTTTCTTTGGCCTTGACCGAATCCTTGACTGCTTCCATGCATTCGGGGTGGTACGCTTTGCCGCGAAACTTAACAGCCAGCGTGGCTGGAACGATAGGCAGACCGCATTTAACGCAATTCATATCTTCGGCCCCCGCTTATTCCACGCAACATACAGCAAGCAGCAAAGCACGGAACACAGACAGAGATAATAGAAACTATATTGGAGCATGGATTTCTCCTTTGCGAAAACAGCGGGGAGGAAAATTCCTCCCCGCACAAAGCGTCAGGCCGCCGTGACCGGCTTGTTCTTCAGCAGATCTTCCAGATCAAAGAGGATCATTTCCAGAACGGGACGCTGGGCTTCGGTCGCGTCAGATACATACTTTTCAGCGCCCCAGCGATCCTTCACAATGTCCCGGTACTCATCCACCCGACCGGAGCTGTTGAGCTGCGCGGCATACTGACCGATCTTATCCACCAGCTCGTTAAAGGGCAGCTTGGGCTCGTCCATAGTGAAGGGAGCCTGCTGTTCCTCAAAGGTCACGCCCTTCGCTCCCTGCTTGGCCAGTTCCTTGCGCTTGGCCTCGATAATTGCGTCCATCAGAGCCTGCGGCGTAACGTGCTCAATATAAGGCACGATTTCCGGGTAACGGGAACGGGTGTGGTACTGATTATTGGGAGCGAAGTAAATGTTGGAGAACTGGGGACGACCCTTATCATCCAGCGGAGAAGCCTGCATATAGCCGATAATGTCCACGTCGTTGCAGATGGGTTCAATCGCCCGCTTATCGCCGGAGGGGTACATCTTCTGATACCGGGCATGGGTTTTGGGGTCGGCATCTTCGCGAGTGCCGCCGTCATGAGCGATGTACACCAGCGTAAAGCCCGCATTGCGCAGGGAGCGAGTCGCCCGCTTGAACTCCCGTCCATATTCCGCATAGCCATTCACGCTGAAATCCTGCTTGCCATCAGCGCCAATCTTTTTCGCCCCCAGACTGGAAATACCCAGCTGGCTGCAGGTATAGTCGATGCAATAGTCAGCCATGACATCCACCGTGTCCAGAATGATGGTCTGTGCAATTTTGTGAGCTTCCTCAGTAGTAGCCGGAGAGGTGAACCATTTCACAAACTGAAGAAAGTCCTTCCAGTTTTTCATGGGAGCAAAAGGAATGCCCTGAATACCGGTCAGCCCGCCTTCGAACGCCGCGTAATAAGGCTTGGGCATGCCGCAGGCAAGAGGCGTTTTCCCGGTGCCATTAGCGCCCCAGAGAAGGATAGCCACACCGTCAAGATCGTTGCTGATCTGGGAAATCGGAGGATGCGCAAAATCAAATCCCATATTAGCTCACCTCCTTAAATGCGGAAACCGCTGGCCTGAGCGGCAGTCACAGCAGGAGCGGCAGGAGCAGCACTATTGTTTTTGCGGGCCATGATGGCGGGGATGGTTTCCGTTTCACGAACAGTCATAGCAGCGCGAATCGCTTCAGTGGAATAGGAACGGAAATCGTTTTCAGCATAAGCGGGATCGCCACCCATGATGCGCCACTCATGAACAAAGGTGCGTTCTTCATTGGCGCGACCAAAACCACCGCGATTAGAAGAAGACACGATGGCAACGTCAATGATTTCACCATTGAAGTGAGCGGTCTGCCCCTCTTCATAGCCATTTTCAAAGTCACCAGCCAGTTCCTTTTCAACCACAAAATCCATGGGCAGCACCCTGCCGCCGAAAATGGGAACGATCAGATGCACCAGCTTGCGACCGGTCTCTTCGCCATCCTTCATTTCATCCTGAATCTTGTCGATGTAGCCCTCGATCTCAAAGCGGGTGCCGGGCGTAAATTCATCACCCTCTTTAATGGAGGAGAAGAAATTGGAAGTGATGCTGGAACGGGACACCAGCTGATCGTTCTGACCGGCATATTCGTTCTTAGAAAGCTGGCCGCTCGTGACGCGCACCTTGGTGCATTCAGCCATGGCCTGCTGCTGATCCTTGCCGCTCTGCATGAGGGAGGCCATGGAAACAAACTCGCCCATCACCGTCTGCATTCCCGTGTATGCCTTATTGATCTTGTTGTCTTTCGTCAGCTGCGGAACGAACACATTGACCACATGGTCTTCGCCGGGGGCGGTCATAATGGTCACAGAGCCGCGAATGGAGGTCTTGCCCTCCTGGCTGACCTTGGATTCCAGTTCCATCTTCTTGACATAGCCTTCCATATGTACCTTATTCAGTGCCTGCCGCAGGATCGTCTTATTAACCTCAGTCATCGTTAAAGTCTCCTTTTCAAATCAAATTCAGTAATTCCCGATAAAGTTCCGGGTAGCAGGAATCCACATAGTGTTCAGCGGACTTCCATTTTTCGTCCCACTGCCATTCGTTTTCCGCATCGCAAACCAGCTGCTCATATTCCTCCACGCAGGTGCGGTAAAAATTTTCGTCATCCCAGCGGGAGGAAAGCAGCGGCTCGTCATGATAGGAAAAGAGAAGCGAGTCTGTCAGGGAATCGGTTTGTTTCCAACGTGCCGCTTCTTCTTTCAAGGATGCGCAGTAAGCGTCCAGATCCAGCGGTTCAATGACCTCTGGATGGAAGAAGGAGTGCAGAAATTGCCACAATTTTCGGAGCATCCTCATGGGCCTCCTTACGGTGTTGTCACGGCCTTTCCCGCATAGCGGTTAAGAAAATAAGTCTGGCCTTTGCCCGTGACCTTGGTAGTAACAGAAATTTTCGTTTCGCCAGAGGGAGAAGAAAACGTGCGTTCAGTCATATCGAACAGCCCCATTTCCATGGCCTTCTGAGTGGGGACGTTGTGGCGCTTGCCCTTATCACAGAGGAAGCCGTCATGGCGGAGCTGCTGAAACAGCCGTTTTTCGCCGGTGTTCACGCCGTTTTGTTTGAGAATCTTGGCCATGGTGCCGATTAGAATGCTGGTCTGGCTGCTTTCCACACTGTTGGCGAAGTGGACCTTGGGAGCGTCCAGCGCGATTTTCTCCTGCTGCTGGGCGATCTTGCGGTTCTGATCGTTGATGGTCGCCAGCGTTACGCGGAACAGCGCTTTGGTATTTTCGTCTGCATAAGGGAGATAGGTTTGAAGAAATGCGTCTTCGTTGGCGACGTAGCCGCCAGTCTTACGGATGGTGGGGATAACTTCATGAGTAATCCAACGCTTGAACTCTTTCGCTTCCGGTTTGCGAGAACCGAGGACAAGAGAATAAAGGCCGGGCTCATTAACAAGCGTCATCTTTTGTGCGCCACCACGCTGTTCGAAATGACTGTCAGTTAAACTGACGGTCATTTTTTCGTCAGGATCAAGCCTGTCCGCCGCCATCCTGCTGTTATTGATTTCCAGTGCTTTGCACACGTCAGACGCTGCGAACCAAGGTTCGCCATTTTTCATCTGCGTTCGAATCTGGCCGAATGAAGGGTTTTCAAAAATTCGGAATCCATTTTCCGTCTTAACCTGAACCATGGGCTTCTGCATTCTCGGGGTTTCATCTCCTCTAGATTGAATTGGTTGGAAAATTCGTTTGCTGCGTTTTCGCCGGAGCCGCCCGGCTTTCATGGGGAATCACTCCTTTTTGGGCAAAAGAAAACCACGCAGGTGAATTGCCTGCGCGGTCATTGGAGGAACATGAATTGGCCGCCTGTGCGGCTGGCGGAAAGAGTGGGATTTGAACCCACGGAGGTTTCACCCTCGCCGGATTTCAAGGCCGGTGCATTAAACCGCTCTGCCATCTTTCCATGTGCCGGACGAGCCCGGCAGGATTATTTTTGAGAAGACACTTGTCGTTTGAATCGGAAAAAGCCGAAAAGGAACAGAAAAAATCGCATCTGCCCGGCGTGTCCAGATCTTCCTGAGTCAAGTTGTAAGAAGAATGGCACTCCGAGCTTTTGGGAAGAAAGCATTTCAGCAGAAGCTGATCGCAGTGAACGCAATCGCGGCATTTTACTTTCATGGAGCATCCTCCTTTGGCGCGTTCAAAATTTTTAACGCAGACTCCGGCCATTTGGTTTTAGCATCCCAACCGGGAACTTCACTTTCCATGCGATAACAAGGAATGGGCTCACCATTATCCATTATCAACAGCGGCATTGCCCAGGTGGATGCCAGATAAGTGTAACGATTCATGACGGGTTTGCCATTTTCCCAGATATAGCCGCCCGTATATTCCCAATCGCCTTTCAGACCGGCCTCGGCATAGGAGGGGTTGCGACCTCGAAGCAGTTCGGCTGCTTTGTCCCAATCAAAAACCATCAGCGGGTTGTCGCGGGTTGCGCTGCCCAATGCGAATGCTAGATCAGTTCTCATAACATTTCTCCTTTTTCGGATAAGAGAAGGACGCATTACTGCGTCCGTGAGTTATTCGCCAAAATATTCCTTTGTAAAGTCTGCCAGGCGGTCTCGTTCGTTTTCCGGGAAGAAGACTTTTCGCTGTTCGCCGTTGGGGCCGGTGATCGTCTCGTAGACCACAGTGGGAATATAGACCTCGGGTCCGCTCTTATCGGCGCGTTCCCGATAGGAATAGACCGCATAAGGCATGACCTTGCAAATGGTCTGGTCTCGATTTTCCCGCCAGTTGGGAACAACGACTTCTTCCCAGACAGCATAATTCCGGTCTGCATAGTGGAAGCCAATAGCTTCGGAGTCAATTACGGAGTGGAAGTCGGTGAAATAGCCACCCTCCCCTACGTGCGCCCTCTCCTCTACCAGCAAATCCATGTGGCATTCTCCCGTCTCATCGTCATAGAACATATCCTTGAAAGCAAATTGCATGCACTGCGGATCATGATCGACCGACCAACGATACCAGTTCTTTCTTTTAGATTCCTGAGAGATCATTTCATTTTACCTCGCTTTTGTTTCAAGCCACTCTCCGCACGAAGAGACAGCATGGCAATGGAAGAAAATATGTGCAAAAAATCCATAGAGAAAGGACGAAGCAGCGCGCTTACGCCCTTGAAGAAAGAAGGTAGTTTACCAAGTGAGGGAATCATAACTCAAGTTAAGGCTGAAGTCAACCCTCTTTTTCAAATTTTTGTGGAATCATTTTCGGGTCGCAGGGCTCTGGTTAGGAGCCCATGCAACAACGCGGGTAAGAACGCGAGTGTCGAAACAGGTCAGCAAACTCAGAACGAAAGAGCCTTTTCCATTGGCGCTGGACACGGTTTTTCGGCGAGTGGGCGCAGGCATATACACGCCGAAGTCTGTGTGCAGCGTCCGCACCTTTTGTTCGGAAACCAGCTCCACCGTTACCAACACCACCTGCCAACTGGCTGGCATGGGAGAATTTTCAGTAATGACAGTCCACTGCATAGGCGTTCTTCCTTTCTTTTCGGGCGGCACGGCATTCGGGACAGCGTTTGGGGACGCGGAGTTGATTTCGTTCAAAGAACGTCACTTCGCTGTAATTCATGAGGAACGTGCGTCCGCAGTCTTTACAGGTGCGCCGCTGCCATGAGCCTCCAAGGACGCTGGCCTGGATGCAGGATTCCCGCACGCGGCACAACTCATCCAACGAATGAACGGGAGCATCTATCAGGTTGAAATCGTACTCGCTTACATTCTCCATCAGCAGACGGTTTACCTTATCCCAATCAATGTCTGGCACCAGTTCAGGACGCTGATTGTAGATTTGGCCGACAGTATTGAGTGCCCAATTCAGGCGCATCCACATGGGCATATTCAGCAGCGCGTCCTCCTGCACTTTAGCGAAGGTTTTCTGAGCCTCCTGCAAGGCTTCGGTGTCTGTTCTCATTTGATTTTCCATCTTGACCCTCCTTGAATTCGTTGAGTTCTGCCCACCAGTACAGCACCCGATCTTTCGTATGATTGGCGATATATTTCATGGCGTGAGCGGACGGGAAGCCTTGTCTCACGACAATGCCATCCGCGTCCCGCGTAACCATGGCGCACTTTTCCATCAGGCCGCCCCCATCAACGGGTTGAGCAGCGACACAGTGGAGTTCAGCTCGCGGGTGATTTTGATCTGGTCTTCCATCGGGAACGTGCCCCATGTTTCCCGGCTGACTGCGAGGAAGGGCTTCAGCATCTGACGAACAATGCCAAGCGTATCGCAGAAGCTGGTGGGCAGGCCCTCGTAGCGCTTATGAAGGCGGTCAATTTCGCCCTGCGCCGCCGTGAGCTTTTCCTGAGCTTCTTTCAGCTGGCGGGTGGTTTCTTCATACTCCTGCGAAGAAACACAATTCTGTTCCAATTCCTCTTTCTGCTTTTTCAGCGCTACAACTTCGGCCTTGGCTTCCTCCACTTCCTGATTCGATTGCGTCAGCTGATCGAACAAAACGCGGCTGGCTTCGTCCAGCTTCTGCATTTCATCGGGGCGATCATTCAGAAGCGCCTGTGCCCGTTCGGCTTTATTCTTGACGGAGGTCAGTTCTTCTTTCAACCGCTGGTTTTCAGAGGACTGCGCCATCAGAGCCTCGGTCTGCTGCTGCTTTTCGGACTGAGCTTTGAGCAAAAAGTCCTTGATCTTTTTATTGACCTGCGAATCCACCTCCTGCTGGAAAACGCCGAGCTGGGAGACCATTTCCTTTTGCGCTTCCGCGTCCATCGTTTTCGCAATACTGATAAGCAGACCCATGGGCGTATCGTTCGCTTCGGCCAGTTCCCGAAGTTCCGGGGTGATGGCAAGCAGGGATTTGATGCGCCGCATGTGTTCAGGGGAAAGACCCATCATATCGGCCAGATCATCCTGATTGGTGACACTGCCATTCACTCCAGCTTTTGTCTGTTTGAATGCTTCACTGTGCCGGTCGCCGCCGCGCTTCCCGATTTTGTACAGCCGCTCCATTTCCCCAATGATGGCGGCCTGCTTGAAATGGTTGGAGTCGATACGGCCACGCTGGCGGATGTTGGTTTCAATGAGGCAGCGGAGAATTCGGTGTCAAACAGGAAAACATTCTTGTATCGCCCGTATGCGGCGGGTGCCTTACTCTCTCTACTCATGTGGTTCTGATTCAGGTTGCTACTACTCAGGTTGTTAGGGGACAGTTTTCTTTCCATC
>ERZ827150.377-NODE-377-length-67355-cov-8.514487_pt1 | contig 67355 bp, 72 predicted proteins | sample MGYA00519779_ERZ827150 | MGnify/ENA primary metagenome ERZ827150 (study PRJEB31778, sample SAMEA3449267) | human gut metagenome | biome: human gut; feature: human-associated habitat; material: faeces | place: United Kingdom | collected 2010/2012 ...
AGCACAACCTTGCCAAGGTTGGGGTCGCGAGTTCGAGCCTCGTTTTCCGCTCCATAGGGGTATAGCTCAACTGGTAGAGTAGCGGTCTCCAAAACCGTTGGTTGAGGGTTCGATTCCTTCTGCCCCTGCCAAAAATCAAAAGCCCTGTAAATCGCAGCTTTAAGCGGTTTGCAGGGCTTTTTTATTGCCTTTTTCGACTTGTTTTTTGAAACGGATAAATGGCTTTATTCGACTTTATTCGACTTTATATTACCTCTTTTTACAAAAAACTGCATTAAAAAATGCATTAAAAATTTCGTCTTGCCGGTTGATTTTTCCGTACGACTTTTAGTATCCTTTCGTTGTCATCCGGTATATGATGCTGATAAATTTTTAATGTGATACTTACATCAGCGTGGCCTAAAATCCTGGAAAGAGAGACCATTGGGATTTCCTGGCTCATGTTTCTTAATATATATGTCGCGAAAGTATGTCGGAAGATGTGGAAAGCCCTGCCTTTTTGTTGGGGGATTCCGCTTTCATTTGAGATATGTATCCATATTTTATATACATTGTTATATTGAAGTTTGCTTCCGCTTTTTGTGGCGAACACATACCCAGTTTTTTGTTGTTTTTCCTGTAAAAGGTTGAATAAAGCTGACGATAGTATTGGTATATAACGGGTTCCTGCTTCCGTTTTGCTTTTTTCTATATATAGTATCTTTTCGCAGGTCTATATCTTCCCACCTCAGATTCAGCACTTCCATGATACGCATACCGGTAGTAAGAAGCATCCAGAACATGAATCTGTAATCATGCGTTGTGTTGAAGTGGTGACCGTTGTAATCGTGTTCTGATAGTTTCTCGCCTTTTTTCAGTTTTTTTATAGTGCCAAAGATCATTCTGATCTGTCGGTAAGTAAATACTTTTATCTGTCCTGTTTCCACTTTTACATTGTCAACCGAATCCATCGGGTCTTCCATAATGAGTTTATTGCTTTTTGCTCTTTTGTAGGCTTCTTTCAGCAGCTTATGTACCTTACTTATGCTGCTGCTGCTTTGTCCTTCTTTTTTCAGGCTGTTGTATAACTGTTGCACATCAATAGGCAACAGACAGTCTAAGGGTATATCCGCTATGGGGTCAAGTTTTTTGGCGCTGTCTAACTGGCGTTGAAACGAACGTTCTTTAAGACGCGGTTTTTTATAAGTGGTAAGATATTCAATTATCCATTGTCCTATCGTCTTTTTTTCATTGGCAAGTTTGTATCCTCTTGCCCTTTTTTCTATTGTTTCACGCATGAAGTTTCGGGCGGATTCTAACCCATAATTGTCTTTTGGGAACGTCTTTGTATGACGCCTACCATATTCATCTACCCATTGGTAAGCGTATCTTTTATATTTTTTTCCGTTCACGACCTGTTTCATCTCATAAATGCTGCCTTCTTTTAGCATATGATTCTCCTTCTATCATAAATAAGAAAGAGCCAGGGTATCTTCCCGGCTCTTTTTTTATTTACTTTCCGGGGTGTTTTCGGTCGGCGTGTTTTCCACGTCGGTATTGGCTTTCTCCTGGTTTTGTTTCAGAAGGCAATCCGGTATCGCGGTCAGTGAACGGATCAGCTGTATGCCGATGTCCCTGCCCAACGTGTTCAGTTTGCGGAACTCTTTCAGCATCTGATTGTCCTGTTGATTTTCTTTCATGCCCTGGGACTCGATATCCATGTCTTCCAGGGGCATTAATCCCATAAGCCACATAGGCGGTACGTTGACGATCTCGGCTAACAGCAGCAACCTGTCCTGCTTGGGGGCGTATACGCCGCCGAGATATTGGCTCATGGTGCTGGAACTTAAATATACACCGCGAAGTTTTGCGGCGTCGATCACATCTTTGTTGCGGATCCCTTTTACTTCCATGGCATAGCGCATCCGTGCCACAAATTTATCCGTAGCAGGAAGAGTGGGATCGCTGGCCATCTTTTTCAGGTAATTGAAGGCGTCGATTTTGATCTGATCCCGGTCTATTTTGCTTTTTCTTTTCATGGTATCACCTCTTTCTTCATTATTTATTTATATTTTACCACGCTGTTTACTAAAACAAACAAATTGTTCCAAGTTATAACTGCCAATCTTGACTTTTGCATCTCAAATACAACAAAAGACCTTCAAATTTTATTTTTTCGTTTTAGATACAGCTATACCCTCGATAATGGGAGCATATCTGTACAGAAGATACATTACCATGTTCAAGGAAGCCATTACAAAAGAATATAATCCCAATGACGTGAGTAAAAGCACTGTCCTGGATCTTCAGGAAGTGGTAAGTCGGTGCTGTTGAACACGATCGAGGCCCATTTTCTGAAATACAAAGACAGTAAAGTCTTTATCTTCGATAAAGCGGCGTCCAGCCGCGCGTTGACCTACGCCGTCGGCGGCAATTTCTATAACCTCGCCGCGGAAGGCACCGGTGAGTTATCGTTCCAGCCTCTGGCTAACATTGATGACGACACGGAGATTATCTGGGCAAAACAATGGATCATCGCGTATCTGAAACAACAGGGCAAGGTCGTAGGACCTAAAGAGGATAACTTCGTCTGGCAGGCTCTTTTGTCCTTGCGTAAGTTCAGTCCGGAGCTTCGCACCCTGACCAACTTCTGTGATGTGGTACAGGACAAAGAGATGCGTCTCGCGTTAGCCGCTTTGACCGTGAAAGGGTCTTACGGCCGTCTCTTCGACAACAACAAGGACGTTTCCGGCCAGGGCCGCTGGCAGGTGTTCGAGATGGAGACCCTGATGAACCAGCCGGAGATCGTGGCTCCCACCCTGGATTATTTGTTCCACAACATCGAAAGGACCATCAGTCGATCCACAGGACCGTCTATCATCGTCCTTGACGAATGTTGGCTGTTCTTATCCAACGAAGCGTTCTCGGCGAAGCTGAAAGAATACTTCAAGGATATGCGTAAGAAAAACTGTTCCATCATCATCGCGACGCAGAACCTGACGGATATTTCCGAAAAACGGGATCTGTTGAACGTGGTCAAAGAACAGTGCGCCAGCAAGATCTTCCTGCCGAACGTGAACGCCGCGACCGGTTCGTCTTCCGCGCTTTATGCCGAGTTTGGCTGCAACGTGCAGCAGATCGGGCTGATCAAAGCCATGACGGCCAAACGGGATTATTACTACATGAGTGAGCAGGGAAACCGTGTGTTCCAGTTAGCCCTTCGTGCCAGTGAATTTCCGTTCGTGACGGCAACCGCTAAAAAAGACCAACAGAAGATGAATCAGATGCTGATTGATAATCCTGCCATGTTGGAAGACCCGTTCCGTGAATGGTTCATTACCGAATGGTATAAAGAATATGGGCAGGAACAGGAAGCGGAACGGTATCGCCGCTTGTCGCGGAACGTAAAAAAAGAGGTATGACGGTCCAAGCCATGAACAAGGACCCGTTTCCGGTAAACCCCAAAACGGCAGAGCCGGAACCGGCGCGGCCTGTGGGAACGCCTCCTGCTGTGCCGTATGTGGATGAACCTTTGGATTGAGGTAGTGTTATGGATAGAGCGTGGGCAGTTAAAAAGACGATTCAAGTCTGGTGTATGTTGCTGCTGTTTTGTTTTCTTACTCTTCCCTGCGAAGCGGTGGAAGTCACAAGCCCTTTCGGATGGCGTGTCCATCCGATCTCGGGCCAGTGGCGGTTTCATACAGGGGTGGACCTGGGCTACCCCGCAGGGGAACCTGTGGCGGTCATGGGCGCGGGGAAGGTGGCCTTCGCGGGTCCTTGGAGCGGGTACGGCAACTGTGTGATCGTAACCCATCCCAACGGCGACACCACTCTTTATGCCCATATGGATACGATCTATGTGGAACGAGGGCAAATCGTGGCCCAGTACCAGACGGTCGGTACCGTGGGAAGCACCGGGTATTCCACAGGCCCCCATCTTCATTTGGAGTGGTGGCATGACGGGCAGTATCAGGACCCGTTGGGCCTGTTTGGCCTTCGTACTTCACCCGCCGGTGTCAACGTGACCGGAAACGGCAGGGAGCTGGCGAAAGAACCGGAGACCTCGGTGGGGTTCGGGTTTTCCAACGGTCTTCGCCCATTAGGATTCGAAGAAGCGGGAGAACGCTCCAAAACCCTTTCTGACGGCGAGAAAGATGCCTGGGGTAATAGTAACCGAAAGAAGCGATCAACGACGTCAGAAGCCAAAATAAGGCCCCTGTCGGGTACGCGCCGGACCAGCTGAAACAGATCAAAGAAGAGGCGAAGAAAGAAGCCGTGGCGGAAGCCAAACGGCAGATGGAAGCGGAAGCGAAAGCCGCCGCGGAACAGATCTTCTTTGCGGTGAAAGGGTAGTCGAATCTTTGACATAAAAAATAGTTTTAGTGAAGAAGTAAGGGAACAAACAAACCTTCCGTTGCGGAAGACTTGGTAAAAGTGACGGCTTGGAACGAGACTTCGGATAAGTCGTACAATAAATAATAAGGTAAAGTGGAAACCCTTTTCCGAAAAGGGTGACAGCGGCCGGTCAGGGGGCTGGCGCTTGCGACAAAACAGTATCTTTGGAGGTGTTTCTTATGGAAGTAAAGCGAGTAGGGGCTGCCTTATGTGTCGGTCTGCTGTTGGGCGGGTTCTCCGCGGAGGCGGCGGAGTACAGCGTACATGATGACGAGGTGCGCAGTACCTTGCGCAGCGTGAAGAGTATCTTACAGGAGATCCAGAAGAAGGAAGAATCGATGGATTTGGTGGATAAGACGGCGTCCGCGCGGGACAACAACAATATGTTGAAGTTGTCCGGCAGCGTGTCGTTTATGGAACAGGGTGGCAACGGCACAATCAATATCAGCAAGATCTTTTCCAGTCATGATTTTCTGGGGAATTTCATGGAATCCGTGTCGGGCCGGTTGGGGATCCCGTTAAAGACGGTGAATGACAACGAGATCTGGAATGAACATACCAATCTGGAAGAGATTCTTCCCGCGTTAAAACCCGGTTCTGTGACCAGCGTGGATCCTGTCGCGATCAACATAGAGATCAACCAGGGTAACCTGGAAATTTCCATTGAGGCGGACAAACGGATCGCCCTGCATCAGAAAACCCGCAGTGAGATTCTGAAAAACATCACGGAGATCACTAAACAGATTCAGGAGATCACCGAAGCGAAACCGGAAAAGACGAACAGTCAGAAAAACCTGTGGGGCGAGTTAAACGCGCAGAAATCCTTGTTGGGTGAAGGCGCTTCGGCGAACAACGCCATTTTCGAGGAAAAAGGCACGGAAAGCATCGTGTCTTCCCAGGAACGCAACACCGCGTTGGCCAGCTTGCAGTTGGAACTGGACGCCCAGAAACTACTGCTGTCCATCATCGATGGGAAGATTCAACTGGAACTGAACCTGCGGGATCGGCATATCGCGGCGAACGAACGGGAACGGGCGAGAGCCATGGGCCAAGCGGAAATCGATGCGATTGAGAAACTTCCGTACAATCCACGGGGCGAACGGCATAAGTGTATGTTCGAAGACCGGTATCCGAATTGGTTCAAATAAAGGAGAGGGGGTGCGATTTTGGGACCAAAATTAGCGTTGGATCTTACGTCAGGCAACGGCGAGATACTAAATGAGATTGTCAAAATTTTTCAGAAACTCGGTGAGAATGGATTGGACACATTGACCCCGGTGGCGGTTTATCTCTGGGGTATATTATTCGTGATTGAATTAGTGACGGACTGGACGCTGTACGAAGGGAACCTTCGGATGTCAAAAATAATCAATGATATTGTGAAGGGTTCTTTCTTCTTGTTTATTATCAATTCCTGGAGCTTTTTTGTGGGGGCTATCGAGAACTTTTTCATTCAAATTGGTATGCTTGGCGGCGGGGTGAACGACAAGCATATGCTGGGACCCAGTGATATTCTGAACAGAGGGTTTAACGCGTGCAAAGAGCTTTTTGCTGCGTTGACGGGTACGTCAGCGGATGCGGCCCAAAACCAAGCTCCTCAACCAAAAAATGACAAAGGTCCGTCCACACTTGATCTTTTCTTTGGCAAGGTTTCTTTGCTGGCAATGTTAACGTATTTAATTGCGATCGGGATGATTATATTCGCGCACTTGTGGATCGCGCTACAAGTGTTCATTTGTCAAATAGAGTATTATGTGTTTACGACGCTCGGATTAATTTTTATCCCGTTTGGTGTTTGCAAACACACTAATTTTTTGTTCCAGAAGACGATCAGTGGACTTGTGAATTTTGGCGTCAAATTGATGGGTTTATTCTTTTTAATCGCAGTGGCGAATACAAGCATAAACATCATGGATACGGCGAAAGCAGTAAAGAGCGGTCTTGCTTTTTCGGATTATTTAAAGATCGGGCTTGTGTATCTTTGTATCGCATACCTGATCTGGGAATTGCCCGATAAATTAGGGTCTCTGATGTCGGGGTCACCTACCCTGTCAGGTGGAAGGCTGGCGGGCGCGGCCAAGGCAGCGGCAGGGTTTGCCGTCGGTCATGTGACCGGCGCCGCGTCTAAAACACTGGAAATCGCCGGTGATGCCTACGAAACAAAGCAGATGGCGTCAAAGCCTAAAGACGGTAATGGTGCTGGCGGTCAGGGTCCGTCCTCGGCATCAGGGAGTCCGAATCAGACGACAGGAAGCCAGAAAGCGCCGGTTTATACAGGACCAAGCTCAGGCGGCTCGTCTGGCGGCGGTAACGGTGACGGTGGCGGCGTTGTGATGGCTTCGGCTACGAACGATCAAGGCGCAGGACGCTCTACCGCTCCGCAGTACGAAGGACAAGGCGGTGGTGGAAATGCTGGTGGCGCTCCGTCTGGTGGCGCGTCTGGAGCTGGTCCTTCCGGTGGCGGTTCTGGCGGTACTGCTGGCGGTCAGAAAGGAAACGCGGCTCCGCCTCCTGGTCCCGAGAAAGAGTGGCACGGTACGCCGACATCTGATCTTGGTAAAATGGGAAAAGCTGCTTCTGATTTTATGGATGGCGGTACCTTCCGGCGCTTTGTGAAATATGAAGCCGAGCAGGCGCTAGCAGGAAGCATCCTTGCTCCTTGGATCCGCGGGCGCGAAAATGCGCAGCGTCGGCAGCAGAAGTGGCGAGCGTTCCGCGATGGGCGTTATGGTGACAATAACCCGATCACAAATTATCGTGATAACAATCGGCCGGTGGACAACGGACAGATTCGCAAAGAATGGAATGATTTGGAGTAATATGTATGTTAAACAGCTATGGCCCTATAAGGGCTGTGGCTGTTTTTTTTTGAAGTCGGTTTTTTGTGTTTGAGAACGGGAAATAAACGTCAAAACAAGTAATTGATAATACTGTGTTTGTTTAATGAAAAAGGCATGGTAAAATACAAGTGAACAACAGGAAAGGGGGTGCTGTACTTCTTGGGGGAGTGGTTGTCTTGCGGCTTGAAAGGGAACGCCTTTAAATCGTACCATAGTGGAATGTAAATTTCGGTGTTCTTCGCCATACTGCTTTTTTTTGGCACTTTAAATCTTACCATAGTGGAATGTAAATAAATTTAGGGATGTTATAAGTTCTATTGAAAAAACACCTTTAAATCGTACCATAGTGGAATGTAAATGCAACAGCTAAAGCCGTTGCTGCACCGCCTGTCACGGCCTTTAAATCTTACCATAGTGGAATGTAAAAAGGATATTTTAATAATATTGGAATGTAAAATTAAACCGCTCTAAGTAAAAAAATAAGAAAAGAACCCCTTTTGGGGTTCTTTTTTATAGACTTTTTTTAATTTGTAATTTATATTAAAAATATATAATTTAGTTTAAAGGGAGCTGAGAAGATTGAAGTATTGGTATGCGTCAAGTTTAAAATCTTTGGGTGTAGAAGAAAATTTTGATGCGGATGCTGAAAATGTATTTAGGGGGCGAGTGGTTTCTATAACACAGAATAGTAAAGGGTTAATATTGCAAGTAGAAGATCTTAATTCGTACAAAGAAAGTAAAAAGAAAATATCGGTCAAAGTTTCTCATTCTTTAAATTATTTTCCTTTTTCATTTCCGTTTTTTAAAGGAGTTTGTGTTGAGTTTCGTTTTACAGACGAAAATATAGAAAAAGATAAAAATAATCGTTTCTTAGGATTTTGCATTCCTATTCAAGAATTAAAAATCTCTGCAAATTTTGGGAATGAAAATGAAATTAGATTAGATAAAAGATTCGTATATGTGGAAAAAGCAAAGACTTTTCTTCCGGCATTTGGTGATAAAAAGGTTAACAAAGATAATGAATTAAAAAAATCAATTATTAATTCCTTGTTAAATATTTTCCTTATAGTACCAAATACAACTGAGAGTCAAGGAGAATATGATTTTCTTGCCCACTTGCATCCTCATGTCTGGAATTCCATAATTAAAGAAAGAGCTTCTTTCAAGAATGCAGACTCAATAGCCAAAGCTATTGAGCATCTTCCTAAAGGAATAAATTGTATCTGCCTTATTTGTGGCGGCGGAAATCATATGAAGATATTTTGTAAAAAAATAATAAAAGATGCGTTACAAAAAGTAAGGGAACAGAATAAAGATATTTATATCGTTTCCGGGTTAGGTCATTCCAACGATAATAGGAAAATATGTTTTTCGGATTTATTAGATTATAATGCGAATATACCAAAAGACGCTGCGGTTTATTTGAATGGACTCTTTGGCAAAACATATCAAAATTAAGACCTAAAAAGGAAGTAAAATAAAAACGCCCCCGATGGGGCGTTTTTTATAATGTTCATTTAAACCAACCGGGATAACGGTCTTCAAACATAACTTTATGCGGAGTGCCTTTTCTATTAATTCTTACATTTTCCCACTTCAAATCTTTCTTTATGTTATAGTCACTCTCATATGATTTTGCATCATTCAATAATGATTTATTGTTTCCAGCAGTTTTGAACATATCTTCTATGAGGGGTTTCCCATTTGCTGCAAATTCTTGCACTAATTTTTCAAAAGAATCTTGATCATCTGAAGATCTACATTCGTTTTCTCTTTCATTAAAGTTAGCCATTAATTTATTCATTTTCTTTTTTAATTTTTCGAATTTTATTTTTTGTATATCTTCATAAGTGAGTTTTAAAATCTTTTCGCTATGCGTTTTATATGCTTGCTTTAGTTGGTCGGCCTTTTGCTGGTAGGCGGCATTTCCTTTCGCAGTTTTTACTAATTCATCCGTAAGTTTTGTTGACTTTTCATGACATTCTTTCGCTGCTTCTTTTAACAGTTTTTCATCCAAAGTTTCAATGGCCTTATCATAACTAACATCCCACTTTTTCCCCACATCATACAACTCGCTCTCTAACCGCTTAAACTTTTCGTCCTGGTTCTCGCAGCCCGCTGCCAGTACGGTAAACACGACCATTAATAAAACGGTCACAATTTTCTTCATTGTATTGCTCATAATCGACATCCTTTCTTTATTCAGAAATATCTTACTTTAGACTATAACACAGGGTGTATATCCAGTAAACCACAATCTTTCAGCAACTTCTATTTTTAGCGATTTACGAGTTTTCTTCTTCTTTTTTCCGAAACCTGTGTTTCGCGATCTTAATGTATACCCAGCGGATGAGTCCGCCCAGTATACGGCTCACGCTCATCGCGCAGGCGCCGCCTACGCAGACAAACACGAACAAAGCCACAAGGGCCAGGATAAAGACGTAAAATAATGCTTTTAAGATTAAAAATTCGAGAAAGAAGAGAGTAATCATTTTACATCCTTTCAGCCGTTTTTCTTTTCGGCCTTTTCTTTTTCCATCGCCTGTCGCGCGTCTTCAGGAAGATTTCTGAAGAAACAAATGATCGGTTTCAACGCGTTTTCCCACAGGAAAAAGTGTAAGGTTTTCGCTATGGCGGAGAGTAGCCCGAGTAGAGCTAATACAGCGATAATTTTAAAGATGAATTTAATCAATTCAATCATGTTAATCATGATAGTACTTCCTTTCTTTAGCTGTTGATAGAGGAACGGATCTTCTTAAACAGCCATTTGCAGATGGTTCGGATCAGGTCAAACCCTTCATACACGAGCATACCAAAGATCACAACGCCAAACACGAATACGGTCGCGATCATACCACCGATTTTTGCGCCTAATACAAAAGCTAATATCGTAGTCATACTCACACATCCTTTATGAAACGTATCTTGGGCGACCGCTTTTTCGTCGCCTTTTCCTACTTATGCAAAGTATATCACGTCCCCGGTTTTCCGGAAATCGAATCTGAGGGAACGACGCAGTAGGCTCCCTACAACCGGCGCGTAGCGAAGCGAAACGCCCTGAACGGTTTTTTGTTCTTTGCTTTTCGTACTATCGTTCTTCGGCTCGTCTTGCGGCAAATGCGGGCATTTGCTACCCCGAAGCTTTTCGTGCTGAAAAAGAAAGGTATTTATTGTGTGAGGATGAGTACGTCCCCGATTTTCTCTTACTTCTCCCCGGCAAAAATGGTGCGATGTTTTTTCAGGGCTTGGCCCGTCCGTTGGATGTGGTTTGTGTTTTCGAATGGGGGTTGAAGTGAAATCTTGCCTTGTCCTCGAAAAGAGATTCCGTTCCTCAAGAACGACGCGCCAAAATCGCTTCTGACGGCGTTTGAGGCTATTAGGCACATTCCGTGTCGCGCTTCGGGAGAAAAACGATGAGAGAGGCTTTTGATGACTTTGGCAGGTAAGGACAAAGAAAGACCCCCTGCAAGAGCAGAGGGTGTAGGATTATCGTTCCAAATCATTGGTTTGAGATGGTTTTTTAGGTTTTGGTTGTGAAAATTTTAGGTTTTCATATTGTTTCTTTTTAAATTCCTTGATCAGTTTTTGACAAATTTCAATTTCTTTTCCTTGGGTCAAATTGCTTGTTGGTAAAACCAAAGCTTTGTATGTATTGCTATAGGGGTCGAAAGTTCCATTTTCTATGGTTTTGGAAAAAGCTGAAATAAAATCTTGTGTTTTTTCTTTAATCCCCGTAAGGGCTGAAATCAGGTCGTCCTTTCTATCACTGGAATAGACCGTAGCTAAGTCATAGATGTCACGAGGGCGAAGAAACGTTCCTCTGTAGAACATCTTTTTAGAAACGATCTCGATGGGGTCTTCTACAAATATCTCATGTCCAAAAAATTCTTGTAGTTTTGGTTTAAAGGACGATATTTGAAACGAGTTGATAAAGTCAATTTTGCCTTCCGGCATCGTCAGCGTGAGATAAGAACTCATTTCATCATAATCCAGGCAATTTTCAGTAAAAGAATTTACCCGGGGGGATAGGTAATTTAAGAGTTGGGGATCCTGTAAAAAGATGTCAATATCTTTGCTTATCCGATGATGGTATTTGTGATATAGGACCGTCCCACCGCCTAAAGCCCATTGCTCCAAAGAAATATTTGCCTCTTCAAGGCTTTTGATTGCTATGTCTAATAGTTTTTTAGAACTCTCCATTTTTCATCCTTTCTTTGAACACCATAATTTCCCCCAAATCCTGCGGCAGTAAATTAAATACATCCAAAATTTCCTGCTTGGATATATTTTGCTCAGCCATGTAGTTTTTAAGCAGTCTTGGATACACGCATTCAAAGAAAGCGAGCAGATAGCCTTTGTGAAGTTTTTGATCATAAGAGATTTTCTTTTTAAAAATTTTCGTTAAGTTTTGGTATGTGATAGGTTCAGAAAACCGTAGGTTTGTCATGACCTCTACACCCTTCGATGCACGATAAGGAACATTTAACATAGTATCACCTTCTTCTATGTATACAGTATAGCATGGTTTTCCGGTTTTAGAAAACAGGAGACAGGGAATTCTGTGGCAGAGCATCTTATTTCGTCATAGAGCAGCAAATCATCCTGTCAGAAAATCTTGCGGCGGGGAGATTTCCGCATTAACAACAAGTTTGGTACTTTTCTAAGGGAACTCTTCTAAAACATTCTCTTTTCACTTGATAGATTATAGGGCATACCAAGTGTCGTCCGGAAGCAGAAAAACGATGGTAGGGCATTTTGAGGAGTCATAGACCATTTTCGATGAAAGGGGCAACGCTCGTTGCCAAAAAGCCAACCCGCAAAGGGGAATGGGTCCCTGAAGGATAGGGTTTACCGAAACCGACAAGGTTGGGTGGGGCAGCGTGGCGACAGTTGTCTTTTGCAGAAAGATACATTCTATCCTTTTCCTTTGGTGGGGGTCCTGTTTTTTGGGGTATATCCCCCCCTTGTGTTCCGACCTGTGCGGCACGGACAGAAACCAGGGAATTTTTCGTTATAGATACCGTGTCTGCAAATCCCTGACTATCTTTTGTAGAAGGACATTTGTTTGTATAAAACCTGGGGTCAGGGTTACAAATTGGCACATCAGCCGTAAGAAAGTGTATCGCTTTCTCTCTCTTGTCAGGGAGCCGGGGAGGGTCCCCTATCTCACGATTTTGTTGCGCCAGAAAAACACGAATGGCTTGTTAATGCGGGTTGGCGTGGACTGCATCCTTGCTGTTATAAAATTTGGGAGGGGAAATTTGTCGTTTCAGACCGGTTAGCCGGGTTGAACCGGGAGATTTTTCGGAAAAGGCTTTCCTGTACTTTTTTCAGGCTGTAATATAGATAAGGGTTTTGGTTTTTAAAAATTTTGGGAAAAATGTTTCTATAGTATATATAAGGGTTTCCCCTTAAGGGTAGGATAACAGTACCACCTATATAGAACACACCCGGCAAGAGGTATCATACCCCCCTTACACAGTATTCCCTCAGTACGATATATACAGATACAGGAACCTACAGGACAACACTCCGCATCGTTTCCCTGATTTGCCTGACGAAGACAGACAAAGGGGCAGGGTTGTGGAGTGTTATTTTTTACGACAGCAGTAAACCACTCCGGCAGAAAAACAAAGGGAAAGGGGAAGCAGCAGCGAAATGCTGCCTTTTCTCAGAAGCTCCTCTCACGTCTTCCATGTTCGATTAATAGTGTAATGCAACAGAAAGAAGGTGTTCCTATCCTGTCAGAGAAGGGTCAGACTGTCGTCTGGATCAAAGCCAAACCCCCGAGATACGGTGCCGACAGACTGAACGAAGTGGGTCAGCGGAAGCGATCCCCTTCGGGGGGGGTTGATTGCAGGGGTGTAGGCGGCAAATCGTTGGTTCCCCGTTTCCTATGGCAAAATGGTATGGTACAATACCGGTAGGAGATATGTAAAAGAAAGGATTTTGCAGATCATGGAAGGATATATTGATTTTTCGGATTGCCGGATAGACGACCGGAAGTATTACGGTGGGGCCAACGGCAAAAAGGTGTGTGTTATTTATAACCGGCAGCCGTACATGTTGAAAACGTCCGTGCTGAAAGACGGCGAATATACAAATACCAGCGTATGTGAATACTTAGGAAGCCATATCTTTTCGGAGTTAGGTTTTCCGACGCAGGAGACCCTGTTGGGAAGCTACAACGGGGTCCCGGTAGTCGCCTGCAAGGACTTTGAACCGGTCGCTATGAAATTTTGGGAGTTTGCCAAAATTAAAAATTCTACGTTCGACAATAAAGGGAACGGGAACGATACTGACCTGGAAGAAGTGCTGCATACCATACGGACGCAGACGGTGTTTCCTCAGAACGCGTTGGAAGCCCGATTTTGGGATATGTTCATCATTGATGCTTTTCTTGGTAATTTTGATCGGCATAACGGGAACTGGGGCTTTTTAGAGGATATGTCCACAAGGGGATATTCCCTTTCGCCGGTCTATGATTGCGGCTCCTGCTTATACCCGCGTCTGACCGAGAAAATGATGGGCGCTGTGCTGTCTGATGAAAAAGAGATCGAAAAGAGAATTTACGAGTTTCCAACCTCGGCCTTGAAGATGGAGGGGAAGCGGATCAGTTATTTTGAACAGATTTCCTCTTTGCGGGATGAAGGGTGCAACGAAGCATTGGCAAGGATCGTCCCGAAGATCGATATGACCGCGATAGCTGAAATAATAAACAACACGCCCCGTTTATCTAAGATAGAAAGGGAGTTTTATACAACCCTGCTTTCCGAGAGAAAAAAGAGAATTCTTGATCTTTCCCTGGGAAAGCTGCAGGGCGTCTGATTTTAGATGTCGCTGTATATTCGTGACTTTAGTTATGTTTTGGCTTCACAGTAATGCAGGAGGAAAATCGTGGAAAATTTGCAATTAACCTCTTTATCGCAGGAGCTTCTGCCCTGGCAGGCGAAGCAGGAACAAGTCATGCTTTCTTTCCTGGAAGAACTGAACCGAGAAACAAATCGCTTTGTTTTGAAAGGCGGGATGGCGATACGGGCCTGTTATGGTCTGGATCGATTTTCTGATGACATCGATCTGGAAGGATACCAGGGAACCCGCCTAACGTCGTTTGTAGTTATGTTTTGTGAAAAAAGAGGCTATGCCTATCGTTTGGCCAAAACACACCGACTGTAGAACGCTTTCTGATTGATTACGGTGAGGTTGGACATCCGCTGAAGGTCGAAGTATCATACCGGGGGAAAGCGATAGCAAAAGGCTCCGTGACGAAAAAGCGGGGGATTACGGTATATACGGCAGACCATCTTGCCAGGCTAAAAGCGGAAGCGTACGCCGGACGGGATCGATTGAGAGACCTGTACGAGCTGACCTTTCTTTGTAAGCATCATTTCCAGGAATTGTCCGAGGAGACAAAGGGAGTGGTTGTGGCAGCGTACAAAAAGAAAGGGCTGGAACAGTTGGATTATCTGTTGCGGTCAGAGGATGACCCGTCGCTGGACAAAGAAAAGCTTGCGGCCGATTTCCTGGAAGTAAATGATACGCTGGGACTGCTTTATAGTAAGGAAGAAAAAGAAACTTTGGTTTTGAAAGAAGTTTCTGAAAAGGTTTCTGAAGGGAAAAAGCCTTATCTTCGTCCGAAGGCAAGGCTGTTGGATAAAGATATATCGCTGGGAAGGTGATATTTTCCGAAGGAAGGCAAGGGGGTGAAGGCCATGAAGTATAGCTTGTGCCTGAAAGATAGCGTTTTGGTCAGTTTTGAAATCGTTCAGGGCGAGATTCGTGATATTGAGCGTCAGGGAGACCCTGCATTATACCCTGTCGCCGAAGGGGATTGAAAACCTGAAAGATTTGGAATATGGCGCACCGTCTTTGAGTAACACGTGGGAGATGTCCTTCGATGAGATGGCCAAACGGTTTGTGGAGAAACGCCATTTACCGATGCTGCGTAAGATGACCACGTTTCGTTTTGCACGTCATCCCCGGTACAATATCGCAGAATCCTCGTTGACGAAGATGGAGAGCTTTTTGCAGGCAAGGGCAAAAGAGATGGTGGCGATGGTGGGGGAATAAAGAAAAACGCCCACAAGGGGCGTCAGAGGGTTCTTTGCTGTTCGGATTTGTATCGTTAGCTATATTAAATCTGTTTCAAGAGGCTGTTCAGCATCTTGGCTTGTCCGGTCAGTTCGTCCATTCTCTCCATCTGATCACTATCTAAAATGCTTTGGTAAGAAGAACGAGTTTCCTCAAAAAGTATGACCAGAGGATTTTGATGGTCGGTTTTATAGTCTAGATTATTTCTTTTAAAGTAGTCCATAAAATCAGCCAGGATACCTGCGAAGTTTTCTCTCAAGATTTCTTTCTGTAAACCCAGTTCGTACAGTCGGCTCATTTTCTCAGGTCTCCTCTGTCCTCGCCGCATTACCGTCCGCCGTTAGGATATGGGCCGCGGAACGCCCTCTTTACAAGGGGACACTATGAGAATGCCCCCCTGTGAAACACACCGCGCTTGGGATGTAGGTGGCGGGGCACCTTCGTTACATCTTCCCTTAGTTTAACAAGGGGAAACGGTACTGTCAAGAAAATGGGACGCACTTCCTTCCTCTCCTTTGAAGATGGATGGGAAACGGATCAGTTAGGACTTTCTACTCAAATGCCTGCGAGAGTGCACTTTGCTTTCAACAAAGCCAAATCTTATACAGTCGAAGATAAAACATTGAAAGTTCTAATTAGTCCTCCAAAAACAAAAATTACAGCGGAAAACAAAAGGTATCTTCAGATCTTAGACCTTCTTGAGATTTTTGGAAAAGCACCCATTGAGGTTGAAGATCCGTTCAGATTTATGTCTGATCTTATTGAAAAATTAGGTAAGGAGCGATAGATATGATAGATTTAGCAAAGGCAACGTGCCTTTTAAATCGATATAACGGTTCGGAACAGAAACGCACTTTTTCTTTTGAGGGGAAAATTTATATGGTCAAGTTCCCCGATCGAATCAGGGAGAAGAAAAATAGTCTCACATATATGAACAACCAGTTCGCGGAACATATCGGCAGTGGGATTTTCGAAAGCGCGGGATTTGCTGTCCAAAAGACAGAACTTGTTGTGTTTCCTGCCGGTGAAGAAAAGAAAATCGTGGTAGTCTGTGAAGATTTTACGAAACGGGGGGAACGATTGATTGAAGCGTCCAAAGTGGCGTTGGCCTACGGTGGCTCCAAAGATTTCAGATTGACGATAAGCCACTGCCTGAACCTCATTGCTAAAGCGGTACAGGATGACCCTGAAAAAGCCCAAGATGAATTTTTGGATCGGTTCGTGATTGATGCTCTGATTGCCAATCCTGACCGCCATTTGGGGAATTGGGGATTTATCGAAGACGAGGAACACAATGTTCGATTGGCCCCCGTCTATGACTGCGGCTCGTCTTTGGCAGCAAAACTTGATCCTGCTGAGATGGAGACTCTTTTGTCCAAGGAAGGCGCATTCAAGTCAAAAGAATATAACATCGCTACAGCGTTCTTTAAAGAGGACGACAGTGGCCGACTGTTGTACCACGAAGCATTTGCCGAGCCGGACGAAAGACTGATGCGGGCTATCAAACGTACTGTCCCCAAAATCGATTTGGAAAAGATTCGTACCCTCATCGATAATACAGCGCACCTGTCTGATGTTCAAAAGACGTATCTCTTCAGCTCCGTGAAGTTACGGTATGATCTTATCCATGCCCGAGCATTGAAGAATATCCAAAAGAAGGAACATTCGAGCCTGAAAGTCCGGAAGAAACCTTCTTTGGAAACAGACTGATTTCGTTAGACTGTTACAATCGCTTCTGAACGTGTTTCAAGACGGATGTGACAGACCTTTATGTGTGATGCGCTGTCATAGCAATACTTCCAAATATCTTTTTAGCAGATATTCCACATGGAAAATACGTGCGTATTCCATAAGAAGCGTCAGATCTTTATCACGTCGTTTCACATACTCTTTTAAACCGTCAGTATAGACCTGACTGTCCATCTGCGAACGGCTGCGGATCATATCACAGATCGTCCGCTCCGGATTGTAAATAGAGACCTCATTGCCGAAGATTGTCTTGGCTTTCATAATGCCGATGTTAAAAAGTTCTTCTTTGATATAGAAAACTTTTGTGTTTTTCTTTTTCAATCGCCCAATACTGTATCCGGTCTTCACGGTTACTGTAAAACGAAGCGGGTCTCGGTCCGTCATGTCAAGCAGATACAATGCGGAACCATGAGAAAAAACAGTCTTAGGGTAACGAAGCTGCAACAAGTACATGGAATCATCCCATTTTTCAGGTGACAGATAGATTCCATGCGCCACGCGTTCATAATCATATTCTTTTACAAATTTAGCCAAAACCGTTTTAGAAATTCCATTTTTCACCGCATCTTTTGTTTGCAGATACCCACCGTGGGCTTTGGCTAAAGCGTTTAGCGTTTCAAATTGATTCATGTTTTTCCTTTCTTACAGCAGAACCTCCAAATATCGGTTTAAAATGGATTCTACATGGAAGATTTTCGCATACCTTGACAGGCGAAGTAAATTTTTGTCACGGCGCCGGACGTATTCTTTCAGCCCGTCTGTATAGGTCTGCATTTCCATTTTGGACCTGCTGCGGATCATATCACAGATCGTCCGCTCCGGGTTATAAATGTATATCTCGTTTCCAAACATGGTCTTTGCTTTTGCAAGACCTAATTTGAATAAATCCTCTTTTACGGAGAATACCATCAGACCTTGCTTTTTCAGGTTGGTGGTGTTATACCCGCTTTTTACGGTCACCGTAAATTGCAATGGGTCACGGACAGTCATGCCTAATAAATATAAAGCGGTGTCATGGGAAAATACGATATTAGGGCAGCGTAACTGCAACAAATACATCTCATCAGGCCAGGCTTCAGGTGACAAATAGATTCCATGCGCCACGCGTTCATAATCATATTCTTTTACAAATTTAGCCAAAACAGGTTTTGAGATGCCGGATGCCAGTACATCGGCCGTCCGTACATAACCGTTATGTTGTCCGGCAATTTTTTCGATTTGCTCAAATTGAGTCAAAAATATCACCTCATTTTATACTATTATTCTATGCGAAATAAGCGTAGAAGTAAATAAAGATTCTAAAGAAAAAAGGCAAAGGGGGTCGTCCTCTCTGCCCTTTTTTCTCGCTCTTATGCCGTTAATTTCTCAATGGCAAGCTCTCTATCTTTAAGCCTATTAAGATATGTTTCCATATTGATGTAATGTATTGAACCTTATAAAAACAGTTTTCTAAAATTGGAATTTATGGTATTCTAATTACAATAAATAGTTTTGTCAGGATGCCATTGTTGATTCTGCAAAAGAGTATATACAGGCATTCAAGACAGAAACGAAAAGCATTACAAGGAAGGAGTGTTAACATGGATGAAAATAACCAAAAGTCTGAGCAGGTAAACGAGGAAGTTCATTCTTCAACAATGGACGATACAACCGCGAGGGAGAGGTCAGAAGCGGCTGTTGCCGCCGCAAAAGAAAAAGCAAAAGCGGCAGAACCCCAAGCAGAACCTGTAAGGGAACGCATCATCGAAAAAACGACTATCATCAAAGAAGTCCCTGTGAACAAAGGTGTGAATCGGGTAGTGTATATCCTGTTAGCTTTTTTCTTTGGCATGATAGGAATTCATCGATTTTATGCGGGGCATGCTTTTGCCGGGGTATGCTATCTTCTTTGCTGCATAATTGGATGGAGCCTAACATGGTTTATAGGAATTGGTTTCATTATATTGGGTATAGAACTGCTATTTTGCTTGTATGATATCATTCGGGCTGCTTTTGCTTCCGAAGATGAGCATGGGAAGATACATGTATGAGTCACAGATACTGCTTTTAAATATGGTAAGGTTCGTGCTTCACTGCTTTTCCTTGTTTTTCTTGACAAGTTTCGTATTATCAGGTATCTTAACAAATATACGGGGGTATAGCTCAGTTGGTTAGAGCGTCACGTTGACATCGTGAAGGCCAGTGGTTCGAGTCCACTTATTCCCACCACATTGAATTTACATAAATGTTGAAACATGATTTCGCTGATGCGGTCTTTTGTTTTCCTCTGTCCGGAGCAGAGGAAAACACTTGAAAGCGGAAGCAACGGTTTCAGCATTTATTTTTTCATAAATAACAGCAGTAATTTTTAGTAAATATATGGTACAATGAAAAAAATATGATAAAAGAGCATATTAGAAAAGTGCATTGAAAAAGTACATCGAAAAAGTACGATGGAAAAGTATACTAAAAAGTATATCAAAAAAATACGCTGAATCCTATGTTTTTGCAAAGTGCGCTAATTCCGTTCACGGAGGTGATCCCATGAAACAATCTCTGGTGGTACTTATCCTTGTGGCAGCCCTGATAGCACTGGCCGGTTGTACCGCTGTGAAAGGACAGGTGACAAATCCTTTGCCGGGCAGCAGAAATACGTCAAATAGGTCCTCCGCCGGCGAAGCAGTGCTATTTGAGAATTTCAAGATGTCTCTTCGGGGAATGCGGAGTCAAAACCCGGTCATTGAGGGCGTAAAGAACCAAAATGGAGGGCTGCGGCTGGAATATTATTTTTCTTCTTCGTATTGGGATAAAACTGCCAATCGGCCAAAAGAAAAGAAGATGAGCATTTGTTCTTTGGAAGGAGATGCGGTTTTTTATACGGAAATCGCAAAACTTCTGGGTCAACATCAAATCAAGAAATGGAATGGATTTCGGGGAAACAATCCGCCGGGGATACTGGATGGGGAGTCCGGGAGCTTTGAGGCTGTGCTTGCGGATGGAAGCTCTATATCTGCATCCGGCAGCAATAATTTTCCGTCAGGCTTCCGGGGGCTTTGGAGGAGCTTGAGAGAACGAGTGACAACCGGGGAAATCACCTCGGTTAATTTTGCCACAGATGCCTATTTTGTGACACTTCCGACTGCCTGGATCGGCGAGGTTATCAGTCGTAGAGGTGAAGGATTGACTTGTTTTGAGATACCAATCAAAGGGGAAAAACAAACAATCCTTATCATTCATGAACCGTCTTATGGTTATTATCAGGACAGCGGTAACAAATCTATAAAAATCGGTGTTCTACGACCTGTGGATCAGAGCGACCGCGAAGAAAAGAAACCGCGTTTTATTACGATTCGTGAGAATGGGGCGTGGGAAAATTACTATGCTTCATTGACGCAGGCTCAAAAAGCGATTTGCGACAAATTAGCGGAAGATAAGTCTACCATTGCCGCCAGCTTGAAAGGAACGAACGGTTATACTTTGGTACCGGAGGATGGCAGCGTACTGCATGAAGCGGATGCGAGAAGGCTTTTTGATAAAGCCAGGAGCTTGTGGCTGTCTTTATATTTACAGGGCGAATATGCCGGAGGGAAAAAGCCTGTGACCATAGGAGGGAAGAGCTACCTCCCTTTGGCTGACTGGGGATATCTGAATAATATTAATAGTGCGGAAGCGCTTATCCGTTATATGGGACACTACTTTGCGGCGGAATATGCCGGGCAGTTGATACATGAGGCAGTGACTGATCGCAGGCTCGTGGAATATAATGGAACGCTTTATATTGCGGGTGACAAAATCGCGGACAATGCGCTTTATGGCGGCTACTCCCTTAAAGAGATTCGCAAAGCCGGGGAAGGAAAGTATGTCCTCGTTGTAGAGATATGGAAGGCAGCGGCAGGAGATAAAAAATACACTTACAGCGCTAAAGAAGAAATCTTTTTCCCTGTTGAGAAAAATGCGGCCGGCGAATTTGTTTTTACCGCTTTCCCTTATTGGGATACAGCAAGATAGTTAAGCCTGTAATGGAGGAGAGCTAATGAGCAGAGAAAACGAAAGAATATTAAAAGAGTTGCACCGGTTCTTGAATCAGGGAAAGGGAAAAATAAAAATACCGTCAGCTGATGACAGTTGCTATAAATAATTGTTTGTTGATTATTTATATACACTTCGTAAATTATTTTGCTGGAGCTCTAAAACAGTCACAAAAAATGCTGGGGCGACGATTTGACCACTCCAGCATTTTTCATAACTGTTTTTTTATCAAACGTGGCTGTGACTTCGCAGTTATTTGATCAGGTGCCTGATTAATGGGTAACTGCGGATAAAACGCTAAGTTGCCCACGTTTGACAGAGATTGAACCGGGCTTCTGGTTTAAAATTGAGATATTGTTTGCTTACTTGCTCTTTTTCTTTTCTTTTTCACCCAGAGAAATCTTGTTTAACAGATTGGAAGCGAAGTCGCAATCGCCCAGACCAAAGGACAGGGCAAAAGCCAGCGCTAATGCAGTAACCAGCAGGATAAAGGCGGAGTTGATGATGACAGGAGCAATGGTCAACTGGTTGAGAACCATAAAGCCGCCAAGTACGAGGATAAACATCAAGGATAAGCATAAAAACTTTTTGTACCTTACTTTTATTAAACAGGAATAAATTCTTTTATAGGAAGAAAAAAATTCTATTTCAATCTGAACAGATCATTAAAAACATGCTATAATCTATATACAGAATTCAAAATTTAAAACAGACAAACCATAAAGAGTGCGCGAGAGACAAGCTCGGTGACCGCACAGCAACCTGACCTGTTTTGGCTAAGGTGCTAAAGCTTGCATGATGGAACGTCTTGCAGATGCCCCATCATCACGATGGGCTTTTATTTTGCCTCTTTGCGGTTTGTGCGAGGAGGTTTTTTAGTTGAGACAACAGGTTATTTCTCATGTTCCCCATAGCAGTACGGTGATTCCTAAAGAATTTCAAAAAGAATTTTTAGTGGATCGGGAAAATCTTCAAAAGGAATTGTTAAAAATGACGGATTGGTATACGGATGAACTGTTTCACCATGGGGAAGAATGTACCATAGTTCATACGTACAGCCGTCTGATTTGCGATCCGGAACGTTTTCTTGAACCGGATGCGGAGGCAATGTGGCGGCGCGGGATGGGCATGTATTATACCGTCACCTCAGATCTCCGGCCTTTGAAGCGCAGTCCTTTTACTGATGTAGCGAGTGCCGTATCCTATGCCAGAGCGCTGCGCCTTTATCAACGACATCATGAACGTTTAGCGAACGCAGTTTCTCAGCAGTTGGGAGAGTATGACTGCGCCTTGTTGATTGACGGACATTCTTTTGCCGCAAACTCTTTGACCTATGAATTCATGTCCGGTACCCGAAATTTGCGCCCTGAAATTTGTATTGGTACGGATGCGCTTCACACACCGCTGAATTTAAAAGAAAAAACAGTACAGTATTTTTCTGATAAAGGGTTTAAAGTCGCGCTTGATACACCATTTTCCGGGAGCCTGGTACCTGAGCCTTACTATGATAAAAAAGATATGCGGGTCGCCAGTATAATGATAGAGATAAACCGCAGTTTGTATATGGATGAGTTAACCGGAGAAAAAAAGAAAGAGTTTAAGCAGATCAGGACGCTATTGCAGGAGTTTTTGGAAGAAATGGACGTATTTCTGCAGGAGCAGGGACATGGCTTTGCCACTAACAGATAAAGCAGGGAATAAAAAATCCGTTATGATTAAGATTTATAGAGCTTTAATTTGCGTGGCGGTACAAATCTGAATATATGGAAAATGAAGGGATGAACCACGCTCCTTGACAGCTTTCTTTCTGTCTCATATAATTTGTTTAGTAGTTAAACAAAAGGAGAACGCCATGTATTGCAGTGTGACAGAACGTTTTTTTGAAGTGGTAAAGCTGTTGGAAGAAACGGGGCGACAGCCGATGTTATGCGCCGGAATTCCGTTATACAGGGGCGAGGCTGCTTTTTTGGAAATGGCGGTACGCTATCCGGAAGACAAGCAGAGCGTGATGGCAAAAAAGATGTCTGTGACCCGGGCCGCGCTGACCCATATGAGCGGTAAATTGCAGGAGAAAGGCATCATTGCCATTGAACAACGGGAAAATAATAAAAAGGAAAAATTTTTCCGCCTCACGCCCAAAGGCGAAGCGGTATGGGCGGATTATTTGGCGCAGCATGCACAATCCAATCGCAGGTTATGTGCTTTTTTTGCCACGCTAAGCCCTGACGAAATTGAAACGATCTTTCAGTTTATGCAGGTGTTGAAGGAAAGCATTCCGTTTTGTGAATTTCCCTGTGTGCTTCAACAGGAGGCGAAAACGAAAAAAGAAGTACAGGGCAGCAGTATTTAGAGGAGCATCTTTGAAGTCGGTTATGCAGAGCAACTGCATCATAGGTTATGAGTTTATCAGAAAACTTACAGTCGGCAGTGGGGTAAAAGCGCCGCCGTTGCCTTTAAAATGCAAAAGTAGGTACTATTGGGCGCACGAAGATAAAAATAAAAGACATTATTAAGTAAGATCATAAAAAATCAAAGTCCTTTTTTCAGATGTTGTGTCTGAGGAAAGGAATTTTTTGTGATGTTTTATCTCTTTATATTCCATAGATGTGTATAGTTCTTTTCTGTGAGAGTAGGGAAAGCCGTGCTTATAAATTTCAATTATTATAGACCCTACTGCTTTGGTATCCGTATTCTGCTACGGTCAATCTGAATCGTTATACCTTTGTATTATGCTATTATATTGTACTGCTTTTCTATATTTTACTTCAAAAATAATGTTGGAAGCAGTGAAAAGACGTGTTGGCCAAAACAGTCAAGAACTATCAAAACAGTCCAGAATCATTCTTTGAGTTAACATCTGGGACACAGTTTTGCAAAAAAGATCATAAAATATGCCAAAGTATTCTGATTTAGGCGTAATGTGAAATATTGTTCATACTTAAGGGCAAAAAAGACTTTTCAGAGACACTTACATTTAATAGACTACAGGTAAGTTATATAGAAAGGAGGTCGATCGATTGCAGTTATATCGGTGGCGGGCGATCAGTTCCGGCGGCAAAATTCACAAGGGACAATATTTTGCTGAGGATGAGGCGCAGGTGGTTCACTTTGTTCATGCGAATTATGGCTTTGTCACTGAGATTAAAACAGTAGAAGAAAGGGAATCCTTGCTTACCTGTTTTAAACTGCGCAGAAATTTTTCTAATCAAGAAAGAGCCATATTTTTTCGACAGCTTTATACGTTGTTGGAAGCTGGCATTTCTATCGTCAAAGCGGTGGAAATGGCAACCTCGAGGTTGAGCGAAAAGTATAAGCCGGTTTGCCGCCAACTTACAACGGGTTTGTGTAGTGGACAGCCTTTGTCTCAGGCGCTGAAATTTCAGCCGGAGTATTTCTCGAAAATGGCGGTCGCTGTGGTGGCGGCAGGCGAGGCGAGCGGTCAGTTGAACCAGGTTTTAAAGGCGTTGGCTGATTTTTATCAGCAGCAGGATAAAATGATTAAATTTGCACGCAATGTCTGTGTGTATCCTGCTTTTTTGTTGGTACTTTCTTTTTTTACGCTGTTGTTTTTTAGCGTGAAATTATTACCGATGTTTGCCGATCTTTATCAGTCTTTAGGGGTAAAAGAAACGGATTCATTGCGTTTTCTGCTCTTTTGCGCCGATTTCCTACATGAACATACAGTTGCTCTTTCCTGTGTTTTATTAATTGTAGGGAAGGTGGTTCTGGCCTACCGTAAGAAATTGATTTCCCTGTTATGGGATTTGCCCGGGCTAAAGAACATACGTCATACTTTTTTAGAAGTGCGATTCGAAAAGTTAATGGCGCTTTTGCTCCAAAGCGGGATTCCTTTGCCGGAAGCGATTATACATTCTTCTGCGGCCGTCGAAGATGAAGCATTTCAGGAGCAGGCTAAAGCTTTTTCCGAAAGTGTGATACGGGGTATAGGTATTGCGGAAGCAGCCTCCCAGGCAGAAGGTATTTTCAGTGATTTGAGTATCGAGTTTCTGCAGGTGGGCGAGCATTCCGGGAATTTGCCGGCCATGCTGGCAGAGTCTGCTCGTGTACAGGAACAGGATCTTTTCGCTCAGCTTCGAGATTTAAAAGCAGTAGTAGAACCGGCATTGATCCTTTTGATTGCAACGGTAATTTTTGGCGTGATTATATTGATCATGGCTCCGTTGTTTTCTTTGATGACGAATTTGCCGGAATACAGTTGACCGGAGGTGTTATTTTGTTACAACGCATAAAACGAAAGCTTCGGTTTGCCTGCTCCCGGCACCGCAGGGATAATAAAGGATTTACCCTTATTGAAGTGATCGCGGTCACCATTATTTTGGGAGTCATGGCAACGATGTTGTTACCCTCTATTGATGGAGCAGGAGCGAAGGCGCGTAATGCCAAGTTGAAAAATGATTTGGCAACACTTGACCAGGCAATTGCCTCTTATAAGCTGGAACAGGGCAGCGTGCCTGAATCATTGGATAAGCTTGTACCTGCGTATATTGCAAGGAATAAAGGATTTAAAGACGCGAAAAATAAAGATCTTGCTTATACGGCCAATGATCCGACGTACACTTTAAGTGGAACGGATACGGAAGGAAATACGATTACTTCTGATGGCAGTGCGGTCACGGGAACCGGCGGCTAACGGCTTCTTATTGCTGGAACTCTTGGTCCTGTCTTTGGTGTGCATTATTTTTTCAGGGATGTTCCTAACCGGTGTACAAGTCTGTCAACGCTATATAGCCTGTTTACAATTGAGGACAGCTGCCGGAAGGTTTGCCCAGGATATTTTGCGCACTCAGGAACGCGCTCTAACGGGAGCGAATCTGGCATATATAGAAGTCGATTATCGCGGACAAGGGTATTGGGTCTATCGGAAGCCGAACCTGGGATCAAAACGAGATTTTGCTTCGGACAGACCTGTCCTTTTCCGTTTCACCAGTATACCCGTGAAGCAGATTCATTTTTCTCTTAACGGTGCGCCTTCTGCCTGTGGTACCTTTGTGCTTCAACATAGGGGATATCCGGAATTGAAGATGAAAATTATGCTGCAACCGGTGACCGGCAGGGTACGGATAGAAAAATGCGATAGCGGATCGGGATGGTGAAGCGGCAAGACATGCGTAAAGGAATGCGGTCCAGGGAGTTGAAGTAATCAAACAGAAGCACAGACAGTGCGTTGGAAAGGCAAAGCAGTTAAACAGACATACAGACAGTGCGTTGGGAAGGTGAAGCAATTAAACAGACGCATAAGATGGTGGTTCAGAAAGGTGAACTCGTAAAGTATATGCACAGGACAGTAAATCACAAAGGCTTTGTAGTGTTAGCCGCAGTACCCTGGTTGATAACGGTGTTGCTGGCTCTGTCTGCCATATCCATTTGTTTTTATCGGGGGACGGAGCTTATAAGTTATCATGATCAGCTGCTCTCAATGTACGCGTTTCTGGAAGAGGATTTTTCCCGTATGGGCAAGGAGGGGCAGGACCTTCAGGTTGTTTTGCCTGAAGAATTTGCCAGGCTGGAGTCCCGACAAAAAATAGGACCTTATTTTTTGCTTCAAAAAACGATTTTTCATACGAGTACGGGGAAAACGTTGCTTAACCGCATGGAGTTTGTCTCTGCTACAGAGGGAACGCAAGATGATCCGTAAGCAAACCGTGGTGGAAAGAAAATCTGGCACAATTTTGATAGAATTGAATTTTTTCTTTATGACGTTGCTTATCGTTTGCGGAGTGGGGCTCAACTGTGGTCAGATGATTTTTCGCAATATGCCTCGTGTGCTGGCAGACATAGAATTGCATCAGGCGGCTCGTTACACACAAAATATTTTAAAACGGGAACTGTCATATAACGTGGCATCGATCCGTCTGAGCAAAGGCTTTAATAACCGGGATCAGCTGGTTTGCTGGAAAACACACAAGAACGTGAAACTGAACTGGTATGTATATAGTAAAATGTTGTACCGCAAGACCATTAAAGGGATGCAAGTCGGCGTAAATCCTTTTTCCTGTCCTGAAACGCAGATTATAGGTTTTTCCACAGAGCGACTGGCATCCGACCGCCTGAAACTTCTTGTTACAATGCAAGAGAAAAGGTCCGGACTTACCAGAACCTTCCCCTGGATTTTCCGGTTGAGCAATGGAACGGTTGATAATTCATGAGGTAGCAAGACTTGTTTGCATCAGACAGTACGGCGGATGCAAAATCCGTAAAAGGGCCTCATAGCCCGGGATTTATTTCCCTTTCCCTGTTGTTATTCTTTTTATTAGGCTCTTTGGCAGGGGTGACGTATACCAAGAATATATTGTATGAAGTAAATGCTGCGCAGGAGTTTTTAGGCAAAGCGCAATTGGAAGCGCTGGCGCAAAGTTTTCTCCATACGGCCTTAGCCAATGAAGAAAAGATACCTCTTGTTTCTGCCTCGTATGAAGTGGGGAAATTAATCCCCGGAAATGCTTCCGCAACGGTTTCTGCTTCGGTGAAACGATTGGAGTCGTTAGGACTCCGGCTGATCAGGGTGTCCGCTTCAGATAACCGGGAAAACGAATTCCATCTCAGACAATGCAGGATCTGTTTCCCGGACTCCCTGCTCCGGCAACTCAGTGAAGATCCTTTTATAGCTTTTGGTGACGTATCGCAAGGTCAGTCTTTAGAGGGAAGTATGCCTATCACAAGCGCACTACATGGCGCAGCATTCCCACAATTTCAAGTGGATGATTTTGCGGACTGGTTCTCCAGGGATTGGCCTTCGATTGAGAAGCTTCAGCAGGACGGGCTCTGGAATTGGCTGCTTATCTGTCCGGGGCTGGGACGTATACCTCGCCGTATCGTACTGCACGGGCGAGGCATATTGGTCTTTGAACGCCCGGCCGTAATTGAAGAAGATGTGATCATGTCTGATCGGGTATTGATTATTGCAAACAGTGATTTGCGCATAGGCGATCGTGTGAAACTTGAAAAAGCGTGTATAGTATGCAGGGGTAATTTGATAGTGGGTTCTGATGCGGTGTTAAATGGCGCATGTATTGTAAAGCATAACGCGCTGCTGCAGGATCGGGTCAGGCTTACCCCGGACCGGGAGGTGTTAACGCCTTTTGAGACAATAATTTCTTACTAATTTACAAAATAAAGGACAATTGAATATAGAGTGATGGAATTATGAAAGCTTCTTTTTTGTTCGTGTTTCTGTTTTTGTAATAGATGGAATATGTGTAAAAAAGAGCTTCAGGATGTTTAGTTTTACGCAGAAAAAATACTTTTCTTTCTCCCCGCGCTTTCCGGTGCGGGGATTTTCTTCTTTTGTAAGAAATTCGTTTCTGGTTACTCACAAAGTGAAAGTCAGCTTTGCTCAGGAATGGTGCTGGCAAGAAAGTTGTTTTGTTTGCATAGTGAGCAGGGGTTCCACTTTGTTCCGAAGTATTTCTTTGCAAGAAAAGCATTCTTGGTGTAGAATAAAACTATAATAACTCTCACAAAATAATAATTACTATATAGCGGAGGTAGGCATGGAAGAAATAAAGAAAAACGAAGATAAAGCGATAGTAGAAGGACAGGGATTACAGGAATGCGATAGGAACGCCTGTGATCCTGTGGAAAAAGTCGCCAGACCGGCGGAAGGCAAGGTATTTCCGGCGGAAAACTGTGAAAATCCGTTGAATGGCTGTGGGGATGCTGCGGCAGAGTGCGGAAATCCTTTGGAAGAAGGGTCTTTGTGTGAAGCGTTATACAAGAAAACCGGCATGATCTACCCTATCAAAGGGGGCTGGGGCACAAGTCTGAAAGACGCGATCGTAATTTTAGGCGGTGGTTTGAACATGGAATATGTGTTGATGAGCCGTATGTTTCCGGGCTGTGATATTGAAAAACAGGAGTTGCTGGTAGACGGGGACCGTCATTATGACGTCATTTTGTTTTCTAATAAGCAGGGAGAAGAATTTAAAGTTTGTTTTGATATTACTAAATTTTACGGAGTATAACAACACCGTTATCAGAATAATGGTGTGCAAGACTAAACAAAGGGGGCAAAGAGCATAGGAGTGCCCTGATAAAGAGCGTAACGCCTTTTAATACACGATCTGTTTAGTAATTGTGTCCTCTGTGCTTTTTAGCGCAGGGGATTTTGTGTGCGCAAATGTGACAGCCTGTTGTGAAAGTAACTCTGAAAAAGTATGCGGAGAAGGCAACAGGGAGGAAATAAAACGTAACACCGCAGTTTTTCCAAGAATTGCTTTTAGCAGGAGAAAGTCAGTTTGTTGACGAATTATAATTTGTATAATTTTAATTTTAAAGGGCTGAGGTGAACAGGCATGAAAAATTACGCGGCGGCAGGTGAAGTGATGTATCATACGGGGTTGACCAGAGAAATGTTGCAGGGGGCAACCTATGCGCTGGTACCGGGCGATCCGGGGCGGGTAGAAGGTCTGGCTAAGGCGCTGGATTCGGAAGCGGTGTACATAACCAGCCACCGGGAATTCACCAGTTGGCTGGCTCATGTGAAAGATAATCCTGTGCTGGTGATGAGTACCGGTATGGGCGGTCCTTGTATCAGCTTTGCGGTGGAAGAATTAGCGCGCTTGGGAGTCACTACGTTTATTCGGGTAGGTACGACGGGCTCTTTACGGGAAGATATCAACTTAGGCGAGGTGGTCATCAGCAAGGCGGCGGTCCGGTTGGACGGGGCCAGTCGTGCATATGCGCCGCTTTCCTATCCCGCGACGGCGGATCTGGATGTGACGCTGGCGTTGCGGCAGGCGGCCCGGGAACTTGAGGTCCCTCATGCTCTGGGTGTCACGGTGACCACGGACAGTTTCTGGCCGGGGCAGGAGCGGTATGACAGTTTTGGCGGCTATGTGGTGCGTCAACTGCAGGGAACGTTAAAAGAATGGCAGGCGTTGGGCTGCGCTAATTACGAGATGGAGACGGCCACGCTGTTTACTTTGTGCAGTGTGCTGGGGCTGCGCGCAGGGGCAATCTGCGGCGTCGTGGCCAAGCGTACGGCCGGGGAGGCGGTGGCGCCGCCGGATGTGTATAAAACGGCGGAAAAACGCTTTCAGTCGGTGGCGAAACGCGCACTGGAAATTTTATTGGGATAGGCAGGAGGTGTTTTATGGCACGGGTAATCATTACATTGTTAGATTCCTTCGGTATTGGCTGGGCGCATGATGCGGCCGATTTTGGCGATGAAGGCGCCGATACGTTAGGGCATATTGCCGCCTGGCTGGCAGCAAATCCCCGCCCGGCAGAGGGGAAGGTCAGACCGCTGTTTTTGCCTAATCTGGCTCGCCTGGGACTGGAAAAGGCACATCGCCTGAGTACAGGAAAGGCATTGGCTCATCCTTTGTCCGGCAAAGCACCGGCAGAAGACGTTCTGGATGATGGTCGGGTCGAGGGAGCCTATACCTGGGCGGAAGAAGTGAGTAAGGGCAAAGATACGCTGAGCGGGCACTGGGAGATTACCGGTGTGCCTGTGGATTTTGACTGGGGCTATTTCCCGGATCAGCCGAACTGTTTCCCGCAGGAATTGGTGGATGCACTTATTAAAGAGGGAAGCCTGCCCGGTATCTTGGGGGAGAAACATGCCAGCGGCACGGTAATCATTCAGGAGTTGGGCGAAGAACATATGCGTACGGGAAAGCCCATCGTCTACACTTCGGCGGACAGTGTGCTGCAGATTGCCTGCCACGAAGAAAGTTTTGGCCTGGAACGGCTGTATGACCTGTGCCGGCTTGCTTATAAACTGGTACAGCCTTATAAGATCGCCCGGGTAATCGCCCGTCCTTTTGTGGGAACGAAAGCGGGCTCTTTTGAACGGGTGGCGGCGCATCGTCATGATTTTGCCGTGCCGGCATTGGCCAATACTTTGTTGGATAACCTGGTGGAAGCCGGCGGCAGCGTCTATGCGGTCGGCAAGATCGCTGATATTTTTGCGCATCGGAATATCAGTAAACATTATCCCGCCGCCGGTCTGGACAATATTTTTGATGCCACGGTTCAGGCTGTGAAAGAGGCGCCGGACCGGACGCTGGTGTTCAGTAATTTTGTGGATTTTGATTCTTCCTTTGGCCATCGTCGGGATGTGCTGGGTTATGGGGAGGGCCTGGAAGGCTATGACCGGCGGCTGCCGGAGTTATTGGCGCTGCTGCGGCCGGACGATGTGCTGCTGGTGACAGCGGATCACGGCTGTGACCCTACCTGGAAAGGAACGGATCATACGCGGGAAAGGATACCGGTGTTATTTTATGGAGAAAAGGTGCAGCCTCAACAGCTGGAGCCCATGCATACCTTCAGTGATATAGGGCAGACGCTGGCAGTTCATTTAGGCACGGCGGCGTTGGGGCACGGTACTGCAAGGGATATTTGGAGGAAGTGAGTCGGGCATGAAGAAGTTAGCGTTTCTATTGACCATATTGTTTGTGCTGTGCGGTTGGGCAGCCGTACCTTCAGGCAGCGCCGGGCAAGGGTGGGCTGGTATGAGCAGGGCCTATGCCCTTGAAACAAAGCCGGCTCATTTTGTCGTGATCGACCGTACCGGGCAGGTGACGTCGGGCATTATGCGACATTGGCTCCAAATGGTCAAGATGAACTACCATTTCCCTTATCATAAATTGCAAGAGGACAACACGAAAGCGGAAAGCGCTGCCCGCGCCATGTTGAGCAAAAATATCAAACCGGATAAGGAAGCCCTGGCTGCGGCGGCTCAGGAAGCCGGTACTCCGGTCCTGGTAGTGATGGTGGTACGTAATATGGAAACCGCGTATGTCCATAGCGTACTCGACTTCGGACCGGACAGTGAGACTTATGTTCGCACGGTGGCGGATGCGGATATGTACGCCTATAATGCGGATGGAAATAAGTTTACCCGTCGTTTTCTGCGGGAGCGGGATATTGTGGAGCTGGGACGGGAGGAAGACCCGGCTCTTACTATTAAATGGGCCCTGGGAAATATGCTGAATCGCATGGAAGGAAAACCGCAGATTTGACAGAACGGAATCTTTGCTTTAAGATTTCATTTATTGTTGCTTTACATATCTACGAATCGTGGGAGTGAGAGGATGGCAAAACCGGAAACAATAGAGACGATCAGAAACTACTTTTTGCAGGGGGATTTTTTACAGAAACTGCCCCGGGAGCTGTTGGGCTTTACCTTTCAGCAAGGCAATCTGCTGCAGTCAGACGAATTTTCGGGGAAGGAATGTAAGGGCAATGAATTTATTTTGTGCAGCTATGTCAATCAAAAGCTGCGTCGCCGGTTAGACTTTATCTATACCAAAGAAACTTTTGATTATATGCCGGTGAAGCAGGTGGGGCTGCATCGTTTTCGTCAGCTTCGCTACATTACCCGGAATAAAGAAGAGTTTGCGATGTTGATTCCCCAAATCTTGTCGCGGCTTTTGGCAGAGCTGCAGCCGGATTTTCAATGCTCCGCATATCCTATGTTGGCAAAGAAAGGTATTCCCCAATGGACGTTTCCTGCCACGCTGCCGGATAAGATCGGCCCTTTTGAAAAGTTCATTATCCCGGAGCATCCCCTGGATTTTATCAATAACTCCACTATCTTCCTGGATTATGTGGACTTTACCGGGGGCGATGAGTTGGTATTTTTATACAATCGGGCCCGGAATGAATTTTTTGCGGAAACTAAAAAAGCTTTCTTCCCTAATACGATCCACGATTTTGATGCGTTGGATTTGCCGGAGTTGGAACGGTTATTGACCAAAAAACTGGAGCCGTATTTACTTCAGTTGGCGGAATAGAAGGAAATAATCTGATTTTTCTGCCTGATTTTATGGCGCGTCAATGCTGTGCAAAGTGCGCATAGGATATGGGACAAGATGACTGTTTAGTCTATTGCCCGAAACGTGTCGCCATGTATAGTAAACGCTTACCATACGGTGGTCAAAGCCTGTCGCGTATTGATAAAAAGTCTTGACAGCAACACGGAAATACCCTATACTGATAATGCTTGATAAAACGGCCCGGTGGTTCAGTTGGTTAGAATGCCGCCCTGTCACGGCGGAGGTCACGAGTTCGAGTCTCGTCCGGGTCGCCATTTTGCCTCGGTAGCTCAGTTGGTAGAGCAAGGGACTGAAAATCCCTGTGTCCACAGTTCGATTCTGTGCTGAGGCACCACTTTGATTTTATGCCCACGGTCATGCCGTGGGTAATTTTGTATTAAAGGTTTTGGGGGTTAGCAAGGAGCGCATTATGTTTTCCGGAGGAGAAAATACCGTCTATTCATTGATTTTTATTTGGTTCTTTGTGCTATTATGCAGCATTCGCGGTTGTTATCGGAATTTTAAAACCGGGGAGGTTGCCTGGGGAGTTGCTTTCGGTGTAATGATTCCCGCATCCGTATATTTTTTGGCGGATTTATTGGGAATCTTGCCTGCCGGTGCACCTCATGTATATATGTAAAACAAAAAATGGAATAAAATATATCAGATAAATTAGCAATAAATATCAAAAAAGACTTGACAGAAAGAAATAGATAAGCTAAAATAAAATCGGTTAGCGAAAGCTAACCGATTTTTAGGTCAATTAGTTAGCTTGAGCTAATCGGAAGATCGGAACACAGACCTGACAATTCACCTCCTATTCCTTTTTTGTGTTCCGAATCCGACTGGTTCATCTGACACAAATCCGGGGATTAATAAAATACCGGTGAAAGAATCGCTTATATATCATTTTCTGGTTGTGAGAGAAACAGCCAAATCATGGCTTTTCGCTGACAGTAAGCGGTTTTTTCACGGGGAGTTTTTACTCCCTTTCTGATGATTCCTCTTCAACTCTTTTGTTTTGGGAGCCTGTACAGTACATGTACTGCTTAGTTTGTGTATACTTTTGTTACTCTAACTTTAAATACAAGGTTCCGATGTATTGCGTTTTGGCGGTCGATTCATTCGACTGCCATTTTTTATTATATTGGCAGGTATATGATAAAATTCTGTCAAGCTATATAAATAGAAGCGAATAAAGTAGGAAACGGCACCATGCTTGCTTTTCCTTGTTTTTAATGCTAAAATTATTTCATCTGATTTAATTAGTACAACTTTACTCAATTCATGTTAACAGGTGGTGTGAATATGTTCATTGCTGACTGCCATTGCGACACATTAACAGAACTTTATAAGCAAAATAAATCTCTTTGGAATAATGATTTAATGTTGGATGCGCAGAGAATTATTCATAATGGAGGCGGTCTCCAATTTTTAGCGATGTTTATTCCTACGGAGGAATTTCGTTGGGGCGGAGGGACCCGTTATACTTTAAAATTAATAGATACTTATTTACGTGAAATTAAGTCAATGGAGCAGAGTGGTATAAAGGTTCACAGGATTTTGAGTAAAAAAGATGTGAACGATGTATTAAAATACCAATTCAACACGTTGCTGGCCATTGAGGAGGGCGGCGCGCTGGATGGAAGTCTGGAAGCGCTCCGTGTCTATTATGAACTGGGCGTTCGTTGTATGACGTTGGTTTGGAGCAATCGTAATGATATTGCTGATGGAGTCAACGAAGAATGCAGCAAGGGTGGTTTAACCGCGTTTGGCCGTCAGGTTGTCACAGAAATGAACCGTTTGGGAATGGGTATTGATGTATCGCATATTTCCACATATGGTTTCTGGGATGTTTTAGAACGGTCTGAAAAGCCGATTATTGCCACTCATTCTTGCGCTTATAGTTTATGTGATCATATTCGTAACCTGAGGGATGACCAGCTTCGGGCTCTGGCACGACAAGATGGCTTTGTGGGTGTTAATTTTGCGGGTCAGTTTTTAGAAAAAAATTGGGAAGATGCCTGCATTGAAAGTGTGTATAAACATTTGTCCTATATGATGGATGTTATGGGGAATGATGATCATATAGGATTTGGCAGTGACTTTGACGGAATCAAACATCCGCCTAAGGATTTAAAAAAAGTAGAGATGTTCTCGGATTTATTTGACTATCTTCAGGGAAAATTCAGTTCTGAAACGTTGGAAAAAATTTCCTATAAAAATTGTCTGGCTTATTTAAAGAAGGTTTTATAAAAAGATATAACCCTTATTGCGGGCCTAAAATGGGCATAAAAAACGGTATCTGATTTTAATCAGATACCGTTTTCAATTTAGCCTTATTACGGTGTAATCAGTTCTATCTTATTTTGTAGGTATAATCTAAAACCGAACCGGCTGTGTTATTTATGCATGCCGGCAGTTTTTCCTTCTGCCGTACCTTCCAGAGCATTCCAGCTTTCCAAAGCGCGATCGACAAATAACTGGCGTACCGCCGTATTTTCTCCTAAGCCATGGATGTAGGTATTTACGTTGAATCCGGCCGCTTTCAGTATAGATTTATGCGAATCTTCTTCATCCCCGGCCATATCATTGTTAGCGTGATCGCCGGCTACCATCATCATAGGCATGAGAGTCACGTTTTTAACGCCGTCATCTTTCAGTTTTGGAATAATATCCTCTAAAGAAGGCCAGCCTTCTACGGTGTAAATATGTGTTTTTCCAGGATTCAAGCGATCCAAGCGTGTTTGTATCACAGAATAATACGCGTTGGAAGGATCTGGAGTACCGTGTGCCATGATCAGTACTGCATCATCTTTTTTCATTTTGGGGAACTGTGTAGACATGGCTTCAACCATTTCCATCACGTCGTCGCGTTGTTCTTCCTGTCCCTGCCAATACATGAGAGGCAGCCCCATGGTCATTTTCTTAAACTGATCCCGATAAATATTATAGATGGCGGTTTTGTAGTTGTATTCCATGCCGGGGATTATGTCTAAGGAAGCTAAAGCAATACGGGTATATCCTTCTTTTTTCAAAGTGTCCAGTGCTTTTTCAGGTGTAGGAATATCAATTCCTTCATTAGCTTTTACACGGTCAACAATAATATGAGAGGTATAGGCGGTAACGATTTTTACATTCGGTAACTTTTTCTGTATTGCTTCAACAGTCGCATTGATCGTTTTGGCTCTGCTATCCTTAAATGTAGTACCGAAAGACATAATTACCATAGCGTCTTTATTAGGTAAATTTTGCATCGCGCTGTTATTGTAAACGCGCACGCCGATTTCTGATGCCTGACGTAGAGCCGGAGTAGGATCGGTTACTTCAGGATTCAGACTATAGGCAGCATGACCGGGAATTGCTACCGCCATGCAACTTAAAGATAAAGCAAGAGCAGTCATAATTTTACCAGCTTTTTTCATAGTACAAGCCCTCTTTCGTTTATTATTTAGCGAGCCTGGTAAAGGCTCTTAGTCTTAGGATAACAGCATTGTTATCCATATAGCAATTAAATTATAAACTATGGTATGTAAAAATGCAATACTAATAGTAGATTATATTATTAAACGCATGAGTTGATTTGCCCGATTGTATTATGAAAGAGGGTTGCCAATTGTTTCCCAATATGATTTTCACAGTGAACGGATATTTATTGATTAAAGAGAAATTTAAGCAGGATGCGCTTCATAAAAATTTCCTCATAAATAGTAATATTATAAAAGATCAACATTAGATTTTTGTGAGGAATTCTTATTTACCTTTATTTATTTTCCGATACGATTTTTTTTATGCCCGCAAAAGTTTCCGGGCTAATGATGTGTTCGATGCGGCAAGCATCTTTATCTGCGATGTCTGGCGGGACATGCAGATAAGCAGTAAGAAATTTCGCTAATGTTTGATGTCGATCTAACACCGAAGAAGCTTTTTTGAGGCCATCCTCTGTCAGTATAATCTGGCCGTCAGGGCGCATGATGATATAACCGCTTTTTTTCAGAATGCCCATGGCGCGAGACACACTTGGCTTAGAGAAATTCATTTCTGCGGCAATATCAATCGACCGCACATTACCATTACGTTGTTGTAGCAAGAGAATGGTTTCGAGGTAGTTCTCACCTGATTCCAACAATGCCATAATAATCCCCCGCTTTTCTACCGTGATATGTATATATTAGCATTACAAATCAAGATATGCAAATGTTTAGCACGTATGCGTAAATGCCAGGAAATGCTATAATTAAAAAAAAGCTAAGGGGGATAAACATTGCTTGCTTTCATAAAAGAAAAAGACACGCTTTGGGAGTATTTAAAAACGATAAAAAAACCGATCGTTCTTTATGGAACGGGGAATGGAGCGGAAAAAATCCTGCATCGACTGGCAGCAGAAAAAATAACGGTTTCAGATATATTTGTAAGCGATGAATTTTATCGCGGACAAAATTTTTGCGGTTTTACTGTTCGTAAATATAGCGATCTGGAGAGCTTGAACAGGTCGGTTGTGGTATTAATTGCATTTGCCGGTGAACGACCGGATTTATTGGAGCGTTTTGCCTATCTGGCACAGATACAGGAAACTTATGCGCCCCATGTTCCTTTATTTACTAATGATGAAATAATAACCCCTGAATGGCTCGCTAAAAATGAGGCGGTAATTCAACACGTCTATGACCAACTGGCAGATGATATGTCCCGTAAAGTTTTTGCGGCGGTGTTGAATTATAAATTAAGCGGTAAGCTGTTTTATTTACAGGAATGTGAAACCAAACGGGAAGAGGATCTGCAAACTTTATTCCGGTTCGATTTTCCCGGAGTGTATGTGGATGCCGGGGCGTATGATGGTGATACAATAAAAGAATTCCTGCGTCTGTCTCAGGGTCAGTATAAGAAAATCTATGCAATCGAACCGGACTCCAAAAATTTTTTAAGGTTGTGTAATACGATCAGAGAAGAAAAATTAAACAATATAGTAACTGTAAGGGCGGGTGTCTGGGAAAAGAAAACAGAAAAAATTTTAGCCGGAAACGGGGGACGGCAGTCTACGCTGCTATCAAATGACACGCTTGCTTCGCATACCAGTGAGCCGCTTCGAATCAAGGCAGATACCATGTCTCAGGGCAGTGCCGTAAAGAATGGCGTCATTAGTCGCAGAAAAAAAGTAAGGCAGCAGAAGGTTTTACTGGAAGCGGTCGATGATTTATTACAGAATGAGAGCGCAGACTATATTAAATTCGATGTGGAAGGCGTAGAGAAAGAGGCCTTGCTAGGGACGGCGCAACATCTTATCCGGGGGGATTCAGGACGTTTGCCGCAGCTTTTAATAGCGGCTTACCATCATGATTCGGACATTATTTTGTTGCCTCTCTTACTCTGGGAACTACAGCCGGATTACAAAATTTATCTTAGGAAGCATCCCTATGTTCCTGCTTGGGAAATTAATTTTTTTGCCTGCTGATCGTGCTGATACAGAGGGAACAAAAAAGACCCGCAAGGACATATATTGAAAATTGTGCTTGCAACGAATACTTCTTTGCATCTCATATAAATAGTTACGAATTTTATATAAAAAATGTGGAAAATATGTGACGTTGTAAGCAGGAAAATTATTTTAGGCATAGAAATTTAAAATTAGCATGCAATAAATAGTGTATTGCCAATTATAAAAATGCTGAAAATTCAAAGGAGTGTGAGCGTTGTGTCAAAGAGTAAAAAGATGATGGGTGCCGCTGCCATGTTGGGCTTGGCTGCTGTGTTAGCTGCAGGGTGTGGCGGCGGAGACAAAAAAGCGGCAGCTCCCGCCGCAGACAACAAGGGCCCTAAGGGAGAGGCGATGGTCTACACATCCATTTATCCGGATATTATTGACAAGATGTGTAAGCCAAATGTAACGAAGGCATTTCCTAATTTGAATGTGACCTGGTTCCAAGGCGGGACAGAAAAGGTTAAGACGAAAATTGCAGGCGAAATAAAAGCCAAAAAAATTGGCGCGGATGTTTTAATGGTTGCCGATCCGTCTTATTATTTAGCATTGAAGAAAGACAATCTTCTGCTGGATTACGTTTCGCCTAATCAGAAAGATGTGGTGGCTGACAAGGATAAAAATGGTTCTTGGACAGCAGTGCGTATCAGCAATATGATCATCGCTTATAATAAGGATAAAATGAAAGAAGCGGATGCTCCGAAGAGCTGGACCGATTTGCTGGACCCCAAATGGAAAGGCAAGATCGCGATGCCGAACCCCATGCTTTCAGGAACCGCTTATGTAGCTGTTGGCGCATTGGCAGATAAGTATGGCTGGGAATATTTTGACAAGCTAAAAGCGAATGGTATTCGTGTGGAAGAAGGCAACTCTGCCATTCAGAATAAGTTGCTGACCGGTGAATATGCGGCTGCTATGATCCTGGAAGAGAATATTTTGAAATTGGCTGAAACCAAGAAGGAACCTTTAAAAGTAGTTTATCCTTCAGATGGAATTATCTGCGTTCCTTCCCCCATCGCAATTTTTAACACGACGAAAAACCAGGAAGGCGCTAAGGCATTGGTTGACTGGTGGCTTTCTAAAGAAGGGCAGGAAGCCGTCGTAAAAGGCTGGATGCATTCTGTTCGCAGCGATGTAAAACCGCCTACAGGGGCGCCTGAATTGAAAACTTTACTGCCTAATGCGGTAAAAGTAAACTGGGAAAAATTAGCGACACAAGATGCTCAGATCAAGGAAGCCTTCCGTAGCCGTGTGATGGATAAATAATGATCCTGTCTCTCTTTGAAGGTGAAGTTTGTTGAAGTTTACTGCAAGGTAAGAAAGGACTTTTGCTATGAATAAAAAATTAATGGGTGCTGCAGCATTAATGACATTGGCAACTGTTTTAGCAGTAGGTTGCGGTGGCGGCGATAAAAAGGCGGCTGCGCCTGCCGGGGATAAGAAGGGTGTAAGCGGCGAGTTAATGGTTTATACTTCTATTTATCCGGATATTATTGACAAACTCTGTAAACCTAATGTGGCAAAAGCATTCCCCGAGTTAAAAGTAACCTGGTTCCAGGGTGGCACGGAAAAAGTTAAAACCAAAATTGCCGGGGAAATTAAAGCTAATAAGATTGGCGCCGATGTTTTGATGGTGGCGGATCCCTCCTATTATCTGGCCCTCAAAAAGCAAAATCTGTTGATGAACTATAAATCCAAAGAACTGGAGAAAGTAGTTCTGGAAAGCGATAAGGATGGCGCCTGGCTTCCGGTCCGCGTAAACAATATGATTATTGCTTACAATAAAGATAAGATTGCCAAAGAAGATATTCCTACCAGTTGGGAAGATTTGACGTTGCCTAAATATAAAGGCAAGATCGCCATGCCGAACCCGATGTTGTCAGGGACTGCCTATGTAGCTGTAGGAGCTTTGTCTGATAAGTTGGGTTGGGATTATTTTAAAAAGCTGAAAGCCAACGGTCTGCGGATCGAAGAAGGTAATTCCGCCATCCAGAATAAACTTCTTACAGGGGAATATATGGCGGCAGTGATTTTGGAAGAAAATATCCTGAAATTACAGGAAACCAAAAAAGAACCATTGGCGGTTTGCTATCCTAAGGAAGGTTGCATTATTATCAACTCTCCTATTGGTATTTTTAAAAACACGAAGAATCCGGAAGCGGCGAAGGCAATGGTTGACTGGTGGCTTTCTCCTGAAGGGCAAAAAGCCGTTACCGCCGGTTGGATGCACTCGGTTCGCGGCGATGTAGCTTCTCCTAATGGCGCGACGGTTAAGTTAGCCGATTTGAATAAAAACGCCATTAAAATTGACTGGGATAAGTTAGCGAATGACGAAGCTAAGATCAAAGAGCAATTCCGTACGATCGTTATGGAATAAAGAAACTTTTTATGATTTGAATTTGTCAGGGAGCTCGTTTTTTGCTAAAATAAAAACGATGTCGCTTTTAAGTATCCTGGTATTAACTGAATCAGGGGCCGTATAGACGACCCCTGATTTCCCATTCTTAACTCTCACCGGAAAGAAACCGGGGAAAGGAGACAAAGTGAAAAAATCTTTGCCCCGCCTCGATAGTAAATTTATTGTAATTGCTATCTCAGTGCTGTTATTATTGTATTTTATTGTATTCCCGTTGCTGGTCCTCATTTATGACAGTTTGTTCATAGATGGAGTGTTGGATATCAGTAACTACAAAGATGTGTACGGCAAAGCGGTTAACTGGAAAGCGCTTACCAACACGATTCAACTCTCTCTCATCGTTATGGTAGCCAGTGTCATTGTTACTTTTCCTATGGCCTGGCTGGTAGGACGTACTGACTTACCCGGTAAAAGCAAATTCCGAACGATCCTGGTAGCCAGCTATATGATCCCTCCTTATGTGGGGGCGATTGCCTGGGTACAGTTATTAAACCCCAGTGTGGGTTATCTCAATGATATATTTAAATTTATCTTCGGTTTGCAGCAGGCACCATTTAATATTTATACCATGGGCGGTCTTGCCTGGGTTTTAACATTATTTTATTCCCCGTTTGCATTTATTACTATTTCCCGGGCAATGGAGAAGATGGACCCCACGTTGGAAGAAGCGGCCCGGATTTCCGGATCTTCTCCTTTAAAAACATTATGGGATGTCACATTGCCTTTAATGATGCCTTCGATCGTTGCCGGCGGACTTCTGGTATTTATCGCGGCGGCTTCCTGCTTTGGTATTCCTGCTATTGTAGGTATGCCGGGGAATATCGAAGTAATGACGACGCGTATCGTTACTTTCGTCTATATGGGTGACGCCAAAGGTATTCGAGATGCGACGGCATTGGCTGTTTCGATGATGATTATCGCCAATGGCTTATTATTCTTTATGAGTTGGATGCTGAGCCATAAGGATTACACAACAATCAGCGGAAAAAGTACCCGTCCGAATATGGTTGAGCTGGGCAAATGGAAATGGCCTGCTTTTGGCGTTGTTGCCGGTTACGCATTTGTTGCTGTAATTTTGCCCCTTTCTTCCATTGTGATGACTTCCTTCCTTGTCAGTATGTCCAAGGGGATTGCCTGGAATAATTTTGGCTTTGATGCCTGGATTCCTGTTGTTACCAGCTCACAATATCTGGAAAGTATCTGGCGGTCCGTGGTGTATGGTGTTATCGCTGCGTGTATCGGAACTATTTTGGCGCTGTTTGTAGCGTATCTTTCTGTGAAAACCAAGATTTCGGGGCGTAGTTTGCCGGATCTTTTGGTGGTGTTGGGTGGGGCCACGCCTTCAATCGTTATTGCTCTGGCATTAATCATTACGTTTTCCGGCAATTACGGACTCAACCTTTACTCTACCATGTGGATACTAATCGTATCATATTTAGTAAAATATATGACTATGAGCGTGCGGACAATAGCAGCATCCCTCAGTCAGGTGCATATCAGCTTGGAAGAAGCAGCGCTGAACTCAGGCGCAAGTTGGCTTAGAACGTGTAAAGATGTCATCATGCCCCTGGTCGCACCTTCTATTGTTGCTGGCTGGTTCCTTATTTTCATGCCAAGTTTTTATGAGTTGACCATGTCCAACTTATTGTATGGTGCAGATACAAAAACCATTGGCGTATTGTTATATGAACTGCAGACTTACGCAGATACACAAAATGCTTCTGTGCTTTCGGTTATCATATTAATAATTGTTCTGGCAGGGAACTTGATCCTAAATAAGGTAACCAAGGGAAAGGTGAGCATTTAATCAATAGACTGTTGCTGAATAAGCTTTTCGGTTAGGGATATAAAAGCTTTTTTGGCAGACGTTTGCAGGTAGAAAAATCAGTGATCCGGCACGGAGAGGATGAAGGGATGAATTGATATGGCACAATTAAAGCTTGAACATGTATATAAAAGATTTGGCAACGTAACCGCAGTAGGCGATTTTAATCTGGACGTAGCTGATGGAGAATTTATCTCCTTTTTGGGCCCATCAGGGTGTGGCAAAACTACTACCTTGCGCATGATTGCGGGATTTGAAAAGCCGACGGAAGGCAGCATTACTATTGGTGACCAGGAAGTATCCAATGCGGATAAAGGCTTTTTTATGGCACCTGAGAAACGCGGTATTGGTATGGTTTTTCAAAGTTATGCCGTGTGGCCGCATATGAATGTAATTGATAATGTAGGCTACCCGTTAAAGATTCAAAAAGTAAAAAAAGAAGAACGTTTACAGCGTGTAATGAACATGCTTGAACTCGTACATTTGAAAGAATACGCGGAACGTTTCCCCAATCAGCTGTCAGGAGGGCAGCAGCAGCGTGTTGCGCTAGCTCGGGCGTTGGTGGCTCAACCAAGCCTGTTGTTACTGGACGAACCGCTGTCTAACCTTGATGCGAAGCTGCGTGAAAGTATGCGCTTTGAAATTTCCGGGATTCAGAAAAAATTAGGCATTACTGTGATTTATGTGACCCATGATCAAAGTGAAGCAATGACAATGTCAGACCGTATTGTGGTTATGAGCATGGGCAAAGTGCAGCAGATAGGTCGTCCTTATGATATTTATACCCATCCGGTCAACCAGATGGTAGCTGATTTCATTGGCCTTGTAAACTTTATTCCTGCTGAAGCAAAAGGTGACAGAGTGTTTATCAAAGGACACGAATCTTTGTCTTTCCCCAATACGAAAAACTTGTCAGGGGAAGCGATTCTGGCAGTGCGTCCGGAAAATATCAAAATGTCCAAGAGCGGCGGTATGGTGGAAGGCGTGATGCACCACAGATTTTATATGGGTGATAGTGTGGATTATCGTGTAAAAGTGAAAGATCATTTTATACGAGTGATTCAAAAAGGTGCGGTATATGGCACATACGCAGATGGTGAAACGGTGTATTTGGATTTTGATAATGTGATGACGTTTGCCAAAGAAGAGTAATCTTATCCCAGGATTTTGTGGTTCTTTTATAACTTTTCTATTTAGCTTAATTGCTAAGTCTGTAACAAAATTAAAATATTTTCCGGATTTGTACGGGAATTATTTTACAGATTTGTATGCGAGTGTCTAAACGGGTGCTATTTTCGAATAGTGCCCGTTTTATGATATAATGCATATAGCAGGTTATTAAAGAAGGTACATAGTTATGAAAAATTTTATTCTGTTTTTTGGTTTGATCGGTTCGCTGCTTCTTTCCGGTTGTGAGCCGCAAACCGGTGAACAGCCAGGGGTACGGTCTGTCAATATATGCAGCAGTATGAATCAGGATTTATCCAAAGCTTTGATCAATGATTTTGCTGAGCGGACCGGAATCATGGTGGAATTTGATCCTTTGGTCCCCTTGGATTTGCAGCAACGGTTGGATATTTTAGAAAACAGTAAGATTGATATATGGCTGGGTGGTTTTGCGGAAGAATATTATATGGCGGCAGAACGGAAAATGCTTGCGTCCTATCTGCCTAAGTCTGCATCCAATCTCGCACCCCAATATATGGATCGAAACTCGCGCTGGCTTCCGCTTTCAGTGGACTATATAGCTTTGCTCAGTAATCGAAGGAATATGGATAAGTTGGGGATCAAAGCACCTGAAACGTGGGATGAGCTGTTGCAGCCGGTGCTTTATAAAGAGGTGGCTATGGCAAAACCTGAAACAGGAGGGGCTTCTTTTGGTCAGATTACTTCTCTCTGGCAATTAAGAGGGCAAGAGGCCGCAATGAAATACGCCGGGGTCTTAAGAACGCAGGAAGTCAGTTATCTGCCTACTGATGCAAAAGCCGGTTACGAAGTATATTGTGGCAATAAGTCCGTAGCTGTTCTGCCTCTGCGATATGCTCAGGCTTTGGAGAAAGGACATCGTTTTTTATATGCTGCTGCAGTAAAAGATGGAAATAAAAATATGATTACCGGCGCGGCGATCCTGGCTAAAGGCATTCATAAAGAAGCGTCCCGACGTTTTATGGAATATTTATTATCGCCGGAAGCCGCGCAGATTATGAGAGCTCATGGTATTCGCCCACTGGGTGAGACGTTGCGGCAGGAAGGAGCGCAAAGAGAAAAATTACTTTTCCCCAATGATGATCTGTATTGGATTGCAGTTCGTAAGCAGGAATTAATCAAGGATTGGTTGAATGCAAAATAAACAGAGAGGGTAGTTTGTTAATGAATGAGAAAAATTTGCAGCGCCTGAAAGATATAAAATGTTTTTTATTTGATATGGATGGTACAATCAACTTGGGGATGCAGCTTATCCCCGGAATGGAAGGCTTTTTCTGTAAACTGAAGGCGATGGGGCGGCGTTTTTATCTGGTTACAAACAATTCTTCGCAAGATCATGAGCACTATGTTAAAAAGATGAATGGTATGGGGGTGCCGGTCACAAAGGAAGAGGTTCTGATTTCCTCTGATGCGTTGGTAAACTATATGCAGGCGGCGCATCCGGCCAGCCGGTTATTTGTCTTGGGAACACCGGCGTTAAAGTCCATTTTGCAGGCCGGCGGCTTCAGCCTGACGATGCAGCTGGAAGAGCCGGCAGATTATGTGGTGGTCGGTTTTGACCAGACGCTGACCTATCAAAATCTTGCTATTGCTTGCCGTCTGATCGATAAGGGCGTACCTTTTGTCGCAACGCACCCCGATGTTCGCTGTCCGATAGAAGGGGGGGAGTTTATTCCGGATACGGGGGCCCTTTTAGCTTGTATCAAAACAGCGACGGGAAAAGAGCCGGAGTTTATTACGGGGAAGCCATATGGCTATATGGTGGATACGGTCATCAAACGCACCGGTTATTCTAAAGATGAGATCGCGATGGTGGGCGATCGGCTCATGACAGATATTCGCTTTGGCACTGATAATGGTATACTTTCGGTTTTAGTATTGACAGGGGAGGCTACTTTGTCCGATGTTCAAAATGGAGCGGTAAAACCTGATATTATCCTGCCTCATGCAAAGGAGATCTTAAAATATTTGTGAATTGCCTTTACTTTACCAAAAATTTTCTGTAAAATCAAAAAGAACAAGGCGATACAATATGTGATAAAATGGATTTAGGCTAATTTTGTTGCACGCTTTGCAATTTGTTAGTAAGAAAGACAGGAGGATTCACACGATGAAAAAGTACTGACAGGATTATTTGTAGCAATGGCAATTAGCACAAGTTGTTTTGCGGCAGGTGCTTCCGGCACTTTTGCCAAAGAAGAAAAGGCCGCAGATGTGTTTGTAGATGCGTTGGCAGGTAATACTGTAACCTATGCGCAGGTCAGTAAGAATTTTAATGCAGACTTATTAAAGAATTTAACGGCGAAAGACTTTGAAGCTTTGAAGAAACAAATCAATGAGAAGCTTGGCAAAATCGATAAGGCTGATTTTGTTGCTTATAATAAGGGGTTTGATTTGAAAAAAGGTTATAATGGAGCAGCGGAACTGATTTACCTTGGCTCGCTCAAAGGCAATAAGTATGCGCGTATTTCCGTAGTGTTTGTTCAGGAAAACGGTGCACCGAAGATTGCCAATTTTGTGATTGCCCCCTTGGAAGAAGCTCCGGCAAATAAAAAATAATTAAAAACTAAAAAGTAAAACAGCCAACGGCTCCTGAAACTGTCCGATGATATTGAAGACAGCTTTAACTTCAGGGGCGTTGACTGTTTATTTTTATGAAAAATTTCAGGATGTACCGATAATATCCTTAATAAACAACGGGAACGAGATGTTGCGTTTCAAATGATGCTCAGTCGAAAAGGCATTTCTGCGCTGATTAAAGAAAGCAGGGGAAGATCTTCTTTAATAATTTGCGCAATCACATTTGTGCGGGGGTCAGGGGTCTGTACTGTAGTAAGGATCTGCAGTTCTCCTTTATATCTTCCGTAATCATCATTATCCAACGTAACGGTACCGATTGGCAGAAGATCGGAAAGCCGGTTCCCGGATAGAGCCTGAGGCCCCAGGAAAGCGCCGAGGGAATCTTTTGGGGCTTCAATGATCAGTTTCTTCTCGTTCTTTTCCGGCGGTATCAAAATATTTTTTGTCAGTTCCCGGCTTTCTGTTGCTCTGATAGAGTCGGCGGCAGGATCCCGTCGATTAGTGAAAGGATGCGATAAGAGGTCTTTAACAGCGTTTTTTTCAGAAAGCAGGCGACAACGCAACGTCAGTGGTTCTGAGGTTTCCCATTCTTTTTTTGGGGGGAGCGCTTTGCGGGAATAACGCGCATCTGCCCGAGCCAGCGTTTCAGGGTCGGCGAACCGCTCCAGTTCTTTTGTATCAGGACGATTGTCTGCAATAATCAGACAGTCACAACCGATGGCCGTCAAAATAGGGGCTGCGTCCGCCGGTGCGATATTGCGCAGACTCTCCATGGAAGGCAGGCCGGCGAAAAGTGGGCCGCGTTTGCCCGAGGTGCTGGCGACAAACGCGCCGGAATCTATTTCATGACGGTGCAGGAGGGCGTTTTGTCTTTGTATCGTTTCAGAGCTGAGTCCGGTATGTGGACGCGGATAGTAATTATGCTGCCCATCGATATGAGAAAAATCGGCCCCCGCCTTCAGTAACGAAACAAGCTGGCGCGAACGGATTGTAGAAGCATTTAACTGGATATTTATTTCCCGGCTGAAAGAGGCAATTTCCTCTGAAGAAAAACCAAAGTCAAAACGAGCGGTAGAAATGTGTAGTTTTCGCAAAACCTGAGGCGTGATTTCTGTTAGAGAGAAGTAAGCTTGTGTTAGTGGCGATACATCGGCAATCGTATCAAACCCTAAATTTTCTGCAAGTGCCAGCAGATAAGAAGTTTCTTTTTGTAAGGTGTTTTTGTCGTATTCCGGTAGTTGCAGTGAGGTAAAAAGGCGAGTGTACCCTAAAGCTGCGGCCTTTTTTAATAATTCTATGTTTTCTGTCAGAGAAGTATCTAAACCGGGGTAGATAGATATGCCTAATTTCATGTTATGGCCTCCTGTTCATATAGTTAGTATATAAATTTTACAAGAAGATCAAGTTTGTTTCACGTGAAACAAACCTGGTGAGAGGCATCGTTCCTGTTTGTTTTTGAATCATGCTTCTTCGGGAGGGTCGTCAAAGCCTATGAGCCAGGTGCAGATGAAACCTGTGACGTAGGCCGTTATTACGCCTGTTAAATAAAAAAAGATATGGTTTGTTGCAGCGGCCAACGGAAGTCCGGATATGCCTATGGTATAGGCCCCTACTTCATGAAAGGCTTGCCAGGCACCACCAAAGGCTCCGCCCAGGCATGCGCCGAGAAAAGGTTTGCCCAAGGGTAATGTTACACCGTAAATCAAAGGCTCGCCGATACCCATAATGCCTACAGGCAAGGCGCTGAGAATAGTATGCTTCAACGCTTTATTCTTCGTTTTGCAGTAGACGGCAAAAGAGGCGCCGACCTGGCCACAGCCTGCCATTGCGACGATGGGGAGTAACGGCGTGATCCCTTGCGTGGACAACATATCAGCATGGATGGGGGTAATTCCATGATGGACGCCTGCCATCACTACCGGTAAGAAGATACCGCCCAAAGCAAATCCGGTTAATGCACTGCCCACCTGGATGGCCCTAACGGTATAGTAACCGATTATTTCCGAAAGAAAACCGCCCAAAGGTTGGAAAACGAAAACACTGGCTAAAGCAATTATACTCAGGGTAAGAAACGGAGTTACAAATAAATCCATGATTTCCGGTATGATCCTGCGCAAACGCAGCTCCAGTTTTGCGGTTGCGATCCCTATCAAGAGTGCTGCGAAGATACCGCCACGCCCCGGTACAAGGGTCATGCCGAATAAATTGATGCCTGCCAGTCCGGGAGCGGAAAGCAATCCTGCAATGGCACCGCCTAACGCAGGCGTTCCGCCAAATTCACGGCAAGAATAAAGTCCTACGAAGGCGTTGAGAACAACAAAAATACTTCCTCCGGTCAATTTCAGGTATTGTATAAGAGGATTGGCGGCTAAATCCGGTAAAAGTTTTAATAAAAGGGCGACTGAGCCGGTTAATAAGCCACAGCCGATAAAAGCGGGGATGAGTGGGATAAAAAGGTGTCCGATTCTCCGTAAAAGTGCTTTAGCAGCTGAACTGTTGTGTTTTCTTTTTATGGCTTCATGCAATGCTTCGCCGTCGCCGAAAGCCGGTTTTTCCTGTGGATCAGAGGCTGAAGATTCTTTTAATATAGCGTTTAATGCCAAGGCTACCTGGCCGGCCTTCCCCGGTCCCAGTACGATCTGTATTTCATCCCGATTGATGAGGACGCCTCTGACACCGTCTAATTGACGGAGGTCTTCTTTCTTAAGGTTAAGCGTATTTACTTTAATACGTAAGCGGGTCATGCAGTGCTCTGCTTCCAAGATATTTGCAGGACCGATTTTATTGGCGATTGACCGGGCTAATTGTTGATTATTCATTGAGGAACTCCTCATCGTTTGCAGTTAAGTGACAGTAGTGTCTTTTTTAAAAAATTCTCGTTTTCTTTTAATTTCGTTTGTGCTGTTTCGTAATCTATATCGGCTAAATACATCAAAATTGCGGTTTTGGCATTGCCTTTTCCCTGCTTCAGAAAAAAATCCGCTGTTGCTGTATCACAGCCGGTTGCTTCAGAAACGATATTCCGGGCTCGGATTTTTAGTTTAGCGTTCGTACACTGTAAATCTACCATAAGGTTTTTATATACTTTGCCAAGCAAAATCATGCTTCCGGTAGAAAGCATATTCAAAATCAGTTTTTGGGCCGTTCCTGCTTTCATTCGGGTAGAACCGGCAATCACCTCTGGTCCGGTTATAGCTGCAAGAGACAGATCCGCGACAGAAGAAACCCCTGATTCCTGACTGCAGGTAATTGCCATAGTGTACGCTTTGACAGACCGGGCGTAATCCAAAGCGCCCAATACATAAGGGGTGCGGCCGGAGGCGGTGAGGCCTACCACTACGTCCAGATTTGTAAGTTCCTTATCCTTCAGGTCATTTTCGCCGGCTTCCGGAGAATCTTCCGCGCCTTCCTGCGCCTTGAATATAGCGGGAGCTCCGCCTGCAATAATTCCCTGAATTAAATTCGGTGGCGTACTATAGGTAGGAGGGCATTCGGCTGCGTCTAAAATACCAAGACGACCCGAAGTACCGGAACCGATGTAAAATAAACGTCCGCCGTGGGACAAGTGACCGGCGATCACTGTTATTGCCCGGGCAATATCCGGCAGGATTTTTTGAATCGTTTGAGGAACAGTCTGATCTTCTTTATTGATTAAACGCACGATTTCCATAGCGGAGGCTTCATCTATGGAAATTGTACGAGAGTTGCTTTGCTCGGTGCTTAGTCTGGTTAAATCTATCATAATAAGATGCCTGCCCATCTGAATATATTTTCTCTTATTATATCGCAATTTATAACCGGAGGCAAAACGGCTGCAAGAGTAATTGCCGGAGAAAATAGGCTGTATTGAATTAGAACAGAAAGCTGCCATTAGAAAGTTTAAAAACAGCTGAGGGGAAAATCCCGAAGAAGCGACAAAAGTAAGATCTGTTACATAATAAAATGCAAATACCGGAACAAGAGGAAAAACATATTTGTCCCATTGACCGCGTTTAAAGTTTATTATATTATAGTGATACTTTATAAGAATTTGAGATTTATCTCAGTACATTGTTAACTGCGCGGTAAATATGCAGTAAATATATTGAGGAATAAGATAAGGAGAAACATAGAAAATGGGAAATAAAAATCCGTATATAAGCAAGACCCGGGCAGAAAAGATTGCGCAGCAATATCCTACGCCATTTTATTTATATGATGAAGCGGGAATTCGTAAAACGGCCCGTTTGGTAAACAAAGCCTTTAGCTGGAATAAAGGGTTTAAAGAATATTTCGCTGTGAAGGCAACGCCAAATCCTTATATTTTACAAATTCTAAAAGAAGAAGGCTGCGGCGCAGATTGTTCTTCCTATACTGAACTGGAATTAAGCCGGGCAGTGGGAATTACCGGACAAAATATTATGTTCAGCTCTAATGAAACGCCGGCAGCGGATATGCAGTTGGCGAAACAGTTGGGTGCAATTATTAACCTGGATGATTTTACGCATGTGGATTTCTTAGAAAAAGTGGCCGGTATCCCGGAGACAATTTGCTGTCGCTTTAATCCCGGCGGTCATTTCGCCATTGCTAATGGTATTATGGATAATCCTGGCGAGTCTAAATACGGTATGACAAGAGCGCAGATGGCAGAGGCGTTTCGTCTGTTGATGCGTAAAGGGGCTAAACGGTTTGGTATCCATGCTTTTCTGGCTTCCAATACGGTTACCAATGAATATTACCCCGAATTAGCGCGGCAACTGTTTACTTTGGCGGTTGGTCTGCAACAGGAAACCGGAGCGGAAATAGATTTTATTAATTTGTCAGGCGGTGTCGGCATTGCCTATCATCCGGATCAAAAGGAAAATGATATTTTGGCAATTGGCGAAGATGTGAGAAAAGTATATGAGGAGGTTCTGGTACCTGCGGGGCTGGGGCAGGTGAAATTATTTACCGAAATGGGACGCTTTATGCTGGCTCCTTATGGTGCATTGATCACCCGCGCAATTCACGAAAAACATATTTATAAAGAATATATCGGGGTGGATGCTTGTGCAGCTAATTTAATGCGTCCTGCGATGTATGGATCCTACCATCATATTACGGTCTTAGGCAAAGAAAACGCGGTGAAGGATCACAAATATGACGTGGTAGGCGGATTGTGCGAGAATAATGATAAATTTGCTATCGACAGAATGTTGCCGGAAGTTGAAAAAGGTGACCTTTTATTCATCCATGATGCGGGAGCTCATGGGTTTTCTATGGGCTACAACTACAATGGGAAATTACGCAGTGCAGAGTTATTGCTTAGGGAAGATGGCAGTGTTAAACTGATTCGCAGAGCGGAAGAATCGAAAGATTATTTTGCAACCTTTGATTTTAGTGATGAATTCAAAGACTTAAGGTAGGACACGAAAGCAATCTTGCTGCGCTACCACAGTCTTATGCTTTGCTACGGAATAAAGTTTATAATTTTGTCGGCAGGAACGCTCTGTAAAGTAAACTTGATTTCTAAAGAGTTTTTATAATATAAAAAGGCGCTATCTGATTGTTGGTTCAGATTACGCCTTTTTTGTTTTGACAGAGCAATTTTCTTCAAGGCTCTCTTTAATTCCCTCTTTTTGCAGAGAGTCCAGCTTCAGGGTTTGTAGTTTGTCGATTGGTTTTCCGCAGGGTTTCACCTAAGTTTCGCACATCTTCAGCGGTTTCGGTTTTCGTAAGTACATAGAGGAAATCCCCGGCGTGGATCGTAGTGTTCCCATCCGGCACCAGCTGTTCTGATCCTCGTTTAATGTCTACCAGTAATGTATGTTCCGGCCAGGGAACATCTTTTACTTTTTTATTTTCTATCAGACTGCCGCTGTTGACAGGAACTTCTATAATATCGCGTTGTTCTTTTACTATCTCGGGCTCCGGCGTGGAATGACTGCGTATGGTTTTGAAAAGCAGAGCTTCATAAATCGGTTGTCCGCCTAATAATTGCGCCACAACATAGGCGATGGCAGAGGCGATGCCCAAAATCATCAGGTGAGAAAAACTGCCTGTCATCTCGCTGATTAAAACGGTACCGGTAATAGGTGCCCGTACCGAAGCAGAAAAGAAGGCAACCATTGCTAATACGATTACATTGGGAGCATGATTTACCGCAATTAATTGCATAGAGAGCATGATGTTTGCACAAATCCCGCCCATTAGAGCTCCCAGAACCAACATAGGGAGAAAAAAACCTCCGGGTACGCCGGTGCCGTAGCTGATCAAAGTAAAAATAAACTTTCCTGCAAATAATACTAAAAGGAGCCGTAAAGGAAGATCTTTCAGAGCCAGTTCGTTGACTAATTCGTTGCCGCCTCCCAACACTTGAGGGAGCAGGAAACCTAACATTCCGGCACAAAGGAGCGAAAACAGAATCTTTATATAAAGGTTTCTGAAAATCGGCAAGCCGTAAAATTTTTCTGTATTGAGCAAACTCTTATTAAATAGCACTCCGCCGATCGCCGCTATTACAGAAATCACGATTGCATAAAGCAAATGCTTGTCCAGGGGAAAAGGCGGCAGTCCGTAAAAGCTGAAAACAAAATCGCGGCCGAACAGCATGCGGGAAATAAAAGTTGCCGTAAGGGAGGCTGCCATGGCGGGCAACAATACTACTGCTGAAAAATTGCGGTGCAGCTCTTCCAGTGAAAACATAACTCCGGCCAGTGGCGCGTTAAATGCGGCGGCCAGACCGGCGCTGGCGCCGCTGGTAATCAAATAACGTTCTTCCAGGCGGGTACGATTTAAAAGTCGGCTGAAACCCTGGGCGGCGACAGCGCCCAATTGGATGGAAGGCCCTTCTCGTCCTAATGACAGCCCTGCTCCCAAACCAATTACACCGCTTGTCAGTTTGACCCAGAGAATACGCAACCAATTCATACGCATAAACCCCAAGATTACGCCTTTTACCTGAGGAATACCAGAGCCGCCTGCCATGGGTTCGTATTTGGTCAATTTATATAGCAGTCCGCTGATTGCGGCAAGCGCCACAAACCAGCTAAGCGTATATGTGATTGGCAGTTGTGTTAAATTTTCGTATAAAACAAGTCTCCAGGACTCGGCCTGTGCAAGAAGATAACGGAATAAGCTGATTACAAGACCGGAAAAAACACCAACCATAATGCCTTCCCAAAAAAGTTTGAATTGGAAACTCTGCCAATTATTTAGTGAGGAATAGGTTTTCATTACCTGGGAGGTGCTATTTTTCTTATGTTGTTGATTGTACTTAGTAAGAAGAGCAGTAAAATGCTTCTCCATAAAAAATCCCCTTTGAAAAATTTCTGACTTACCGATAAAATAATATTTTTATAATGCATTTTATTATAACACTACTTTGTCGTAATTTCATAAAAATAGAGAAACTGCAGTTCCTTTCCTGATTTCCTTTGTTATAAAAAGTCGACTGCAGCTAAAACAGTTTTGCTTCGTCTTAGTGCAGCCGACCTGATTTTCCGATGTGTAGAGAACTTATGTGATGATTATACGATCAGCAGAAATATTTTTTTGAATAAAGACGTAAGTACGTTTTATTCGAGAATACCGGTTTGTTTGTCCAGAGGGATTACTTCCGTATTTTCCTTGTCAAAGCGAGGATTCAGATAGTTGACGTAAATCCAGGCCATGATGCTGCCGGCAATATTCTGCCAGCTGCTGAATAAGGCGCCTGGTACAGTAGCGCCCGGTAATGCGGCAAAATGGGTTTTGGCGAGTCCTGCTGCCAAACCGGAGTTTTGCATACCTACCTCAACAGACAGGGCAATGCATTTTTTCCAACTCATGCCTGTCGCAAGACCGGCGGCAAAACCCAAAGCGGAACCAAGCAGGTTATGCAGAAAAACAACGGCGATCACTGTACTAGAGGATGTGATGATCGCGTTGCGGCTTGCGCCTGCCAAACCGGCAATCAGTAAGGAAATGCAGAGGCAGGAAAGCGCAGGCAGATATACTTTGCCCTTTTCACAAAGTACCGGGAAATAATAACGAATCGCTACACCTAATGCAATCGGTACGATGACGATTTGAATAATGCTCCAAAACATTGCGACAGGGCTGAAATCAATTCGCTGCCCAATGATTAAATACGTAAGGAACGGTGTCATAATAGGAGAGATCAGAGTGGATACACTGGTCATGGTAACGGACAGGGCCAAATCTCCCTTGCTGATGAAAGTGATTACGTTAGAGGCTGTTCCACCGGGGCAGGTGGCTACCAGGACAACACCTACAGTCAAAGCCGGGCTGAGAGAAAACAGGGTACAAAGCAGGTAAGCTAAAAGGGGCATGATGGTGTATTGTGCCAATGCACCCAGAAAAACATCGCGGGGACGCTGCAAAATAAGAATAAAATCCTTGATCTGCATGGTGGTGCCCATACCGAACATAATAACACCCAGCATAAAACTTAGAATACTGAAGCCGGAAATTTTACCCAGGACCCAGGTAAAGGCAGGAGGATAAGTCATACCTCCTATAAAAAACAGCAAAATAACAACGCCGAAATATTTACCTACCAGTTCACAAAGCTTTTTCATAATGCGTCTCCTCCCTGCAAATTGCAGACTTTGCCGGGAGCGGGGCATAAAAAATGCGCACCCGTGACAGATGCGCATTGATATACACGTAGCGTCTCGTCCCGGTCATTTCAGATCCAAGCGATTTTTGACAGTTTTCAGGAAAACAAAGCAGTTGTTTCGGTAAGACTCTTTTAAAAGATATCTTCCGGTCTGCAAGTGTCCCCACGTGATAATAACAAAAAAACGAATTTAATGCAAGAGAAAATTCATCTGTAGATTTTACGATAAAAGATTATTTTGCCAAAGGCATGGTTTCAAGTCCCGGCTTTTCGACTTGTACCGCGTCATAATCCGGGTCAAATTTGGGATTAAATACGTTTACATAGAGCCAGGCCAGTACGGCTCCGGAAATATTATGCCAGGCGCTGAATATAGCTCCCGGAGCTGCGGCTAAAGGCATTGCCGCAAAATGGGCTTTGGCCAGGCCGACGGCCAGACCGGAATTTTGCATACCTACCTCGATGGATAATGCCACAGCTTTTTTCCAGCTCATCCCTGCGAAATGGGCAATCAGGAAGCCCAGGGCATAACCCAGGCAATTATGCAGAATTACTACTAAAATAATAATACTGGAAGCTGCTAAAATAGCATTGCGGCTTACGGCAATAACACCGGCAATAATCAGAGAGATTGCGATGGAGGAAACTGCCGGAAGGTAGTCCTGTGCGACAGCGGCGAGTTTTGGCAGGAACTGTTTTACCGCTAAACCAAGAGCAATCGGGATGATAACGATTTGTACAATGGAAAAGAACATTCCTACAGGGTCAAAATTAATACGCTGGCCAATCAACAGATAGGTGATCATAGGAGTTAAAATAGGAGAAAGAAGTGTAGATACCATCGTCATAGTTACGGATAAAGCTACATCGCCTTTGCTCATAAAAGTGATCACATTGGAAGAAGTACCGCCCGGGCAAGTGCCGACCAAGACAACGCCTACGGTCAGGGCCGGGTCCAAATTAAAAAATACAGCGAGAAGATACGCTAAAAAAGGCATAACGAAATATTGTGCAATAGAGCCCAGGAATACGTCGAAAGGACGCTTTAAAATGAGTCCGAAGTCTTTTAGATTTAAGGTTGTGCCCATGCCGAACATCACGATACCCAGCATACATGCCAAAACGGATACGCCGCCCACTTTGCCTACGACCCATTTCCAATAGTCAGGGGTAGTAAGGCCCAGGATCAGAAAAACAATGGCAATGATACCAAAATATTTTCCAATCGCCGCACATAAACTTTTCATGCTAAAACCTCTTTCCTAAGTAAAATACGGCGGCTTTGTATTGCCGGGAGAAGGATGCCGCATAGCCTGATCCCGTTTCTGTATGTACAACCGCAAATAAGCAAACGTAAAATCGGCCCTGTGTAGAGTAAGGGCCGGTGTATTTTTGGTGTGTAAGGTGAATTATAAGCATAAGTTTTTTAAAATACAAGCATTTTTGTAATATTTGAAGAGAAAACCGATGAAAAAATGAAAAAATGAACGGAGATTGTAAAATATGAAACGAGAATTGTGTTATACTATTCCCAAAGGGGCTGGAGATATGAACATAATTATTGCTAAAAATATTCGGACGGAAAAAACTATCCGGAAAAGCCGTTTTATCTGTTCTTTGCAAAGGGCGGAATCAGAGGAAGAAGCAAAGTCTTTTATTAAAGATATAAAAAAAGAGTATTGGGATGCGACGCATAATTGCAGTGCTTACATTATTGATGAACAGCAGCAGCGATCCAATGATGACGGGGAACCGTCCGGCACGGCCGGTATACCTATGCTGGAAGTCTTACGTAAACAGCAGGTAGTACAGGTCGCAGCGGTTGTAACAAGATATTTTGGCGGCGTTAAGTTAGGGGCCGGAGGGTTGATACGAGCTTATTCCGGAGCTGTTGCTCAGGCTCTTGCAGAGGCAGGGCTTGCGAAAAAAGTAAAATCTGGCCTCTATGTGTATAAATGCAGCAATCTCGCTGCAGGGAAATTGCAAAATTTACTTTACCGTCAATCTTTATTTACGCTTGTTTCTGTTGAATATGGAAATGAAGTTGCGTTTACGTTGCAAATGGAGGAGAAAAACCTGTCGGCAGCACAGGCGTGGTTGACAGATGCTTTGCAAAAACAAACGGAACTGCAGAAAGTCGGAGAGACGTTTAAAGAGGTATTGTTAAGGTAAAATGCTTGACGTGTATGTTATAATAAAAACGATAGACAGATATTTAAAAACATATCTTTGTCTGTCAATTATAAGTTTGTATTGAGAAGTGTCTATGGGATTGGGTGCTCGCGAATCGCGGGCACCCTGTTTCTGTTTTTAGAGATAATTGTTTATATAGGCACATGCTCATATAAAAAGAAAAGGAGAAAAAGCATGTTAAGAAAAGTACTTTGTTTGGTATTGAGCGTTTTCTGCGTTGTAGCCTTTGTGGGCTGTGGGGGGAAGTCCGCGTCTTCGACAAAAGAGAAAAAAACTGGAAGTGATGGCCAGCTTTTACCCCATCGCAGAATTTACCCGTCAGGTGGGCGGAAGCCATGTGACGGTGAATACCATGATTCCTGATGGTGTGGAACCCCACGATTGGGAACCGACAGCGAAAGATATAGAAAAATTGGGAAAATCCGCTATTTTCTTTTATAATGGTGGTGTGGAGCCCTGGGCCGAAAAGGCAATCGCTGCACTGGGGGAGAAAAAGATCACCGGTGTGGAGGTCGCTCATAGCTTGATGACCGAAATATTCCATGAAGAGCACGAGGAAGATTCGGATCATCACGATGCGAAAGAACAGCATGAAGAAAAGATGCATCATGATGCTGAGGATAAGCATGACGCAAAAGACCGGCACGAAGAAAAAGAACACCGGGAAGATAAAGCGACTTCTGCCGGACACCATCATCAGCATAATGGGCAGGATCCCCATGTATGGGTCAGTCCTAAACAGGCAATGGAAGAGGTAAAAATTATCGCTGTGGAATTAGGTAAAAAAGATCCGGCTCATAAAGCGGATTATGATAAAAATGCCGAAGCATATCTAAAAAAATTGTCTGATCTGGATAAACAACTGCAAGACCTGGGGAAAGTGGCTAAACGCAAAGAATTTGTAACAACGCATGCGGCCTTCAGCTATCTGGCCAAGGACTATGGCTTTACACAGCTTTCTATAATGGGCTTGAGTCCGGATGCGGAACCGGCGCCGAAAGATATGACAAACCTGGTTAATTTAATCAGGGAAAAAGGTATTAAGGTCGTATTTTTTGAGACCCTGGTTTCTCCGAAAGTTGCGCAGACAATTGCGAAAACGGCAGGAGTTTCCACCCTGGTATTGAATCCTTTGGAAGGCTTGACCGCTGAAGAAAAGAAGGCCGGAGCCGATTATATCAGTGTGATGCAGGAAAATATCAACAATCTGAAAAAGGCATTGGCAGAGTAGTTCCGGCCTAAAATAATGCTGTCAGAAAAGACATAAAAGAAAGCAGGGAGAATATCATGCAGTTAGTCGCTCTTAAAAATCTGGGCTTCAGCTTTGGTGAAGGTTGGATTTTTCGCAATTTAAATCTGGAAATACAACAAGGCGATTTTATTGCAGTCATTGGGGCGAACGGAGCGGGGAAAAGTACGTTGTTACGCGTTATCGCCCACATCCTCCCGGCTACAGAAGGAGACGTTTTTTTGTTTGGGGAATCTTTACAGAGGTTTAGAAACTGGAAGAAGATAGGTTATGTACCGCAAAATCCGGCGCGGCAGCAAAATAGTTTTCCCATCAGCGTACGAGAAGTCGTTCAATTAGGAAGATTGGATGGCAGCAGCGTTTTTAAGCGTTTTAACAGTGACGATCACAGAGCGGTTGATGAGATTATGCAGAAGTTTGGTTTGGAAGAGTTCTCGCACCGAAAGGTGGGGGAACTTTCCGGTGGGCAGCAACAACGCGTGTTTCTGGCTCGGGCAATGGTTAACGATCCGGACATTTTGTTGTTGGATGAACCGGCCACCGGTGTGGATACAGATGCAAAAGCTGTCCTCTACCAGATGCTTGGGAAATTGAATCAGCAGGGCAAAACAATTATTATGGTGTCTCATGATCTGGATCTGGCAGATCAGTATGCCAGGAAAGCGTTATGTCTTGACCAGGGGTTATGTTTTTGGGGTAATATGCATGATGCGCTGAAGCATCGGCATAAGCATGGTTATTTTTATTAAAAAAGCCCTGAGAAAAGAGCTTTTCCACGCTGTTATTCGAAAGCGGAACTCGATTTGGAATTCAATTTTTGTAAGTGAATCTTAGTGCAGAGAAAATGAAGAAACACCTCGGACAAAGTGTAAGGCTGGTTATTTGCAGTAAGTTTTGCAATACGTAAAGAGAAAGAGTGCGAATGATGGAAATTTTCCTGATGGATTTTATGCAGCGAGCCTGGTTGGCCGGCCTTATTATGGCTGTAATCTGCCCCCTCATCGGCAGTTTTCTGGTCTTACGCCATCAGTCTATGATCGGAGACGGATTAGGGCATATTGCTTTTGCCGGGGTAGCGGGGGGGGCTTTATTAGGGACACAGCCTGTTCTTTCCGCGGCGGCGGTTACTGTAATCGGCGCAGTTTTAATTGAAAAGGTCCGGACCCGAATGCACGACTATGCGGACATGATCCTTGCGCTCTTTTTTTATGCGGGAATGGGATTTGCAGTGATATTCACCAGTTTGAATCATAGCGGCAGTTTTAATCTGAGCAGCTTTTTATTTGGTAGTTTGATGACAATCTCGCAAGCGGATCTATATATTGTGGCCGCACTGGGCATCTTTATTATTATTTTTATTCTTGCCTTATACAGACCGCTGCAATATTTGGCTTATGACGAGGTGTCGGCCAAAGTGGCCGGGCTTCCGGCAGACACCTTGAACTTGTGGCTCAGTGTGTTGACCGCCTTAACTGTTGCGCTTTCCATGCGCGTGGTAGGGATTTTATTAGTTTCTGCCATGATGGTGATTCCTGTGGCGTGTGCCTTACAATGGTCCCGCAGCTTTTCCGGAACGATGCTGAGGGGCGTTGGCTTTGCTTTATTTTCTGTGACTCTGGGGATGTTTTTGTCTTATGAGCTTAACCTGGCTCCGGGAGGGACCATCGTATTGGTAGGTGCCGGTTGCTTTCTTTTCAGTATGCTATATACTATAAACAAGAAGTAAGAAGGATGGTGCTGCCCTATGCGAGCAGATTTACATATTCATACCACCGCCTCTGACGGCACATGGGGGCCGGCTGAACTTGTCAGCAAGGTTCAAACTGCCGGTATAGAGGTGTTTGCTGTTTCTGACCATGATCATACGGGTAATGTGGCTGAAACCGGACGTATCGCAAAAAATGCCGGGCTTGTTTTTTTGCCGGCCGTCGAATTAAACTCTACAAAAGACGGGCATAATTATCATATTTTGGGTTATGGGATTGATACAGCCAACGCAGTTTTACAGGAGCTGTGCTCGCACAATCGTGAGTTGCTGGAGCAAAAGGATAATGACAGCATTCACATGTTGGTAAAGCGGGGCTGGCCGGTTTCTATGGAAGAGTTCAAAGAGTACCGTTACGATCGTCGGCGAGGTGGTTGGAGAGCGTTGGCTTATTTGCAGGACAAAGGGCTTTGCGGTGATGTAGCAGATTTTTTTACGCGGATTTTTACGGCAGAGAATAATTTAGGCTTTCCGGAATTCCCTTCTGTGGGAGAAGTTGTTCGGGTCGTTCATCAGGCCGGGGGACTTGCGCTTTGCGCTCATATTGCCAGTGACTTTCATGGTGCCGGCCTGCAGGAATGTTTGCCGCGCTTATTAGATGAGGAATTGGATGGTTTTGAGTGTTATCACTCTGGTCATAAAACAAGCGACAGCTACTTGTTGGCGCATTACTGTCAGCGTCATGGTTTATGTATTTCCGGTGGCAGCGATTGTCATGGCTCTTTTGTTGCTGCACGTCATTTAGGCGAGCCACTGATTGATACTTCGATGCTGTCTCTTCCGGGATTACTATCTTGCCATTAAACCCCAGGCTTGTTGTAAATATGACCTAGAAAGAGGAGAAAAGGAGCTCTCAAGATAAGGCAAAGAGCTTTACAGAAGAGGTGTATTACTATGCAAAAGGCCAAAGTGTACTTTACTGATTTCCACGTGCCGTATGGGGGAGATCCGCTTCCTGAAAAATTGGCGAAACTCATAAAAAAATCCGGCTTTGAAAAGTTAGATTTGAAGGATAAGTTTGTGGCGATAAAAATGCATTTTGGAGAGAAGGGGAATTTAGCGTTTTTACGCCCTAATTATGCCAAAGTAGTCGTTGATATGGTGAAAAATACAGGCGGAAAGTCTTTTTTAACTGATTGTAATACGTTATATGTAGGCACTAGAAAAAATGCTCTGGAACATTTGGATACTGCCTATGAGAATGGCTTTAATCCTTTTTGTACCGGTTGCCAGACGCTCATTGCAGATGGTCTGAGAGGTAATGACGAAGCGTTGCTGCCGATTCCCAATGGCGAGCTGGTGAAAGAAGCAAAAGTAGGTAAGGCACTGGCGGATGCGGATGTGATCATTTCCCTGACTCACTTTAAGGGCCATGAAATGGCAGGTTTTGGCGGTGCTATTAAAAATATGGGCATGGGTGGTGAAAGCCGTGCCGGTAAGATGGATCAACATAGTAATGGCAAAGTACAGGCCGATCAGGGAAAGTGCGTCGGTTGTGGACGCTGCGTTGCCATTTGTGCACAGGATGCACCCAGTATCACCAATAAGAAAAGTCATATTGACCAAAGTAAATGCGTGGGTTGCGGTCGTTGTCTGGCGACTTGCCCTACAGATGCCATTGCGCCGGTAAGTTGGGATGCAGGTGCGGTATTTAATCGTAAAATGGCTGAATATGCGGCGGCAATTGTAGCAGGAAGCCACAGTTCCATGTCAGTCTGATTGTGGATGTATCGCCGAATTGTGATTGCCATGCGGAAAATGATATCCCGATTGTACCGGATATCGGCATGCTGTGTTCAGAGGATATGGTAGCATTAGACCAGGCTTGTGCGGACTTAGTTAATGCGGCGGAACCGGTCAAAGGATCGCAGTTGGATAAAAATCTTAAAAAAATTGCAAATAAGGTGGCAAAAAAAGACTATTTTACGATTACAACTCCCGAATCCGACTGGGAGAATTGTTTGGCCCATGGGGAAAAAATCGGTTTAGGCACCCGGGAATATGAACTGATAAAATAAGCGCTATCGCAGTAGACATAGTATTGTAATAGCGAAGCGCATGATTGAGACAGAATAAGGGCGTATGATAAATAACTATGGAAAGGGACTCCGTTTATCTATGAACGGAGTCCCTTTTATGACTATTGCCGCAAAATATCTGTTCCGGCTGAAGCTTACTTGATTTTATTTAAATTACGCCATCCTTTAGAAAAAAAATACAATAAGACAACAAAGTAAATAAACGTGCCGGATAATGTGCGGGTAGAAAACCAGAGCGGAAATAGAAAAAAGGTCAACAGCAAAATAAATAAGCGTAATAAAAACGGAACTGAAAGTAAAAAATCCCACCCTGTTTTTCTGTAAGCGTTGAGAATATAAGACATGGCAAAAAGGCTCTGACGTGAAGCAAAGATGCCAAAGAAAAAGCCGCTTATGATAAACAGGACCAGATTTATGATTGCATTAAAGTCAGAAAAGTTGAAAACCGTATTCACAGCAAAACCTCCGTAGTGGGACTAGTTACATTATAACGTGCAAGCAGTTGCAGAACAATATGCGGCAGAAAAACATGCAAGGAAAATAAAAAAGGGAAATAAAAGTAAAGGAAGAGACATAATTATGTCGCGAATTTATGCTAAAATAATAACTATACAAAATTGTTTTTAGAGAATGAAAAATTACATTTTCCGCAGGTGTCCATCCCAACTGAGAAGATGGAAATATCGTTTAGCCGTTTTTGAAATAAAACGGGAATGGAAAGTATTGCGTGCGTAAAAGAGGATGAAAAAATGAAATTTGCACTGGAAGGAATAAAGGTAATTGATTTTTCAAAATGGCTGCCGGGTCAATATTGCGGTATGATGCTGGCTGATTACGGCGCCGACGTTATAAAAGTTGAGAATGTTCACGGGGATCCTAATCGTTTGTTCAGTCCCTGCCTGGCGCCCACCATGAGCAGTTGGAACCTGGCTTTAAATCGAAATAAGAAAGGGCTTTCTGTGAATTTAAAAACGCAGGAAGGAAAGGAAATTCTGCTTCGCCTTTTACGAAGATCGGATGTGTTTCTGGAAGGTTTTCGCCCCGGCTTTTTGGCGACGATGGGCTTGGATTATGAAAGCATAAAAAAGGAAAACCCCGGACTGATTTATTGTTCTATCACAGGGTTTGGCCAAGTGGGCAATAATCGTTGGCGGCCGTCCCATGATTTGAATATAGTTGGTTTATCGGGGTTGGCCTGGGGACAGGGCGAGGCTCCGCCGGCAGTTACGGAAACCCAGGTATCCGCATTAGGAGGCAGTTTAAATGCGGCAATGGCCATAGCAATGGCCTTGTATTCCCGCGCCAAAACGGGGAAAGGGCAATATATTGATGTGAGTTTGTATAGTGCGGCGTTAAGTATGCAGACCGTGTCGATCGCGTCCGTTCTGGGCTGTCGTGTTACACAGGAAAAACCTTTTGGCAGGTGTGCGCATTATTATAATATCTACCGTACCAAAGATCAGAAATATATTAGCGTAGGAACAATAGAACCAAAATTTTGGGCGCGCTTTTGTGACATGATCGGTAAACCGGAGTTTAAAGAGCGGCAGTATGATTTTGCAAATACAAAAGAAATTACAGAAGAAATACAAAAAGTAATTGCTGGCAAAACCCGGGCGGAGTGGGAAGATCTGTCTGCACAGGGGGAATTTTGTGTCACACCGGTTTTGAACGTAGAGGAGGCACTGGAAAGCGATATACTGACCGCAAGTCATATGTTAGAGGATAGGCAAGAAGATCTTGGCAGAGTAAGCTATTTAAGACCGGCTGTACAAATGTCTGCAACACCCGGCAATATTCGTTCACGCGCCCCTTATATAGGTGAGCATAATCTGGCGATTTTACAAGAATTGGGTTATAGCAGGGAAGAAGTATCTTCCTTCAAAAAGCAAGGCATTATTTAATCGAAGGAGTTTCACGTGAAACATTTTTTAAGAATCATATTTACGCTGATCTGTTTTATCATTTCCTGCCTTCCCGTATCAACTGCACAGGCCGGGCTTATAGGGCAAAAACAGGAATCTGAGATGGGGAAGGCTGCAGCAGAGCAATTAGAGGCGCGCTACGGCTTATATCAGGATTCTGCGACCGAAGAACGAATCAACCGTATCGGGCAAAGTCTGGCCGCTGTTTGCGGACGCAAGGATATAAACTATACCTTCAAAGTGCTGAATACGGAAGAAATCAATGCGCTTGCATGCCCGGGCGGTTATATATATGTTTTTAAGGGTCTGCTGGATTATATGCCCAGCGATGCGGAACTGGCTGGCGTGCTGGGGCACGAGATAGGGCACGTAGTCAAACGTCATACAGTGAAACAGATAGAAAAAAATATGTGGACACAGCTTGCCGCTATTCTGGCCGGCATTGCCTCGGGAAATGGAGATGTGTTGGCGATGGGCATGGTGGTAAGTGATGCATTGGCAGCAGGTTATAGCCGGGCCGATGAAACGCAGGCAGATCAGGAAGGATTTACGTATACTGTAAGAGCGGGGTATAGTCCCTATGCGATGCTGGTCACTCTGAATAAGCTGGAAGAATTAAGCCGTCAATACGGAAATCCCGGATGGGGGTTGTTTGATAGTCATCCGGAGCCGGAACAGCGGGTAAAAAAGATAAAAAAAATGCTGGAGTCCTTAAATATTTCACCGGAACCGGATATCAAGGCGGACGGGTCTGTCACCGTGAAGGAAACATTCTCCGGAACGGATTGGGAATTTAAGATCCTTGGCCCGGGTAGTGGGAACAAACCTGAATACCGAGCGGAATTATTAGCCGGAGCCCTGTATCAGGTAAAACAAAAAGGGAAGGTCATGCCGTCTCATTTTATTGTGTATGATGCAGGAGATAAAGCCACAATTTATTATGAGGATATGCAGATACTGACGGTGTATCAAGAGGAGAGCGCCGCTTTTAATGGAACGGGAGCCTATGCAAATTATTGTGCGGCATTGTTTCGCGACTGGGCTGAAAGGGTGAATAAAGCACATTCGTTTTAAGAACGCAGCATGCGGTCATAAAACCGGAATTTATCTTTTTGACAGTGAATATTTTTGGAATTTGATGTACAATAAATACACAAGTAGTATTGTATTGAGAAATAAGTCAGGTGGGAAAGAGGTGTAAATATGGGGAAAAATCGTTTTGGGAAAAAAGCGACAGCCTTAGTTCTGGCAGGAGTCTGCGGTATGACGATGGGACTGACCGCCTTGCCGGTACCTTTTGCGGAAGCCGCCCTAGGTGGTGTTTTAGGGACGGTTGTACAAGATGCTTTGTCCTATAAAGAGGTCGAGGAAGCGATTCACTACTATAACAATACGGAACCGGGACGGCAGGCATTGCTCCAATCTTTTAAAAAGAAACTCAAAGTTTCAGAAAATGGCTATTTACATAATCGTGTAGATAATATCGTGTCACGTCTGAGTTCAAGTATTGCTTTATCGGACCCCTCAATTAATAAAAAACCCTATATCTATTTTGTGAATCAAGAAAAATCGTTTAACGCTTTTTGCAGCATGGGGCATGTAATGAGTGTGAATGAAGGGTTGTTCACCATGACGGACAATGAGGATGAGTTGGCTGCTGTTATTGCTCATGAAATGGGTCACGGACAAAAAGACCATGTGGCCAAATCCATCCGCAAAAAAATGGTTATTGAAATGGGAGCCGGAGTTTTGTCATCAGCCATGGGAGCAAGCACATTTTCTAATTTTGCTTTAGACTTAGCCATGAATCAAATCGACAATGTAGTGATTGGCAAAAAGGATGAATGGCAGGCAGATAATCTGGCTTTTGATTATTTGCTCGGTGCCGGCTATAATCCCGGGGCTACGGCAGCGTTATGGCAACGGGTGGAAGATAAGTATGGTGCCTCCAAGTCCAGCTTTGTCGGGGAAATTTTTTCTCCCAGCGACCATCCCACCCATAAACAACGCAAAGAAAACTATATGAAGCGTGTTTCAGCTTTAGGCAATAATCGTGTGACTGCCGCAGGCGGAACGGTTAAAGTGAATGGTAAATCGTTTGTTACTCCGGTTCGTGCTGGAGATATGAGCGGAGCTGAACGCTCTTACTTCGTTCAGGGAAACCTGGCAGCGGCTTATCATAATGGGCACAGCGCACAAAGCGCCTATGTCTCAGGCAATACGGTTATGTTGGGGGCGCAGCCTATTATGACTTGCTATGCCGGTGATATTTCGGCTTATGAATTGGCCGAAATATTAAATGCTATAAAATAACCATATATAACGGGGCACACACAAAGGAGGCGAAATATTTTGGAAAATAAACTTTGGCGGATGCTTAAGGAGTTGAAATCAGAACAATTTGTTTGGGTGGAACTGTCCCATTCTCTGAATAACGAGAGCCCGGTCTGGAGCGGGATGCCTGAGGGGGTAGTCAAGTTAGGAGAAACAGTGTTTGATTGGGGGAATCCGATGTTGGAGTGCTTGATTCAAACCTTTAAGTTTCCCGGGCAGTTTGGAACCCACGTGGATTTTCCGGGACATTTTGCTAAAGGCGCCAAACTTTCAGAAGCGTATGGCGCAAATGAACTCCTATTCCCTTTGGTAGTAATTGATATCACTGAAAAAGTTAAAGATAATGTGGATTATGCAGTGACTGTGGGAGATATCAAGGAATATGAAGAACATTATGGCATTATTCCGGAAGGCGCTTTTGTAGCGTTGCGTACCGATTGGTATAAACGCTGGCCGGATATGGAAAAACTGGCTAATGCAGATGCCAACGGCAACGAGCACTGCCCCGGCTGGTCTAATGAAGCGCTTGCATACATTTATGAAATACGGAAAGCTGCAGCCAATGGGCATGAAACTTTGGATACCGATGCCAGCTGTCTGGCAACGGCGGCGGGAGATTTGGCCTGTGAACGCTACGTTTTAAAAAATGGACATCTTCAGGTCGAAGTGATGAAAAATCTGGATAAAGTGGCTCCGTCCGGCGCCATTTTACTATTGTCCTGGCCTCGTATTGAGGGGGCAACCGGTTTGCCGGCAAGGGTGTATGCCATTTCGCCAAAAGTTTGATTTTTATGATTATACAGGGCCTGATATAAATAAAAAATAAAGGAAAATTTTATGGTCTATCCCTTGTGTTTTGATATTGCGGCCATTTAATACTATAAAATTTGCCATAAGCTGCCTCGAGTTCTTTCTCAAATGGAT